>Ga0209803_1000483_pt1 | contig 26349 bp, 23 predicted proteins | sample GraSoiAngelo_138_FD_185895 | JGI IMG/M metagenome (GOLD analysis project Ga0209803, IMG submission 185895) | Grasslands soil microbial communities from the Angelo Coastal Reserve, California, USA - 14_0929_09_40cm (SPAdes) (version 2) | ecosystem: Environmental > Terrestrial > Soil > Grasslands ...
CCTCATAGACGTCGCGCACCTTGCCGCGCCGATATAGAGGAAGGGGCAGGGCCGTTTCAGCAACAGGACGGGCCTCGGGCATCGGGCTCCGGGCTTCGGTGGAGAGATCGGACATCGATTCCCTCCCTGTAGTCATTGCGAGGAGCGGAGCGTTGTCGGGGTCCCCGCAAATTCGCTGTCCAAATTTGCGGGGTGGCAAGCAATCTCCGGCGTACCAGGGGATTGCTCCGGCCCTCCGGGCTTCGCAATGACCGCGGACTTCGGAATCCCAACACGCTCCAAAATCGCGTCGACGTGCCGCAGGTAATAGCCGTAATCAAAGAGGCGGTCCAGGTCAGCGGATGTGAACCGGCCGCTGCTCAGCAAGCCCTCCCGGAACGACTGCCGGTTCTCGTGAACGGCCCCAGCCGCCGTCTGCACGATGCGGTAGGCCTCGTCACGCGGCAGTCCCTGCTCCACCAGCGCCAGGAGCACGCGGTGGCTGAAGACCAGCCCGCCGGTGAGGTCCAAATTTGCGCGCATCGCCTCCGGGTAGACTCGCAGCCCGCGCAGCACAACGGCCAACTTGCGTAGCATATAGTGGAGCAATGCGGTCGAACCGGGGATCGCGATGCGCTCCACGGACGAGTGCGAGATATCGCGCTCCCCCCACAACGCCTGGTCTTCCATCGCGGCCAGCGCATGCCCCCGCAGCAGACGGGCCAGCCCGCAGATGCGCTCGCAGAGGATCGGGTTCCGCTTGTGCGGCATGGCTGACGAGCCTGTCTGCCCTTCCAGGAAGGGTTCCTCGACCTCGCCGATCTCTGTGCGCGCGAGGGTGCGGATCTCGGTGGCGATCTTCTCGAGCGTGCCGCCGGTGACGGCGATGGCCGCGAGGTACTCGGCGTGCCGGTCTCGTTGGATGATCTGCGACGAGACCCGCGCCGGCACCAGGCCCAGCGCGCGGCACACAGACTCCTCGACGGCAGGGTCAAGGTGCGCGTAGGTGCCGACCTCTCCGGAGATCTTGCCCACCGCGACCTCGTGGCGCGCGCGGCGCAGACGATCGGCTCCCCGGCGGACTTCCTCTCGCCACAGCGCCGCCTTCAAGCCGAAGGCGATCGGCTCCGCATGCATACCGTGGGTCCGGCCGACCATCAGCGTGGCACGGTGCGAGTCTGCCAGCCCGGCCAGCGCGTCAACGACGGACTGTGCCTCCGCCAGCAGGAGGTCCGCGGCACGGACCATGAGCACAGAGAGAGACGTATCGACCACGTCGGATGACCCCAGGCCGAGGTGCAGGTACCGCGCCTCCGGACCGGTGAGTTCCGCGATCGATCTCAGGAACGCCACAACATCGTGCTGCGTCTCGGTGCGCTCGATCTCATCGATCCGTTCCGGCGTACCGACACGCGCGGTAGCCCGCAACCGCCGGGCCACGTCGACCGGCACCATCCCTCGCTGCGCCTGAGCCTCGCACGCCAGCAGTTCGATCTCCAGCCACGTCGCGAATTTGGTTTCCGGCGACCAGAGCGTCGCCATTTCTGGAGTGGTGTAGCGATCGATCATCTCGAACCCCCAACTGCGGGATTAGAGGCTGGGGATTGGGGATTGGCCAAATCCCGAAGTGTGATAAGCGCTTCGCGCTCACGCCCCACACCGACCATCGAGACGGGCGCGCCGGTGACCTGCTCGATCCGTGCCAGGAATGCCCGCGCCTCGGCCGGCAGCTCGTCGATGGTCCGAGCGTCACTCGTCTCCCGCCACCCGGGTAGCTCCTCGTACACAGGCTGCACGCGCGCCATCGCCGCCGTGTGCGGAACCGTGGTCAGCACGCGGGGCCCATCCCGATAGGCGACGCAGATCTTCACGGTCTCAAACCCGTCGAGCACATCCAGCTTCATCACCGCCAGGTCCGTGAACCCGGAGACCTCGGCGGCAAACCGCGCGGCGACGCCGTCAAACCACCCACACCGGCGCGGCCGGCCGGTACTGGCTCCATATTCCTGTCCCAGTTCCCGCAGGCGGGCGCCGAGTCCATCTCCAAGCTCGGTCGGCATTGGACCCGCACCGACCGCCGTTGAATATGCCTTGACCACCCCGATCACGCGCCCGATGCGCTGAGGCGGAATCCCCGCGCCGGCGCACGCGCCCCCGGCCAGGCAGGTGGACGACGTGACATACGGATACGCTCCCCAGTCCAGGTCGCGCATCACGCCCAACTGCCCCTCCAGAAGGATCGCGTCGTCACGGCGCAAGGCCGCCTGGACCAGTGGGTGTGTGTCGACGACGTACGGGATCAGCCGGTCGCTCCACTCTTCGCACAGGTACCAAAGCTCCCCGGCGGTCACGGTGCGGCCGAGCAACGCCGTGGCCCGCCGCGACGCCTCATTGAGTCGCTCCTGCAGGAACTGGGGCTCGAGCAGATCGCCGGCACGGATCCCGGTGCGCGCGGCCTTCTCAGCGTACACGGGCCAGATGCCGCGACGGGTCGTGCCGTGCGCCTTAGGCCCGCGCGCGACCTCAACGGTCTCGTCGACTTCGACGTGAAATGGGAAGACAAGATGCGCCCGATCGGAGATGCGCAGGCGGGCGGTCGAAATGCCTGCCGCCTCCAGCATATCCAGCTCCTCGAACAGAGCGGCCGGATTGACGACCACACCCGGGCCGATGACGCAGTCGACCTCCGCGTAGCAGATTCCGGAGGGGACCTGGTGCAGACGCAGCGTCCCTCGTTCACTGACGACGGTGTGCCCGGCGTTGTTGCCGCCGTTGTAACGAATGACCAGGTTGGCTCCGGCCGCCAGGGCGTCGACCACCTTGCCCTTGCCCTCGTCGCCCCAGTGGCCGCCCACGATTGCGGTTACCGGCATCCCCTGCTCCTTCTTGTCATTGCGAGCCGCGACGCGGCGAAGCAATCTCCTCGGACGCCGGAGATTGCTTCGGCCCTTCGGGCCTCGCAATGACAGCTGGTTGGTTCGGTCCCTCGGCAGCTTCCTCAATCTTGCGCGCCATCTTCGCCTTGAACTCCCGCAGCCGCTCTCGCAACTCGGGATCATGGGTGGCCAGCATCTGCACGGCCAGAATGGCGGCGTTGCGGGCGCCCCATGGACCGATGGAGACCGTCGCCACCGGCACCCCGGGGGGCATCTGTACCGTGGAGAGCAGTGAGTCCAATCCCCCCAATCCTGTGGCCTCCAGCGGCACGCCGATGACTGGGAGGACCGTGCGGGCGGCCAGGGCCCCGGCCAAGTGGGCGGCCCCGCCGGCCGCGGCGATGAGCACTCGGATGCCTCGGGCTTCAGCGGCGCGCGCATAGCGATCCAGCAACTCGGGCGACCGATGCGCTGAGGCGACGACGAGTTCAGGCGTGATGCCGAACTCGGTCAGCGTGCGGGTGGCCTCTTCCATTGCCGGCCGGTCGGAATCGCTGCCCAGGACGATGCCGACGACAGGATTCAGGTCACCGGTCACGCTCTGATGAGATCCGCTGCGCTCCTCAGGCATGAGACTGGGCCTCCTCTGATACTAGAACGGCAGTCCTGCGATCCGTGGCCTGCGACCTTCCACCTATGTCCGTGCGATACTGCATCCCGTCGAATGTGATCCGAGACACGCCCGCGTAGGCACGCTCGCGCGCCTGGTCCAGCGTAGGGCCGAGCCCGACCACATTCAGGACGCGGCCGCCGGCGGTGATCAGCTGACCGTCGCGAGTGGCGGTGCCGGCGTGGAAGACGAGGGCGTCCGCAGGGGGCGACGCGAGGCCGTTGATGACACACCCCGTGTGGTAGGAACCGGGGTATCCTCCGGAGGCGAGCACCACGCACGCCGCCGCCGCATCGCGCCAGCGCAAGCTGGGTCGCCCGGCTTCAAGCGTATCGAGCATGGCCCCGGTCAGATCCCCCTCAAGCAACGGAAGAATGACCTGGGCTTCTGGGTCCCCGAACCGGCAGTTGAACTCCAGAACTTTCGGCCCATCCGCAGTTACCATGATTCCTGCGTACAGGACGCCGGCATAGGGCCGCCCTTCGCGCACCATCCCGGCGGCCACGCGCTCCAGCATCTCGGCGATCTGCTGATGGACGCCGTCCGCCATCGGGGCCGGCGCAATCGCACCCATGCCGCCCGTATTGGAGCCGCAATCGCCGTCGCCAGCTCGTTTGTAGTCCCGGGCGGGGACGAGCGGCCAGACGCGCTCTCCGCACACGAGCGCCAGCACGCTGGCTTCCTCACCCTGCAGGCACTCTTCGATCACCACACGCGCCCCCGCTGGACCGTGAACCCGCCGCACCATCAGGTCGGCGACGGCCGTCTCGGCCTCATCCACCGTGTGCGCGACCACGACACCTTTGCCAGCCGCGAGCCCGTCGGCTTTGACCACAACGGGACCGCGTGCCCGGCGGAGGTAAGCCAGCGCCTCCTCGGCGCCGTCGAACACCTCGAAATCCGCGGTGGGGATCTGCCACCTGCGCATAAGGGATTTGGCGAAGACTTTGCTGGCTTCGATCTGCGCCGCAGCGGCCGTGGGCCCGAACACTCTCAATCCCCGCGCGGCGAACACGTCGGCGAGGCCTGCGGCGAGAGGAGCCTCAGGACCGACGACCGTCAGGTCGATACGGAGGTCGGCGGCAATCGACGCAAGGGCTGTGGCATCGGTCGGTGCAACCGGAAGACACGTCGCAACGGAGGCGATTCCTGGGTTTCCAGGCGCGGCGTATGCCTTTACCCCACCGCTCTGGACGAGCCGCCAGGCCAGGGCGTGCTCCCTGCCACCGGAACCCACAACAAGTACCTTCAGCAAACTCGGCCCCGAGAAAGTTCGTGATTATGACGGGTTCTATGCCGAATGCCCGCGCCAAATACGTCCAGACGACCCAATACTAAACGAACTCTTCTCACATCACAACAATGTTCGTATTTATGACCAAGTTGTTCGGGTTTCGTCGTGACCGCTCAGCATTTCAAAGGGGTCAGACCCCTTTGATTAGGGAAAACAAAAGCCCCGCCGGACGACCGGCGGGGCACACGCGCATGTCGAGGAAGTGCTACATGGGCGGCATGGGCGGAGCGGCCGGGGCCCTCTCCTCCTCCGGCTTCTCCACAACCATCGCCTCCGTCGTCAGCAGCAGAGAAGCCACGCTGGCGGCGTTCTGGAGCGCCGAGCGCACCACCTTGGCCGGATCCACGATCCCGGCCTTCACCATGTCCTCGAACTTGCCGCTCAGCACGTTGTAGCCGATCCCAACGGATTTCTCCTTCAACTGCTCGACGATCAGCCATCCCTCTTGGCCGGCATTGACCGCAAGCATCCGCGCGGGCTCCATCAGCGCCCGGGTAACCAGGTTTACGCCCGTGCGCTCGTCGCCCTCCGCCTCGATCTTGGCGAGGCCCTTGGCGACATGGGTGAGCACGCTGCCGCCACCGGGCACGACACCCTCTTCCACCGCGGAGCGGGTAGCGCGGAGCGCGTCCTCGGTCCGAGTCTTGCGGTATTTGAGCTCGGCCTCGCTGGGCGCGCCCACCTTGATCACCGCCACGCCACCCGAGAGTTTGCCGAGTCGTTCCTGGAGTTTCTCGCGGTCGTAGTCGGATTCGGTCTCCTCAATCTGCTTGCGCAGCTGGGTGATACGCTTCTGGATCCCATCCTGTTTGCCCGCGCCGCCGACAACGATCGTCTCCTCCTTGCGGACGCGAACCTGCCGGGCCCGACCCAGCTGGGTCACGTCGACGTTCTCCAGCTTCAGGCCCACCTCGTCAGAGATGACCTGGCCGCCGGTGAGGATGGCGATGTCGTCGAGGATCGCCTTGCGCCGTTCGCCGAACGCCGGCGCTTTCACGGCGCAGGAGTGCAGCGTCCCGCGCAACTTGTTGACCACCAGCGTCGCCAGCGCTTCACCCTCGATGTCCTCCGCGATCACCAGAAACGGCCGCGCCACCTGGGCGATCTTCTCCAGCACCGGCAGCAGGTCTTTGATCGCGGAGATCTTCTTGTCGGTGATGAGGATGAAGGGATCTTCCAGCACCGCCTCCATCTTCTCGGGGTCGGTCACAAAGTACGGGGAGACATAGCCCTTGTCGAACATCATCCCCTCGACCACCTCGACCGTCGTCTCGATGCCCTTGCTCTCCTCGACGGTGATCACGCCATCTTTGCCGACCTTGTCCATGGCGTCGGCGATGAGGCTGCCCACCGTGGGATCGTTGGCGGAGATGCTGGCCACCGACTGGATCGCGTCCTTGGTCTCGACCGGCTTGGCGATCTTGCGGATCTCCTCCACCGCCACAGCGACGGCGCGGTCGATGCCGCGCTTTAACGCCATCGGGTTGGCGCCGGCCGCAACCATCTTCAGGCCCTCACGAATGAGCGACTGGGCGAGCACGGTCGCCGTGGTGGTGCCGTCGCCGGCGACGTCCTCGGTCTTGGTGGCGACCTCCCGTACCAGCTGGGCGCCTGCATTCTCGAAAGGGTCTTCCAGCTCGATCTCCCGCGCGACGGTGACGCCGTCGTGCGTGATAATGGGCGACCCAAATTTCTTTTCCAGAACGACGTTCCGGCCCTTGGGGCCGAGCGTGATCTTCACGGCGTCTGCCAGCTTGTTGACGCCGCGCTCCATCGCCCGCCGGGCCGATTCGTCAAATGCGAGGATCTTCGGCACAACAACTCACCTCCACACGGATTCGGCAGCGGGTAGCGGGAAACGGGAAACAACTGCACGCGTCCGACTGTTTCCCGCTTCCAGCTTCCCGATTCCGGTAGTTATCGTTTGGCTGCGGCGGGCTCACGCTCAATGACGCCGAGGATATCGCTCTGCCGCAGAATCAGGTGCTCCACGCCGTCGATCTTGAATTCACTCCCCGAGTACTTGGCGTAGAGGACGTGATCGCCGACCTTCACGTCCAGGGGCATCCGCTTCTCACCCTCTTCGTCCCACTCGCCCGGACCGACGGCGACGACCTCACCCCGCTGGGGCTTTTCTTTGGCCGTATCAGGCAGGACAATCCCGCTCTTGGTCCGGTCCTCGTCCTCCATAGGTTTGACCAGCACGCGGTCTCCAAGCGGCCGCAGCTTCATGGCTATTCCTCCTTCGCGATGTGGATTAGCACTCGAGGCTTGTGAGTGCTAGGCACCACTATCTTAGAGGGCTCCTGCCTCTCGTTCAAGTCCATTTCGAGCTTCCCCCCTCCCAATTTGGGGTCTCGCCGGGACCCGGCGGCGCCCTGCCTCCCCGGATGCCAGCGAGCGCCGTGGGCCGGCAGGTGTAAGGCGCGCGGGGAAGGGGCATGCAGAGAGTACCCACGGTTCTGGAGGCTCCGAATGCCAGATATGACCGGCGAGCAGGCGGGCGCCGGGCTGCTGATCGTCGCCGGGCTGGTCGCCCTCGGGATAGTGTCCGGGCTGGCCGCCCGATTGATCCCCGCTATCGTTGCGGTGCCGGCGGGCGCCGCCGCCATCCTCCTGCTGGCCGCCCGGGGCATTGCCCAGTCGCGTGCCGCGGCCGCCCGAGCCGTCGAGGTTCGCTCCATCCGCGCGGTTTTTGCCGCCGGTGGCAATCTCCTTGGCACCCTGGACGAGACTCGAGTTTTGCGACACGCGGCCGAAGCCGGCGCGCGATTGAGCGCGCACGCTGGGGCCGGCCTGCTGTACCTGCCCGAAGAGGGGGGCCGATTCGCCCTCAGAGCCGCATGGGGGCTGGACGGTCCCATGCGGGAACAGGCGGAGCTGCCTGCGCTCGCCCCCACCGTCGCGGAGGCCGCCACCACGCGGAAGACAGTCATGGTATCGCTGCAGGGGACCGCGGGCGCCTATCGGACAGGCTGCCTGCTCCCGCTGCACGGGAAATCCGGGCTGGTGGGCGTGCTCGCGTTGCTGAGCCAAAAACCTGCCTCGGCTTTCCGGCCGGAGATCCCAGCGCTGGAATATTACGCGGCGCACACCGCGCTAGCCATCGGCAACTCCCGCCTCTATGGGCAGGTGCAGGAGATGTTCATCTCTTCAATCACCGCGCTGGCGGCTGCCGTCGATGCCAAAGACGCCTACACGCACGGGCACTCCGAAGACATTGCTGACCTGGCCACGATGATCGCCCGCGAGCTGCAGTTGTCGCCACAGGACGTTGAGAAGGTACGCCTGGCCGGGCTGCTGCACGATGTGGGCAAGATCGGTATTCCCGATGCTATTTTGCGCAAGCCCGGAAGACTTGATCCGGCGGAGCGGGCGGTCATGATGACGCACGTCACGCTCGGCGCATCGATTCTCGACAAACCCGGACCTCTCCGGGATCTGGTGGCCATCGTGCGGCACCACCATGAGCACTACGATGGCCACGGCTACCCTAACGGACTGCGGGGCAGCGAGATTCCGATCGGATCGGCGATCCTGGCGGTCGCGGAAGCCTTCGACGCCATGACAAGCCAGCGGGCCTACCATGCCGCCCGTCCTGTCGACGCCGCCCTTGAGGAGTTGCAGGGCCACGCCGGAACCCAGTTCCACCCGCAGGTCGTCGATGCGCTGGCCCGTATCGTCGCCAGGGAGCGCGACACCGGATCACCCTGGTTCCTGGCGCTGGAAACGCGGATCAACACTCCGGTCACCGGCTCCGTGACCGGGAACCAGGCGCCGGCCGCTTCAGAAGACGCCGCCATGGTCTGGCAGCTGACACAGCAACTGCGTGAGACCGGCGATCTCGCGCAGTTGCTAACCATGCTCGCGGCCACGACCGCCAAGCTGATCTCCTGCGCAGGGTGCGCGGTTCTGCTCCTGGATGAACGCGGCTCGACTCTCTCGGTTGAAGCGACGACGTCAGCCGAACCAGCGCCGGGCACGGTATTCCCCCGGAGCCGCTCGCCGCTGTGGCAGGCAGTGGAACAGCGCGCGATCCAGCGGACCGGCGAGCACTCAGGAGTGGTCGTGCCGCTGGTGGCTGGCGGGCAGGCCGTGGGCGTGCTGCAAGCGGAAGAGATCGACCGCCAGGGTGAGCGGCTGCTGGCCATTATCGCGGAGACCGCGGCGCCCGCGGTGCAGGCCGCGCTCCTGCGGGCCCGGGCTGAACGCTCTGCCGCCGCCGATGAATTGACCGGGCTCCTCAACCGCCGTTCGCTCGTGGCCCACCTCCACCAGGAAGTGGCGCGGCAGAAACGGTACGGCACGCGCTTCGCCCTGGTCCTGACCGATATCATTGGGCTGGCCGCCTTCAATGCGCAGCATGGCTATGACGCCGGGGACGATCTCATCCGCCGCACGGGGGAACTCCTGGCCGCCAACGTCCGTCAGGTCGACTTCCCGGCGCGGCTGGTGGGCGGAACCCTGGCCCTGCTCATGCCTGAGGTGGACCGGGTGGAGGCCGAGCGGGCCGTTCGACGCTTGCAGGCGATGGTCAACGAGCGCGAGGTCACGATCTTGGGGCGGTTCATGCGGGCCCAACCCCTGCGATGGGCGGTAGCCTGCTGCCCGGAGGACGGCACAGACGCCGACCTGCTCCTGGCAACTATCGAGCGCCGCCTTCAAGCAGAACCCGAACCATCTCCCCACTGACGAACGTCCGGACTCCCTCCGCAAGCCACCGGAAAAACCCTTACGCACAGAGTTATGCACATTATCCACAGGCACGCTATCCCCATTCCGCCCAGCTCCATTCCGAACTGATGGCGATTACGCGAGGGAATTGTTCGGGGTTTGCTCCAACGAAAGGTCGCTCGAGGCACCCAACCCCAGGTCCGACCCGCCGCCGCGGCGCAGACGATAGAATGCGGCGGCCGCGATCATAGCGGCATTGTCGCTGCACAGCGATGGAGGCGGCACGACCAGGCGGCAACCCGCTGCCGCACACGCGCGCTGCATTTCGGCCCTGAGCCAGGTGTTGGCGGCCACTCCGCCGACCAGCATGACGGTTTTCACCCCCAGCGACTGTGCCGCCCGCATGCTCTTGTCCACAAGCACGTCCACCACGACCCGCTGGAAACCGGCGGCGAGATCCGCCTTGAACTGACCGTCGGCCCGAGCAGCGGCGTGGAGGGCCCGCAGCGCGGCCGTCTTGATCCCGCTGAAGGAGAACTCCAGGGAATCGTCGATCCGGCCCGACCTCCGCCGGAAGGGCATCGGTGCCGGCAGCGGGACGGTGCGTGGATCCCCGGTGCGAGCGAGCCGGTCGATCTCAGGCCCGCCAGGATACCCCAGTCCCATGGCGCGCGCGACCTTGTCAAAGGCCTCGCCCGCGGCATCGTCGCGTGTCCTGCCCAGGGTGCGGTACTGCGCATGGTCGGACACGGCGACGAGATCGGTGTGCGCTCCAGAGACGACCAGAGCCAGGGCGGGAAATGCCAGGTCAGGCTCAGTGAGAAATGCCGCGTAGATGTGCCCTTCGAGGTGGTTCACGCCCACCAGGGGCAGATCCAGGCTGAGGGCGAGAGATTTCGCCGCGGCCACGCCGACGGCCAGCGCTCCCACCAGTCCCGGCCCGCAGGTCACCGAGAGGGCGTCGAGGTCGCGCAGTGTCACGCCGGCCTTCTCCAGGGCTTCGTCGATCACCGGGAGCAGACGTTCGATGTGTTTGCGAGATGCCAGTTCGGGCACCACGCCACCAAACCGGCGATGGAGATCGGCCTGAGAGGCGACGACGCTGCTCTCGATGACCCGGCCGTCTCTGACCACCGAGGCCGCGGTCTCGTCACAGGAGGTTTCGATACCGAGGATGCGCATAAGGCAAACGCGTGATTAGTGATTCGTGATTAGTGATTCGCAGCTGCGGATAGTTCGGTGCACGGGGTCTGCCGAATCACGAATCACGAGTCACGAATCACTGGCATCCTCAAGTTCCGCCCTCAGCTTGGCGAGCCGGTGCTGGTAGTCTCGCTCCTGCAAATTTCCGCTCCACATCACGATGGCGTCCTCGCGGTTGTCGCTGTAGTACCCCTTGCGCGTGCCAATTTCACGGAAACCATATTTCTTGTACAGGGTCTGGGCCGTGGCGTTCGACTTGCGCACTTCCAGGGTCATCCAGCGTGCGCCGCGCCCAAGGGCCGCGTCGATCAACCCCACCAGCAGCCGCTCCCCGATGTGCTGGCCCCGGAACGCCGGATCAACCGCGATCGTGGTGATGTGGGCTTCATCGAGGATGACCCACATCCCGGCATACCCTACGATGTCGCCGTCCGTGCGGGCCACCAGGTACGCCGCCAGCCGGTTTTCGGTCAATTCGTGCGTGTAGGCGTCCCGCGGCCACGGCGTGTTGAACGACTCCCGCTCGATCTCCACCACGCGGGGGATGTCTTCCATCTTCATCGCTTCCAGCGTGACACGCGTAATCTGCTTCATCCACTACGCCTGGTCGACCGGCGACCGCACGTATCTGGGCCACAGCCGGTACAGATCATTGTGTTCGCCGCGGGACAGCCGCTCCCATCCCAACCGCCCGACGGAGACCGCCGTCGGATACCACTGCGCGCGCGGCGCGAGCACAGCATCGGGCCGCATCCCGGCGATCACCTCCGCGTAGCCTGCCAGCGCGTCCCCGCTGAAGGTCAGCGGCCCGGCCGGAAGCTGCCGCAACACCCGCTCCACCGGCCCGACGACCTCGTCGACAATGGGGCGGGCCGCACCGCCGCCCGCATAGACCGCGGCCGCCACCTCTCCCCGGCGCACGTCCATCATCGCGCACACCGCACCGGCCGCCTGGGTGCCGAGGGCCACGGCGGCAAGCGTCGGGACGCCGGCCGCGGGGATCCCCCTCGCCCGGGCCCACGCCGAGGCGGTGGCAATGCCGATGCGCAGACTTGTGAAGGACCCGGGGCCGGTGGAAACGGCCACGGCCTCAACCTGGGCGACGGTCCATCCGGCGCTCCCGAGCAGCCGTTGCAGCGCCGGCGCCAGCCACTCCAGGTGCCGCCGTGGGACGAACTCGCTGATCACCGCGACGGTCTCGCTGTCCTGCAACAGCGCGACACTGCCCAGGCTCGTCGCGGTCTCTATCGCGAGGATGCGCATTCTCGCGCGACGGTCTGCACCACGTCTGTGTAGCGAGGACCCCGCGGCAAAAATTCCAGCGTGCGCGTGTCATCGCCGTTTCGAAAGCGAATGGTAATCCACAGATGCTCTGCCGGCAGCAGCGGCCCGGCCTTCTCCGCCCACTCGAGCACCACAAGGCCGGTGCCGTCAAGGAGCTCATCCAGACCAAGGTCCTCAAGTTGCTGGGGCCGGTCGAGCCGGTACAGGTCCACGTGGTAGACGGTCACCGCGCCGCGATAGGCCCGGATGAACGTGAATGTGGGGCTGGCGATGTAGCCGGCCGCGCCGGCCCCCTCCGCGATCCCACGCGCCAGCACGGTCTTTCCTGCACCCAGGTCTCCCGAGAGCGCGACGATATCTCCGGCCCGCAGCAGCTGTCCCAGACGGCGGCCCAAGGCCTCGGTCTGCTCGGGGCTGGATGTATCGATGCGAACCTGGGAGATGTTCCCGGCTCGAGGTTCGGGCCTGGGGCCTGGGACCTCGGGCATGGTCAGCGCGGGCCTGGGCGCACGCGGAGGCGAAGCCCGTTCACCCCGACGACCGTGACGCGCTCTCCCTGCCGGATCGTCGTCTTGTCCTCCGCCTCCGCCGTCCACATCTCGCCCTGCGCGTAGACCATCCCCTCAGGATTCAGATCGGTCCGGGCCACGCCGCTGGCGCCCACCAAGCCTTCCCGGCCGCTGCGGACCTTCGTGCGCTGCGCGCGCACGCCGGCGCCCACCGCGAACAGGAAGAACGCACCCGTCAGCAGTGCCGTGAACACGGCCAGCTTCAGCGACACCTGCAGGAACGGCGATTGCCGTTCTGTCAGCAGCAGCGCGCCAAAGAAAAACGCCAGGATGCCGCCGATGGTGAGCACCCCATGCCCCGGCACCTTGAGATCTGCGATAAAAAACAGGACCGAGAATGCGATCAGGGCCAGCCCTGCCACGTTGACCTGCAGGATGGCAAATGAGGCCAGCGCCAGGATCAAGGCGATCGCCCCGACCACGCCGGGCAAGATGGCGCCGGGATTGCCCAGCTCGAAGATGATCCCGTAGATGGCGATGGTCATCAAGATCAGGCCGATGTTGGGATCGCTGAGCAGATCGAGCAGCCGCTCGCCGGGATCCATCCCGATGCTGCGCACGACGGCGTGGCCGGTGGCGAGGCGCACCGGACCGGATTCAGTCTCCACCTCACGACCGTCAATCTTGGTCAGCAGATCCCGCACGTCCACCGCCACCAGATCGACGACGTGCTGCGCCACCGCCTCTTCCTCGTCGATGGACACGCTCTCGCGCACCGCCTTCTCCGCCCAGTCCCCATTCCGGCCGCGCCGGCGTGCGATCGTCCGGATGTTCGCCACCGCATCGTTGGTGACTTTTTCCAGCATCGTCTGGTCCTGCTGGCCCCCCTGGCCGACGGACACCGGATGGGCCGCCCCCAGGTGCGTAGCTGGTGCCATCGCCGCGACATGGGCGGCGTAAGTCACAAAGACCCCTGCCGACGCCGCCCGCGCGCCTTTCGGGCTGATGTAGACGATCACCGGCACCCGGGCGTTGAGCATGGCCTTCGTAATGTCGTCCATGGACTTCAACAGCCCGCCCGGGGTGTCCAGCTCGATCAGCAGCGCCGCGGCATTCGCCTCCTCGGCCTCACGGATCGCGCGCTGGATGAAGCGGGCGCTGCTGGGTGCGACGACACCTTCGACACGGATGCGAAACACCGTCGCGGCGTCGGCTCCGGCAGCGATACCGCCGGCCAACAGCGGGACGGCACAGACGGCGGCCAGCGCGGCACCGACCACCGCCCATCCCCACTCCAAACGTCTATTGCGTCGATCGCGTCTGTCGCGCCTCGTGATGGTAGACGCAATGGACGCAAGAGACGCAACAGACGGAATCGCCATGTTACTGAACTTCATCATGTTGGATCCGCTCTCTTGACTGCATGGCGGCCAGCTTGGGAGAGGTGCCGCCCCGGCTGCTCCCCTGGTATTCGTAGATGCGCGCGACATCCTCGAGCGTGTTGATCTCGTCGGGAGTCTTGTCGTCCCGGATGCGCTTGATCCGCGGAAACCGCAGCGCATACCCGCTGGGATGCCGCGGGCTGCGGGTGACGGCATCGAAGGCGACCTCGAGCACGATCTTCGGCTCCACCAGTTTCACCCGGCCGCGGTCTGTGACCGTGTGCGCGCGAAACCACTCGGTCAGCGAGGCGATCTCCGCATCGGTCAGCCCGCTGTAGGCTTTGCCGATGGGCGCCAGCGTCTCGCCATTGCGCACGGCGAAGGTGACATCGCTGAGCACCCCGGCCCGCTTGCCGTGTCCTTGCTCTGCGGCCACCACCACGACATCCAGCGTGGCCAGTTCTTCCTTCAACTTCATCCACTGCCGCCCGCGCTTGCCGGGTTGATAACGGCTCTCGGGGCGTTTCACCACCAGCCCTTCGTTCCCGCGGGCGCGGGCCTGGCGGAAGCGGACCTCCAGATCCTGCGGGCCGGTGGCCACTGTGGAGTTCGCCTGCTGCACCGCGCCCCCCAGCCGCAGGGCGCGCAATCTGCGCTGGCGATCAACAAGCGGAGCATCGAGCAGGTCCTCCCCGTCCACGTGCAGCAGGTCGAAGGCGAATAGCACGACGGGGATGTCAGCGATCAGCTCGCTGGGATCTTTTCGACGCAACCGCTGCTGCAGCTGCGTAAAGGGAATGGCCCGCCCGTCCCGCCAGGCCACGATCTCTCCATCGATGATGTAGCGTCCGGCCAGGGCGCGCAGCTCGCCGTGCAGCTCCGGAAATGATGGGGTGATCTCGTCAAGCGTGCGGCTGAAGATGGCCAGGCGCGTGCCGTCGTAATGCGCCTGGGCGCGCACGCCATCGTACTTGTCCTCCACCAGCAGTGATGCTGGCGGGCCGCTGCCGTCGCCATCACCCCGCACGGGCTCAAACGCCTCCGCGGGCGTGAAAATCGTATCGGCCAGCATGAACCGGAACGGGCGGAATAGCTGCAGCCGGGCTTCGGCCAGACGATCATGCCGCGCCAGGACAGCCACGGTGCCGATATCGCTGATCAGCATGTTCGCGCGGCGCACGTCATCGAGTGACCGGCCAAAGGCCTTCGCCACAGCTTCCTCCAGCAGCCCTTCCTTCAGCCCGACCCGCATGTCGGAGGTGATGATGCGGACGAGATACTTCGCCTCAAGCGGATCGGCGTTTTCAAACACCGACCGCATGGCCTCCAGCTTGACCTGACGCGATCCTTTTCCCGACGAGGCAGCTAGCCGGGAGAAGACCTCGTTCACCGTGGTCAGCGTCAGCGGGGTGGGAAAGAGCGGAGATCGCACCTTGCGTGTCAGCAACTCTGCGGCCACCGACCCCAGATCGCCGTGGGCCAGGTAGCTGCGGTCCAGATCCTCCCCAGACGCACCAGAGACATCCAGCACCGCGTCGGCGATGGCCGACCACCCGACGTTGAGCGCCCGCCCGTCGCCGGCGGGAAACGGCGCGCCGGTCAGGTACGTGCAGGCGATGCGCAACTCCTCATCGTTCAGCGACTGCAGGTAGGCGGCCAGCAGGTCAATCTTCTGGAGCTTGCTCGTCGTCCCGGACACCGCCTCCAGGACGTCGGCGAGTCGGCGCATCCATTTCCCCCTCACTGTGCAGCATCATTCTAGCACGGTGGGTCGGGGGAAGAATTGAACTACGTGACTAGTGATTCGTGATTAGTGATTCGGCAGAACTACAACTTGCATTGCGAATCACGAATCACTAATCACAAATCACCGTCGTTTCTGTGCGGCTTCAACCAGGGCGGCGAAGAGCTTCCGCTGGCCGGGGTGATGGTCGACCATGCGCTCGGGGTGCCACTGCACCCCGATCACGAAGGGTCGAGCGGGGTCTTCAATGCTTTCGATGACGCCGTCGGGGGCCCGCGCGGTCACCACAAACCCAGGCGCGACATCCTTCAACGCCTGATGGTGAAAACTGTTCACCTCCGCCGCTGCCCCGCCCAGGTGGAAGGCGACCCGGCTGTCGCGCTCGATCGCCACCGAATGCGCGGGTTCCCATGCTGGTTTGCGGGCGTCCTGCACGTGCGTCTCCCGGGCCAGCCCCAGCAGCATGAGATCTTGATGCAGCGAGCCGCCGGCGGCGACGTTGAGTGTCTGGATGCCGCGGCAAATCCCCAGGATGGGCATCTCCTCCGCGAGCGCCGCGCGGGTGATCGGCAGCTCCGCCGCATCACGCGGCGCATCGATCCGCACACCGGCATCGGGCAGCACGCGCTCGCCGTAGTGCCGGGGATCGAGATCGTCGCCCCCGCTGAGCAGCAGCCCATCAATCCGGGCGAGCAGTTCGGCGGGATCCTGGGCGCGGAGCACCTCTGCGGGCTCCAACCACACCGGCTCCCCGCCGGCCGCAGAAACCGCGTCGGCGTACCAGCGGCCTTTCGGCGTGGTCGAGCCGCCGGTGGTCACGGTAATGCCGATGCGGGGACGGGAGGGGGTCATGGCTTGCTGGTCGTGCCGTCGAGCCATACGCAGATGCTGCACGGGGCAAGCGCGTCGGGCTGGGACGAGAGGAAAAACCCATCCGTGGTCATCTGCAGCGACCGGATCTTAAAGGTGACGGGCCAGTTCTTCTGGCTCATCACGGGGTTCACCTGCGATTCCATGATGCGGATGATCGGCGAGAAGAGCGGGAAGCCGTTGATGCGCATGTTCTCGACGTGCAAGAAAATCTCTTTGGTACCTCGGACCGAGAAATGGCCTTTCAACCAGACCCTGATGGCCATGCCGTTGAACGGGACGGTCCCCTCTCCAAACAGGGACGCGCCGTCCGACCACAGCCGGATGTCCTTGAAGGCGTTGGCCGCCAGGAAGTACTCCTGCAGCCGCTTGATGCTGACACGGCCGTGAAACGCGGTGTCCCGGTAATCGAGAACCCGGAGCCGGCCCTGCTGCAGGGCGGCAACATCGAGGCTGACGCCCACCAGCTTGAACCATACTTCGTCCACCAGCATACCGCCCAGATCGGCATCCTTGGCGTGCAGACTGATCCGCGCGTAGCCGCCGTCGTAGAGATCCGGCACCAGATCGAATTGAATATTCCTCGTCTTCAAGAAACCGCTGAATGCCTGCAACAGCAGGGGATCGTCCTGGCCCGCGGCCACGCCGCCGAGCAGCGCGAGCACGAGGCCGGCGATCAGCGCGACACCTGCACTCCTCAGCGCCGCACGCATCCTCGCTATCCTTCCTGAAAGGCGCCGGCATGGGCGAACACAGCCGGCTGTCCGCCCGTGTGCCAGAACACGACGTTCTGCCCGGAGGTGAACCGCTCCTGCGCAATCAACCCCATCAGGCCTGCCATTGCCTTTCCCGTATACACGGGGTCCAGCAATACACCCTCGGTCCGCGCCACGATGCGGATCGCATCCAAGCATTCAGGCGTCGGTACTCCATATCGTTCCCCCACATAGTCATCGTAGACAATGAGATCGTCCGGATGCGGCCGCCACCGCAGATCCACGAGCTCGACCAGCTCGGAGACAATGCCCAGTACGCGGGTGGTCACCACGTCCCGGCGGGGGCCGGCGCTGATGCCAATCACCTGAACGCCGCTGTCGGTGAGTTTCGTTCCCGTGTACAGGCCGGATTGCGTCCCTCCTGAGGTGCTGGCATGGACGATCGCGTCCACATGCACGCCGCTCGCGTTGACCTGAGAGAGCAACTCCAGCCACGCCGCCAGGTAGCCGGCGGCGCCGGTCGCGTTGCTCCCGCCGCGCGGGATCACATAGGGCTTGCGTCCATCCCGCCGCAACTGCCGCGCCAGATCCTCGACGACGCCCATGAGGACGTAGTCATCATCGGTCTGGATGATGCGCACCTCCGCGCCGAAGATGCGGTCCAGCAGGAGGTTCCCCTGCGCAAGCTCGGGAGGCTCACCGTTGAGCACCACGATCGGCTCGAACCCCAGCCGCCGTGCGGCCGCGGCGGTCATGCGGGCGTGGTTGGACTGGACCGCGCCCACGGTGATCACCACATCGCAGCCCAGCTGGCGGGCCTGCCCCAGCAGGAACTCCAGCTTGCGGGCCTTGTTGCCGCCCAGCGCCAACCCCGTCAGATCGTCGCGCTTCATCCAGATGCGCGGCCCGTGCAGGTAGTCGCTGAGGCGCGGCGCTTCCTCCAATGGCGTGGGGAGATTCGCGAGCTTGATGCGAGGAAGATTGCCGAGTTGCACTCTTACCCCCCTAAACTGCGCAGCGTCTCCTCCCACGCGCGCAGCGCGTCGACCGCTTCCCGAATGGTCGTCGGGACGAATCGCACTCGGGTGCCGGGCCTGGCCTGTGCGACGAGCCGCAGATCAGCTGAGACCACGACACCGGGTTTCGGATATCCGCCCGTCGTGGGGCCATCGCCCATGATCACGATCGGCTGCCCGCCCTCCGGCACCTGGATCGCGCCGGGCAGCAGCCCGTCGGACAGCATCTCTACCCGCCGGGCCGGTACTGCCGGCCCGGTCAAGCGGACACCCGCCCGATCGCTGTGCACGCTGATCGAAAACGCTGCCTGCCAGAATCGCTGGCGCGATGCCTCGTCAAACCAGCCATCCTGCGGCCCCGGAAGGACGCGAACGGCGACGTCGCCGGCGGGAATGGGCAGCGCCATCGAGTGCGGCACGGCGGAGCGCCTCGGTCCTTCTCCCCGCCCCACTACGTCTCCTGCCCGCAGCCTTCTGCCGCCCAGCCCGCCCAATGCGCCTGGCACGTAGGTCGCGGCGCTTCCGAGCACGGCCGCGATATCGATCCCGCCCGCCACCCCAACGTAGGCCCACATCCCCCGGCGCGGCGCACCAAAGCTCAGCGTCTGGCCGGCCTGCATCTCAATGGGAGCCCACAACGGCACCTCGCGCCCCTCAAGAGACGCTGAGAGGTCGGCACCGGTCACGGCGACCGTCACCTCGTCTAGAGCACGCAGAGCGGGACCCGGGGCTGTGCACTCTAACGCGGCGGCCTGGGGGCGGTTGCCCACCAGGAGATTAGCGAACTGAAGCGAGGAAGGATCCATTGCGCCGGCCGGCGGCAATCCCAGGTTCCGGTGTCCTGTTCGGCCCAAATCCTGCACGGTGGTGAAGAGGCCTGGATCGCGCACTTCAAACACCGGGCGCTTCGGAGGGTGCAGCGGAGCCGGAGAGCCGAGCGGAACATCAGGAAACGAAGCCGACACAACCGGGAGGAACCGGACACGATCCCCGGGCCGAAACAGGATGGGATCGGGGTTGCGTGGATCATAGAGGATCTGCGGCGTGCGGCCAATGAGTCTCCACCCACCGGGAGTCGGCAACGGATAGACCCCAGTGAGCGCGTCGGCGACTCCCACCGAACCCGCGGGGACCCGGGTGCGTGGCGTGGACAGGCGCGGGCTGCGCAGTAGATCGGCCATGACTCCCAGATAGGGAAAGCCAGGCGCAAATCCCAGCATGAACACCCGGTAGTCCTGGCGGCTATGGAGCTCGATCGCTTCGCGCCTGGTCAACCCGCTCCGCTGGGCAACGTCGTCGAGATCCGGACCGGCGTCTCCCCCATAGACGACGGGAAGCTCGATCAAGCGGCCCGCACTATCGTGATCGGGACGAAGGTCCGAGAGGAGCTGCAGGGCCATGCCGGCCAGTCGATCACGGTCGGCGGTCAACGGATCGATGACCAGCAGGAGCGACCGCAGCGTGGGCACGACCTCGAGCACGCCGGGCGCGTCGCGCAGCCGGGCACCTAGTGCGCGGACGCAGCCATTGATCTCTGTCGAGAGTTCATCGGCAAGCTCAACAACCAGCCCGCGGTCTCCACACAGGCGGACCGAGGCCGTGCCGGACCCACAGGTCATGGCAGTGGGGTCGGAGACTTTGGATACGAGCCGAGGATGCGCAGGAAGGTCGTGATCCGCGAGAGGTCGTGGAGCGCTGCCTGGATCGGCGGATCATTCTGGTGGCCCTCGAAGTCGGCGTAGAACACATACTCCCACGGCACCTGACGGCGCGGCCGTGATTCCAGTTTCGTGAGATTGATCGAGCGGGTCGCAAATGCGCCCAGCGCCTGGTAGAGGGCTCCGGGCACATTCTGCGTGGTGAACACGACCGACGTTTTCGCCCCGGCGATCGGGGGGGCGGGATCGGGGGCCAGACTGAGAAACTTCGTATAGTTGGCCGGGTTCGTCTCGATGCCCTCAGCGAGCACGCTCAGGCCGTAGATGCGCGCCGCGCCCCGACCGGCGATGGCCGCCGCCCCGCGCAGTCGCTGGTCGGCCACCATCTTCGCGCTGCCGGCGGTATCGTAGGCCGGGACAGGCTCCAAGCCGTGCTGGCGGAGGAACGCGTCGCATTGGGCCAGCGCCTGCGGGTGCGAAAACGCCCGGTGGATGGCGTCCAGGGCCTGGCCGGGCAGCGCCAGCAGGCAATGGCGGATCCGCAAGTCGAGCTCACCCGTGATGAACAGGGAGTGGGCGAGCAACAAATCGTACGTCTCGTTGATCGAACCGGCCTGCGAGTTCTCTGCGGGAACCACCGCGCGGTCGGCGCGCCCGGCCGTGACGGTCTCAAAGACGTTGCGCAGGGATGGATGAGGAAGCACGTCTACCTCCCCGAAGAGTTGGATCACCGCTTCTTCGCTGTACGCGCCTCGCTCGCCTTGAAACGCAACCCGCATCCCACACCCCAAATGACGTCTACTTAGTCTCCTTAGTCTACTTAGTCTTCTTAGTCTGCCTGCCAAGACTGCGAACCGTTTTGAGACCAAGAAGACCAAGTAGACTAAGTAGACGTAGTACCGTTTCTGACGTAAATGCGCGGCACGCGCAAGCCCACACCGCACAGGATTTCGTAAGAGATGGTGTGCGCCCAGGCCGCCACTTCGTCGGCGCTGATGACATCGCCGAACAGCTGCGCGACATCGCCCACCGCCACGGGGTCGTCACCCACGTCTGCCATCAGGTGGTCCATGCATACCCGCCCCGCGATGCGATAGCGGTGACCGCGGATCAGCACCTGGCCACGCTCGCCGGCCAGCCGCGGATACCCGTCTGCGTACCCGCAGGCGATCGTCGCGATCGTCGTCGAGGCCGTGGTGCGGAACGCGGCGCCGTAACTGACCGCGGTCCCAGAACTCACCCGGGCCGTGCGCACGACGCGACTGTGGAGACGCATCGCCGGGTGCAGGGCTCCCCGCGATGCCATCCCTGGCGCCGGATACAGCCCGTACATCGCCAGCCCGACCCTGACCATGTCGAAGTGCGTGTGGGGCGCGGTCAGGGCCCCGGCGCTGTTGGCGGCATGGATCAGCGCGTGCGGCACACGCGCCCGGACCATTCCCGCGACGAGCTGAAACCGCGCCAGTTGGTCGCGGGTCATCTCATGGTCGGGCTCATCGGCACACGCCAGCTGCGTGTAACACCCTTCGACCCTGATCCCTTTGGCCAGCAGGCGGTCCAGCAGCATCGGCACGTCCTGGGGAAACATGCCCAGCCGCGTCATGCCGGTGTCCACCTTGAGGTGGACCGGAGGGACGGCACCCACGTGCTGGAGCGCGATCTCCGCCATTTCCGCGGACGTGATGCTGATGCTCAGCCGATGGGCCGCAGCGTCGGCCACCTCACCCGAGGTCAGGCCGCCCAGGACCAGAATGGGCGCGTCGATCCCACCCAACCGGAGTGCGACACCCTCGCCCAGTGTGGCGACGCCCAGCCAGGCCGCGCCGGCTGCCAGGGCGGCCCGGCAGACAGGTACGACCCCGTGACCATATGCATCCGCTTTGACCACACTCATCAGCCGGCAGGACCGCGACAGGAGGTGGCGGATGGTCTGGATGTTTCCGGCGATGGCGCCCAGGTCCACCTCCGCCCACGCCCGCAGCGCCGTCGTCTCCGACGATGGCCCCAGTGGCGTCACAACCTCGCGTTTTCGCGCTCCGCCCCGAGCCGACGAAGTCGGCGTGGGGGTTCCCGTACTCGTCCGCTTTCTCTTGGTGGTCATTCCCCTGCCCATCGTTTCGACGCACGGTGATGGCGCCCTACTCTGCGACGCCCCGCAGCGCAGGTAGGAGTGCCACGCGTGTAGTAATACCGAATCGATCCCCATTCCTTGTTTGGAGTAGCAGAGGGTCCTTTGCGAAGGAGGCACACGATGGTTCGGCAGATACGGGGGCTCACAGTGGTGAGCTTGTTGGTTATCCTGGCGCTGGCGCCGTTCAGCTCGGCCGGCGCGGCCATGGGCGGCAAGCTGGAGATCTTCAGCTGGTGGACCGCCGGAGGCGAGGCCGAAGGGCTGTCAGGCATGTTCAGCGTGTACAAGAAACTCTACCCCGGCGTGGAGATTGTGAACGCGACGGTGGCCGGCGGGGCGGGGACCAACGCCAAGGCCGTGCTGGCCACCCGCCTGACGGGCGGCGACCCGCCGGATTCGTTCCAAGTCCATGCGGGGCTGGAAGTGCAGAAATACGACCCCGCCGGGTTCCTCGACCCTCTGGACGCCATCTTCAAGTCCGAGGGATGGGAGAAAGTCTTTCCCTCCGGCCTGCTGACCCTGCTGCGGTATCAGAGCCATTACTGGTCGGTGCCCGTAAACATCCACCGCGCGAACGTGATGTGGTATAGCAAGAAGGTCTTCACCGCCAGTTATCTCACCCCGCCAAAGACATTCGATGAGTTCTTTAAAGTCGCCGATGCGCTCAAAGCGAAGGGCATCGTCCCCTTCGTGCTCGGCGACAAAGAGGGGTGGGAAGCGGGTCATGCATTTGAGGCCGTCTTGATCGGCACGCTGGGCCCAGACGGCTATCGCGGCCTGTGGACCGGCAAGACGCAGTGGACGGACACCCGGGTCACTTCTGCGCTGAACACCTTTAAGAGGATGCTCACGTATACCAACAGTGATCACGCCGCGCTGACCTGGGATGGCGCCGGGCAGTATCTGATCGACGCCAAGGGCGCCATGGAAATCATGGGCGACTGGGAGAACGGCTGGTTCCAGTCCAAGAACTATGCCGACTACGGCTGGGCGCCCCCGCCGGGTAATACCGGCGTCTTCGACGCGCTGTCTGACTCGTTCTCCTTGCCCAAGAAGGCTCCCGACCGCGAGAACGCCGTGAACTGGCTCAAGGTGGCTGGATCGCGGGCGGGGCAGGAAGCCTTCAATCCCAAGAAGGGCTCCATCTGCGCCCGCACCGACTGCAACCAGTCGCTGTTCAACGCCTACCTGCAGTCTGCGGCCAAGGACTGGCGCAGCAACGCGCTCGTGCCCAGCGTGATTCATGGCGCCGCATCGTTTGAGAGCTGGGCGACCCAGTACAAGGACGCCCTGGCGCTGTTCGTGACCAGCGGCGACGTCGCCAAGACGCAGGCCACCCTGCAGGCTGCGTGCAAGGACGCCGGCGTCTGCAAGTAGAGTCTGTGTAACAGCGAGCGGCGAGGCAGTCCGATCACGGGCTGCCTCGCTGCGCGCTTGGACGGACATCCCCGTGGCGCACGAGACCGTTCCAGCCCAGATGCAATCGGTCGCCACTCCCCGCATCACCCCGCGGCGGTGGCATCCCAGTGCCGACCGGTTGGCCTCCGTGCTGCTGATCGCGCCATCGGTGCTGGCCATTGCGGTGTTCGTGTACGGGTTCATCGCCTTTACCGGGTTTGCCTCGCTCACGAAGTGGAATAGCCTGAGACCCGACTTCACCTTCGTCGGCCTCGCAAATTACGCCAGGCTGTTCTCCACCGTGCGGTTTCAGATTGATCTGCACAACACCGTGACGTTCACGGTCTTGTTTTTGCTGTTCTGCCTGACGTTAGGGTTTGGGCTGGCCGTGCTGCTTGACCGTGGAGTCCGCGGCGAAGGGATCTTCCGCAGCATCTTCCTGTTCCCGCTGGCGCTGTCGTTCATCGTCACCGGGGTGGTCTGGCGCTGGCTGCTCAACCCCGGAAGCGTGGAGTTGGGCAGTACAGGCGTGAACCTGTTGCTAGAGCGGGTGGGGCTGGGCTTCCTGAAGTCCGGCTGGTACACGGATCCCGCCATTGGCATCAAGGCCGTCGTCGTCGCGGCCACCTGGCAGCTCTCAGGCTACGTCATGGCGATGTACCTGGCGGGGCTGCGCGGCATCCCGGAGGAACTGCGTGAAGCCGCGGTTGTGGATGGGGCCAGTGAATTCAAGGTCTACCGGCACATCATCGTACCGCTGCTGCACCCCATCACGCTTGGCGCGATGATCATCCTGGGGCACACCTCTCTGAAGATCTTCGATCTGGTCGTGGCGATGACCGGGCCCGGTCCGGGCTTTTCCTCGGACGTGCCGGCCTTCTTCATGTTCGATACCACGTTCCGCGGCAACTACTTCGCGCAGGGGGCTGGCATCGCCGTGATCCTCCTGATCATGGTGGCCGTGCTGATCGTGCCCTACCTGGTCTTCAGCCTGCGCACGGAGACGCAGCGATAGCCGTGCGCGCCGCGGTGCCCATGACCCGTCGCCAGGTTCCCTGGCTGCGCCCGGTGGCCTATGCCATCCTGGTGGCGGCAGCCCTTTTCTATCTCCTCCCGATTTACGTGCTGGTGATCACCGGGATGAAGAGTTTCGCCGAGGTGAATCTCTACCGGATGTGGGACCTGCCCAGTCGATTCTCGCTGGACAGTTTCGTGAAAGCCTGGCTGGGGAGCGAGGCGCAGGGGTTCCGGGGGTTGAACCACAACTTCTGGAACAGCGTCCGGCTGGCGGTGCCCGCGACGCTGCTGTCGGCCACCCTGGGATCGATGAACGGGTACGTGCTGTCGAAGTGGAGATTCCGCGGCTCGGACAGCCTCTTTACGCTGATCCTCTTCGGGATGTTCATTCCCTACCAGAGCATCTTGATCCCACTCGTCCAGGTGCTCAGCCGTGTTGGGCTGTACGGCTCGATCACAGGCTTGATCTTCGTCCACGTCGTGTACGGAATTCCGATTACCACGCTGATCTTCCGGAACTACTACGCCACCGTCCCCGGCGAACTGATCGAGGCGGGAAAGATCGACGGCGCGGGCCTGCTGGGCATCTACCGGTCGATCATCTTCCCCATCTCGATGCCGGCGTTCGCGGTGGTGATGATCTGGCAGTTCACATCGATCTGGAACGACTTCCTGTTCGGGGTCATCGTCACCCCACGGCCCGCGGTGCAACCGATCACGGTGGCCCTCAACAACCTCGCGGGTAGCTACATCGTGGAATGGAACGTGCAGATGGCGGGCGCCCTCCTGGCGGCGCTGCCGACCATGCTGCTATATATCGTGCTGGGTCGCTACTTCATGCGCGGGCTGCTCGCGGGATCACTCAAGGCCTAAATGCGTCTGCTTGGTCTACTTGGTCTGCTTGGTCTTCTTGGTCTACCTGCGTAGCCCATTTGAGTCATTTGAGGGTGATCCGGGTGGGCTGAAAATGGTACCAGGTACCGTAACATGAGAAGCTTGCTAAAATTCGGGTGTGAGCAGCGACAGATGGAAACAATCTAAGTCGAAACTTCGCGAACCCAGTGCGAGCCAAGGAAGATACAAAGGTTAGTCAACCAGGGCGAGAGTCGCCCAGACGCCTCAGGTGTATTTTTTTGGCGATACTCGTCTTTTTCATCGGGAATGCCCTCTCTGGGAGAGAGCCCGGCATTGCAGCGCCACTCCTCGACGGCAACCAACAGGCTTCGCAAACACTTGCTCAATCCCCAGAGCGTTTCCCCAAGGGAGCGCATGAGAGTGGAATCGTGGTTGAAATACGCTTAGATGGTGCCAACCCTCGAGTTGTAACTCGAGCGCGGAGTGCTACTCAAGTCTATCGGATCTCTCCAAGGACATCGTATTGGCGCGTCGACTTGAACAGTCACAAGGGTGAAACCATAGATCCGCGGTCCATATTCCCCGGTGATCTCGTGGATATTTCTGTCGAATTTTCGGTCGACGGGAAAATCGCGGACGGCGTCACGGTCTATGTCCGTGAGGAGCGGGGGATTGTCCGAGAACTGTGGCCAACTGCCATCGCCCTGGAAGATGGCCGTTCCTTCCAGCTCTTACCTACAGTCCGTGTGCTGATTTCAGGCCGATTAGGGGAACGAGAAGCCGTTCAACCCGGATCTTCTGTGATCGTGCGTATCAATCCAGTGACTCGCGAAGTCACGGAGATCCTCGTTCTCTGAGTTTTCTCCATCTTCGGGTAACAATGTGCTGGGCTGTTGGGGCCGCTACTTCATGCGCGGGCTGCTCGCAGGATCACTGAAAGCCTAAACGACGTCTACTTGGTCTACTTAGTCTGCTTGGTCTGCTTAGTCTTCTTGGTCTACCCGCGTAGCCCATTTGAGTCATTTAAGGGTGATCCGGGTGGGTTGAAAATGGTACCAGGTACCATGACGAAG
>Ga0209803_1000493_pt1 | contig 26230 bp, 23 predicted proteins | sample GraSoiAngelo_138_FD_185895 | JGI IMG/M metagenome (GOLD analysis project Ga0209803, IMG submission 185895) | Grasslands soil microbial communities from the Angelo Coastal Reserve, California, USA - 14_0929_09_40cm (SPAdes) (version 2) | ecosystem: Environmental > Terrestrial > Soil > Grasslands ...
GAGGTCGCGGATGATGCGAGATCGTGGACACCTGCCTGAACGACGCCCGAGAGTCGTGACGCCCACCGCTCCGATCGCCCTCGGCAGCCACCACTCCCGCAGCCTGGCCCAGAGACTCATCGAGCTCTTCGAGCGCCCGCGAGGCCTGGGTCGTGCAGTCGGCGAAGCGCCGGCCTAGACCCATGTGCGGGATCGCCGGGTACGTCGGGGGAGCGCCACCCGAGCTGCTGGCGGCGATGGTGCGGGCCCTCAAGCACCGGGGACCGGACGACGAGGGCATGCACGTCGAGCCGGGCGTGGGCCTGGGTATGACCCGCCTGGCCATCATCGACCTGGTGACCGGGCGGCAGCCGATGAGCACGGCCGACAGCGCGGCCTGGATCGTCTACAACGGCGAGATCTACAACTTCCGCGACCTCCAGGCCGAGCTCGAGCGCCGCGGCCACGTCTTCCGCACCCGCAGCGACACCGAGGTCCTGCTGGCCGCCTGGGAGGCCTTCGGCGAGGCCTGCGTCGAGCGCCTTCGGGGGATGTTCGCCTTCGCCCTCTGGGATCGCCGCCGACGCCGCCTGCTGCTGGCCCGCGACCGCCTGGGCAAGAAGCCACTCTATTACTGGTACCGCGACGGGCTGTTCCTCTTCGCCTCGGAGCCCAAGGCGCTGCTCTGTCATCCCGCAATCGCGCGCACGCTCGACTGGGAGGCCCTCCGGCACTACCTGGCCTTCGGCTACACTCCGGCCGCGCGCTCGATCTTCGCCGACATCGCCAAGCTGCCGCCGGCTCACACTGCGGTGCTCGCCGATGGCCGATTGGCGCTGTCGCGATACTGGACGCTCCCCGCCGGAAGCACGGCGACGGCCGAGCGCATCGCGCCCGCAGACGCCCCGAGGCTGGTGCGCCACGAGCTGCGCGAGGCGGTGCGCCTGCGACTCGAGAGCGACGTCCCGCTGGGGGTGTTTCTCTCCGGCGGCATCGATTCGAGCGCGGTGGTGGCCAGCATGCGCGAGGTGACCGGCCAGCGGATCAGCACCTTCACCGTCGGGTTTGGTGCGAGCGCGGCCTCGTACGATGAGCTGCCCTATGCGCGGATGGTGGCCCGACGGTTCGAGACCGAGCATCACGAGGAGATCCTCGAGCCCGTCGTCGCCGACCTGTTGCCGACGATCGTCCACCACTTCGACGAGCCCTTCGCCGATTCGTCGGCGATCCCGACCTTCGTCGTCGCCCAGGCGACGGCCCGGCACGTCAAGGTGGTGCTGTCGGGGATCGGGGGGGACGAGACATTCGCCGGCTACCCGCGCTACCTCGGGCTCCGCCTCTCCCAGCTCTATACGGCGCTGCCCCGGCCGCTCCGGATGCTGCCGGCCGCCGCCGCCCGGCGCCTCGTGCGCGAGTCCGAGGCCAGCCCGAGTTGGGGAAGCCGGATCCGGCGGTTTCTCGACGCCAGCGATCAGCCGCTGCCCGACCGCTATCTCGGCTGGACGCGCTTTTTCTCCGACGCCGACCTCGAGCGCCTGGCCACGCCGGCGCTTCGCCAGCGCTGGAGAGGACGTGTCGACGACGCCCAGCGGAGAGCCTTCGCAGGACTCGGTCACGACGATCCGGTCGACGGCGCCTTCCGCATCGACTTGAGCGCCTATCTGCCTGACGACCTGCTCGTCATGGCCGACCGGATGAGCATGGCCCACTCGCTGGAGTTGCGCGCCCCGTTCTGCGACCACCACGTGGTCGAGTTGAGCCATCGCGTCACACCGGCGGCCAAGCTGCCGAGACTCCGCCTGAAGGGCCTGCTCAAGGCCGCGTTCGCCGACGTCCTGCCCCGCGAGATCCTCTCTCGACGCAAGCAGGGCTTCATGATCCCGCTGGCGCGCTGGCTGCGCACGGATCTGAGATCGCTCATGGACGATCTCCTGTCGCCCGACCGCGTGAAGGCGCGTGGCCTCTTCGAGGCTCCTGCGGTGGACGCGCTCAGGCGCGAGCACCTGGTGGGCCGACGGAGCCACGCCGACCGGCTCTGGACGCTCATGATGGCCGAGCTGTGGATGCGACAGTACCTGGACGCGCGCGGGCTCTGGAGCGCACGCGAGTGAGGGTCCTGATCGTTTCCGACGTCTCGCCCGTCGTCGTGCTCGGCGGCGCCGAGCGCGTCGTGTGGGAGCAGGCCTCCCGGCTGGCGGCGGCCGGGCACCGGGTCCGCGTGGTGAGCCGCGCACCGGAAAACGTCGGCCCGGGCGCCGTCGTCCATCGTGGCGTTCCCGTCCGGCACTTCGTCGTCGACCGCCGCACGCTCCGGAGCTTCATTCGAACATCCATTCTCGAGGCGCGGCGTGCGGTCGCCGAAGAGGTCGAGGCGCACGGCGCCGACGTGCTGCATTTCCACCAGCCGCTCGCCGCCTTCGGAGCGCTGACCTCGCCGGCGGGCCGGCGACTCCCGAGCCTCTACACCTTTCACTCCCCGGCGCCGCTCGAGTACCTGACGCGCTTGGGAACGACCGGCCGGCACCGCGGGGGCCTCGTCGGGCACGCCCGCGCGGCGCTGCTCTGGCTCGTCGAGCGCGCGTGCCTGGCACGAGCGAGCCGGATTCACGTCCTCAGCGACTTCTCGGCGGGCCTCGTCCGGAGGCTCTATTGGATCTCGAGCCCCCGGGTCGTGAAGATCCCGGCCGGCGTGGACCTCGACCGGTTCCGGCCGCCGCGCGATCGGATGGCGCTCCGGCGCGAGTTGGGGCTGCGCGCGGGGGGGCCGCTGCTCTTCACGCTCCGGAACCTGGAGCCGCGGATGGGGCTCGACAACCTCATAAGGGCGATGGACCCGCTCCGCCGCCGCGTCCCGGACGTGCTCCTGCTGATCGGTGGCGCCGGCTCGCAGCGTAGAGAACTGGAAGCCCGGGCGGCGTCGCTCCGCGTCCAGGCGCACGTGAGGTTCCTCGGGTTCGTTCCTGATGTCGACCTGCCGCGCTACTACGGGGCGGCCGATGCGTTTGTGCTTCCCACGCGAGCTCTCGAGGGGTTCGGCCTGGTCACTGTCGAGGCGCTTGCCTGCGGCACGCCCGTGCTCGGCACCCCGGTCGGCGCGACGCCCGAGATCCTGGTACCCCTGGATCCCGCGCTCGTCTTCCGGGACGCGTCGGCGGAGGCGATGGCACAGGGCCTCGAGCGCTTCCTTGACTCGCTGGCGCGGGATCCGGCGAGCGCCGGACGGCTCCGCGACGCCAGCCGTCGATACGTCGAGACGCGCTACGGCTGGGAGCGCTCGATCGGCGACCTCGAGACGACCTTGCGAAAGCTCGTCGCGCGAGAGGAGGCGGCCGGCGCGCCGCGGCGCTGCCGGGCGGAGGGCGACGCTCGCCCGTGATCCGTGTCCTGCACGTGATCACGCGACTCACGGTCGGCGGCTCTTCCGAGAACACCGTGGCGTCCATGGTCGGGTTGAGCCGAGCGGGCTACGATTGCGCCCTCGCCGTCTCCTTCCGCGAGTCCGACCCCGCGATCCTCGCGGACGCCCGCCGGCGTGGGTGCCGGCTCATCGACGTGGCGTCGCTGGGCCGCGAGGTTTCGCTCGTCTCCGACATGGTGGCGCTCTACCGGCTCGTCCGCCTCATCGCTGCCGCGCGGCCGCAGATCGTCCACACGCACACCTCGAAGGCCGGCTTCGTCGGCCGCCTCGCGGCGTGGATCGCCCGCGTGCCCGCCGTCATCCACCAGCCCCACGGCCACGTCTTCTACGGGTACTGGGGCCGGCTGCGCACCGCCGTCTACACGGCGCTCGAGCGGCTGGCGGCCGCGTGGTGCGACCGGATCATCACCCTCACGGAGCGCGGGACGGAGGAGCACCTGGCGCGTCGTATCGGACGCCGTTCGCAGTTCGTGACGGTGCCGAGCGGCGTCCCGACCCAGCAGTTGCGTGCCAGCGCGCCGCCCCGGCAGGTGGCCCGCGCGCGCCTCGGGATCCCGCCACGGGCGTACGTCGTCGTCGGGCTCGGACGTTTCGTGCCGGTCAAGGGGTTCGATCTGCTCGTCGAGGCGCTGCCGCGCCTCCGCGACGGTGTGCCGTCGGCGCGTCTCCTGCTCGTCGGCGAGGGGCCCGAGCGCGCCGCGCTCGAAAGGCGCGCCGTCGAGCTCGGCGTCGCCGACTGCCTGCACGTGACCAGCGTCATCCGGGACGTGCTGGAGTACCTGGCGGCGGCGGACGTCCTCGCCGCCCCGTCGCGGAACGAAGGGATGGGGCGGGCGCTCGTCGAAGCGATGGCGCTCGGGATTCCCGCCGTCGGCGCGGCGGTGGGCGGGATTCCCGCCGTGATTGTGGACGGCGAGTGCGGGCGGCTCGTGCCGCCGGAGGACCCCACGGCCCTCGCCCAGGCGCTCGTGGAGCTCGGGCGCGACGAGCTACTCCGGCGCAAGCTCGGCGAGCGGGCGATCGGTCGGGCCGAGGCGTTCTCGACGGCCGTGGCCGACGCGAAGATGCGCGCCGTGTACGAGACGCTCGCACGGGAGAAGGGGCTATCGTAGCGGGGACTGTCGCAGCGGAGACCACGAGCCCGGCGCCGCCGAGGGTGGGCCTGCGAAAGGTGCGTGTGGCCGCGATCGTGGTGTCGCTCCTCTCCGGTGTTTCCCCCGCGAGCGCCGCGGAGCTCGAGCGGCTGCCCGCGGTGCTCCACGTGCACTCCACGCTCTCGACAGGTGATTTCTCGCTCGACGAGCTGGCCGCCCAAGCCGAGAAGGCCGGCGTCGGCGCGCTCCTGCTGAGCGAGAACTACCTCCTCCGCATCGAGTACGGGTTGCCGCCGTTCCGCGCGCTCACGCGGGTCGCGCGCGAGGCGCGCTCCATCCTCGACGGTGGCGCCGCGCGCTTCCTCGACCGTGTCGCCGAGGCGCGAGCGCGCAACCCGCGCGTGCTCATCATTCCCGGCGTGGAGGTGATGCCCCACTACTACTGGACGGGCTCGCCGCTGGCGCTCGACATGACGGTGCACAACGAGCAGAAGAACCTGCTCGTCTTCGGCCTCGCGGCTCCGGCGCTCGAGTCGCTCCCGGTGACGGGGAACGCGGCCGCCGGCCGGTTCGCGTGGCGGGCCGCGCTCGACCTCGTCCCCGGCCTCCTCCTGATCCCGGGCGCGCTCCTTCTGGCGACCAAGTGGCGGTCGCTCCAGCGGGTTGGCCGCGCCGTTGTCGTCGTTCGCCGCAGGCGCTGGCTTGCGGGCGGAGTCCTCTGCGCAGTGGGTGCGCTCGCGCTCGCGCGCGCGTGGCCCTTCACCGAAGATCCCGATCCCCCTTATAGCGACCTCGGCCTCGTCCCTCATCAGGCGCTCATCGACTACGTCGACAAATTCGCCGGCGTGACGGTCTGGTCGCTGCCGGAGGTCCAGGACAGTAGCGAGGAGTGGTTTGGTCCCTTGCGCGTCTCGCGGCGGACGGACCCGTATCCCGAGGACCTCATGCGCACCTTTCGCTACACGGCGTTCGGGGCCGTCTACGAGGACTCGACGCGCTTCGAGCTGCCCGGCGGCGGCTGGGACCAGCTCCTCCGCCAGTACGCGGCCGGCGAGCGGAGCCGCCCCGCGTGGGCCGTCGGCGAGTCGGCGTTCCACAACGCCACGGCGGGCAAGAGCGTCGGGGGCGTGCAGACCGTCTTCCTCGTGTCCGAGCGGTCCGAGCGCGCCGTGCTCGACGCCATGAAGCGCGGGCGCATGTACGCGCTCCTCCGAGGGGCGGAGCCGGGGCTCGCCCTGGCGGAGTTTGCGGTGTCCGATGGCGTCGGCAACGCGGTGTCGGGCGAGACGCTCAGGACGCGCGAGGGCGCGCCGCTCGAGGTCCGCGTGGGGGTCGACGCGGTGGACGGCTCGGCGCGCGCGGTGCACGTGGTGCTCGTCAGGAACGGGACGCTCGCCGGCGCCTGGACCGCCACAACACCATTCCGCGTCGTCCATCGCGAGGTCTACGACGGTGCGCCGGCGTTCTACCGGCTCGATGTCCGCGGCCAGGGGCACCTCCTGTCCAACCCGATCTTCATGAAGCGATCATGAGGGTGGCGATCCACCAGCCGCACTACCTGCCGTGGCTCGGGTACTTCGCCAAATGGGCCGCCGCTGACCGCTTCATCTTCCTCGACACCGTGCAGTACGAGAAGAACGGCTGGCAGAACCGGAACCGCGTCAAGACCCCCGACGGCCCGCGGTGGCTGACCGTCCCGGTGCACGCGCGGCTCGGCACGCCGATCCGCGAGGTCACGATCGATACGGCGCAGCCGTGGCGGGAGCGCCACCTGCGCGCGATCGAGCAGGCGTACGCGAAGGCGCCGCACCTCGCGCGGTACCGCGACACGCTCGCGTCCTTCTACCGCCAGGACTGGGTCAGGCTCGCCCCCCTGGCGGTGGCGAGCGCCCGGTGGCTGGCGGAGGCGCTTGGGGTGGCGACGCCCAGCGCGCTCGCCTCGGAAGTCGGAATCGGCGCGACCAGCCAGCGGGACGACGCGACGGCGCGGCTGGTCGCCCTCTGTCAGGCGGTCGGCGCGGACACGTATCTGGCGGGGCAGGATGGCGCGCGGTACATGGACACGCGTCAGTTCGCCGTCGCCGGGATCGCTGTGGAGGCGCAGCGTTACGAGCACCCGGTCTACACGCAGCTCCACGGGGAATTCACTCCGTTTCTCTCGACGCTTGACTTATTATTGACGCAGGGACATGAAGCCCTCGCCATCCTCTGTGGAGGGAACACGTGGTCCCGTCTCTCGCCCTGAGACATAGCTGAGTGAACGTCCTCGCGATCGGCGCCCATCCCGACGACATCGAGTACGGCTGCGGGGGCATGCTCGCCAAGTACGCGCAGCGCGGGCACGCGATCTTCATGTTCGTCGCCTCCGACGGCGCGCTCGGCGGCGACGGGGATGTGCGGCGGCAGGAGCAGAAGGACTCCGCACGCATTCTGGGCGTGCGCGAGGTGTTCTGGGGTGGCTACCCGGACACCGAGGTGCCGCTCTCGCGCGACCTGATCGTCCGCCTGGAGGCGGTGATCCGGCAGGTGGATCCGCGGATGATCTTCATCAACTCGCCCGACGACACCCACCAGGATCACCGCAACCTGGCCCAGGGCGCGATGTCGGCGACGCGGTACGTGCCGAACTTCCTCCTCTACGAGGTTCCGACGACGCTCAACTTCTCGCCGAACTGCTACACGGACATCGCGGATGTGCTCGACCTCAAGCTCGCGAGCCTCGACGCCCATCGGTCCCAGGTGACGAAGACCAACATCGAGGACCTGACGATCCTCGAGCTGTCACGGTCGTGCGCCAACTTCCGCGGCATCCAGGCGCGGGTCAAGTACGCCGAGGCGTTCCAGTCGGTCCGGCTGCTCCTGAATCTCTGATGCCTGGTCGCAACTGGAATGAGAGGCGGCTTGCCCGACGCAGCCGGGTCGTGCCTTTCTCGGGCCACCTACGGTTGACGCCGGCCTCTCGGACCCGTGTGGAATGAATCGCGCCATGCTGACCGGAGCCGGATCGCACCTTGTCTCAGGCCACCCACGGAGTGTGGCGGCCTCGCGGGGCCGTCTGGGAATGAATTGCGCCATGCTGACCGGAGCCGGATCGCACCTTGTCTCGGGCCACCCACGGAGTGTGGCGGCCTCGCGGGGCCCGCTACAGTGATTCCGCATTCACGACCCACGGTGAGCGTGGAGGATGCCGAGCGCGTGGCGCGCGTCGTCCGCTCAGGCCATTTGGCGCAGGGCGCCGAGGTCGAGGCGTTCGAGCGGGAGCTCGCGGCGCGGCTCGGCGTCGCGGCCGTCGCCGCCGTCAGCTCGGGCAGCGCGGCGCTGGAGCTGTCGCTCCGCGCGCTCGACGTCGGGCACGGCGACGAGGTCGTCGTCCCCACCTACGCCTGCGACGCGCTCCATCACGCGGTCACCCGCTGCGGCGCGACGCCCGTTCTCGCCGATGCCGACCCCGAGACGCTCGGACCGGCCGCCAAGGATGTGGCGCGTCGCCTCACGCGCCGCACGCGCGCCGTGGTCGTCGTCCATCCCTTCGGCCTCGGCCTGGACCTCGACGAGTTCCTGGCGCTCGGCGTTCCCGTCGTGGAGGACTGCGCCCAGGCGATCGGCGCGCGGGTCGCGGGGCGCTCGGTCGGATCGCGCGGCGCCATGGCCGTCTGCTCCTTCTATGCGACCAAGCTCCTGACGACTGGAGAGGGCGGCGCGGTGGCCGGCGCACCGGAGCGCGTCGCGCGCGTCCGGGACGCGCGCGACTACGACGAGCGGGAGGGCCTGGTCCCGCGGTTCAACTTCAAGCTGACCGACATCCAGGCCGCGCTCGGCCGGAGCCAGCTCGGCCGGCTCGATGCTTTCATCGCACGGCGGCGGGCGATCGCCGCCCGCTACCGCACGCTTCTGGCGCCCGTTGCGGGCTGTCGCCCGCCGGGCGACCAGGGTGAGCGGCACGTGTTCCACCGATTCGTCGTCACGGTCGAGCGGCCGCTCGGCCAACTCCTCGAGGGCCTGGCCGGGAAGGGCGTCACGGCGCGGCGTCCCGTCTTCCGCCCGATCCACCGGGCCCTCGGCCTCGACGGCTACCCGGAGGCCGACCGGCTGTGGACGCAGTGCCTCTCGCTGCCGTGCTACCCCTCGCTCGCCGACGCCGAGGTCGAAGCGGTCGGCGCGGCGCTCGCCGAGGCGCTCCACGCATGATCGACCGTTGGGCGTCGCTGTGGCTCCTGTTCGTGGTCGTGCTGCTCCTCACGCCGTTGTGGCGCTCGTTCTACGCCGCACGGCTGCCCTGGCTCTACCTGGTCGTTCTCGCCTGCGGGCTGGCGTTGTTCGCCACGCCGCTGGTCCGCGAGGTTGCGCGCCGGTGGGGCGTCCTCGACCTGCCGGGCGAGCGCAAGGTCCACGCAACGGCGACGCCGCTCTTCGGGGGCGTCGCGGTCTACGGGGCGTTCGCCGTGACCGTGCTCGCGAACTTCGACTTCTCGCGGGGGCTCAAGGGCGTCGCCATCGGCGGCACGATCGTGGTCGCGATCGGTCTCCTCGACGACCTGACCGATCTCCCGGCGTGGCTGAAACTGCTCGGGCAGATCGCCGCGGCGTCGACGGCGATCGCCTACGGCGTGATCCTCGACACCCTGCCGAGCTGGATCCCCGGCGTTCTCTGGCTCAACGTGATCCTCACCGTGCTCTGGTTCCTGACGATCACGAACGCGATCCAGTTCCTCGACGGCATGGATGGCCTGGCGGCGGGGCTCGGCGTCGTCGCCGGGATCTTCTTCAGCATCGTGTCGCTCCAGACCGGGCAGCGGTACCTCATGTTCCTGTCGGCGGCGCTCGTCGGGGCGTGTCTCGGGTTCCTGCCCTACAACTTCCGCCCGGGCGGTGCCACGATCTTCCTCGGCGACAGCGGGGCCAGCTTCATCGGCTTCACTCTGGCGGGCCTCGCGGCGATGGGTGTCTGGGCCGACAACAACCCCGTGGCGTCGCTGTTCACGCCCACGCTGATCCTGGGGGTGCCGTTGTTCGATATCGCATTCGTGGGCATCGTGCGCGTCGTCACGGGCAAGGTGCACTCGCTCCACGAGTGGCTGGCGTACACGGGCAAAGACCACCTGCACCACCGCTTTGCAGCGCTCGGCCTGACGAAGACGCAGAGCGTGCTGCTCGTCTTCTTCGTCGCCTCGACGCTGGGCCTCTCCGCCATCCTGCTCAAGGACGCGACGCCCTATGAGACGGCGCTCGTCCTCATCCAGGCCGCGTGCATCCTTGCCCTCGTCGCCGTGCTCGAGGGCGTGGGGCGGGGACGCCCCCGCGGGTGACGCACCGGGTATGATGGGGCCATGAACGTGTGCAAGGCCGTGTTCCCCGCCGCCGGGCTCGGCACGCGGTTCCTTCCGGCGACGAAAGCGCAGCCGAAGGAGATGCTCCCGCTCGTCGACAAGCCGATGATCCAATACGTCGTCGAGGAGGCGGTGGCGTCGGGTTTCTCGGAGATCATCATCGTGACCGGCCGTGGCAAGCGCGCGATCGAGGATCACTTCGACGCGGCCTTCGAGCTCGAGTACTACCTGAACGACCGGGGCAAGGTGGAGGAGCTCGCCCAGATCAAGACGATCTCCGAGCTGGCCTCGGTGTCCTACGTCCGGCAGAAGGAGCCGCTCGGACTCGGCCACGCCATCCTCTGCGTGCGCTCGCTCGTGGGCAACGAGCCGTTCTCCGTGTTCCTGGGCGACGACATCATCGCCGCGGCGCCGCAGCCCTGCATGCGGCAGCTCCTCGACGTGTTCGAGCGCTACGGAGGGCCGGTGCTCGCCGTCGAGCGCGTCCCGCGGGAGCGTTTGCAGCAGTACGGCGTGATCGCGGCCCGCCACGTGGCCGGCAACGTGTACGAGATCCGCGACCTCGTCGAGAAGCCCCGGCCGCACGAGGCGCCGTCGGAGCTCGCGATCATCGGGCGCTACGTGCTGACGCCGGACGTCTTCGCCATCCTCGCCGAGACGCCGCCGGATGGACGGGGGGAGATCCAGCTCACCGACGCGCTCCGGACGCTCTCCTCCCGGCGCCCGATGTACGCGGTCGCGTTCGAGGGCAGGCGCTTCGACACCGGCGACAAGCTCGGCTTCCTCAAGGCGACGGTCGAGTTCGCGCTCGCCCGGCCCGACCTGGCGGACGACTTTCGCGCCTACCTTAAGTCGCTCAGGCTCTAGGCGGCGTGCGGGACCATGGGTTGAGTTCGACGAGCGATCGGGGTCGGGGCCCGAACTGCGGGCGACGACGGGCGCGTTCGGCCGAGGCGTTGCGCGGCCCGGTGTGGCGTATTCATCAGGCCGGCGGTTTTCAGCCGGCGGAAAACCGGCTCGCCGCGTTTGACGGTTCCACGGCCGCAAGGTGTGCGCAGCGTGCGTAGGGTGACCTGGGCGGCGCTGAACTGGTGCAAGCGCATCGCGCGGAAGATCGGTGACTTCCAGGCCCGCGTCATCCTGATCGTCTTCTACTTCGCGATTCTCGGCCCATTCGCCGTCTGGCTGCGGTGGAGCAGCGATCCGCTCGCGATCAAGCCGGGGACGCCGAGGGGCTGGCGGCCGCGCGAATCACCTGGCGGCACGTCCCTGGAACGCGCGATCAGGCAATCCTAGATGCACATCCTGGGCATCTCCTGCTACTTCCACGACTCCGCGGCTGCCGTGCTTAGCGACGGTGTCCTGGTCGCCGCCGCGGAGGAAGAGCGGTTCACGCGGAAGAAGCACGACTACGAGTTCCCGCAGCACGCCATCGACTTCTGCCTGAGAGCGGGGGGGCTCGCCGCGGGGGACCTGGACTATGTGGCGTTCTTCGAAAAGCCGTTCGTGAAGCTCGAGAGGTTACTCCTCTCCACCATGCAGACGTTCCCCCGCTCCCACAAGCTGTTCCGCGAGGCCATGATCACGTGGCTGGGCGACAAGCTCTGGGTGAAGCACCTGATCCAGAAGCGCCTCGGAATCCCGGCTTCCAAGGTGCTGTTCAGCGAACATCACCTCTCCCACGCCGCCAGCGCCTTCTTCTGCTCGCCCTTCGAGGAGGCGGCCATCCTGACCGTGGATGGGGTCGGCGAGTGGACGACCGCCAGCATGGGGCTTGGCAAGGGCACGGACGTCAGGCTCTTGAGGGAGATCCGCTTCCCACACTCGCTTGGGCTCCTCTACAGCGCCTTCACCGCGTTCCTGGGCTTCGAGGTGAACGAGGGCGAGTACAAGGTCATGGGCATGGCGCCCTTCGGCAAGCCGCGGTACGTCGACAAGGTCCACAAGCTCATCGGTCTCCAGCGCGACGGCAGCTTCGAGCTGAACATGGACTACTTTTCGTTCCACTGGTCGACGGAGCGGACGTTCAGCCGAAAGTTCGTCGACCTCTTCGGCGCCCCGCGCGATCCCGCGGCTCCCTTCTTCACCCCGACCAGCGGCTACCCGTCGTACTTCGGGGAGAGGCCGGGGAACTACGACGAATTGGCCGCGCGGAACCAGTACTACGCCGACGTGGCGGCCAGCATCCAAGCGGTGACGGAGGAGGCGCTCCTCAACATGGTCCGGGCCGTGCACGCCGAGACCGGCCTGACCCGGCTCTGCATGGCGGGTGGAGTGGCCCTCAACAGCGTCGCCAACGGTCGCATCCTTCGTGAGACGTCCATGGAAGAGCTTTATATCCATCCCGCTGCCGGCGACGGCGGGGGTGCCGTCGGCGCCGCGCTGTTCGTTCACCATATGATCCTGGGCAAGCCCCGCCAGTTTGTGATGGAGCACGCGTATTGGGGCGAGAGCCACGACGCCGCGACCGTCGAAGGGTTCCTCAAGGAGCGCGGTATTCGCTACGAGCGCTTCGACGACGAGCCCGCGCTACTGGAGCGCGTGGTCGATCGGCTTCAGACGGGACAGGTGGTCGGGTGGTCCCAGGGGCGGTTCGAGTGGGGGCCGCGCGCGCTCGGCCACCGAAGCATCCTCGCCGACCCGCGGCGGCCCGAGATGAGAGACATCGTCAACGTCAAGATCAAGTTTCGGGAGCCGTATCGCCCCTTTGCGCCCTCCGTCCTGGCGGAGTACGCCGAGGACTACTTCGTGCTCCCCGAGGCGCAGCGCCACTACCCGGCGCGCTTCATGCTGTACGTCGTGGACGTCCGTCCCGCAAAGCGCGATCTGATCCCGGCGGTCACCCACGTCGACGGCACCGGGCGACTCCAGACCGTCAGCGAGGAGGTGAATCCCAGGTACTACCGTCTGATCGAAACGTTCCGGCAGGCGACCGGTGTACCGCTCGTGCTCAACACGTCCTTCAACTTGAGGGGCGAGCCGATCGTCAACACACCACTCGAGGCGTTCCGAACGTTCAACGACAGCGGAATGGACGCCCTCGTCCTCGGGGATGTCATCGTGGAGAAGCCCCTGAGATGACGGCAGACAGGGGGCAGGCATGCGCCTGATCCAGAATCTGGTGAGCCGGTTCGCGATCGCCGGCGAGCTGCTCCAGTTCTTCTGGCAGAACAAATGGTGGTGGCTCACGCCGATGATCATCGTGCTCTTGATCGTGGGCGGACTGCTGATCTTCGCGCAGAGCTCGGCCGTCGCGCCGTTCATTTACACGCTCTTCTAGGGAGGGACCGCCGGACGTGCGTCGCTTCGCCCTCTGCCTAATGGCGCTCGCCTCTACCTGCGCGGCCCTGGCCGCGGTGGAGGCGGGCTTCAGGTTCTTTGCACCGCAGGCCACCAAGGTCTCGGTGCCGGTGGTCCTGGATCAGGACCTGATCTACCGCCTGCCGCCAAACGCCTCGGGCACGGACGTCAAGGAGGAATTCGCAGTCAGGATAGAGACCAACTCCGAGGGGCTGCGCGATCGCGACTACCCGCCCGCGAAGCCGCCTGGTGTGCGGCGCCGGATCCTGGTGCTCGGCGACTCGATGACCTTTGCGGAGGGCGTGGAGGCGGAGGAGACGTACCCGAAGGTCCTGGAGCGCGCCTTGGCCGAGCGCTATGGCGTCGGTCGCTACGAGGTCATCAACGCGGCCGTCCGTGGATACGGCAACGACCAGGAACTCGTGCTCTTCGAGCGCATCGCGCCGATCTATCGTCCGGACCTCGTGCTGCTCGCCTTCTTCGCGGTCAACGACCCCGACGACAACCTCTACGGGGGTGTCTTCCGGCTCGACGGCGGGCGTCTCGTCAGAGTTCCGTTGTCGCAGGCCGCGTCGCCGAAGTACCGCTACTATGTGCGCCAGGCCCGCATCCAGACCTTTCCCGGCTACCGGTTCCTGATCCAACACTCCCACACCATCAACTTCGTCCGGCACCGCTGGGCGCAGTGGGAATTCGTGCGTGAGTTCAGCGCACCAGCCGCGCTCGATCCCGACCGCGAGGAACGCGCCTGGCAGCTGTCGCGAGCGATCCTGACCGAGTGGGCGATGTCGGCCCGCCGGCGCGGGGTCCGTCCGCTGATGCTCCTGATCCCGTCGCCGAGACAGGCGACCGAGGGGCGAGACGCGCTGATCGATGCCCGCACAGAGCGCGTCCTGGGACTCGCGACTGAAATCGGGGTGCCAGCCTTCGACCCTCGGCCGGCCCTCCGGGTTGCCCGCGCTGGCTCGACCGCGCTCTACTACCCCAAGGACGCACACATGACGGCGCAGGGGCATCGAGTGGTTGCCGCCTTCCTCGAGGAGTGCCTCGAAGCTGCGGGCCTGGTTCGTTGAGGCTACGCCGCCGCACTCTCGTTTGACTTGAATCGGCGCTTCTGCCAGAATTTTCGCACCTTTGGGCCGGCCAGATGGGCCTCCTGAGGGCTCAGATACCCGAATGACGACCCCGAAGCGTCCGTTCCACACCGCTTCCGAAGCCGACATCAAGCGCGGCGAGGTTTCCGACGTCTATTTTGCGCGCACGGTCCAGATCCTGATCCACCGCGGCGACAGGAAGCGCGTGAAGGCGGAGGTCTACCTGAAGAGCCTGCCCGAGGACTGGCGGTGGGGCATCCTCGCCGGCCTCGAAGAGGCCGCGGCGCTGCTCGAGGGCGTGGCCGTGGACGTGTTGGCGATGGACGAGGGCACCGTGTTCGAGCCTTACCAGCCGGTGCTCCGCATCGAGGGCACCTACGTCGAATGGGCGCAGTACGAAACGGCCCTGCTCGGCCTCCTCTGCCAGGCGTCGGGGATCGCGACCAAGGCAGCGCGCTGCAAGAAGGCCGCCGGCGATCGGCAGGTGATCTCGTTCGGCGCCCGCCGGATGCACCCGGCGCTCGCGCCGATGATCGAGCGGAACGCGTTCGTCGGTGGCTGCGACGGCGTCGCCGTCACGAAATCCGCGGAGCTGATCGACGCGGACCCGACGGGTACGATCCCGCACTCGCTCGTTCTCATGATCGGCGACACGGTGGAAGCCCTGAAGGCCTTCCATGACGTCATCGATCCGAAGGTTCGCCGCGTCGCCCTCATCGACACGCTGCAGGACGAGAAGTTCGAGGCCATCCGTGTGGCCCAGGCGCTCGGCCGTGACCTCTACGCGGTGCGGCTCGACACCCCATCGTCGCGCCGGGGCGACTTCTATCGGATCATCGAGGAGGTCCGCTGGGAGCTCGGCCTCCGCGGCTTCGGTCACGTGAAGATCCTCGCCTCGGGCGGCATCGACGAGTACGAGATCCTGGCGCTCAACCCGGTCGTCGACGGCTACGGCGTCGGCACCTCGATCGCCAACGCGCCCGTGCTGAACTTCGCGCTCGACATCATGGAGATCGAAGGCCGGCCGATGGCGAAGCGGGGCAAGTGGTCGGGCGCCAAGGACGTCTTCCGCCGGCGCGGGATGCTCGAGACCGTGGTCCTCCCCGCCGGCCAGCGGCCGCCCGAGCCGCACGGCACGTGGGAGCCGCTGCTCAAGCCGCTCGTCACCGCGGGGCGGATCGTCCGCGACCTGCCGCCGCCGCGCACCCTCCGTGAGCACGTGCTGGATCAGCTCATGCGCGTGCCGCTCGAGACGCTGCGGCGACAGGGGCTGCGGAAGGACTTCTGAGGTCGTTGGGCATCCTCGACGACATCCTCAGCGACAAGCGCGTGGAGGTCGCCCGCCGCAAGGCGGAGGCGCCGCGCGCCGCTCTCGAGCGCCGCTGCGCGGGCCTCACGGCGCCGCGGGACTTCGAGGGCGCGCTGCGTCCGGCCCGCGGTGCCGTCCGACTCATCGCCGAGGTGAAGAAGGCGTCGCCGTCGCGCGGCGTGCTGGTACCCAACCTCGATCCGCAGGCCCTCGCCGTGGCGTACGCGGCGGCGGGCGCCCACGCGATCTCGGTGCTCACCGACGAAAAGTACTTCCAGGGGAGCCTCGATCTGCTCGACCGGATTCGCGGGGCCGTGGCGGTGCCGCTGCTCCGCAAGGACTTCACGATCGACGAGTACCAGCTCTGGGAGGCGCGCGCGGCCGGCGCCGACGCGGTGCTCCTGATCGTCGCGATCCTCGAGCCCAGGCACCTCCGCGACCTGGCCGCCGCGGCGAAGGGGCTCGGGCTGGCCGCGCTGGTCGAGTGCCACACCGCCGCCGAGGTGGACGCGGCGCTCGCGGCGGGCAGCCGCATTATCGGCATCAACAACCGCGATCTCCACACCTTCGAAACACGGATCGAGACGACGCTCGAGCTCCTACCGCTCGTCCCGCCGGGGCCAATCCTAGTGTCCGAGAGCGGCTTCGTGGACCCAGCCCAGGTCCGGCGGGTCGTCGAGGCCGGGGCCCACGCGATCCTCGTCGGCGAGGGACTCGTCACGGCCGGCGACGTCGGCGCCAGGATCCGGGAGCTGACGCTCCAGGGCGAGCGCGTCGATTCGCCGACCGCGAGCGCTGCGGCGCCCCCGGCGGCCCAGTTCAATGGTTAGGGTGAAGATCTGCGGGATCACAAGCCTCGAGGACGCGATGACGGCCGTCGAAGCGGGCGCCGACGCGCTCGGGTTCATCTTCGTCGAAAAGACGCCGCGATTCGTCACGCCCGAGCGGGTCGCGCCGATCGTTCAAAAGCTCCCGCCGTTCGTGACGCCGGTCGGCGTCTTCTGGGACCACCCCGCAGGCCACGTCAAGGCGGTCGCGGAGGCGTGCGGGCTCCGGGCGCTCCAGTTCCACGGTGACGAGCGGCCCGAGGATCTCGGTGGCTACACGCTCCCGGTGATCAAGACGATCAAGCTCGCGCCGCCGTCGGGCGAGCTCGGGGGGCGCCCGCCGTGGACGCCGACCGTGACCTTTCTGCCCTACCGCACGTGCGCGGCCGCGCTCCTGCTCGACAGCGCCGCACGCTGGAGCGAGGGCGAGCCCCGCCAGCCGATCGAGTGGACGGTCGCGCGCGAGCTGGGCGGCCAGCAGTGGCGGATCATCCTCTCGGCCGGCCTCACGCCCGAGAACGTCGGCCGTGCCGTCGCCACCGCGCGCCCGTACGCCGTCGACGTCAACTCCGGCGTCGAGGCCGAGCCCGGGCGCAAGGATCCGGACAAGGTGTGGCGGTTCGTCGCCGAGGCGAAGGGGACCCGATGACCACGCTCCCCGACGCGCAGGGTCACTTCGGGCGCTTCGGTGGACGGTTCGTCCCCGAGACGCTCATGGCCCCGCTCCACGAGCTCGAGCGCGCCTACCGGGCGGCCGGGCGTGACCCGAAGTTCCAGCGGCGGCTTGCCGGGCTCCTCGCCGACTACGCTGGGCGGCCTACGCCCTTGTACTTCGCGCGGCGGCTCACCGAGCATTGCGGCGGCGCGCGGATCTACCTCAAGCGCGAGGACCTCTGTCACACGGGCGCTCACAAGATCAACAACGTGCTCGGCCAGGCGCTCCTGGCGAGGCGCATGAAGAAGCCCCGCGTGATCGCCGAGACCGGTGCGGGCCAGCACGGGGTCGCGACGGCGACGGCCGCGGCGCTCCTCGGGCTCGAGTGCGAGGTGTACATGGGCGCCGAGGACGTCGAGCGCCAGGCGCTCAACGTCTTTCGGATGCGGCTCCTTGGCGCGCGCGTCATCCCCGTCGAGGCGGGGAGCCGCACGCTGAAGGACGCGATCAACGAGGCGCTGCGGGACTGGGTCACGAACGTGCGGACGACGTACTATCTCCTCGGCTCGGCGCTCGGCCCGCACCCGTACCCCATGATGGTCCGCGACTTCCACGCGGTGATCGGCCGGGAGACGCGGCGCCAGGCTCGGACGACGCTCGGGCGGCTCCCGGATGTGCTCGTCGCGTGCGTCGGCGGCGGCTCGAACGCGATCGGGCTCTTCCACCCGTTCATCGGCGACCGGCGTGTCCGGATCATCGGCGTCGAGCCGGGCGGCGAGGGGATCGCGACGGGCCGTCACGGCGCCTCGATGACGGCGGGCACGGTCGGCGTCCTTCACGGCTGCATGAGCTACCTGCTCCAAGACGACGACGGGCAGATCGCCACCGCGCACTCGATCTCGGCAGGGCTCGACTACCCGGGCGTCGGGCCCGAGCACGCGTACTATCGCGACGCCGGCCGGTTCGAGTTCGTCTCGATCACGGACGAGGAGGCGCTCGAGGGGTTCCAGGCGCTGACCCGCCTGGAAGGCATCATGCCCGCGCTCGAAACGGCTCACGCCGTGGCCCACGCCATGCGCCTGGCGAAGACGCTCCCCGGGTCGAAGGCGATCGTCGTCGGGCTCTCGGGCCGCGGCGACAAGGACGTCCACGTCGTGGCGAAGGCGCTCGGGCGGGAGGTCAAGTGAGCCGGCTCGCGACGACCTTCGACGAGCTTCGCGCGCGTGGCGAGCGCGCCCTGGTGGCCTACTTCACCGCCGGCGATCCCTCGCTCGCGGAGACGCAGCGGCTCGTGCTGGAGGCGGCGGCGCGCGGCGCTGACGTCATCGAGCTCGGCGTGCCCTTCTCGGACCCCATCGCCGACGGCCCGGTCATCCAGCGCGCGGCGATGCGCGCCCGCGAGCGGGGGACGTCCGTGGCGCGGGTGCTCGAGACGGTCGCCACGCTGCGGGCGGAGACGCCCGTGCCGGTCGTGCTCCTCACGTACTACAACCCCGTCCTCGCCTTCGGCCTCAAGGCGTTCGCGCGGACGGCGGCCGACGCGGGCGCGGACGGCGTGATCGTCGCCGACCTGCCCCTCGAAGAGGCAGGTCCGTTCTCAGCTGAGGCCGAGGCGGCGGGGCTCGACCTCGTCCACCTCGTGGCGCCGACCTCCACGCCCGGGCGTGTGCGCCTCATCGCCCGCCGGAGCCGCGGCTTCATCTACGTGGTCTCACTGACAGGCGTCACGGGCGAGCGGCGGGAGCTGCCGCGCGACCTCGAGGCGCAGATCCGCACGCTCAGGCGTCTGACGACGAAGCCCGTCTGCGTCGGGTTCGGCATCGGCCACCCCGACCAGGTGGCGGCGGTGGGCCGGCTGGCGGACGGCGTGATCGTCGGCTCTGCCATCGTCCGCCTGATCGAGGAGCGCGCGGGCACCCCGACCCTGGTCAAGGATGTGGGCGAATTCATCGCCTCGCTGAAGGCACCGCTAAGGGTAAGGTTATGATCACTTGTTCGAACGCCGGCTTTGCCGGCGTAACCGAACGGGGGGAGGTTCGGAAGGGGGGCGGAGCCCCCCTCCGAAGGGAATGGGGGGCGCAGCCCCCCTTCGAAGGAGGATGGGGGGCGTAGCCCCCCTCCGAGGATTATGGCGTGGTTTCGACGCAAGACCGACGGGTCCGAGGGCCAGGCGAGCCGCGTCCACATCGCCGAGGGGCTGTGGATCAAGTGCGACTCCTGCAAGGAGATCGTGTACCGCGCCGAGGTGGAACGCGCGGGGCGCGTCTGCCCGAAGTGCCACTATCCCTTTCGTGTCTCCGCGCGCGAGCGCATCGCGCTCCTGGCCGATCCCAACACCTTCGAGGAGCGCGACACCAACCTCGAGTCCACGGATCCGCTCGGCTTCAGGGACACCAAGCGGTACCGTGACCGAGTCCGCGCCGCCATCGAGAAGACGAAGACCGACGAAGCGGTCGTCACCGGGGTGGCGCGTATCGGCGGCCTGCCCGTCGTGCTGTGCGTGTTCGAGTTCGGGTTCCTGGGCGGTAGCATGGGATCGGTCGTCGGCGAGAAGCTCACGCGCGCGATCGAGCTCGCCATCGACAAGCAGCTGCCGGTCGTCATCGTCTCCGCGTCAGGCGGCGCCCGCATGCAGGAGGGGATCCTCTCGCTCATGCAGATGGCCAAGACCGCCGCGGCGCTGGAGCGCCTGGCCGAGCGCCGGCTCCCGTACATCTCGGTCCTGACCGATCCGACGACGGGCGGCGTCACGGCGAGCTTCGCCATGCTCGGCGACGTCATCATCGCCGAGCCGCGCGCGCTGATCGGCTTCGCCGGACCGCGCGTGATCGCCGAGACGATCCGCCAGCCCCTGCCCGAAGGGTTCCAGCGCTCGGAGTTCCTGCTCGAGCACGGGCAGATCGACTTCATCGTCGACCGGTACCTGCTCAAGGAGACCCTGCGCCGCATCCTTGCGTTCTTCGCCGGCGAGCCGCCCCGGTCCGGTTAGTGTCAGCCTGGGACGTCATGGGAACGATCCCCGCACGCGGGGTCGCCGCCGATGGGCACGCGCGCCAGGGGTCGCGGGCAATCGAATCCTGGGGGTGGCTCGGAGGGGGCCGCCGAGGCCCCCTCCGATGAGCGGGTGACGTACGCCGAGGCGGTCGCCCGCCTGCTCGCCCTGCGTGGCGGCGAGCACGCGGGGATGCGCCCGGGGCTCGAGCGGATCGAAGGGCTGCTCGCGGCGCTGGGCCATCCCGAGCGCCGCTACCGGCTCGTCCAGGTCGGCGGCACGAACGGCAAGGGCTCGGTGGCTGCGATGCTGGCGGCGATCCTCAAGGCGGCCGGCCACCGCGTCGGTCTCTACACCTCGCCCCACCTCGTCTCGTTCCGCGAGCGCATCCGCGTGAACGGCGAGGCCATCTCCGAGGACGACGTGGTCGACGGTGTCGAGGCGCTCGGCACGCTGGTGGCGCGCCTGGACGCCACGATGTTCGAGACGGCGACTGCGCTCGCGCTCGATCACTTCGCGCGCGAGGCGGTGGACGTCGCGGTCCTGGAAGTCGGGCTCGGCGGCCGGCTCGACGCGACGACCGTCGGCGTCCCCGCCGTCACCGTCGTCACACGCATCGACCTCGACCACCAGGCGGTGCTCGGGACGACGCTCCGCGAGATCGCCGCCGAGAAAGCGGCGATCATCCGCGCGGGTGTCGCCGTCGCGGCGTCGCAGGCGCCCGAGGCGACCGCAGTGCTGGTCCGGCGCGCGACCGAGGTCGGCGTCCCGCTGCTGCTCTCGGGGCGCGATCTGTCCGTCACGGTCGAGCACCGTGGTCTCGACGGGCAGCTGATCGGTTGCGCCGCTCCCGGCTGGTCCATCGCCCACCTGCGGCTCGGCATGCTCGGGAGCTACCAGCCCGAGAACGCTCTGCTCGCCGTGGCCGCGGCCCGTCAGCTCGGCGTCGGCGATGCGGCGATCGGCGACGGGCTCGGGCGCGCGCGGTGGCCGGGGCGCTTCCAGGTCCTCGCGCGCGCCGGCGGATGGCTCGTGCTCGACGGCGCCCACAACCCCGGCGGCGCCCGCGCGCTCGCCGCCTCCCTGCGCGACTTTTTCGGCGACGCCCCCGTCACGTTCGTGGTGGGGATCCTCCGTGACAAGGACGCGCGCGCGATACTCGCCGAGCTGGCGCCGCTCGCGCGCCGTCCCATCCTGACCGCGTCGTCGAACCCACGCGCGGCGGATCCAGCGGCGCTGCGTGCGGTGGTCCCGGGGTCCGTCCCGCGCGCCGAGATCGTCTCGTCCCCGGTCGAGGCGCTCGCGATGGCGGCCCGTCCGCCGTCGGCCCCGATCATTTGCGTCGCCGGCTCACTCTCCCTCGTCGGCGACGTCCTCAGGCACCTCGCCGGGAGCGATACGCCTTGCTCTGTCGAAAAGGGGGCTGATAGCGTAGAGTCCCTTTTCTGACGAGGACGTTCGGGCCACCCATGCGAAGGCTCCCCGCGACCGCATTCTTCCTGGCTGGCGCCCTTCTGGCCGGCCCCGTCGCCTCGGCCGCCCAGGCGCCCGGCCCGGTGACTGTGAGGACAGCCGGCGGTGTCACGGTCGTGGCGGACCGGATCGAGCAGGTCGCCCCCGACAACCTCGTCGTCGCGACCGGCAACGTGGAGCTCACGCGCGGGACGGCGCGCCTCTTGGCCGACCGCGTGGAGCTCAACCGCGCGACCGGCGACGCGGTCGCGCAAGGGCGCGTCATCTTCTACGACGGCGACGACCAGTTGACGGGCGACCGCGTCGAGTACAACGTCAACACCGGCACCGGCGTCGTCTACCGCGGCCGGATCCGCGTGGCGCCCTTCTACCGGATCGGGGGCGAGCGCCTGGAGCGCGTGGGGGAGAAGGTCTACCGCGTGCGCCGCGGGATCTTCACGACGTGCGAGGACGACGGGTCGCCCCCGTGGTCCTTCCGCTTCGGCTCGGGCACCGCGGATCTCGACGAACTGGTCTACGGGACGAACGCCTCCTTCTGGGCCAAGGACGTCCCGCTGATCCCGTTCTTCCCGTTCTTCGCTGCGGCGATCCGACGCGAGCGCCAGACCGGCTTCCTGCCGCCGGTGTTCGGAACGTCGAGCCGGCGCGGGTTCTTCACGGAGATCCCGTTTTTCTGGGCGATCTCGGATAACCAGGATGCCTCGCTCGGGTTCGACTATTTCGCGCGCCGCGGCGTCGGCGGCTCGGCGGACTACCGCTACATCCTGTCCGAGCGGCAGCGCGGCTCCGTCGGGGGCTTCTGGGTGCACGAGAGCATGCAGGACAACGACGACCGGGGCTGGGGACGGCTCCGGCACGACTGGCAGATCGCGCCCGGGCTCCAGTTCCGCGCGGACCTCTCCGGCGTGTCCGACGACGGCGTGCTTCGGCTCTACGAGGACTCGCTCCAAGCGCGCGCGGCGCAGCGGGCCGAGTCGAACGTGTCTCTCACGCGGACTTTGCAGAACTGGAACTTCTTGGGCCGCGTCTCCGTCTACCAGGACCTCACGACACCGGAGCCGGTCGAGCTCCAGCGGCTGCCCGAAGTGTCGATCCAGGGCGTGCGGCAGCCGCTCCCGGGGCTCCCCGGCGTCCTCTACCAGGTCGACGCGAGCGCCACGCACTTCTTTCGCGAGCTCGGCTCGGACGGCACACGGGCCGACCTGCGGCCGCGGCTGTCGCGGCCGATCCCCCTCGCGGGCTACGCCACCGTGACGCCGTTCGCCGGCGGGCGCGTGACCGCCTACGACCGGACGGTCACGAGCACCGGCTTCAAGCAGGGCGTCTTCATCGAGCACACCGACGACCGGGAGCGCGTCCGCCAGCTCGCCGAGTTCGGCTCCGACCTGGAGAGCCGTGCCGCGCGCGTCTACCAGCTCCGCGGCGCGGGCGGCCTCGACGCGCTCCTGCACACCATCGAGCCGCGCGTGCACTACATCCGCGTGCTCGGCAAGAATTTCTACAGCCTGCCGATCTGGACCGAGCGCATCGACAACGTCCCCGAGGCGAGCTGGCTCGAGTACTCGATCACGAACCGGGTGCGCGGGCGGACGGTGAGCCCCGAGGGGACGGAGGCCGTGCGCCAGGAGCTTCTTCGCTTCACCGCGGCGCACGCGTACGACATCGAAGGCAAGCGCTGGGGCAACCTCGCGGGCGACCTCAGCATCCAGCCGACGAAGGTGCTTCGCTTCCGGGGCGATGTGAGTTACAACGTCGAGCATGGGATCTTCCAGGCGGGGACCACGGACGTGGAGGTGACGCTGCCTTTCGCGACGGCCAACGTCGGGACGCGCTTCGACCGCCGGGTGCCGTTCGTCCCGGACTGGGTCGAGATCCCGGGCACCTACAACCCGGGCCTGGCGATTCCCGAACGGGCCAGCGTGAACTTCCTCCAGGGAGGCGTCACCTCGGAGGTCCGGCGGAACCTCATCCTTCGCGCCAGCACGAACTACGACGCGCGTACGGACACCTTCGTCGAGAGCCGCTTCGGCGTCGACCTCAAGTTCCAGTGCTGGGCGCTCGTGCTCGAATACATCAACCGGAGCCCCGAGTTCGGCGGCAAGACTGCCGACAACGAGTTCCGCTTCACGCTCAACCTGCTCGGCGTGGGCGGCGTGCTGTCGACGCGCCTCGGGGCGAGCGAGTCGGGGGCCCGCCTGAAATGATCCCGTTCGTCGACCTGAGCCGCCAGCACGCGGCGCTCCGCACGGAGCTCCTCGCCGCGATGGCGCGCGTGCTCGACTCCGGCCAGTTCGTCCTGGGCGGCGAGGGGCGGGCGCTCGAGGAGGAGCTCGCCGCCACGTGCGGCGTCCGCCACGCAGTCGGCGTCGCGTCGGGCACCGACGCGCTCCGTCTGGCGCTTACGGCCCTCGGCGTCGGGCCGGGCGACGAGGTCCTGACGCCCGCGTTCTCCTTCGTCGCCTCGGCCTCGACCATCGTGATGACGGGCGCCACGCCCGTCTTCGTCGACATCGATCCCGAGACCTACGCGCTCGATGTCGCCGCGGTCGCCCGCGCCGTCACGCCGCGGACGCGCGCGATCATCCCTGTGCACCTCTACGGCCACCCGGCGCCGATGGACGCGCTCGCGGCCCTCGCGCGGCGGCACGGGCTCGCCATCGTCGAGGACGCGGCGCAGTCCATCGGTGCGACGTGGGCGGGGAAACCAGTTGGGAACTGGGGAGACGCGGCGTGCGTCTCCTTCTATCCGACGAAGAACATCGGCGCGTGCGGCGACGGGGGGATGGTGCTCACCGGGCGCGACGACGTCGCGGAGCGCGTGCGCCGCCTCAGGCACCACGGCGAGCGCGGCCGCTACCGCCACGTGGAGCTCGGCTACACGAGCCGGCTCGACGAGCTCCAGGCGGCAGTCCTGCGCGTCAAGCTCAAGCGGCTTTCCGAGTGGACGGAGCGCCGGCGGCGGCTCGCGGCGCTGTACCGCGAGCGCCTCGCCGGCCTACCGCTCTCGCTCCCGGTGGAGCGGCGAGAGGCGCGGCACGTCTACCATCTCTTCACGGTCCGCCACGCGCAGCGCGACGCCTTCGCGAAAGCCCTCGCCGACCTCGGCGTGGGGACGGCGGTGCACTACCCGCTCGCCGTGCCGAACCAGCCCCTGTTCGGCGGGGACGAGCGCCGGTTCCCCGAGGCGTGGCGAGCCGCGCGCGAGGTGCTGTCCCTGCCGTGCTTCGCGGAGCTGACCGACGACGAAGTCGAGGGCGTGGCCGTGGCCGTGCGACAGGCGTGCGACCGCCTATGACAACCGCGGACGCGCTGAAGCGGCGACTCGCGGCGACACCCACCGTGGGGGTCATCGGGCTGGGGTACGTGGGCCTGCCACTGGCCGTGGCGTTCGCCGACTCCGGCGCGACGGTGATCGGCCTGGACGTGGATCCCACGCGCGTGGCCAGGGTCCGCGCGGGCGAGAGCTTCATCGAGGACGTGTCGACCGAGACGCTCGGTCGCCTGGTGGCAGCCGAGCGCCTCACCGCCACCGACGACATCGCCGCCTTCAAGGACGCGGATGCCATCGTCATCTGCGTCCCCACGCCTCTCGGCAAGTCGAAGGAGCCCGACATCTCGTACATCGTGAGCGCCGCCGACGCGGTCGCCGGGGTCATTCGCCGCGGACAGCTCGTCGTGCTCGAGTCGACGACCTACCCCGGCACGACCCAGGACATCCTCCTGCCGCGCTTCGAGGCCCGAGGGCTCAAGGCTGGCGAGGACTTCTTCCTCGCGTTCTCGCCCGAGCGCATCGACCCGGGGAACCGCCGCTACACCCTGCGGGAGATCCCCAAGGTGGTCGGCGGCCTCACGCCGGCGTGCCGGGAGCTGGCGACGGCGCTCTACGCGCGCGTCACCCGGCAGATCGTCCCGGTGTCCGCGCCGCAGACGGCCGAGATGGTCAAGCTCTTCGAGAACACGTTCCGCTCCGTCAACATCGCCCTGGTGAACGAGTTCGCGATCATGTGCCGCCGCCTCGGCATCTCCGTGTGGGAGGTGATCGACGCCGCCGCCACGAAGCCGTTCGGCTTCATGCCCTTCTACCCCGGGCCCGGGCTCGGGGGTCACTGTTTGCCAAGCGATCCCCACTACCTCTCGTGGAGGGTGCGCCTCGAGGGCTACGAGCCGCGCTTCATCGCGTTCGCCGACGAGATCAACCGGCAGATGCCGGCGTACGTCGTGCAGCTCGTCGCCGATGCGTTCAACGACCGTGGCCGCGCCGTCCGCGGTGCACGCGTCCTCGTCCTCGGCGTGGCCTACAAGCCGAACGTCGCCGACACGCGCGACTCGCCGGCGATCGAGATCATCCAGACGCTGCTCGCGAAGGGCGCCCGCGTCGCCTACCACGACCCACTCGTGCCGTCGCTCACGCTCGACCGCACGACGCTCGAGTCGATCGCCTGGCGCGACGCCGACCTGGCCGGGCGCGACCTCGTGCTGATCCTCACGGGGCACCGCGGGTACGACTGGGGGGCGATCGTGCGGGAGGCGCGCCTCGTGGTCGACACCCGCAACGCGACGGCGGACGTGCCGCCCGCCCCCCACGTCATCCGTCTGTAGATCATCGAAGGGGGTCTCGACGGCCCCCTCCGAGCCACCCCCAGGATCGTTGCGCGGGCGAAGCCGGCGCTCGAACGTCGATCGGTGCTCCGATTGGGTCGGCGGAGCCGGCGCATTCGGGCCGATGGCGAGGCCGCCGCGGGTGACCGGTGGGGGGTGTCGG
>Ga0209803_1000499_pt1 | contig 26067 bp, 27 predicted proteins | sample GraSoiAngelo_138_FD_185895 | JGI IMG/M metagenome (GOLD analysis project Ga0209803, IMG submission 185895) | Grasslands soil microbial communities from the Angelo Coastal Reserve, California, USA - 14_0929_09_40cm (SPAdes) (version 2) | ecosystem: Environmental > Terrestrial > Soil > Grasslands ...
AAGCCCAAAGCTAGGTAGCCTTCGAACAATCCGAAGAATGATAGGAAAATCCTCTCTCCTTGTTCAATACTCACTTCGATAACTATGGTCTGCATGCCTAGCTGAATGAAATCCTTCTTCAACAGGTTGGCAACATTAACAGGATCCAGACCCTTTGCTACGTTTACAAGCCCCAAGGTACCGGAGTCGACGTTGAACGAGTCTTTCAGAAGTCCCCTTACTCCTAGTATTCCGTCAAACAGTCCACGCAGAACCCCGAGAACCTTCACCGACTTCAACACCAGATTCCCAGCAGGCCTCGCAGCGAGCACGAGGTTGTCGCCGGGGTTCGGATGCCCGTTTCCTCCAAATGACACTGACCATACGACGTAGGACTCGTTGCTTCTGACAGCATTCCAGACCTCCGTAGCGGACACGTAGCCAGCAGCCACGCTGAGCATCTTGAACGAATTCGTCGTGAAGAAATTATCAGTCTCCGGCGCGTTCGGATCCGCTCCGACTAGAAGGGTATAAGGGAAATCCTGGGACGTGGACGAATCATGTGCCACGTCGAGCAGAACTGTGCTAAATGGGATGACTGCTGAGACCTTACTGCTCAATGTTGCATCAGCCATCACTGACGAGGTCAGGTTTGCTATCGGAGCAGTGTTGGTGGCGATATCATATCCACCGGACTGATCTTTGGCGCTTTGGCTGATAGATGCATTCAGCTCGGCTTGAATGCCGGCAACGGCCGACACGGTGAACAGGACGAGAGCGAACATTGCAACGGTAGCGGCCGTCCGGAAGCGTTTGTTTTCAGGATAGGATAGGGCGATCTTGAAGATGGCGGTCAGAGTTCGCCTCTTGCGAAGGAGGAAACGCAGCGCCTTCAAGGGAAGATCGACATTGTACATTACAACCATAACGGCGGCGACGACCATGATTATTCCTCCAATTATGAACACCTCAGGACCGAAACTGTAGTTCGAGACCAGCGGACTGTCAAATGACAGGCTCGGAACCGCCCACTGAACAAGGAGCCCGAAACCTGAGAGGGTGAAGGCGTAACGGTTGCGGAGGAACCTTGACAGGACGAGCCCTGCACCGAAAATAACGAGGCTTGGTCCCACGAGCGCTTCTATGGCCGACTTGGCCGCGAACGATGCTTGGAAAACCAAGATTCCTGCGAGTGCCATCGCGAAGCCAGTCACGAGTAGTAGAGTGTAGGTTCTCTTTCCCCTTGGCGGTTCGGGAATGTTTCGTATCGCTCTAATGATGTTGAGCTTGCTTATGCGCCAGGAGGTGAGAAGGATCGTAAGGTAGGTTATCAGAACTCCTGCGGTGAACGCGGTAAACAGTGACTCTGAGGAGACGGTGAAGCTACTGAGAACCAATGACTCGTTCAAACCCGTGATGAAGGAACTGAAAATGTTCCCGATCGCGTATAGAATGCCGTATGCGACGCCGATTCCTACTAGCACCCCGACGATTGAAGAACCAATGACTCGTTCAAACCCGTGATGAAGGAACTGAAAATGTTCCCGATCGCGTATAGAATGCCGTATGCGACGCCGATTCCTACTAGCACCCCGACGATTGAGGCACCGGCGGAGTAGAGACTTCCTTCAAACAGGAACAGTTTGGTCAGCTGACCCCTCCTCATCCCGACTGCCCGGGCCATTCCCATCTCCGATTTCCGCTCTTCGGCTAACATGATGAAAATGTTGAGAATCAGAACGATGCCGGCCAGGATTGCGAATGAGCTTAGGATGAGAAAGAACATGGAAAGCTGCTTCGCACCGCTGGTGGCGCTATCGACTGAGATCTTCTTCTCGGTAAATGCGCATGGGATCGCGGGGGGCGTCACGGCCATCGAAGGGTCTGTCTTGCATCCTGTTGATGTCGAGGTAGTTGTCGATGGGGTGGTCGAGTATAGGTTGTTCAGGGTCTGATTTGCCGCCTGAGCCACGGTTTGGCTGTATTGAATGGACCCCCTTAGCCCTCCAATGTTCGTGATTGCGATGTAGTTGGCCGAGTTGAGATGGCCAGTAAACTGTTGAGCCATGCCAAGCGTGACGAACACGTCGTCTCCTTGTGTGAACGAGCCCCTCTCGTCAGACGCGGCTATTCCTACGACTGTGAAATTGAGATGTTGAGTTGTGAGGCGTTGCGCTGAGTAGACGGTGAGCGTGTCTCCTATGGTAGCGTTTAGGTCTCGCGCTGCCTTGTCGTTCAGCACGGCCTCGGTGTCACGGAAAGTGGATGGGATTACTGATCCGGATGCGGAATGAAAGTCCCCCAGAACACGGGACGCGTTGGAGAAGGTCCCGATGAGCGCTGATCCTGCCTGGACTATTCCCTTGTTAGTATCGTAGAGGCTGACTGTCTCGATTATTTCCGGGGTGACACCTACTACGTCGGGTGCTGCGGAGGGATTGTTGGAGAGACCTGTCGAGAGGCTCTGGTAGACGTTGTAGCCGAAGTACTGGTAGGCGGATCCTTGAAACCCGATCGTGGTACTGTTTCTCGCATAGACAACTTCATCGGCGTGGCCGTAGCCGAAGTAGGCACCACGGGTGAACAGCTCCGTGAGAGTGTCTCCGGTTACAAGGGACCCGGAGATCATCGCGGTTCCGATCATTAATCCTGCGATGACCAGCGCCATGTTGGTCTTCCTCCGGGTAAAATTGCGTAGCGCCATTCTGAAAGTAAGCCGATCCCGAAGCATCGTACCTAGCGAAATTAACAACAGCACAACTATGATGTAGACCTCAAAGCCAATGGTCGAGCCTCCAACAATGCTACTAAGACCGCCGAACCAAAGGAGCACAGCAGCGAGAACCATGATAAATGAAGAAAAGGAGAGTATTTTCCTTGAGTATCGTCCTGCTCTGCTTGTAGACTTGGCTCGGGAAAACAGATAGGATAGGTAGCCAGCGCCAAGACCGAAGACCAATAGTCCCGTGGACTGGACTAGAAGTCGGGTTTGGTTTTCGGAGACAAACTGGCGCAGGAAGAAGTTGTTTTGGTAGTTCAGATAGAGCGCGTATAGCTCCCCGAGAGCGACTACCAGGAGGAAGACAACTAGACCTAGGAGGAGTGATCTTCGGTGCGACCTGGATTCTGCCGTTGGCCGATCGCCCCGCTCTTCAGGACTTCGTTCCGGTGGCTGTTTCTTTCTCTATCTGCCCATTTCTCATTGAGACTATTCTATCAGTCTCCTGGGCAATCTGAGAATCATGGGTTACTATCACGAAGGTCAGCCCATAGTCGCGGTTCAAGCTTCTCAACAACTTGACAATTTCCGCAGAGTTCTCGGAGTCCAGATTCCCGGTCGGCTCGTCGCCCCATACTATCGCGGGCTTGTTCACGAGAGCACGCGCAATAGTAACGCGCTGTTGTTGTCCACCGCTAAGCTCCATGGGCTTGTGTAACCGCCACTCCTCCAACCCGACCATCTTCAGTGCACTCAAGGCTTCTTTGCGAGCATCGGCCTCAGATACGCCTGCGAGCAGCAGGGGAAGCTCTACGTTCTCCTGCGCATTTAGCACAGGGAGGAGATTGTAAGCTTGAAAGATGAAACCCATTCTTCGGGCCCTGAATCCGGACTTTTGATCATCGGACATGGTTGCCAGGTCAACGCCCTCGATCGCTACCTTGCCCTTGGTGATGTCGTCAAGCCCAGAGAGACAGTTGAGAAGCGTAGTCTTGCCACAGCCCGAAGGGCCCATTACGGCAACCATCTCGCCCTTTCGGACCTTGAGGTCGAGACCCCTAAGAGCTTCAACCTTCAACTTACCTGTCTGGTAGACCTTCCAGACAGATTGAGCTTCAACCATAGATGGACCGTCGCGGAGACCCAATCACTTCAACTCGTGCGATTTTTCCTCCGCCGGATTTGAGATTGGGCTTTAAGGACATTGCGACATTGAGGAAGACGGACTTGGTCTCACGCACTAGCTAGGCGCTGCAAACCGAAGGAACCTTGCAGAGTTAGTTGTGAGAGCCTCCTCTGAAGTGAATGTCAATGTGGCTTGGTCGGATAAAGAACGGAATGAGCAGGAGGTAGAGTACTAGACTTATACGAGTATCGAGAAAAGAGAACCCGATTCCGAGCACCGAGACCACTGGCCCGATAATAGTCCGCCTCTTGGCTAGACTCACAATGTGAGGGTCTAGATCTTTCTCGACCAGACGATGCTGGCTGGTTGCGTACCACCATACAGCATAGAGTGCCAGCCCTGTCGCCGTCAGATTTGCGCCATAGACTCGGACCGCAGTAGGTGAGAAAGGGTAGAGCCCGAGCAATGATGTAGAGAAGGGTACGAAACCGATGGTTAAGAGGAAGAGAATGTTGACCCACAAGAATACTCTGTCAGTCTGTTTGATGTAGTGAAACTGGTTGTGGTGGCCGATCCAATATACACCCAATACGACAAAGCTGAACGCGTAGGCGAGATAATTCGGCCAGAGTCCTAGAATCCTGCTCGCAAGGTCCGGCTCAGAAAGGTTTGGGTCAGGACCTCTGAGTCCCAAGACTAGCACGGTCATCACGGTGGCGAATATTCCGTCTGTTAGTGCTTCAATACGGGCTTTTGTCAATCCCGCTTGTATTATCCCGGAAAAGCCCAATTTCTTTGAGACGAGTGCTACTGCGAAGTATGCTTAGCTCTTTCCTAGGCCAATTATCAACGAAAGCCTCTTGTTCTCCACTCCCGCAGCTTCTTTGTAGGAAGCAAACAAACTGCCCACCGTTGGCGACACCGCACCAAATTTCCGCCTACCCACCAGCAATGGCAATTACGTTGCTCTGGAGGATTTTCTTGGAAAGAAGAACATAGTCGTTTACTTCTACCCGAAAGACTTCACCCGCGGCTGCACCGCGGAAGCTTGCACGTTCCGAGACTCGTACGAAGCGTTCACGGATCTGGGCGCAGAAGTGATTGGAATAAGCTCCGACAGCCAAAACTCTCATCGAGACTTCGCTCAACAGCATCACTTGCCTTTCATTTTGCTCAGTGACGTGGACGGTTCGGTGAGGAAAGCCTACGGGGTCAAGAAGACACTGGGCCTTTTTGTCGGCCGAGTGAGCTTTGTAATTGACAAGAAAGGAATTATCAGACATGCCTTCTCATCCCAGACTCGCGCAACCGCACACGTTGGAGAAGCTTTGAACATCCTAAAGTCTCTGAGCTAGGTTATCGCTAACTTTCGAGGCACTCGAATGAAAATTCCGCGTTCCAATGAAGATTCCAAAGAGTTTTTCAGATCCATTTTACCTAACGATGCTCGTATCACGATTCGGCCGATGTTCGGAAACATATCCGCCTTCGTTAACGGAAACATGTTCGCGGGGCTATTTGGAGACGACCTATTCGTGCGATTGTCTGATGAGAGTCGGAAGGAACTCCTAGAGAAGAAAGGCGCCTCATTGCTGGAGCCGATGAAGGGCAAGCCCATGAAGGAATACGTCGTACTTCCGAACGCTTGGCGAAACCAACACGAGACGATCCGAATATGGGTCACCCGGTCCCTGGACTGGACCAGCAAGCTGCCACCGAAGAAGACGAAGAAATAGCCTCATCGTCTTTCTAAGAGGGGAAAGATTAGGTTACTATCTGGGCGGTTGCATGAGGTGTCAAGTGTCCATTCATGGCAAGGATCTCATTATCGTCGAAAGACAGTGTTAGTCGAAGATTCACGGTGGCGCCTGGAGAACTCTGGAACCCTCCCCCGGAAACAGAGACTTTGAGGGAACCGCTCGGCATCGTGTATGTCACGTTTCCAATATTGGAAAAAGTAACCACTGCAGCGGACACTGGAAACCGGAGCTGGTCGTAGGTTCCTGTAGCGAGTCTCGCGCTACCTAGAGTCTCCGGAACGGTCAAAACCGAAATCATGTCCACCGTTTTCTGAGATCCAACTATCGTGTACCAGCTACTATTGCTAGGGTTTCCAAGGCCTCCTTGATGGAGCTCCATCCTAGCGAAGGTGAGATAGATGTGAAGAATGCTCGTGTCATACTGCCGACCACTCCCGGGCTGCGCCTGAGCCGGATCGGAGATACTCAAAACGACCGTCCCCTGAACATACCTTGTATAGAAGAAATAGCCCGAAATTGCACCGATGATCAGTATCACTAGAATAACAGCCGCCGCACCCTTTGCCATCGCTTCTTCCCGATCGAGCCGGCCCTCGTTCCCATTAGAAGCGCACCTCACTCAGCCCTTATCCCTAGCATAACCAGAAATTACTCAATAGGGTTACACTGGAAGACAAGAGTCGAATCCGATCCGCAAGCCCTCAGGACCATGGTCCCGAGCCCGTCTCTAGTCGGACCCACGCGGCAACTGTCGAGAGCCGAATGTGCGATCATTTGGCCTTGCGATCGGAGGCGTTCCACAACACGATTTCGAGCTGCACGCCCTAGGACTCCTCCTTCCAAGCCGCATCGTAGTGCGAGCAGAGGCCACGTTTAAGAGACCCCCAGAACTCCATCCACCGCTGAAATCTCATGGAAGCATCAACAGTCACAACCCGACCTCAACCAAAACTACACAGTCTAGTTCACTTCGAAATACCCGCCAGCGACCCCGCAACTGTAAGCAAGTTCTACGAGCAGCTCTTCGACTGGAAGTTCTCCAAATGGGGAGAACAGGAATACTGGCTCATAGCTCACAAAGACGCGCCTGCAAACGAGACCATGGGCGGACTCTTCAAACGCAACGCCCCAAACGAACAATTCGTCAACTATTTCTCCGTCAACTCCATCGACGAATCCGCCGCCAAAGCCACAAGCCTAGGCGCCCAAGTGGTCACTGCAAAACAAGAAATCCCAACCGTGGGATACTTTGCAGTTCTCAAGGACCCCGACGGAAACATCTTCGCCTTGTTCCAGTCCACAGGCAGAATGTAGCCAACAAGCCCTATTCCAATCCAACTCCCTCTTTTCTTTAGATCCCCACAGAAGACAGTCCCGATTACCCCGATTCTTCAGAAAACCCTACCCGAGCATCGACAAAACCCGGATCCAGACACGCCCCAAACATTTTTCACTCCCTCAACAAACGGTATCCGTGGAGCGTGCAACGGCGCAATCGGCCGAGGTAGTGCAAATCCAGGACTCTAATAGAGTCCGCATTCTAGAGTTCATCAAAGCGAATCCCGGCACCCATCTGAGAAAGATCAAGAGAGAACTCAACCTAGCCATGGGTGTCATCCAGTATCACCTGTACAAGCTGGAACGAGAACGCAGTGTAGTCTCGGTTCGGCAAGGCCTCTACAAACGCTTCTACGCCGACAAAGGCCTGAGAGTAGAAGACCGCGAAATTCTAAGCATTCTATCTCAAGAGACCGAGAGAGATATTGTGCTCTACCTCATCAAGAACCCACTGGCAACCCAAAAAGAACTCTCCGAATTCGCCCGAATCTCAGCGAGTTCAACCAACTGGCACATGAAGAGGCTATCCCAAGCGGGCTTCGTACAACCTAGAAGAGAAGGCGGGTTCGTGTTCTATACCGTTAGAGGGGACCGAGCAAGGATCCTAGCACTCCTTAGGAACTATCATCCGAAAATATGGGAGAGATGGGCGGAAAGGTTAGCCGACATACTAGCATAACCCAGCTAAGACGAATTGGGATGGAAAGGCTAGAGAAGTGAGATAATGTCAAGCTCTCCAACCGATCCGACCGAGCTACTGGAAATAGGTAGGGGAATCTTCGCACTCATCCTCTTCTCGTTATCCTTGTACGCTTGGTCAAGAAGAAAACAACCTGCCCTGATCATGGTGGCCGCAGCATTCTTCCTCTTTTTCATAAAGACATTCCTAGACTATATTCTACCTTCACCGACCGAGGATTTCGTAAGGGTCGGAATCGACTTCGCGGCACTAGCTCTATTCTTCGTTGCAATCGTCGTAAGACCAAGACAAGACCCTGGCAAAGGAACCACCTGACCTGATTCAATTGAATAATGCGAAACCTTAGAGTGTCTGCACGAGACCCGACATAGACAACTGTACCATGACGCCTAATACATCCCCCACCTTGACATGCCACTCGCAGCCGAGGGGAAATGCGAATGCCCTCAGTCGGACCATTCGAACTAACCGAGGTGGAGTTCATTGGTCTCGAATTCCTAAGACAAGACGATGAGAGACAGCTTAGAAAGACGACTCTGCGGGCAACGTGGTCTGGAAGAGAACTCCGGGTCAGAGCCGAACGACTTGCAACAATAATCACCGATAGCAAAGGCGAGATCGCTTCCAGGGCCTTGCCATACTAGAAGACCAGTTGAAAATAGAACCAGAAAACCGCCGGAATCAATCAAGCTCTTACCAATCACCGCTTCCTTCAGGAGCGCCTTCGCACAAGCGTTCATGAGTACAGAATCAGCTAGGCAGTTTCGTTAGTTGCTCGCTCATTTGCCACAACCGTTTGGCTGAGTCATCATCATATGATTCTTGAGAAGACTTCACCGCGCGCATCTTGCTGAAGTACTCCCCGGTCACGCCTTCCAAGTCACGAGAGGTGGCTACGTAGAGAATTCTCTTAGCTGCGGTTGCAGGACTTATGAAAAATGGGCGCATGAGTCTGAAACCGAATGTAACGAGGCCATTGTTGTTGGCAAAATTGGTTCTGACAACCCCAGGATGCGCACTATTCACGGTAACCCCGGTGCCGTCGAGCTTCTTCGCTAGCTCGTGGGTGAAAAGTATCATTGCTAGTTTTGATTGACCATATGCCTGCCACCCTGAGAATTTTTTCTCACCTTGAAGATCCTCGAACTTGACCTTCGCGCCATTGTGGGCGTTCGAGGTGACGTTGACTATTCTAGAAGGAGCGCTTGCTTTGAGGAGGTCAAGCAGCAGGTTCGTTAATAGAAAGGATCCGAGATGGTTAGTGGCGAAGGTCGATTCAAGACCGTCCACTGTGGTGGTGCGCCTTGTTAGATAGACTCCGGCGTTGTTGACGAGCAGGTGAAGCTTTTCGTGGCCCGCCTTGAAGTCACCGGCAAATCTGCGGATAGAGTCCTGAGATGACATGTCAGCTAGCATCAGCTCAACGTTCCGGTTTCCACTCTTGGCGATAATCTCGGTTAGAGCTGCGTCGCCTTTCTCCCTGTTCCGAGAGACGACCACAACATTCGCTCCCATTCCTGCAAGTCCGAGAGCGGTAGCTTTACCTATCCCAGAATTCCCGCCAGTAATGAGACATGTCTTACCCGTCATATCGACGTTGATCTCTGGCAAGTTCCACCCGCTGTGTACAAACATATGTGACTGATAAGGTCCTGAGCCCTCAAATCGTGCGTGCGTTTTGATTCCCATTGTCGAAGTCTAAGCGCAATGCGCTGGACTCAACAAGTTATTCTTGGATCGTGGCGGGATTAGCAGTCTGTTCAAGCTTGAGCAGAGTCTGTTTTCTCCTTTTGCCCCAGCGATACCCGCGCAGATTACCGTCTTTGCCGATTACCCGATGACACGGAATTACAAGTGCAACTGGGTTGGTTGCGCAAGCTCTTGCTACAGCTCGTGACCCTTTGGGCTCGCCTAGCTCTTTGGCGATCTTACCGTATGTGGTAGTCTTTCCGAATGGAATGGACTGGATTACCTTCCAGACTCGCGATTGGAACGCTGTCGCCTTCACGTCCAGAGGAAGATTGAGGGCTAGACGCTCGCCTTCAAAGTACTTCGCGAACGCTCCAGTCCACTCTTCCATCCCTTGATCGTTTCGAATTAAGACTGCGGAAGGATAGTCCTCCGCTAGAGACCTCTCAACAAACGCGTCCGAATCTCCAATGCAGACACCGCACACACCTCTCTCTGTCGCTGCAACTAGCAGCCGACCTAGGGGAGAGTCGATGATGCTGTACAGAATCTGCAAGCCCTCACCTCCTCGGCGAAATTCTCCAGGATTTACTCCGAATCCACCACTAACGTTTTCGTATACGCGACTTCGGGAAGAAAAGCCAGCGTTGTAAAGAGAATTGTTCACTGTCTCCCCATCTCTCAGAAACTGCTTCATCCTAGCAAGGCGGCGAGCTTCCACGTACTGGCGAGGCGAAACCCCGAGAACCCTCTTGAAAGTCCGTTGGAAATGACAATGGCTAAGGCCAACTTCACGACTAAGGATTCCAAGAGTAAGTTTGTGCGAAAGATTGGCTTCGATGTATTTGCAAACATGGCTTACCAATTTGTCTTTAGGAGACGGTCCTACTTCGCGAGGGTGACAACGATGACACGGCCGGAAACCAGATTGTTCGGCTTCAATCGAACCAGAATAGAATGTCACATATTCCTTAATTGGACGTCTGGCTGGACACGAAGGTCTACAATAGATGCTCGTCGAGCGAACCGCGAAGACGAACGCTCCGTCGAAGCTGTCGTTTCTAGATAGAACAGCTTTCCATTTCTCATCGTCACTCAGAGCGCTATCTTGGTGCTCTCGTGCTCCATGCAATTGGAAGAGATTCTGCTCAGTAGTCAGCATGAGGAACTACTGCTCTTAAGGAAATAAGTAGTTTGACTCCGAATCTTGCCCTCAATCTCCGAAAGATCGGGCAGATATATCCAAGAGAACAAGCATTCTGCTACAGAAGAACAATGACTCGCCCCGATTGGCAGAAGAAAAGGAAGAAAATGGCAGGCAGAGAAGGCCCGAAAAAAGGAAAGAACCGCTAGGAAAAAAAACCCTCCACCATCCCATTTGGAGAGGAAGAGAGTAGTCAGTCGGTAATCTTGATGTGACGCCTACTACATTCCGCCCATCATACCAGGAGGCATACCACCGCCCATTCCCGGAGGCATTCCTCCAGGACCACCTGGGCCAGGGCCCGACGCGCTTCCACCCTTCGACGCGAAAACATCGTCGACCCTAAGGATCATCGTCACAGCTTCAACCGCGGATTTGATCACCTGTGTCTTCACCCGCAATGGCTCAACCACATCCATCTTCAGCATATCGCTTGCCTTTCCAGTCTTGGTGTTGACTCCGAACCAAATGTTCTGAACGGAGTTATGTTTGGACTTGAGGTCAACGAGTATGTCTATCGGGTTGACTCCCGCGTTCTGAGCAATCGCTACAGGTATAGATTCTAGAGCTTCTGCGAACGCTGTCACGGCGAGTTGTTCTCTGCCTCCGACCTTGATCGCATATTCTCGCAGACGCTTGGAAAGCTCTATTTCTGGAGCACCTCCACCAGCAACTATCTTCCCGTCCTCCACCGCGTTTCTAACAACGCTTAGCGCATCATGCAGAGACCTTTCAGCCTCGTCAACAACGTGCTCTGAGCCCCCTCGTATCATAATCGTTACCGCCTTAGGGTTCTTCGCCTCACGGACATAGACTAGCTTGTCATCGCCAATTTTCACTTCTTCAACCAGCTTAGCATAACCGAGGGCCTCTTTCGAGAGATCCCTAGTCGTACCTACTACGCTACCGCCAGTAGCCTTGGCCAGCTTCTCCATATCGCTGCTGCTAACATTCTTGAGGGTGAGAATTCCTTTTTTGGAGAGAAGAGATAGAACCTCATCGTCAATGCTCTTCTCGGAGAAGAGAACGTTCGCGCCAGTTTTGGCAACTTGATCCGCCATTTCTCGGAGGAGCTTTTCTTCCTCCTGTATGAACTGGTACATTTCTTCCGGCTTGTTGATATTGATCTTTGCATCAGTCTCCGTCTTCTCAATCTCCAGCTTCGCATTCAACAGTGCTATCTTGGCGCCAGTCACGCTCTTAGGCATCTGGGAGTGAGATACTTCCTTGTCGATAATTATCCCGTTGACCAGTTCACTTTCCTCCAGGCTCTTTCCGTGCTTCTTCATCACCTTGACCAGATCGATGTCAGCCTTTACCTTACCATTATTCTTCTCTGATACCTGCATGACCGCCTCGACAGCAAGCTCGGCGAAACGATTCTGAGAACCGAAGATACCCTTGGTGTTTAGCGAGGTCATCGCGACCTGCTTTAGACGTACTTCGTCGTCTGGCTTGATAGTAATGGCAATCTTCTCCAGAATCTCTTGCGCCTTTCCTGCAGCATTCCTGTAACCGTCGATGATCGCGTTGGGATGAACATCCTTGTCAAGAAGAGTCTCCGCGCCCGCGAGCAATTCACCTGCGAGGACTACTGCGGTTGTTGTTCCATCACCCACCTCACTGTCCTGGGTCTTCGGCGCCCGCGAGCAATTCGCCCGCGAGAACTACTGCGGTTGTCGTTCCATCGCCCACCTCACTGTCCTGGGTCTTCGATATCTCGACAATCATTTTGGCAGCAGGGTTCTGGACGTCCATTTCCTTCATGATCGTAGCCCCATCGTTTGTGATCACGATGTCCCCCATCCCCGCGACCAGCATCTTGTCCATCCCTCGAGGACCTATGGTCGACCGGACAATCTCCGCAACTATCTTGGCGGCCATAATGTTGCTTCTCTGGGCGTCCCTTCCTCTAGATCGGGAGGTGCCTTCTCTCAGTATCAAAACGGGTGTTTCAGACATTTCTAATCAGATTCTTAGTAGGGCTGATTGTGCTTCCCAAGATAAACATATGCAGGCGGACTCTTTAGAATAACAACGAACGTGTCCCATAGCTTGAGGAGATCACTGAAAACGGGAGGCCTGGAGGTTTCGGGGAAGAAGATCATAGCCGGAAACCCATCAGACCTCTCTAAGGCATGGACCAGATACTACGATCTGTTGGCGGCGCACTTTATTGAACGGATAGGTCGGCGAAGGCTCCGGGTGATCCTTGAGGCGGGATGTGGGAAGGGGCAGCTCACAATACCATTGCTAAGAAGGCTTCCGAGAGAGGTCAAAATGATCGCCATAGATTCGTCAAAAGGACCGTACGCTGGCTGGTTGAAGGAGCTAAGTCAGGAGCTCCGAACAGCCGGATTGGAGAAACGAGTTCGCTCGTTCAGGTCCGAAGCGAGAAGGATCAGAGGAATCGAAGCTGAATCCGTTGACATCATAGTCTCGAACGAACTACTATGCGACCTACCATATGATTCTCAGCTGGAAAAGGCTCTGACAGAGTTCTATCGGATCCTCCGACCTGGAGGCTTTATGATCCACGGCGAGTGGTCATCTTCCCCGGCAGCAGAGCCTCAAGCATTTCTCGTCAAACACTGGCCGTCCTGGACTCCAGACCAGCTCTTTTCGATAATGAGGAAAAATGGCTTTCACGATTTTCAAGTCACCTACTTCGAAAGAACAATCCATTTCGGGTACGAGAACGCACTTAAGGAGCTTCAAACTTGGGGCGCAACTGAAAAATTTCTCAGGCGTAATGATACGGTGCTGAAACGAGAAGGAATTGAACTCCCCTACGAGCACATAATGCAATGCGAAAAATAGAGGTAGATCCTCGACACGGAAGTTTCCGCTCAGAAAGGTCTCACATGAAGAACGGGTTGAACTGGGACGAAAGATCGCCTCCCAAATCCTTGATACCCGCAAGGACGCAGTCTTGGCCATCTGCATCTATGCGTCCACTGCCAAGAATTTGGACCGTCCCTACTCAGATCTCGAAATATTCTGCGTGGCCACGGATGGTCTAGAGGTCAAAAACAAGCGCTATGTCTACGATGGTCTACTGGTAGAGATAGACTATTTCCAAGAATCAAACTTTCTCAAAGAAGCCAAACGAGTAGGCTGGGACTGGCCACTCGGGGCAGACCAATACCGGAACCGGATTGTATTATTCGAACGTGACAAATGGCTGAAAAAACTGGAGAAGGCCGTCGCCGAGAACGACAGGGCAGATTTCACTGAGGAATTGCGATGGGCCGCCGAAACCGTGACCGAGTCCCTCGCTGCCGTCCGCAACGCGCACCTCAAACGTGATCAGCGAGATCTTAGGACCCGAGCGTTCTACATGGCTTGGGACACTGCAAGAGTCGTGTTTCTCTACAACCGAAGATATGTCCTCACGACAAGTTGGTTTTGGAAACAACTATTCGAGTGCCGAGACCAACCTAGAGGGTTCCGCAAACTCGTCGACGTCGTTGCGGGATTTGAGAAATCGACAGATTCAGAACTTCTCGATGCCGCCGAAGAACTATGGCGCGAGACGATACTGATGGCTGAACGACGCGGAATCTCTTTAGAGTCGAAAGACATTAGCGTGTGATCCTCACTCCACCCAAAGGCGTTTGAAACCGCATGTTGGATTTCTTCAGGGAGAAAACCAGGCAAAATACGAGGTAGAAATCCCTCTTCATCTGCATTGTCGGAAAGTTAACCCCCTGGCGCAGATTAGGCATGAATAACCCGAAAAAACGTGGGTATTAGATTTGATCGAGAGTAAGAAGGCTAATTCTACTTCTTGCTCTTCTTCTTTGGCTTACTAGGCGTCCGAATTCACCTATGACGTTCTAATGCGTCGTAAAGATATAAAACTATTGTATTCTGGGCTTATCAGGTGAAACAACCTATGTTTTGAGCTAAAATCACCATAAATCTCCCTTTTCTGTACTATTTCATAGCACTCAGGCAAAAGGGTCCGTTCCGCGGCGGAGATCGTATTTCAAAAGCGATTCAGAACTCCGCAAACAGCTGGCCGCTGTCGTGTATAAGAGAATTTGAAGGGCTCTTGACTTGACTACTTACTGGGCTGAGTCTTTCTCAATCGGCCTTACTATGTTGCCTTCTTCAAGGACCGACCCACAAAGAATGCATCGCTTCCCCCTCTCCATATCAACCATCAGTTCCTCGCGAGGAACACCCAGTAAGGATTCGAGTTCAACAATATCCTTTGGAAATGCCTGAGACTCTTCACACTCGTTGCAGATCAAAGGGCTCTGCCATCTGCCATTCTACATCCGGACAGTGGGCCTAGTTATACTCCTCTCCAGGATCCGGAGACAGTATTCTTTGTCTGCTATCTGCAAAAGAGAGAACTAATCCGAGGTGTCTATCAGAAAGACAGGCAGATTCGGGCGCGGCAGAGGATTCATCAAGTGAAATGGGTCTGATTCAGGACGAACTAGCGGCTTGGGAAAGACAACCCCGTACTGTCTAAGAATGATCTGCGACTAGGATTCTCGATAGAATCCGCGCGGCCCTTCCCAGACATCTGACCTCGTCAGTACCGAGTTGAGAGAGTAGCTTGATCAGTCGTTTTTCTCGGCGGTTTCGGCCTTCGTGGAGGATTTTCGTTCCCCTATCTGTGGGGAAGATTTTGACCGAGCGCCGATCCTCCTTGTTTATTTCCCGTCGGACGAGTCCTTCTCTGACAAGGGCCTCGACCACGCGGCTCATGGTTGGCGGCCGAACCTGCTCTGCCCCGGCCAGCTCGTTCAATGTGAGAGGACCGCCGAAGACTACGACTGACAGAGCTGAGGCCTGCGCGGGTCCGATTCCCATTGCTGAATCTTCAGTTCTAACGCGACGAAGCAGATGGATAGCGTTGCTATGGAGGCTTCGGGCTACTTCTTCGAAGCCGAGTTCTTTTGTCATTCGCGCTCTAGTAATAAGTATCACCAACGTATATATATTAGCATGGCTAATGATTAGCTATGCTAAGTATGCAAACAGATGAGTTCCTAGAAGCCATCCAGAAAGGCAATCTCTCTAAAGTCAACCAACTTCTAGAAACAAACCCAGCCCTCGCAAACAGCAAGGCAAAGGATGGGACTTCAGTCATACTCCTCGCGCTCTACCACGGACAGAGGAATATCGCGGAGGCAATAACCACCAAGAAAACCGAGCTCAATATCTTTGAAGCCTCGACCCTAGGAAAGCTCGACCGCGCCAAATCTATCATAGATCGAAACCCTTCACTCGCAAGTGCCTACTCTCCAGACGGCTTCGCGCTTGTCGCTCTCACAGCATATTTGGGCCAGAAAGAAACAACAGAGTATCTCATTGGGAAAGGCGCGGACGTTAATGCAGTTGCGAGGAATACGACAGGTTTCACAGCATTGACTGGGGCAGTGGCTAACAATCACACCGAGATAGCAAAGCTACTCGTGAAACGAGGCGCGCAGGTCAACTACAGATACGAAGGCGGGTTCTCACCTCTAATGGGAGCATCTGAGAACGGAAACGTCGAACTTGTAAACTTCCTCCTTGCGAACGGAGCTGACCCCACTGCGAAGACCAAGGATGGAAAGACCCCGCTTGGTCTTGCCAGAGAGAAGAATCATGCCAAGGTTGTGGAGGCACTGAAAAGGCATGGCGCCCTCTAGAAGACGTCTGTCGAGCGCTAATTAGGAGCACGATTTCCGCTCGCTGCTCGCTTTCCGAAGGTCTATAACCTAGTAAAGGGACTGGAAGGGTATCGCGGATTATAGGAGGTGTACTAGGCCGATGAGTCGTGGGTCGTATGGTGGTCCCAGAACAATGCACAAAGTCGTCTGTTCTGACTGTGGTAAGGAGACTGAAGTTCCTTTCCAGCCAACAGAAGGTAGACCAGTTTACTGCAGGGACTGTTACCAAAAGCATCGAAGGTACTAGAAGCCCCTTAAAGGGAGGCCTAGATACCCTTCCCTTATTTTTTATCTAAACGAATTATCAGCTACGTGAGGTCTTCGACGACTTCCGGGTTTGGGAACGATTAGGACTCTTCTTCTTCATCTTCACTATTTCGCCATCGTTATTAGAAGGCGGCCGCACATTATCGATCGAGGCCGTCTTTCTAGACACGTAAAATCGAAAGAGACGATTTAGCCGAGTTGGCATCTTCATTCCAAGAGAGATGTCCAGATCATTGTAAGTTGAATGTAACTTGGTCCCGGTGGCGAACTGCCGGAAACATGCGCCCAGCTTAAATCTCGACACGATTCCAGAACTCAGAGCAGGATGACTGGGATAATGGCTCCTCCCCTAGACGTCATGCTTGCGAATAATCTCTGGGTCATAATCTGCGGACTTCTTGTTTTCATAATGACGGTCTCGGTTGGATTCCTCGAGGTCGGCGAGCTAGGCACTGATATGGAGATCAGCCTCCTGAAAACGATGATCATCACGGGCTCAGCCATATTCTTGATGGCGTTTATCGGCTTCAACACAGCCTTCGCCCCGACGTTAGGCGGGATAATTGGAAACCCGAGCTACAACGGATTCTTCCTCGGAGGTTTCTCGTCCGACGCCAACCAGCTACTCACCGGGGCCTGGTGGTCTACCACCGGGCAAGGTCTGACAACCGGAACCTACTTTCTTTTCGAGACAGCCTTTGCCTCCGTCACCCTAGCCCTTGTCGGGGTCGTTGTGTTGCGTAAGATGAAACTGCAAGCCTTCTTCGCCTACTCAATCGTCTACTTCATCCTAATCTGGAATCTCCCTGCAGCCTGGATTTGGAATCCTCAAGGCTGGCTGGCTCGCATGGGCATGGCTGACTTCGCGGGTGGACTCGTAGTCCACGGGGCGGCAGGAGCGGCAGGGCTTGGAATTGTCTTGCAGATTTGGAGAGAGGAGCAGAAGAGGGGAAGGATTGAGAGCATTCAGGTACCGTACAAGCTGAATAGCGGGTGGCTGACCTTGTCGATTCTGCTTCTCTGGATTGGATGGTTCGGCTTCAACCCCGGCAGTGTTCTCGCGTTCAACAACTCGGCCATGACTGTCGTCCTCACGACCTTCCTTGCTGCCGCCTCTTCTTTTCTCTCAATAATGTACTTCCGTTACCGGATGACGAAGAAGATGCCTGACCTAATCTATGCCACGAACGGTGTTCTCATGGGGCTCATCATCATAACCCCGCTCGCAGGCTTCGTTAGCCCAGCCAGCGCAGTGATTCTAGGGCTGATAGGCGGACCCCTCTTCCTTGCCGGTGAAAAGTGGTTCTCGAGATTCAAATGGTTCTCCGACCCTATCGGCTTGTTCCCGGGACACCTACTCGGCGGACTATTCGGCGTCCTGATGATCGCCTTCTTTTCCCAGAAGACCTTTGTCGTTGCCTCAGGAAACCCGGTTGCGCAGGGGAATTCTCCGATTCCCGATGGACTGCTGTTCGGCGGGGGAACAGCGGCTCTACAACAGCTAGGGATCGAGGCCTTGGGCATAGCTGCCGTGATGGCTACCGTCTTCGTCCTTTCCTTCCTCTCTGTCCGAATCATTAGTAGAGCAATGCACGGAATCCTCAACCGAGAAGAACTGTAGCACTCAATATCCAAGAACTGCCCGTGATTCTTTCAAGATCGCCTATTCCTACCCTAGCTTCCTCTCGTGACAATCTCTCTTTTCAGTAACTATTTTTTCTCGTAACTTCTCTTTTCCTGTAACTATTTTCCCTTCCACTAACTATTATGTGACCCCCGGGGTGGTCGATTTTTCCCGCGTCCCGCCCTTCACGAAGCCATGCCAAACTTGGACTTTTATCCAGCAGTGCTTTAGGTTTTTACTGAAGGACGTCTTTCCAGACTGAGAGTCTGTCTGCCTCGAAGACCACCAGCCCTCCAAGGAGGAAACTCTTCAATGCACACGGCCCAAATGACTGTCCAATAAGATCTGAGAGTTGCTTGTTGGTCCGGAGCCTCTTCCAGGTCGGAATGATCATCCTGAACGGATTGCCTGGCGTCTTTCCGCGAATCGCAGAGCGGGCTAGAACGGGCATAACATGTAAAATGTAGAAGCCGATCAAGGCTCTCCAAAATGTGCTGTCAGGCTTGCCGATATCAACAACCGCGAGAGCACCGCCACGCCTTGTAGCACGCGCGAACTCATCTAGACTACGATCAAGGCTCACAACATCTCTTAGCGAGAAGCAGGTGATCACAGCTCCCAAAGAACCTGGTCGCAAGGGCAGATTCTCCGCAACTCCAACAATCGGACAGAATCTGCGTCCTAGACGAGATCCTGCAAACCTTAGAAGGTGAATTGAGGGATCCAGTCCTATAATTTTCTCGAAGCTATCCTCCAGCAGCATCCGGCTGGAGACTCCTGGACCCGTACCAGCATCCAACACCCATTCTCTCCGGTGGGACCGGAGAAACGCGACAGCTCTTCGCCTCAAAGGGCCTGCAAGCCCCACGGATATCCACTCGCTAGTTGACTCATAGGCGGGCAGCGCATCCTCGATGGCGCGAATGATGCTACTCCACTCGTCTCTACTATTGTCCAGGGACATGCCCTCTGATTGGATGATGCAAAATCCAGTCCTTATATAGCGCTGAGCCAAAAATCATCCTAGAGCACGTGGTCTGCGTGCTTAGGAAAAAATTCTCGAATGGAAGCATCTCAGAACAACATGGATGTGTCGGAGAGCCTCGACCGCAGCTTCAACTTCTCGGAAGTCTTCCAACTCGTCAAGAGATCAGTCAAGACTAGCATAGGCCGAAGACGCACCGGGCTAATGCTGGGACTCGCGGACCTGCCCGATTATGTCGGAGCATTCCATCAAATGGGATCCAACTTCATCGTCATGAACAGAAGCCTACTAGACCAGATAACTCATCTCGCCAAGGACAGACGCTACATCAACGCCTACGTCTTCTACACCCTACTCCACGAATACCTCCACACCCTTGGCTACGCGGATGAGGGAGACGTCCGACGACTAACCCGCCAGATCTGCTCTAGAATACTAGGACCTGACCACCCGGCGACCAGGCTAGCTGTTGACGGCCCCGCCGTAATGTTCCCGGAGATAACCTTCCAGCATCACGGCGAGTCAAGATCTAGAAGGTTGCCGAAGTTCGAGATTGTCAGGGAATTCGAGAGAGAATACAGAAGCTACGTAGCTTAGAGTTCTCCAGAATCGCCTTCGAGCGTTGTTTTCTCTCCCAAGAATTTCAGGAAGCTCGCAAGCTTCCAATACGCTTCGAGAAACTCGAGCCCTCGATGGGTTATCGAATACGACGTATCCTCACCGGTGAGTATTCTGACCAATCCGAAAGAAGAAAGGTCGGTGAGAAACCTCTTGATCCGGTCCACTGGAAGACCAACGGCATAGGAGACTCGCGTGATCTTCGTGGGACCCCTGCGCTTGAGGGCTTCTAGTATCTCAGAATAGATGTCTACCCGAGACCGTTTCGCCACGCCCAGCCAACTCAGAGAGGGGGCTTGGGCAAATTGTCCGTCCTTGTCGGAGGTTTAGCAAACTCCACGTCAGGTTCTGCCTCGATCCTCTCGCTGTACCTTACCTCTCCACTTATCCGACAGCGAGACTCGAACCGTGCATTTTTAGCGTAGACGTTTCCGGCCCTGACCCCCTCGCCCATCTCCACAGTATCAGCATAGACGTCTTCAACGCGGGCATTGTCACCAATCTTCACACGCCCACCAACCAAGACACCGATTGCTTCTGATCGATGACCGAGCTCTATCGTCTTCGCCTTCGTCCCCTTCGTCGTGCGCAAACGTCCTCCGACTTCTATCTCGTCCTCCGCCTCTATCAGATCCGCTTCTATCATGCCGCCTACCTCTAGTGAGGCGAGTTTTAGGACCCCTCCGATCCGGGCTTTTCCACCGATCTCGAGATCCCTTTGCAGGTGGAGATTGCCGGAGACTTCAAGCATGCCTCCGATATCGATTTCTTCTCCTTCCCCGTTTCCGTTAATGTCAACTGTCCCTCCGACGTCTATGGATTCGAAGGTCAAGTTCCCTTTGCTCTCGAATCTTCCACCGACATCGATAGTTCCACCCTCTCCTCCTTCGTCCAGGGTTACGGTTCCTCCAACGTCGATCTTGTCGAATTTCAACGGTTTCAAGGATGCGAAGGATCCCCCTACGTCTATTGTTCGGGAGATTTCGCCACCGCCAACTTGAGCGCTTCCACCAGCATCTAGTCTCACGCACTTTATCTTACCGTTGACCTCGACCCTCCCCCCGACGTCAATTTCTTCGACATTCGCATCCCCCTCGACCCGAAACGATCCTCCAACCTCGACCTTGGTCGCATTGATCGAGCCTCCAACATCGAAGGTTCCGCCAACATCAAAATCGTGGGCTGTCGCGGACTTCCCAACAAACAGTCGGGCATCGACTTCTACTGCACTGGCGTCTAGCGATCCGTCGATCCGCAACTCGCCATGTTCCACATCGACCTCGCCTGATGACTTTAGGTCTCCCGATATCTCAACTCTTCCATGATCAACGTTTAGTCTTGAGCAGGTGAGGCTGCCTTCGATCTCAGCATCTCCTTCGCAGATTACCTCGCCTGAGACTTCGACGGGTGATTGCCCTTCAGCCTCTACCCTAGCTCTCTCCAGCAGGTGAAGTTCGCCTTCGACCTTAGCCAGTTTCACGGTGGCGTTTCGGGGAACGGTAACATCGCCCATCCCTCTCACCTCCTAGCGGAGTGTTAGCCTCAACGGGTTCCTGTTGATCCAAGTGGCTGTAGTCTCGATCTTCTCGGGGTTTTGGCGCGTGACGCATTTCATCAATTTTTCGCCTCAAGAAGGGAACAGTGCTGTCGCCGCTTATAATGTCGGTTCACGTCTCGTAGTCACACAATGTGATTATCGTATATCTTGGCTCTCTATCGTCGGGACGCGAAACTGTTCTGAGAGATATTCAACACTCCTGAATCCTAGTAATCAGCAAGACTTAATCCCGGGTTTTTTGCAGTTTGAGGAGGAATGCTGTATGAGTGCCATCGACGTTGCGTTGTACGGTATCATTGCTGTAATCGTCGGAGGCATCGTTCTCTGGCTCCTATTCTACACGTTTTCTGACCAGACTAAGCCGCTCTCTAACCTGACTGAGGAGACTCTCAAGAGATTGATAGGATCAATAGGTCGCGCTACCTCTGACATTACGAAATCCACTGGCACGTTACTTGTAAACAGCGAAGAGTTCTCAGCGAAGACGTCGAAAGGGATTATACAAAAGGGGACTCATGTGAGAGTCAGGGAAACTGAGGGGTTAACACTACTGGTCGAAAAGGGCCTAGACTAGGTTCCTAGCCGCAACCGCTCGTATTGCCGCAGTTGTTGCACTTGTAGCACGACCCTGCGCGGACCATAATCATCCCACAGTTGTCACAAGCGGGAGCGTCAGACTGGTTATCGAAGCTCGCGAGAGGAGTCGCCAACTCGGGAGCTTCGTGCGATTTTATCTCCGCCACGATCGGAGTCGTAGTCTTTGAGCCAACTGGCTCAACCAGTTTTACCTGAGTCCCGTTCTCTAGTGTTGTCCTTGCTAGTCCGAGCGCGTCCTGTTCCTCTTTTGGAAGGAATTTCAAGCCAAGCCATCTGAAGATATAATCGACTACTGACTTTGCGAATCGGATATCCTGGTTGGTAGTTATCCCCGCCGGCTCGAATCGAGTATGGGTGAACTTGTTCACAAGCACCTTCAATGGGACACCATACTGTAGGGCTAGGGAGATGGAGGTTGAGAACGCGTCCATCAATCCCGATATTGTGCTTCCCTCCTTCGACATTACCACGAATATCTCACCGGGAGTACCGTCATCGTAGAGACCGACCATGAGGTAGCCTTCGTTCTGGGCGATCGAAAACTTGTGGATTATTGCTTCTCTCTCTTCCGGTAGTCGGCGCCGGAAGGGCTTGAAGACCACTTGCTCCTTTGTCTTCTCGATAGCTTTGCTCTTGTCGTGGATCGTCGTGGTTAGCGGTTGGGTTCTCTTGGAGCCGTCCCGGTAGATTGCGATGGCTTTCAATCCCATCCTCCACGCGGTGATATATGTCTCGACGATTTCTTCCACGGAGACATTGCCGGGCATGTTCACCGTCTTTGATATAGCTCCAGAGATGAACGGCTGAACAGCCGCCATCATCTTCACATGGCCCATGTAGTGTATGCTCCTCGTCCCTTTAGCGGGCTTGAACGCGCAATCAAAAACAGGCAAGTGTTCCTGTTTGAGGTGCGGGGCGCCTTCTATTGTGTCGTGGTCTTCGAGATGCTTGAGAATCTCGCTGGTCTCGGTCTTGGAATAGCCGAGCTTTGTCAGCGCTTCGGGAACGGTGTTGTTGACGATCTTGATCACGCCGCCTCCTACGAGCCACTTGTATTTGATCAGGGCAATGTCGGGTTCGATGCCGGTGGTGTCGCAATCCATCATGAACGCGATAGTTCCCGTCGGCGCGATGACCGATATCTGGGCGTTCTTGAATCCGAACCTTTCTCCTAACGAGAGAGCATCATCCCATGATCTGAGGGCGGCTTTCGAGAGCTCCTCGGAGACTCCCTCAGCAGGAATCTTGTACGCGTGTGCCCTGTGCATATCGACCACGTTGAGGAACGGCTTCTCGTTCACCGCGTATCCATTGAACGGGCCCAGCCTCTTGGCGACTCGCGATGATGCAGCGTATGCTCGACCGGACATCAGAGCTGATATGGCTGCGGCATAGTTTCGGCCCTCGTCACTGTCGTATGGGAGACCTCGCCATTGAACGGGCCCAGCCTCTTAGCGACTCGCGATGATGCAGCGTATGCTCGACCGGACATCAGAGCTGATATGGCTGCGGCATAGTTTCGGCCCTCGTCACTGTCGTATGGGAGACCTCGCGCCATCAATAGTGCACCAAGGTTGGCGTAGCCAAGTCCCAGCGGACGAAAATCGTGGCTGTTCTTCTCTATCGCAGGGGTCGGATAGCCTGCGTTGCCGACGAGAATCTCTTGGGCGCTGATTACGATCTCAACTGCGTGTTCGAAGGATTCGACGTCGAACTCCCCATCCACGGTTCTGAACTTCATGAGGTTCAGAGACGCGAGGTTGCAGGCGGAGTCGTCGAGAAACATGTACTCAGAACACGGGTTGGACGCGTTGATCCGATTCGTGTTCGGGCATGGGTGCCACTTGTTGACTATTGTGTCAAACTGGATTCCGGGATCGCCGCAGATGTAAGCAGCCTCAGCCATCTCTCTCATCAGGTTCCGGGCCTTGTACACGTCCGCGACCTGATGGTTGGTGATGTACCGGGTCTTCCACTCCTTGTCCTCTGCCACCGCGTGCATGAATTCGTCCGTAACACGGACGCTGTGGTTGGCGTTTTGGAAGAAGATGGAGCTGTATGCTTCGCCGTCGACGGCCCCGTCGTAGCCCGCGTCGATTAAGGCCCAAGCCTTCTTCTCTTCCTTCGCTTTTGACCAGATGAACTCCTCAATATCGGGATGGTCAACGTTGAGAATGACCATCTTCGCAGCTCGACGGGTCCGTCCGCCGGATTTTATGACGCCTGCAAACGCGTCGAAACCCTTCATGAAGGAAACAGGGCCACTCGCCTTTCCACCGGTCGACAAGTGTTCCTTTGAGGATCGTAGGGATGAGAGGTTTGATCCAGTTCCCGATCCATACTTGAAGAGCATACCTTCAGTCTGGGCGAGCTGCATTATCGATCGCATATCGTCTTGGACGGAGTTGATGAAGCATGCAGAGCACTGTGGACGATCCTCGACACCAACGTTGAACCATACGGGGCTGTTGAACGCGGCCATCTGGTGGAGCAGAACGTGGGTGAGTTCTGACTCGAACGTCTCGGCTTCCTCCTCATCGAGGAAGTAGCTTCCTTTCCGGCCCCAGCGGGCGATAGTTCCCGCGACACGGCCTATGAGTTGTTTGACACTACTTTCTCTTCCGGGGGTCCCGAGTCTCCCACGGAAATATTTCGAGGCGACAATATTTGCGGCAGTCTGGGACCAGAACGAGGGAACTTCGACGTTCTTCTGCTCGAAGATGACCTGCCCCTTGTGATCGGTTATGACAGCGTCCCGGATCTCCCATTTTACAGCGTCGTACGGGTGGACGCCTGGTTTCGTGTAGGACCTTTGGTATCGGAATTCCGCTTGGGGAACCTTCGGTATTTGTTGGATTTCCATTGCTCTTACCTAACTCCTCTACTTCTTCTTCCCCGTGCTTCGGAGCGAGAACTGTAGGAGTAGCTCCCTTCCATCGTGTCCGCTAATTAAAGAGATTTGTACAGAATCGTATAAACTTGTAGTGTAATCTGGAAAAATCTTCCGGCATATATGCGCTGTAGAGTGCAATGGTTTTCGAAACATCTATTCTTTCAGACCGACCAGGACTCCGTCGCGGAGCGGGACAATTACTGTCGACAGTCCTGGGTATCCGGATACTTCCTTGTTGAACCTGATCATAGTTTGAGTTAGCTCTGACTTTCCGCCTTTTGCGACATCGCCACCCCACAATGTGTTGTCGGCGACGAATAGGCCGCCTTTGCGGAGCTTTTTCACGCTCAGCTTGAACGCGTCTAGGTAGATGTTCTTGTCAGAATCGAGGAATACTAGATCATACTCGTCTTTGAGAGTGGGTAGAATCTTTAGGGCGTCTCCTTTGAGGACCTTGATGACTTTCTGGAGCTTGGCTTCGGCTATGTTCTGCTCTGCTCGTCTGACTCGTTCCGGATCCTTGTCGATGGTTGTGACAAATCCCTTCAAGGGTGAAACGGCTCTACCGAGCCATATTCCTGAATAGCCAATTGCTGTTCCTATCTCGAGGACGTTCTTGCTCTGGCTGCTGCGGGCGAGGTTGTATAGGAGCCGGCCAACCAGGGGTCCTATGATAGGGACTGCTCCGGACTCTGCTTCCTCCTCCATCTTTTGGAGGAGAAGATCTCTTGGCTGGGCAATGCGATACAGATAATCATCAATATAGTCGTAGGTTATGGCCAAGATCTAACAATCGGAGACGAGCATCGGAGCGGGATAAATAATCCTTTAGCAGATCGAAGATTGCTCAAACAACGTTCTGGGTGACATTGAACGACTGGGTCGCAGAATGATCCAGGAGTGATCCTAGGACGAGAATCTCGTAGAGCTCGTAGCTTACCGTGAACCTGAGCTGATAGTTTGCCGAGGTTTGGAACCTGAGCTGATAGTTTGCCGAGGTTTGAAGTTGAAGATGGTCAAAGCTTGGACCGCGTCCGGAACATCCGCCGATGGCGCCCAGAGCGAGGTGGAGCCGTCGTAGTTGTCCTAGAAATGAAGAGCGGTAATCTTCAAACCAAAACCACGAGCCTACGAAGATGGTGCAGTCCCGTTCACCTTACTAATTATGAGCGAGTATGTGGTCTGGAGCGAGGTACGAGGATATGTCAGGTTGGCAATGGAGAACGCGAAGAAGACTCTGCCGTGGCTAGAAATTTCCAGCAGAATCCAGCTTCCGCGGCTGGCGTACTGCACTGATGGGAGATATTTCGTCCCGACCGAGGGAATCAGTCGAGG
>Ga0209803_1000503_pt1 | contig 25886 bp, 25 predicted proteins | sample GraSoiAngelo_138_FD_185895 | JGI IMG/M metagenome (GOLD analysis project Ga0209803, IMG submission 185895) | Grasslands soil microbial communities from the Angelo Coastal Reserve, California, USA - 14_0929_09_40cm (SPAdes) (version 2) | ecosystem: Environmental > Terrestrial > Soil > Grasslands ...
GGAAGCGGGGTCATCTCGATGTGATGCCTATACTGCTGCGCCTGCTCGCGCCATCAATTCTTCGACCGTGTACGACCCCGGCGGGCGCTTCTGCCGCGCCGCTTCTGCCGTCAGCCGTTGCAGGAGGCGGTTGTACGGTGTGGGCACGCCGTGAAGCGCCCCGAGCAGAGCAATCTCGCCGTTGAGGTAGTCCGTCTCGACGCTGCCCGCACGGCGAGCCAGGCTCTGCCACGTCGAGCCGCCTCGCCCCTGGCCCTCGATCGGCCGCAGCTTCATCGCCGACTCCGCACGCCGCTGGTCCATCTCGCTCTCGGTCGCAAAATCGATATCGGCCGCCTGGAGTACGGCGATGCCCTCTGCCCGCACGGCGCGCACAAGCGTTCCCGCCGCTGCCTCCAGCCCGCACAGCGCCTGGACCGCGTTCGCCAGGTTCTCGAGCAGCTTGCCGTATTTCATACGCATTACCCGGTGGTCGACCCGCGCCTCCAGCCAGGCTTCTGATACGTCTCGCGTGATCCACTCGCACATTGAATCGGCGCCCTCTGGATAGCACCCTATGTCCAGTAGCCCGCCAACCGGAGACGCGTTCATCACGACTTCCCCGGGCGCCAGGTGCGTGGCGGGGAGCATGACCATCATCGCGTACACGCTCGAGAACCGCCGCAGCGCCATGCGCTCGTTGGCGACGCCGTTTTGCGCGCAGACGACCGGGACTTCGCCGGCCGCCGTCGCAAGGTCGTTGAGCGCAGCAGCCGTGTCCTGCGATTTAACGGTCAGTACGACAACATCTTCGGAGCCCCACTGAACCTCGGATGGGTGGCCGAGCGCCGGTACGCGCGTTTTAATCTCGCTGTCCGGTGTTCGGAGCAAAAGGCCGTCACGCTGGATAGCCTCGAGGTGAGGGCCGCGGGCGATCAGGAGGACGTCGTGCCCCGCCTCGAACAAACGGCCGCCGATGCTGCCGCCGACCGCGCCTGCGCCGTAGATGATGTAGCGCAACTTCCGGCGTTAGTCCTTCGATGAGCCGCGCGATTTACCCGCATTCCGATACGACGGAGGATAAAGGTTGGACCGGCCGCCCGGTTCCCAACCCTCCCACGGATCGTAGTCCGGGTCAGGCGGTTCCTCCGCCGGGCGCTCGCCTTCCGGCACGTGCCGCAGGTTCACGCGAATGCGCGTCCAGGTCGTGTAGCGGCCGCGCATAGGGTCTACGAGGACATCGTCCACCTCGAGCCGCTTCGCTGCCTCAGGATGGCGGGCCTTCCAGCGCTCGAGACCGGCGAGCGCTTCCTCTTTATCCTTCGCCTTCGCGACGGTGATGAGCGGGTACTTCGACTGCCTCCGGCCGCCCGTACGGGCGCCCGTCTGGGCGCCGCTTTTCTCCTGCGTCTCACCCTGAGGCTTACCCGAACGGGCGCCCTTCTTTCGGGAAGGCATCACCCGCGGCGGCTCGCCCGGCTTCTTCTCGTAATGTGGCGGCCAAGGAGCGTCTCCCAGCCCTGCCGCTTCCTGCGCGGCCGAGAGTTCGAGTAACTTGTCGAGCGAGCCTGCGAACTGATCGATACCGGCTGCTGCGTCGCCGCGTTCGGCGAAGCGCTTCGGAGCCGTGATCAGCGTGAACGCCGTCGGGTCGCAGTCAGCCACCTCGTCCCAGTCGAGTGGCATCGAAACTCGGGCGTCAGGAGTCGGCCGGACCGACCAGGCTGAGGCAACCGTCCGATCCTTGGCGTTCTGGTTGTAGTCGATGAAGACGCCGTGGCGCTCCTCCTTCCACCACGCGCTGGTCGCCAGCGCGGGCGCGCGCCGTTCCACGTCGCGGGCGAGCGCGAGGGCGGCGCGCCGTACCTGGTCGAAGGTCCAGCGCCGCTCGATGCGGACGTTGATGTGCATTCCCCGCGAGCCCGAGGTCTTCGGCCACCCGCGCAGGCCGTGCTCCTCGAGCGCCTCCCGCGCGACGAGGGCGACGCGCCGCACGTCTTCCCAGGCCACGCCCGGGCCGGGATCGAGATCGACACGCAGTTCATCGGGATGATCGAGGTCGTCTGCGCGGACCGGGTGGGGGTGCAGCTCCAGACAGCCGAGGTTGGCCATCCAGGCGAGCGCGGCGGCGTCCCGTGGGACAATCTCGGCGGCGGTGCGCCCGGAGGGAAAACTGATCGTCACCACTTCGAGCCAGGGCGGACGCGAGTCCGGCGCGCGCTTCTGGTAGAAGAACTCGCCGCCGACGCCGTTGGGATAGCGGACGAGCACGTTAGGCCGGTCGCCTGCGCCCCGCAGGGCCCCCGCGGCGACGGCCAGGTAGTACTTCGCGATGTCGAGCTTCGTGTGGCCCGCTTGCGGGAACATCACCTTGTCCGGGTTGGTGATTGTCACTTCGAGACCGTTAGCCTCGAGAACGGCCGGCTGCGCCTTCGCCATGCGCACAGTTTTGCGAAATTCCATCGCCGCGCGCAAGCTAAGGCTGGGTGCATGGACTATTACGCGCTGTTCTACTACGTCGTGGACGATTACGTATCACGACGCGCTCGGTACCGAGGAGAGCACCTTCGGCCCGCTCAGGAGGCGAATCGCCGGGGCGAATTACTTCTTGCCGGCGCCTTGAGTGACCCGGCGGACCGGGCGCTGCTCGTGTTTCGGGTGCCGGACAGGTCTATCGTCGAGGACTTCGCCCGGAACGATCCCTACGTCACTAACGGATTGGTAGCGCGATGGGAAATCCGGCCCTGGACAGTGGTTATCGGAAACGAGGCATAGGGGGCACGCGAGCTTCAAGCCCCGGCCAGCTGCACTACCAGAAGCGTCATCATGGCCGCCAGGCAGACGATGTGCGCTCGGAAGATGCCGCGCGCGAGCTCGCTCTGCACCGCCGGCGGGTCTCGCCGCGTCCCCAACCGCCGCGCCTGACCGAAGATCCGCGCCGCAGCGAGGCCAATCCCGATCAGCGCGGCGGGGATCGACACGACGCTCACCCATAGCGGCTCGTCGCCCCAGATCGCCTGCACCATCAGCGCAATCAGCAGGACGAGCATCGTCAGCCCAACGAGCCGCCCCATCGGGGAGGCCGTCGTCGTCACGCGCCGGTAGTACGCCGAGATCGAATCAAGCACCGTCTCAGGCACTTCGGGCGAGCGCCGGTGGCGCCACACCTGCACGTCGAACATGAGATCGAACCAGAGAACAGCGATAAGGAAACCCGTGGCCGCGCTGATTACCGGTACCAGTCAGCACTCCATGGGTCTTGGACTGGGGGAAGTTTGTTTCGCAATTTTGCTGTTGAGATTACGCAGAATTCTAGAAATGGCGTGTCACTCGCGCCACCGAGCCCTCAGCAACGCCCTGCTCGTCCACACCAGCAATCGCGGCGTCTTCTTCGGCGATGCTAATCAGCGCGGCGCCTGCTCGCCGCCAAAACGCGAGCCAGAACGGCCGAAACACTCGTAGCGCCAACAGCGAGATGCGGCTCCTGTTGGTCACCCGAAATCGCCAGACGATGCGCGTGCTTTGCTCGCCGGGCTGGAATTCCACGGTTTCGGTCGCGGGTTGTGGCCTAACAAACGCGCCGGCGACCGGCGTTGTTGTGCGGGAGGTGAAGTAGGTGAAGGGACGCCAGTCAATGCACTCGCGGAAGCCCCAGACCGGCCCGGGCCCGTGTCCGCAATGCACCTTCGTGCCGGATCCGTGGCGCCCCTGCGCATTTCGCTCTACCTCGTCGGGGTCCTTACCGAACTGACGGCAGGCCCAACGCTGCCGCTCGATTGGATCTACCCAGTATTGCCAGGCGCTCGCGGGCGGAACGGGCAGCTCGAAGGTGGTCTCAACGTCCGCGTCTTCGGCACTGATGTATACGCGGCGCCCCTCCCGCATCGCGGTAAGCACCGGAGCGAGGTCATGAACGCCGCCTTTTGTCTCACCGAACGACTCGTAGATTTCGGTGTGGCCCGGCAAGTGGAAGGATTCAGACATGCGCTGCAAGCAAGCCTCCGTGAGGAAAGCGTATGCCTTCGGGCCGCCTCCCTCGCTGATCGTGTTCTTCAGGAGTCGATGCGCCAGGATGACGGCCGGTCCCGCGAGGTCCTCGCGTCCCTCGTCTCGCTCGATGACAAAGCTACCGTAGTGAGCGAGGAACTTGAGGCCGAGCGAACCGATCGCGGCGCACGCTTTGCAGCGGCATGTCGTCGCGCGCGCCATATCAAGCAGACGGTTCGAGAAGTCGAAGTAGCAGGCCTCGATCAGCTCTACGAGCCGCTCGCCGTCGCGAAACGTCTCCGCGTTCGCATAACAGAACACGGCGTCCCCTTCGCGCTTCACGAACCGCATCGGCGGCGCGAGCCGCTCACGGATTAGCGCCGTCAGTTCGCGGATGATCTCATGCGCGTGCTCAAGCTCCGTGCCGGTCAGAAACTCGGTGTAGCCGGAGATAGAGGCAAGGAGCAGATGGCCCTCTCGCATTCCTGAATTGCCCGGTCTGCTCATGCCCGCCAACTTACCTCGTCACCGGCCTTGGCTCCCCGAGACCCATAGCAACGAATTCTACACGGTCGGCGAAGGGGACGGTCCGAGGGAGCCGGCCTGCGGACAACGGCGGTCGGAATGCGAGGTTCCCGGCGCGGCGCAAACTATCACGGCGCGATACCGCCTTCAGCGCCCGGCTTTGAGGCGGTAGACATCCGAGAAGAAGATGCGGCCTTCGTACACGTAGTCTTGGGAGAGCAAAGCAGCGAGTTCATCCGGTTTCTTCTCGGTGGGTTCGAAGAGCGGCGGCTGGAGGGAATCGATGATGTAGACGGGCTTCGTCTGGCGCAACGCCTCGAGCGTCACAGGCAGAGCGGTCTCGTCGTAGTCATAAACGTAGTCGTAGAAATATCGAACTGCTGGACGACGGTCGGCGTAAAAATAAATCTGGGACTGGCGACCGAGGTTGAAGATCGTGTCCTCAGGCCCCGTCCGCGCAGAGATATACGCGCCAAGCGATTGACTGGCTGCGTCCCACTCCTCCTGATAAATGACGGTCGGCGCCAAACGATGCTCGGTGCGGAGGGGCGCGAGATAGAGCAGGGCATTGGCGCCTAGGGAGACGAAAATGAGTATCGCGCTAAAGGTGGTTGCAACCTTCCACCTGGGATGAGGGTCGTGCCCGTGGAAGCGATCGTCTACGACCACGGCAGTGAGGAAGACCATGGCGGGCACCAGTTGCAGAAAGTAATGCGGGAAAAAGCGACCTCCAGAGGCCACGCCGACCGCGGAGGCGGCCGCCCACACCACCAAAAGGTAGGCAGCATTCCTCCTCGTCCGGCGAAGGACCGTGAAAATACCAAGCGCGGTCCCAACAACGAGCGGCGCCGCCAGCGCCGAGAGCAACGTTACCCCCAGGCCGAGATGGGGGAGACCCTCGCCGATTGTTACGAAGCGGACGTAGAGCCAGTTGTAAGAGATGTTCGCGTACACGAAATCGCTGAATGCGCCTGCGAAGAAAAAGGGCGTAGCGATCAGCGCCGTAGCGGCAGCGGCGCCGGCTAGTAGGGAAAGTAGCGGCGTGATCCGTCGCCAGGCCGTCTCGACTTTGCCCCAGCGCCAAAACAACGCTATAACCGCGAGCGCAACGAGGTTCCAGACCGCGACCTGCTTGGTCATCACTGCTAATGCACCGAGTGCGCCGGCCAGCACGAACCAGGAGAGACGGCCGCGACGCGTGCCGATGGTGAAGGCGACCAACGAGGCGACAAGGGGCAACAGCATGTAGGCCTCGGTATTTGCGTTCAGGGCAACGAACGGAAGGCCTGTGGCGACGGCGAAGGCCCCGGCACCGAGATAGGCGACGCGCCGAGGGAAGAGCATCCGCGCCTCGCCGAAGATCGCCAGGGTTGTGAAAGAGAGGAGAAGAGCGGCGACGATGCGCGGCGCCGCTACGCCCTCGCCGAAGACCAGGAAGCTGAAGGCGTACCAACCGTATACGATCGGAGGCTTGTTATCAAAGAGATCTCGGTAGGGGACATCACCTCGCAGCAACCTCTGTGCGATGGTGGCATACACGCCTTCGTCGCGCTCCAGCGGGGAGACCATTACGGGGAGATAAAGGAGAATCGGGATGAGGCACAGGACGACAAGAGGTAAGTTATCGAGAAGCGCCCTGCGGCCTAGGTTTGGCCTCCAGGCGAGAACGACCGATCCGAACGCAGCGGCCATTTTGTCAGTCCACAGATATCTCCGGTAGTTATTTACCACGACGGGCAGAACGCCGTCTGTGTTCAGAGTCACAGGGGCACGTAATTGTGCGCGAATGGCCGCCCGTGCTCCGGCGCTGTATAAGGGACCGCGCCGATCCGTCTAGTACAAGTACTGGACCTCGAGTTGCATCACTCTCGCCAGCGCACCTCGTACACACCGACCGGCCCCTCGAAGCCCTTCGCCACGAATGCACCGCGGTCGGCGAACAGGGGTCGTGACTGCGCCGCTATGGCGAGTCATGGTGATTGCGATCCCCTCAGTTCGTCGCGGGCGTGCTGGATAAGTCCGCGAGCGAGTTCGCCGGCGGCCTGGTAGCTAAGCGCCGCCCCCGCATCGCAGGACGAGACGAACGCGGCGTCGCCCATCGCCTGGCGCACCGCGGAGATGGCGGTAGCCAGACCCGGCACGAGAGCATCGAGTTCAATCCCACGCGTGACCGCGCCGTAGAGCCGGGCAGCGCCGTCATGGTGACCAAGTCGGGCTAGCAAGGCCACCAGGTGGCCGATTCCCGGTGCCAAGAGCGTGTCCCCACAGATTTGCCAGTCGTTCACGATAGCGACGAAGCTTTCCAGCGCGGGATCGGGATCCTCACTTCGGGACAACAGGCCGACCAGTAGGGATCGGATCGCTTGCTCGATCAGTCGATCTCCGCATTCCGCGAGCATGTCGATGGCCCGTTTGTATACCTCGATCGCCGCCGTGCTGTCCTCGCGCTCCATGTACATGGCCTTGGTCGCGTGGGCGTAAGCAATCGATGTGGGGAAGCCCCCCGCGTTGATCTGAGAGACAGCTTTCGTGAACTCATCTTCAGGCAGATGATGGCCGACAAGTGCGCTAATGCCGAACAGGCACGCAAGCACGAACCGGTCGCGTCGGTCCGCCGGGTGTCTGGCACCCTCGCGCAGGAGGTCAAGCGCGCCTTCGACATCCCCCTCGAACAGGGCGATCTGGGATAGATCGGCGTACGCCCAAATGAGCGGCTCGAACCTTTCGTCGTTCGCCAAGGCGATGGCTTCCCGCCCATACTCCTTCGCTTCTTCCAGCTGCCCCATTCCCCACGCGCTGTCAGCGGCCATGGTCAACACGAGTGGCAACTTGCGATGCGCAATCTTCCGGGCCATGTCGGCGACCTCGGCTGCCCACCCGAACGTCTCGGTCCGCAGCCGGAACCTCGCCGCCTGGTGGACACACGCTGCGATGCGGATGGCCGGGTCGGCACGTTCGCGGTCGACCGCCCCGCGGAATGCCGCCCTGAGGTTTGCGATCTCGTCGTCCACGAACCGGTAGATGATGGCTTCGCGGGGGCTGCGGAACAGTTCAAATGCAGCCTCGGACTGATCGGCGAAAAACACCGCATGCCGTTCGCGCGTCGTCTCGCCTTCTCCGCTCTCCGCTAGGCGCTCCTCCGCGAACTGCCGGATGGTCTCCAGCATGCTGTATCGGAGCTCCTCGGAGGTCCGATCAACATTGACCAGCGACTTACGGACCAGAGAATCAAGCACGTCGAGGATCTCGAATTCGTCTAGATTGCCTTGCGCGTCCCGTCCGCACACCGCAGTCGCCGCGGCGAGCGAGAAGCTGCCGGCGAATACGGACGCGCGTTGGAGAACACGACGTTCGACCTCGTTCAGGAGGTCGTATGACCACTGCACGGCGTGGCGCAGTGTCTGGTGCCGTTCCATCGATCGCCGCGACCCGGTGAGCAACCGGAACCGCTCGTCGAGCCGGTCGCGGATTTGGCTCGGGCTCATGGAGCGAACGCGCGCCGCCGCGAGCTCGATCGCGAGCGGGATGCCGTCGAGGCGGCGGCAGATCTCGGCGACCACCTCGAGGTCGTCGCCTGGGTCGAAGGCAGGTACAACGTCCCGCGCCCGCTCAATGAAGAGCGTCGCTGCCGTCGAGTCCGCGCCCAGCCCGAGTGACGGCACCGGCCACGCCGACTCGCCGGCGACGCCTAGTGCCTCCCGGCTCGTGGCCATGATCGTGACGCCCGGACATGCTGCGATGAGCGCTTCGACTAGCGACGCGGCCTCGTCTAGAACATGTTCGCAGTTGTCGAGCATCAGTAGCATTTGGCGGCCTCGGAGCGATTCGGTCAGAGCGTCTCGCCAGCCGCCCGCCTGGGGTGGAACGGAGAAGACGGCCGCCACGCCCTCGGTCAACTCCGCCGCGTCGAGTATGGGCGCCAACTCCACGAGCCACGCTCCGTCTCGATACTGATCAAGCACTTCGGCGGCAGTCTGTAGGGCAAGGCGGGTCTTGCCGACACCGCCAACCCCGACGAGCGTGACCAGACGATGGGCCTGAAGCGCCTCGCGCACGGCGGTCACCTCCGCCTCGCGGCCGACGAAGCTCGTCGTCTGGGCGGGCAGGTTACCGGGGACAGTGTCGAGCGTGTTTAGCGCTGGGAAGTCACGGCGCAATCCATCTGCGCAGACCTGAAAGAGTTGCAGTGGCTCGGACAGGTCGCGCAGCCGGCGGGGACCGAGATCCACAAGTTCGAAGCCTTCGATCAGGGCGACCGTTGATGAGGCAGCCAGGATCTGGCCGCCGTGCCCGGCGCCCATCACGCGGGCAGCGCGGTTCAGCGGCGGTCCGAAGTAGTCGTCGCCGCGGCGTTCCGCCTCTCCCGTTGCGATGCCCATGCGCACCGGCAATTCGAGCGCACGCTGCGCGTCAATCGCTGCCTCGACCGCCGCCCGCGCCGAAGCGAAAGCGGCATACGCGCCATCACCGGTGTGCTTGAACAGCCAGCCGCCCCGGGCCTCGATAGCGGCCCGCACCACCTCGTCGTGCGCAGCCAACGCCACTTGCATAGCGTCGGGCTCTTCCTCCCATCGGCGCGTCGACCCCTCGATATCCGTGAAGAGGAACGTGACTGTCCCGCTAGGTGCGCTCGCCGTCATCGCACCCCGGCCTCGTTTCCAGCACCGTGCGTAGTCATTCTCGCCACCTCACCTCGTACACCCTCACCGGTTCCTCGAATCCCTTCGCGACGAACTCCCCACGGTCCGCGAACAGGAACCCCTTCCCCGAACATAGCCCGCGCACCGTATCCGCCACGAGTATCTCGCCGCCGCCCGCCTTCGCCGCGATGCGAGAGGCCAGGATGACGGTCGCGCCGAAGAGGTCGCCGTCTTCTTCGATCGGCTCACCGGCGTTGAGTCCGACACGGATGGAGAGCGGCTCGCCCTGGCGCTCGACGAAGGCGCGCTGGAGGGCTACGGCACACTCGACGGCTTTGGTGACGGAGCCGAACGACGCCATGAACCCGTCGCCCATGGTCTTGACCTCGGTGCCGCCGTGCTGCTTGAGGACGTCGCGCGTTATGCGCTCATGCTCGCGGAGGACGGCGCGGCCGCGCTCGTCGCCGAGGCGGGACATCATCTCGGTGTGGCCGACAAGGTCGGTGAAGAGGACGGTGACGAGGCGCGAGCGAGTAAGCGCCTGAGGAGCTACCTGCTCGCTGGTAACATGCGTCGCTTCGGTCCCAACGTTGACAAATTCGCTGATGCGGCGCGCAACCCCCTCCGGATCGTCGGCCCAGCCCCCTTCCACCACCACGAGTTGTGCGTTGGGGATGCGGGCGGCGAGATCTTTCGCCATCTCCATCGTCGAGTACTGAAGCCCGCTGTGCTTTAACACCAGCGTCGGCGCCTTCACGGCGCCGGCGAGTTCCGACACATCGATCGCTGCAAGCACGTCTGTGTTCTGCATGTATTCTGGATCGATGCAAGACCGGATATAGGCCCCGTAGCCGCTGGACTCCTCGCGGCCGGCGCCGAATGCGGCGGTCCCTATCGCTTCCGTGGCGAGGATCCAGTCGAGCTTGGCCGCCGCAACGAGTGCCTGGACCTGCGGCTGGCTAAGCATGTCGTTTGCACGTGCGAAGCCGTCCGCCAACGCCAGCCGAGAAACCTGCTCCGGGTGACGCGCCGCGAAAGCTATTGCCGCCGGCGACCCTCCCCCGCCAGCGTTCATCGCGAACTCGCGCCATCCTACTCGCTGGACCACTGCCTCTGCATCACGAACCGCATCGTCGAGACTAACTGTGTGGGCTGGTAAGCGGTCCGACAGGCCGCACCCGCGAAAGTCGAAGAAGAGGACGGTGTTCCGCCGTGCCATCTCCTGAAAGAATCGCCCGAGCACAGGATGTGACCAGCCGAGCTGCACGTGACTGGCAATCGGATCGGAGAAGGTCACCATCGGCGGCCCGCTGCCCGCGATCGCGTAAGCGATACGTACGCCGTCCGAAGTCGTAACGTAGCGGACTTCTAGCTCCATGGGGCGAATTTTACCCCAATGTGCGATAATCTCTGCCGCCAACACATCGTTGAGGTGACGCCATGGCCTACTCCTCGCCAAGACCGACCCGGACACGTACTCGCTCGATGACCTGAAGCGCGACCGAAAGACCGAGTGGGACGGAGTGCGCAACCCTGCTGCCGTCAACGCGATCAAAGAGATGAAGCCCGGCGATACCGTCATCATCTATCACACCGGCGACGAGAAAGCGGTCGTCGGCCTAGCGAAGGTCGTCTCGGAGGCGAGGCCGGACCCCAACGACGAGCGCTCCTGGGTCGCCGACTTCGAGTACGTCCAGCAGGCCAAGAAGCCGGTGACGCTGCGGGAGGTCAAGGATTCGCACGAGTTCGACGACTGGGCGCTCGTGCGCATGGGGCGGCTAAGCACTATGTCCGCGCCCGAGAAGTTCTGGGACTGGCTCCAGAAACAGGGCGCCTTCTAGGCGCTCGATTCGGACGACTACAGATGACGCGAGAGGAGGTCTTCGACAGCCCCGTCGGCTGGGTCGCCCAGCACATTCGCGGCTACGTCGAAAGCGACGGCAAGACAGGACATCATTGGCGCGGGGTGAACACACTCCTGCTCACGACACGCGGCCGGAAGTCCGGGAAACTCATGCGTACCGCGCTGATCTATGGCCGTGACGGCGACCGGTACATCGTCGTCGCGTCCAAGGGAGGCGCGGAGAAGCACCCGGAGTGGTACCTCAATCTAGTCGTGAATCCTGAGGTCAACGTGCAGGTAGGCGGCGACAGGTTCACCGCGCAAGCCCGCACTGCCTCGGCCGAGGAGAAACCAGCACTCTGGAGCCTGATGACCTCGATCTGGCCCGACTACGACCAGTATCAGGCGAGGACCCACCGGGAAATCCCTGTCGTGGTCGTCGAGCCACTCGCGGGCGAGTAGCCCGGCGCCGCTAAGCCGGCGCGCTGACGCCCGGGATTTGCAGCTGTTGCGGCGGGCGCACCATGATCTCGTTGATGTGCACCGTCTCCGGGGTGGTCACGGCGTAGACGACGGCCTGCGCGATGTCCTCCGGGCTCATCACGAACTGACGGGCGACTCCGAGCACGCGCTCGAATACCTCCTGCGGCAGGTGCTCCCCCGGCTGTATCCCCACCGCCTCCGGATCGATCCCGAACATCCGGCCGATCGCGAACAGCTGCTCCTGCGGCATCGTGCGCACAAGGTTCGTCGCTACAGCGCCCGGCATGATTGCCGTCATGCGGATGTTCTTGCCCTGTAGCGCGAGACGCAGGCTCTCGGTGAGCGCGCCGGCGGCGTGCTTCGAGGCGGCGTACATCGGGTCGTCCGGCTCGGCGTAGCGCGCGGCGACGCTTGTCACGTTGACGATGTGCCCGCCTCTGCCTTTCATCACCCGATAGGCCTCGCGACAGCCGAGCGCCAGCCCGATAACGTTGGTCTCTAGGGTATCTCTCCACTTCTGGACATCGCCCTCGAGCACGTTGTCGAACGGGTTCACGCCCGCATTGTTGACCATGATGTCGAGCTTGCGGAACTCCGCCACGGCTGAGTCGATGAGCTCCGCCATTTGCTTCTCATCCCGAACGTCCGACTGGCGGACCACCGCTTTCGCACCGTCGGACGAGATCGCCTTCGCCGCCTCGTCCATCGGCTGGCGCTTGCGGCCTGAGAGCACAACGTTCGCGCCCTCCGCGCCGAGCGCTTTCGCGATCGCCAGGCCGATGCCGGAGCTGGCCCCGGTCACTACGGATACTTTCCCGTCGAGCTTGCCCATTTGGCTTCCTCCTTCTCAGTTCATGTTGGGCGTTTCTTACTGGCTACGGATGGTGCTCTGCCGAGCTCACGACTGCGTTCCTGCGTCCTTGAACAACGAGCCGGCAATCCGGCGTACGGCGAAACGAGGCGTCATCCGCACGAGGCCCGTGGCCAGAGTGCGGTTCATTGCTCCCGGGACAACGATGGCATGCCCGTCCGCGGACCCCTTCAGGGCGCTCGCCACGACTTGTGCCGGGGTCAATCGCCCACGAGCAGGCAAGCGCTGTTGGTTGATCCCTGCCACTTGCTGGAACTCCGTAAGCACATACCCGGGGCACAAGCAGGTCACAGTTACGCCGTGCTTCTTCACCTCCTCGTGGACGCCCTCCGAGAAGTGCAGCACGAACGCCTTCGTTGCCGCATACGTAGACATATACGGCACCGGCTGGAACGAGCCAGTAGAGCCGACGTTTATGATGTTGCCCCTCTTGCGCTGAACCATGTTGCCTAGCGCGGCGTGCGTGAGGCGGACAAGCGCCTTGATGTTCAGATCAAGCTCTTCCAGTTCGCGGTGGATCGGCATAGTCGCGAATTCGCCGCGTGTCCCGAAACCGGCGTTGTTCACAAGCAGGTCGATGTCGCCCTGCCCGAGCCGCTTCTCCACCGAGATGACACCCTCAGGAGTTACGAGGTCAGCCTCGATGATTTCCGCTACGCTGCCCTGCGTTTGAGAGAGCTCGGCCGCGATCTTCTCGAGACGATCTTTTCGCCGCGCGACGAGGACCAGGTCATATCCCTTGTTCGCCAGTTGCCGGGCGAACTCTTCACCAATCCCGGACGAGGCGCCGGTAACGAGCGCTTTGCGCCTCCTGGTGCTCTCTTTCGACGGAGCTTTCGCCTCTGCCGTCTCAGGCGTTTGAGTCATGCGTCGACCTCCCTTTGAAATGCCGGCAACAGATTATCATTCTTCGCCGAAGAAGCGGCGGCGCGCCGTTTCGTCGACCGGTGCCGATCCTGGGCCGCTGAAGAAGGTGTCCGGTATTCTCGTCTGGTCCATCGCTACCTGAGGCAGCGCCTTCGCGCGTCGCGCGTCTGCTTCTGCCCCCGGCTCCATGAAGATGCCGGTAAACCATGACTCGGCTGTGTGCAGGTCATGGAATTGGCGGTCATGCTCCTCCGCGTAGGCGTGGCCGGCGGCGTCCCGGTCGTCGTCTGCTAGAAGGGCGTCGCGGAGGATACGAGCGTCGCGGAGGGTCAAGGCCATACCCTGCCCCCACGTCTGATCGCTCTGCGCCGCCGCATCGCCGATCAATGCCACACCATTTCGATACGGGTGATCGACCCAGGAGTCGGCTCCCGAGAATGTAGCGAGCGGCCCGGCGGAGGTCGCGCCTTCGAAGTATTCGGCGGGCATACCCGTCTTTACGGACTCTTCGATGAAACGTGGCACCTCGCGATCACCGCTCATTCCCGGCTCCTGCTGCGCGCGCCGAAGTAGAACCGCGCGCGGCGATCTCCCTGGGGAAACATCAGCGCTATTCGCGAAGCGAACGGATTGAACACGGCCACGCTGTAGTCCATCGGCGCCGGCGTATTCTCGACGCCCGCCCTCTCGCCGCCTCCACCAAGGCCTCTTGGGCCCGTGGGTGGTAGAACGTCATTAGGTGTTTGGCATGCGGTGTCGTCGCAGCCAGGTCCCTCAAGCCGATGCTGTTCCCCGCAAGGCGCGTGTCCCACCCCGTCGGGTGGTAGCCGCACTGCGAAATCAGTGTCTCGTAAACACCCAGCTCGTGCGCTTCGGCGACTCCCCAGGGCGCGAGCCACTCACCGCGGACGCGGTCCTTGAACTTCGCCTCGCGCTCCACAACGAGCACGCGTGCCCCGCGCTCGGCCATCGCCTTGGCGAAAGAAGCGCCGCCGAGGCCGCCACCCACGGTGATGATGTCGTAGTCGGGCATTTTTAACTCCCCGCCGCTGCTTTCTAGCCGGGCAGCAACTCGCCGCAATTAAGGTCGTCGATGGCCATCAAGCTGCGCTCGAGCATCGCCGAAACAAGCGAGACGCCGCGTTCGTTGCTTAGGTCAAGGGTACCGCCCGCAATCACGGGATAGACGAGGCAGTACAGCACCGACCTTCGATAATCCTGGAAGCAGTCCTCTCGGCTGTAGTCCTTGACCCCGTTGTCGAGCAAAGTCTGGTAGTACTGAGCCAGGAGGTCCTTTTCCCTCGCGCGGCGCGCGTCCGTCTGAACGCTCTGGCTCAAGAAGTAGCCAAGGTCATATGGTCCCCTCGCCCGGGACATGATCTGCCAATCGATGACGGTCAGCATCCGCTTCCCAGGCTCCTCAGCGAAGAAGAGGTTGTCGTAGCGAAAGTCGCCGTGAACGATGGTGCAGGGAGGCTCGGATGCCCGGTCGAGGAGATAGCAGACATTCGTCGCCAGCTTCTCCATCACCGGCCGTACGCTGTCCGGAACGCGGTGTCCGAAGATGTTTAAACAGGGCCCGAGGGACTTCTGATAAGAATCCTCCGCGGAGCGATGGACCGGCGCATTGGCGTGTGGTATCCAATCCAGCTCCTCCGTCTCAACCTTGCCCCACCAATCGGCGTGGAACTTCGCCATTTCCCGAACGGCGAGTTCTGCCTCTTCCTGTGTGGCGCCGGCGCATTGATCACCAATTCGCGCCTCACTCAAGTCCTCCATGAGAAGAACAAACGTGCCGGTCGCGGCGTCAAAGGCAGAGAAGAAGCAGTGCGGCGTCGCCATCTGCGCACGCCTGGCAATGTCCTCGTAGAAGCGCACCTCTCGCTCGTAGAATTGAAAGAGATTGGCGAGGTCGCGGTTCTCCTGAACAGCGGCCGGGAATTTCGCGATCAGCGAGCGCGGAGCGCCCTCGGCACGGCCTTCGTATTCCAGGTTGACCCGCGCTAGTTGTCCCAACAGCCCCACGCCTTCGCCGATGACCTGGTTGCTAAAGGAACGGACCGGCGCGCCCACGGCGTCGCTTAACCACTTCGCCGTCAGCTCGGTCGGGCCCGCTGGCAATTTTGTTTTAGGCATTCTCGCCACCTCTCCAGCTCACTTCGAACAATCGGACTGGTTCGTCGAATCCCTTCAGGCGCACTCTCCCGCGGTCCGTAAACGCAAACCCTTTACCGATACAAAGGTCTCGCACGACGCCGGACACGATAATCTGTCCAGCAACCGCCTTGCTGCAAGCCCGCGCGGCGAGCTGGACAGCTGCACCGAAGATATCATTGCTTTCCTCCACCGGCTCTCCGGCGCCGATGCCGATACGCAGCCGGACTGAGTCCTCAGCAGCGAGTGCTCGCTGCACCATAATCGAGCACTCCACAGCGCGGGCCACCGACCCGAACGACGCCATCAGCCCGTCGCCCGTGTGCTTGATCTCCCTGCCGCCGGTCTCTGTCAGCGCGCCGCGAACGGTGGAGTCGTGGATACGGAGCAACTCCATCGCCCTCGCGTCCCCCAGGCGTTGCGTGAGTGCGGTTGAGCCTTCGACGTCTGTGAAGAGCACGGCCCTGAACGCCGTATCTGGCGGCGGTGTTTGTCGCCGCGGCACCTCTTGTGTGGTACCTAGCAAGCCCTCAACGTCCTTGCCTTCCACCTCGATAATCTCCTCCGGCAGCAGCCCATGGGCCTCGCGATGGACGGCCATGGCGACGTCGGCGCTTGGCGCCTCCGCGAGGCAAAAGATCTTGCCGGCTGGCTCGTTGAACCAGTAGCGCAAATAACGGACGCCGTATTTATCCTGAACATCCAAGTCCTTGAGATGCGCGTTCGCCAGCGCCTCCGGCGTCACCCCCTGCAGTTTGTGTAGGTCCATGTACAGCGGCATGCTTAACCCTCTCCCTCCCGCCAGTTGACCGCGTAGACGTGCACCGGGTCTTCGAACCCGCGAAGCACCTGCTCGCCCCGGTCAGTGAAGCCAAAGCCCTTGCCAGCCATTAGCTCCCGCACCACGTTTGAAGCCAGGATCTCGCCTCCTTGGGCCTGGTCGGCGATCCGCGCCGCCATGTTAACCGCGGTGCCGAACAGGTCCCCGTCCTCGGCCACCGGCTCCCCGGCGTTGAGGCCGATTCGCACCTGCAACGGCACGCCATTTGGCGACCCACCGCTGGCTTTCCCTTCTTCGAACGATTTCTGGACCGCGATCGCACACTCCAACGCCTTTCGCGCCGACCCGAACGACGCCATGAAGCCGTCACCCGTCGCTTTTAGCTCGCTGCCACCGTGGGCGGCGAGCGCCTCCCGCACAATGCGCTCGTGCCCCCGCAGCACGGCTCTGGCGCCTTCATCACCCAGGCGTCGAGTGAGTGCTGTCGAACCTACGATGTCGGTAAAGAGGATCGTGACCAGGCGTCCTCCGAGCCCCGTTGATTCCACGAGACCGGCATCTCCTTCCAACCCGAGAAATCGGTCAATCGCCCGTATGACCGAGGCGGAGTCGCCGAGGAACGGCGCGCCGGACGAGCCCTCGAGCAGGGTGAGGCTGGCACCCGGTATGCGAGCCGCCAGCTCTTTTGCCACGTCTACCCGGAGCCACTCCAGCCTACCGCGGTGGAGAACAAGCGTCGGCGCCTTAACCTCAGGTAGGAGGGCCGAAACGTCGAGGTCCTGGTATGCCTCGATCAGCGCCTGAAGCGCTTGTGGCGTGATGCTCTCGCGGATCAGTGCTGCGAACTGCTGCGCGGATGCGCCCTCCGACCAGCCGAGCCGCACATGTGCCAGCGTTTGGGTATACAGCTCCCAGTCCTTATCCATGAACCCGCGTGTCGCTTGCACCTGGGTTGATCGGGCGTAGTCACTGCTTCGTGCGTACGTGCACCACAACACGAGATGCGACACCCTCTCGGGGTGTCGCGCCGCGTATGCAATCGCCACGGGCCCCATGTGCAGGACGCCAAAGAGGACCACAGTCTCCAGCTTGAGGCGGTCAACCACCGCCTCAAGGTCAGCAACGAGCGCGTCCAGAGAGTACTCGCTTACGTCACGGTCGGACATGCCGATGCCCCGCCCGTCGTAGCGGATCAGGCACAGGTTCTTCGCCAGATTGTCGTACCAGCGACGATATTCCGGTATCTGCCATTCGCGCTGAATATGACTGCTCCGGAACCACGGCATGTGCACGAACGGCATCCCCTCGCCGATCGCCCAGAAGGCAATATTTACGCCGTCGGCAGTCGTGGCGTACTGAATACGCGGCTCCATGGCGCGTCCTATGCTACACGATTCGCGCCGCGCCCTTACACCAGTTCCAAAAGGTTTCCTGTATACGGAAATGTTATGCTTCGATGGATGCCCTGTCATGAGAATGTTACACATCCAGTGGCAGAATGGCTGAGTCCCCAGAACCAGGTCAAGCGCATGGTTGCATTTGGTGTGGCAGGCAGGAGGTTTTGATGACACGCGATGACGCTGCTCTTAAGGACTGGTGCCGCAGTCGTATCCACGACAGGTACCGCGAGGCGTACCGGCTGACGTTGGAGGTAGGCCTTCAGGCCGAGGAGAAGGAAGACCTCAATGCGCTTGCCCAGACAATGGACAGTCTGGACTCAGCTATCGAAGTGCTCGAGCGTGCGCGCAGAGAGCTCGTAGCCGTCTGACGTCGATGCCAACGGTCCGCCGATAGCGGATCGTGATTGTATAGAGTCGAGAAAACGCCAAGGTCCGGCGCGCTAGGGGGCGGGTTTGACGCCCGCCCGCTACGCGTTCAAATGACGGCGATCGCTTCGACCTCGACCAGCATCTGCGGCTCAGCCAACGCCGACACCTCGACCATCGAGGACGCGGGGCGGAGATTTCGCCGAACGCTTCGCCATGGGCCCTCGCAGCTTCTTCGAGACGCGAGATATCGATCAGGTAAATGCGCGTTCGTACGACGTCGTTGAGCGACGCGCCGGCCTCGATAAGCGCCTTCTCGATGTTCGCGATCGCCTGTTTCGCCTGAACATAGACATCTCCCTCGCCGACCAGCCTGCCATCCTCGCCCCAGGCCACCGTGCCCGAGACGTATACCGTATCGCCGGCGCGAACCGCACGCGAGAAGCCGATCTTCGGCTCGTAGGGAGACCCGGAAGAAATGCGACGACGGTCGGTCAAGCCTATCGCCTCTTGTACGTCCCTGTCAGGGTCGTCTCGCCGAGGATACGGCCTTCCATCGCTTTAAGCAGGCTCTCCTTCGAGGCGCCCGGATCAAGATCCAAGATCCCATCGAGTGCATAGAGTCGGAAGTTGTAATGGTGAGCATTGCCGCCCGGCGGGCAGGGCCCTCCGTAAGCGTTATCTCCGAAATCGTTGCTGCCCTGCACGGCGCCCTCGCCGTTAGCGGGTCGGTCGGTCTTTTCCACGCCCTCCGGGAGGGCGCGTGCTTGGCCGCGAACGTTATAAATCAGCCAATGCGTGTATGTTCCGCCGGGCGCATCCGGGTCGTCCATGATCAGGGCGAGGGACTGAGCTTCGTCGGGAACGCCCTGCCACTTCAGCGCCGGCGAGACGTCATCACCATCGCAGGTGAAGCGCGCGGGAATGGATTCGCCATCCGTAAATGCATCGCTTGTGAGCGTGAATTCCATGGCTCCCTCCTTTGGCGTGACGGTAACGGCAGCCGAGCTCCGCGCCGGGCTGGCTGTCGTGGTTGTGCGATCGGACTCGTCATCGCCTCCACATGCCGACAGCGTTATTGAGACCACGATAGCGAAGAGCAGCACTAGGAGCCGCATCGAAGGTTAGCTTACTCCAGCTCGAGCGCGACGAGGGTGCCCCGCTCGAGCCACTCGCGATGGGACTTGCGGATGCGGGACGGCGATGGCCACGTCCAATCGACGACAGGAACATCAAAATAGTCGTAGGGGACGATGGTCTCGACGTAGAGCTGCTCGGCCTCTTCGCGTTCCGCCTCGTCCGTGATTTCGCGCAGAGTTATGCCGCGCGTCCGGATGCCCAGCCGGGCCTGAGCCTTGGGATCAGCCCTTAGATTCCTCAGCCAGTCGGATTGCGCCCCCAGGATCGCCACCGCGTAGAGCGTTGTGCCATCTCGGATGGCTCGAATCGGCCGCCGCCGGCGCCTGCCTGTCTTGCGACCGGTCACCGTCAGGAGTGCGAAACCACGCGGCAGCGGCAGCACGCGGAAAAAGGCCGGCGGCCCGCTGTAATTTGCGAGCTTATGGAACAAGCGGCTCTTCGCGAACGGGTTGGCCATCGGGCTACTCGAACAGCATGGCCTGCGCCGAACGCGGCGCCTCGAGGCCCAGATGCGCATAGGCGTGACGTGTCGCGATGCGGCCGCGCGGCGTGCGCTGGAGGAACCCGACCTGCATCAGATACGGCTCGTAGACGTCCATAATTGTGTCCGCCTCTTCCGAGATGGAAGCGGCGATCGTCTCGATACCAACCGGCCCGCCGTCGTACTTCTCGATAATGGTACGCAGCACCTTGTGGTCGACATCATCGAGGCCGAGGTCGTCGACGCCCAGGCGGGCCAGCGCCTCCTGAGCGACCGCCGCCGTCACCTTCCCGTCGGCCCGCACCTGCGCGTAGTCCCTTACCCGCCGCAGCAGTCGGTTGGCCACGCGCGGTGTCCCGCGCGAGCGTCGCGCTATCTCTTCGGCGCCATTGTCGTCGATCGGGACCTTCAAGATCCCGGCGTTGCGCAAGATGATCGCAGCGATCGCCGGCTCATCGTAGAAGTCCAGGCGGTAGACGGCGCCGAAGCGGTCGCGTAGCGGCGGCGAGAGCATCGCATACCGCGTCGTCGCGCCGACGAGCGTGAATCGCGGAATCGAGAGGCGGACCGAGCGCGCGCCTGGCCCCCGGCCGAGCACGATGTCCAGCGCGTAGTCCTCCATCGCCGGGTAAAGCACCTCTTCCGCGGCGCGCGGCAGGCGATGGATCTCGTCGATGAACAGCACGTCGTGCTCCTGAAGGTTCGTCAGGATTGCGGCGAGGTCGCCCGCGCGCTCAACTGCCGGACCGGACGTGACGCGCACTGAGACGCCCATCTCGGAAGCGATGATGTGGGCGAGCGTCGTCTTGCCGAGGCCGGGCGGCCCATAGAAGAGCAGGTGGTCGAGCGGCTCGTCGCGCTGCTTGGCCGCGTCCACGGCGATACCGAGGTTGTCCTTGAGCTTCTCCTGGCCGATGAACTCATCGAGGCGGCGGGGCCGCAAGGTGACATCGATCGCCTCTTCTTCGTCCTGCGGCTTGCCGGAGATTATGCGCTCGGTGGTCGTTCGCCCGCCTCCGTAGAATGCTTGTGCTACTGCTGGCGATTATACCGGGCCTGCCATGGGCGGTCTATGCGACCTTCGCCTCCGCCGCAACCTCGGTCACTAGCTCCACCGCGCGCCCCAACGTCTCCAGCCGCTCGTCGAGCGTGCGGCCATCCGGCTGCAGTCGCAGCGTTGTTATGCCGGCGTCGCGGTACTTGCGGATGCGCTCGCGGACCATGTCTTCGGTGCCGAGCAGGTTCGTCTGGAGCACGAGCTCGTCGGGCACGAGCGAGGAAGCGCCTTCACGGTCGCCTTCGAGCCAGCGGTTCTGGACGGCGATCGCCTCCTCGTCGTAGCCGGCACGGCGGAAGGCGGCGTTGTAGAAGTTGTGCCGCTTCGAGCCCATCGCACCCAGTGTGAAGGCGATCCCCGGCCGGTGCCGCGCCAGCAGCTTGTCGATGTCGTCCGAGAAGCCGACGGCGCCGCCGACCGCGAGATCGATATCCTCGAACGGCCGGCCTGCCTTCTGGGCGCCACGTCGGATGTGCTCGAAGAATACGTCCGCGTGCTCCGGCATGAACGATGTGCCGAGCCAGCCATCCGCAACCTCCCCCGTCAGCTCGAGCGAGTTCGGGCTGAGCGTCGCTAGGTAGATCGGAATGTCCGGTTGCGGTTTTGCCCGCGAACGGATCGCTTTCCCCTCGCCGCCCGGAAGCGGTAGACGGATGATCTCGCCCTCGTACTGTGATTTCTCCCCCCTCGTGAGCAGCTTCACGACTGCGATGGTCTCCTGCAGGCGCCGGATTGGCCGCGTGTACCGCACGCCGTGCCAGCCTTCTACCACCTGCGGCCCGCTTACGCCGAGGCCGAGCAGGAAGCGCCCGCCGGACATCGACTGGAGCGTCATTGCCGTCATGGCCAGGTTTGCCGGCGTCCGCCCGACCGTCTGGAGGATGCCGCTGCCGAGCTTGATGCGGGATGTCTTCGCCGCTAGGTACGCGAGCGGCGTCGCGCCGTCGTGCCCCCACGCCTCTGCAGACCAGACGCTGTCCACTCCCATGCGATCCGCCTCGATCACGTAAGTCGAGAACTCGTCCCAGTTCTCGTCCGTCGTTAGTCCTACCCCGATTGCGGTCTTCATTCGTCTCCTCCTTCAATTGCGAGCGAAATCATACGCTTTCTGGGTACCATCGTTGTAGAGACGTGCCGCTGGGTTTGCGTAAGAAATGTCCTCTCGCGCGGAACGAGATCAGGATCGACAGTCGTTCCCTTCGGTCTGGCACGTCTCTACAGGCGTCTCGCTTTCGAAACCTCCAGCGCTCGTTGTATCATCCTGCCACCAAGACGAAGGAGAACCCCATGCCGTCTGAACTCAACTTCACGCCAGCGCACGAACTCGCGCAACGCATCCGCTCGCAGCAGCTCTCACCCGTCGACCTGATGCAGGCCTGCTTCGACCGCATCGACGAGACGAACGAAGTACTCAATGCCTGGACAGGCATGCGAGACCGCGACGAGCTTCTGGCGGAGGCGCACGAGATGGAGTCGCGCATCGCGAGGGGGCAGGACCCGGGCCCGCTCGCGGGGCTTCCGTTCGGGGTGAAGGAACTCGAGGACCTGGCGGGCTTTCCGTCGACGCACGCCTCCGTACCGTTCCGTGACCACTACCCTAAAGGCGACTCCGCTCAGGTGCAGCGCCTCAAGGCGGCGGGCGCGATCGCAATTGGCAAGACAAATTCGCCGGAGTTCGGCTACACGGCCATCAGCAAGAACCTGCTCTTCGGGGTCTCGCGCAACCCCTGGAACCCGGAGCGCACGCCCGGCGGCTCCAGCGGCGGCTCTTCCGCGGCGGTCAGCTCCGGGCAGGTGCCGTTCTGCACCGGCTCCGACGGCGGGGGCAGCGTGCGTATCCCGGCGTCGTGGTGCGGCATGCCCGGCCTCAAGGTATCCTTCGGCCGCATCCCAATGGGGCCATTCGAGATGCTCGGCTGGAACGACACGAGCGTCTACGGTCCGATGGTGCGCACAGTACGCGATGCCGCCCTCTACGTCGATTGCGTGATCGGTACCTCCGAGACCGACCCGAACGCTCTCCCGCATCCCGGCTACTCCTACGTCGAACTCCTCGACCGCCTGCCGAGGAACCTCCGCATCGCCTGGAGCCCGGACCTCGGCTACGCGAGCGTCGAGCCGGATGTCCGGCGCGGCTGCGAAGACGGCGTTCGAGCGTTCGAGGAGATGGGCTATAAGGTCGACGAGGTCGGCCACGTTTTCGACGACCTCGGCGTCCTCTGGGGACGCATCTCTTCGACCGGCACTTACGCGCAGATCTATGAGAAGCTCGCCGAAGAGCGCGACCGCTTCGGCCACGCCTTCCTCACCGGCGCCCTGACCGCGAAGAAGGTAACCTGGGATAAGTACGGTCAGGCCCAACGCGCCCGTGCGCGGCTCGTGAACCAGCTGGCGGAGTTCTTCCAGAAGTATGACCTCCTTCTCACCCCGACGCTTCCGTTTGACGCCATCGACGCCCGCGGCAACTGGCCGACCGAGATCGACGGCAAGCCGCTGAAGAGTCCGCTGCACGTCGTCCCGTTCACGCCGCCGTTCAACCTCTCCGGCCACCCAGCAATCAGCGTGCGCAGCGGTTTCAGCGACCGCGACCTGCCGATTGGCCTTCAGATTGTCGCCGGCCGCCACCGCGACGACCTCGTCCTCCAGGCCGCCTACGCCTTCGAGCAAGCGCGACCGTGGAACGACCGCTGGCCGGTCGAAGTCGCCGCGATGGCCGTGTGAATGAGCGCACCCCGGCGAGCGCAACCATGGGACGCGTCACCACCCGGAACTCTCTCCCCGGCCGCTAACCTCATCGCTTACCGTCAGCCTTGAGGGACAGCGCGGCCTCCGGTACTTGCGGGGAGCGGCCCTCTTTGCGCTCCCAGGGCCATCGCCCGGTGACTTCGAGCTCCAGGGAAAAGCTGAGAAACGTTCTGACGAGGACTATGATCGCGAGCACGCCTACACTTCTGAACGTAGGCGTGGCCGCCACCGTCCGAATAATGTCTCCGGCGACCAGGAACTCCAGTCCGAGCAGTAAGGAGCGCCCCAGAGTTTGACGAAGCTCTCGATAGCTATCCAGAGCCGGGGCCCGGGGGAACTGACGCTTAAGGAATACCGCACAGGCGAGAACAGCGCCCAGGACTATCACCGCGACGCCTACCGCATCGATAGCCCGGCCGATGTTCTCCATTACGTCATTAAAGTCCACCTCGCCACGCCAGCAAGCGACCTGTCTTCAGGCGGGCCCGAAGAATTGGCCGTGATTACTGAGAAGCGGCCCTCGCGCCCGCCGTGACTTCCCCCTTGTGAGCGGCGAACGCCCCGAGCACTTCCTGCTTTTCGCGCTCCGGCACATTGAATTCGTCCAGCGTCTGGGCGAGGTGCCCGGCCACGACGTCAAATACCTCCGGCGAAATGTGCAGGTTGAAATGAGCGTCGTCCAACGGCTGCGCTGTGTACTTGAACGGTCCGCCGGCCACATCGCAGACCCATAGCGTCCGCAGGAACTTTAAGCCGGGCAAGCGCTGGCGGAATGCCACCGTATGCCACTCCCTCAGTTCGGGACTTCCATTCTGGATGGCGGGATCGTTGATAAGAGAGTCGCTGAAGCGATCAATGACCGCGGCTATCGCGTACACGCCTCCCAACCGCTCGTAGAGACTTTGGTCAGCCATTTGAACCCCCTCCTTCCGAGCGTTGGTTCGTACGCGCAAAAAGTAGATGTCGGTTCTTGACCCTGTCAATACGTCCCGACAGGGAATTGCTTGCAGAACCGTTTCAATGCCAGCCGCTACGAGCTCGGCTTCGCCACGCAGAACGATCCGATTGCAGACGCCGCCAAGGACGTGTCATTCTGAATCACCAAGGAACCCGTTCGTGCTGAGCCTGTGGAAGCTTACAGCTGATGGCCGCCGATAATCCCATACGCGACCTGTGGTCGCGCATGCGCGGCCTCGGTAGGGTCGTTGAAGACGAGCTCTACGACTTCACCGAAGAGGACGTGGAGCGAGAGGACGAGCCTCGTGGGCGCAATACGTTGGTCGCGCTGCTAAACGGCTTCCTCACGATGTGGAAGGCCACGAACGCCAATGTCGCCGAGCGGACGCTCGGCATGGCGGGGTTCGCCGGCCTAATCTGGTTCACCGTCTTCGACCGCGGTCTCGGTTGGCGGCGCTGGTACCTAGGGCTGCCGGCCGCGACCTTTGCGACCGTCTGGTTCGTACCCGGTGTCGTCGCCTCCGCCTGGACGCTCTGCGTCAACCTCGGGATCGGCAACCTCCGCCGCATTCGCACCTGGCCGCTTCTACTCGTCTTCGCGATGACCGGCCTTATCGGCTTCCGCGCCGTGTTTACGGACCTCGCCCGCCGCCGCATACGCCCGCGACCCAAGCGCGAGGAGTCCTAGTTCTTAGTCGCGGTCAATGCACGAACGTCACGGCCGGGTGTTCGAGCATTCCTCGCAGTCGCTCCGCTTCGGGGAGAAGCGCCCGCATTAGGCCGATGGTGTGACGCAGGAAAACCGACGCGTCCTCGCCGTCCCGCTCGAGCATTCGCCAATAATCGACAGTTGGTGCCAAATGAGCCACCATCACGAAGGGAATAGCGTTCAGCTCCTCTGACGATAGGTTACGCTGGCGTCGGTACTCGTCCAGGAACAGATGCGCAACATTCAGCCGGATATGACGCGATGGGCGCGATTCGCGACCAAACATGAACACGGCACGGGCGATGTCTTCAATTATGACGCCATGTCGCACTGGGTCGAAATCGAAGACGCCGCGCACCTCGTCGCCAACGAACACCATGTTTCGCCCGTGCCAATCGCCATGCATCCAGCCACGCGGCAGGCGTTCCACGCGCTCGGCGGGCCACTCTCGGATGGCCTCTGAGTACCAGCCGCGGAGAAACGCTAGGTCGCCGTCCACACCGCGATCCGCAAACATTGCGGCAAGCTGCCGCATCTCGCCCTCGCCGTTGGCCCACCAATCGCACCATTCGCGGTTGACTTCGAACACGACTTCCGGGTCTGAGAACGAGGGAGCCACCTGATGAAAGTGCGCCAGACTCTGTGCCGCCGAGGTCACCTGAGTCGTACTTGAGAAGTCGAACTCGCTCCCTTCCCCGAACGTAAACAAGGACCAGAGGCCGCTCTCTTCGCATACCAGTGAATCGCCGGCTTGAGTCGGGAGGATTTCGGACGTAGGGAAACCTGAGCCCAGTAGATGCTGCTGGAAGCTCAACTGGAAGCGGACGCGCGCCTCGTCGTTGTTGCGCCGGTACCGGCGCAAGACATACTTGCCGCCAACTTCACCAACGACAAAGTTGTC
>Ga0209803_1000504_pt1 | contig 25875 bp, 15 predicted proteins | sample GraSoiAngelo_138_FD_185895 | JGI IMG/M metagenome (GOLD analysis project Ga0209803, IMG submission 185895) | Grasslands soil microbial communities from the Angelo Coastal Reserve, California, USA - 14_0929_09_40cm (SPAdes) (version 2) | ecosystem: Environmental > Terrestrial > Soil > Grasslands ...
CAGGCGCTGGTTTTCGACGACCACGTTAGTGGTCGACGACAGAGAGTAGGAAAAGTAAGTCCATGGGACGAGCGCAGCGAAGTAGAAGACAGGATAAGGGAGCCCATCAGAAGGAAGCTTGGCGAGGCGGCCGAAGAACAGAGTGAAGACCAGCATGTTGAGTACTGGTTGCAAAATGACCCACAGGACGCCGATAGCGGTTTGCTTGTATCGGATCTTCACGTCGCGCCAAACGAAGAAATAAAGGAGTTCCCGGTAGGCCCAGACTTCGCGGAGGCGAAGCTCGAAGAAGCCGTGAGGAGGCTCAATGCGGATCGTCGCGGAGGGGAGCGGAAGGGCGGGTCGCGGTGATGCAGTGAGAGAAGCCATGGGCAATTCAATCAAAACCCCGAGAGAAACCATTGGGTATCGGATTAAGGATAACAGAGAAGAGGAAGTCGGGAGAAAGCCAGCGAGAGGAAGAATCAGGGAGGGGGTGGATTCTTTTCGAGTTGCTGGATGTCGCGTTGTTCGATTTGCTGCATGAGGTTCGTACGCTTAAAGAAGTAACGACGAAGATCGGCGGAGATCTGCCGCGGCACGACGAAAACTTGATTATGTGCGACTTCCGAAAACGAAATCGGACCGCGCGGGGGAATCAGGTGCGCGCCCCATTGGAAGATCAGCCCCGCGTTCCACAGAACAAAGAGAAGCAGGAGCGCCGTGGCTGAAACAAATGCCCAGCGCACCGAGCGGAAGAGTCCTCCAATGCGCTGAAGGAAGAGCGCCAGGCCGAAAACGAGGATAGCCGTAAGGGAGATAAAGAAGCGATTCCCAAAGGAGGCCAAGCCGTGCCAGTAGGGATAGCTCGAGATCAGGTAATAAAACGCGGCGGCGCCCACGCTCAGATAGGCCGTGACGCGCTTGGCGGAACGCGGCGCGAGAGCAAGGCCAACGAGCGAAAGAGCGAGAATTGGGGTCCAACTTAGGAGTCCGTGTTCCGAAGAAAGGAGCACGAAGCGCCAGTTGGGCGCAGTCCAGTCCCAGGGCACGCCGGAGTAGGAACCGAAGCGGAAAAAGCCGCCGAAAATGATCGCGCGGGTGATCAAGGTGGGCACAAACGCAAGCCCTGTCGCGGCGAGGAACAAAAGGTTTGCAGCGAAAAGGCTGCGCACTCCGTGAAAATCTTTCGCTCGGACCAAGTTCCAATAATCGGATAAGGCTTCGATGAGCGGCAGTGTCAGAAGAACTCCGTTCGGGAAATAGACATCAATCATCAGGCCCGCCACGAAACCTTTAAGGGTCCACTCGAAGAGCGTGCGCCACCCCCACGTACGATCCCAATACCAGAGAAAAAGGGCCACGGCAAAGGCGGATTGCGCGTGCGACCAGGCTGGATTGAAATACATATACACGGGGAGCGAGCTCGCGCCCCAAATTCCAACTGTGGCGAGAAAGGCCCAATGTGCCGCGACATATTTTCGCGCGAGAGAGTAAGAGAGAAGCAGGCCCAGAAACCCATAAAAAGCGGTGCCCAGGGCCATTGCCAGAAGGTACGGAAACGAGAAGCCGTCGGCAGGAATGTGCGCGCCACGAGCGTCCGAGAGAAGCACAAAACCGTGGGCCGCGACCAGGAATGGCGCCCAGAGGAGCGCCGGACCGACCGTAAACTGGTTGCTGATGTATCCGGTTTCCGTGTATTGGCTCGGAAGCAGCTGGCCGCTGGGCATGGTGCGGGATTGCGAAAAATTGAGATTGGCGTGACGCCAGTCTTCTTCGAAACGCAGATTGTGCTGAATGAGCGGAGCGCGGACGTACGCGTAGTAACCGACGCCGTCGCCGTGGACGATGGGATTTACCAGCGGAAGCGTGCACAGGAAAAGGATCAGCAGAATTCGTGGGTAGCGACGAGAACGATCCACCGGGGGAGATAAGCCGGGAGATGCATTGAAGAGCACGGCCGGCGTCTCCGCCATCTCTTGATATCCTTTCCCTGAAGGGAGAGAATTCCTACGGGTCTCACGCTTCAAGCCTGATTTCTGCTTGACGTTCTTGCCGTGGTTTTCCTGGCTGCCCCTCCCTGACTTCGACATATTCCTGATGGACAAGTCTCGACGAACACGACGGCTGGTTTTTGCTAAGGTCGTTCGACGACTTGTGTACAAAATCCTTTCTGATGTTGGCAATTTTGTTGTACAACTTCGAGACTTAACCTTGGCCTACTTCCAGTGATGCGCGGGCGATGTGCTGAAGTCCTGCAAGCGCACAGGTAAAGCCGGCTTGCAACTCTCCTCCGTCCGAAAGGCCGGGCGAGATGCCACGCCCGGGGCCAAGAGTTGCAGCGTCTGGCCGATACTGTAGATGAATTTCAGCTGAATTGTAAATCTAATTAGACGCTTTCTCGTGCGCAGGAGGTCTCCGGTTCAAATCCGGGCGCCCGACCACAAAGCACAGTGGCCCTCGAACCCAATAGTTCGGCGACCGCATCCATGCTCATGCAGCGTTCGAAGGGTGTCGTAATCCCTAACCTAACGGCAAAAGCGTGACGAGTTGGCGGAGCACACAGATGAGCGAGAAGCTGGTTGGTTGACGTCGCCGTACGACTATTTCCGTTGCTCGCCGCTGGCCGGAGCGGCGATACCCAAGAAGACTAAAACCGCACGATTCAAGCGCACCATATCCTCGTCGGTGACGCGGCCGACACGTGCGCCGATTTTCGTTTTTGGAACGGTCGTGATCTTATCCACCATCAATCGGCAGACGGCGCGCAGACCGTTGGCTTGACTCGGCTCGATCGGCAGTCGAAACAGAGAAGCAACGGTTGGGTCAGTCGTGAATGCACACACCGTGACGGAATTCGTCATGTCGAAACGGTCGTCTTGGAGGATCACAGCGGGACGGGGCCTTCCCGCGTAGTCTTTGCCACCTGCAACCGTCCAAATTTCCCCGCGCTTCAACTCGTGCCCCGGTCAGAGACAGCGTCGATAAAGTCCTGATCCTCCTCCGCGTGGGGGCTCTTAGAGACGGCGAGGGACTGGCGGTGCGCTTCTGCCGCAAAAGCCGGTGATCGCATGTCAGGTACCCAAATCTGAATGGGCCGCAATCCCTGTTGGCGCAGTCTCTTGCGATGCGCCCTGACCTTATCCCGAGAGGACTTGGATCGAGTGCGTGTTCCCACTTTCCGCCTCCGCGACTGGTTACATGTAACCTATCACAACTTCCTGCCAACACCAGTCCCAAGTGACCCGGGCGAAAATTCCTCTCGACGCTGTCCCTCGGTTCGCCCCGGGTGCGCGAACCGGGATGCCCCTAAATCTCTAAACACTCGAAGAAGCGCTGCTCGGGCGATGTGCTGAAGTCCTGTAAGGGCACAGGTAGAGCCAGCTTGCGGTTCTCCTCCATCCGAAAGGCCGGTTGTGATGCCACGCTCGGGCCAAGAGTACAGCGTCTGGCAGATACTGTAGATGAATTTCAACTGGATTCTGAATCTAACCAGACGAGTCGTGGTTTTTATCTTGTTGGTTCGAGGCGAAGTAGCGGGCCACAAAAGGCGGCGTTCGACAAGAAGAGCATCTTCGTGACAGCGTTTTGTTGCGATAGAGCATCAAAAGGGGCACGAAAGTATTGTGCCCCCCACTATTTGCGCGGACTTGTGAGCGCGCCGCTACATGCCGAAGAACTCGACGTGAACAGAGCGGCCGAGGCGCGAATTGAAGAGCACGTACCAGCCGGGATGGTCGTAGTCGTTATAGACGTAGACGCGGTCACGGTCCCATTCCCAGTCGCGGCAACGAGGAACGTCGTACGGCGCGACGACCCAATTTGACTGGTCGTAGAGAATGATATGCCGCGAGCGCGGATCGAAGCCGCGGACGACAATGACGTGACGAACGTGCGGGTAACGGCCGAATGGATAGTGGGAGCCGGGGCGAATGCGCTCGCCATCGTAATCCCAATCGTCGTAATCACGGTCGTGATGCTTGTACCAGCCCTTGTGCTTGCCGTTGTCGTGGCGGTAGCCGTCGTCATCATCGTCGTCGCCGTGCTTGTACCGGCCCTTGTGTTTGCCGTGGTCGTCGTCTTGGGGGCGGGCCGAGACAGCAGGCGGGAAGGCAAATACGGACGCAGCAAGAGCCAAAAATGGCAGGAGCTTTTTCATGATCTTCTCTCCCAAAGATCGCTAGTTCAAGAATGGGCGTATTCCCGGTGCCCACTTTGCGCGTCGGAGTTGGCTGGGGGTGGTATTACAACTAGGATGCCTCCGCGCTTAAGCTACTAAACACCATTCGCGAACGAAGGTTTCGCAAATAGGGTTTGGGTGCGACAGTGGGTGCAGCTAAAGAACGAAAAATGGCTCCCGATTTGTTGCAAGCGACACCAGATAGGGCACTTACATTTTTCACCTGATCGGCTGTTAACCGAAGGGTTGCTAGTTCGAATCTAGCCCGGGGAGCCAAGCTAATTTCCAATCCCTCAATCAGTTAAGCGACTTTCTCCAGTTGCGATTTTTGCAAGGGGCAACTTCGTATGCAAGCTTTCGCCCACGCTCCACGGATGCATGCGGTAGACGAGATACCGTCCCATCAGACTGTCGCTTCCCTGACGAAATATGTCGAGTCGCGAGCTTCCCGTCACGATCAGATGAACTCGGTCACCGTAGGTGTCGAAAAAGCCCTTGAGCAGCGACTTCCACTTCCTGTATCTGTGGAGTTCGCCGAACAATGCGATCGGCGGTTTGGCCCTAAGGCGATCCAAACCGGTCACCGTTTCTCAGAACCGATTGGGCCGGCGGGTTGCCCAGCTGAGTTCCTGACGGATACTCGAAATCTGCTCGGCTCTGCTTTTCTCTCGGGTAAGATTTCAGTTCATCCTAGCCGGTGCCGCTTCTCAACTCAATTCGTCAGGCTACGGGGGGCTGGCCTTAATCCTTATTTCTCTTGTCCTACTGCAATAAATTTCCCCGTCATAGTGAAGCGGTCGGTGCCGCTTCGGACTGGACAAAAGTTCGACAATCGTCTGCTAGGGCCGACCATTTCTTTTAGGTCCAGCAACTTACAACACACGGAAAGGCGAAAGCTTTAGCCCCTGAAGTTCTGCTCCTTTTTTACGTTCCAATTTCCAACGCACGACACTTAGTTGGCAGGCGAAATTAATTCATGGTAGAGGCGCGGTGACATCCTGATCCCGCGTGCGATCCATTATGTGAATGGCTTGGCCTGCCCCCTCGTGGCGGAACGCCTCCAGCGCACGCTGGTATTCCTTCCTGACCTCACTGGCGGGCAGCTCATGTCCCAGGGGGTCCTTGCCACTCACAATCCAGACGTCGCGGGGCGCTAAAGCAGCTACCAGATCTTGTAAATCGTAGGACTTCAACATACCGGGAGCGACGCCCTCTAAGACGTGCCGGTGGACCCTGCTGTTCACAACCAATTCGTACGAAACCAGCATGCCGGCCAACACTACTCTTCGAATCCTGCTGTCAAGCACCGAAGCGTACAGCAGCGGCAAGCCACCTTCATCCTTACCATATCCATAAACCTGATTTGGATCGACCTCATTGCGCGAAAGCAGAAGATCTATGCCGCGTGCCACATCTAAAGCACGCATTCCGGCCATGGTCTTACCGACGAGAAGCGCCGTCATAATGTCGCTAAAATCCCCGAAATAGTGGTCGGATTCTCTGCTGTTCATATCCGTGTCGACTCTGGTTTCTCCCGTTCCCCTCATGTCGATGGAAAGTACAACCGTCCCTGACGTCGCGAACTGCTCTGCCTCCGCCGTTGAAGCTGCTTTGCCGTCTCCGGTGACCATAAGCAGCGCAGCTTTCTTGCTAGCGCCTGCATCAGGAACATATAGCAGCGCTGGAATGACGATGCCGGGCTCGCTCTCGTAGATCAATTTTTCGATGCGGTAGCCTGAGCGGGTGATCGTACCGTAATGTGCGACCTGTAATGGGCCGCTTGGTGGTTCGTAGCGGATCGCTTCCCGTACTTTGCCAGGCAGGTCTCCCAACCGAGTCAAGCGATGTGCTTTCAACTGCTCCAGCCGCTTTTGGTTCAAAGTGAATACGCTCTCGCCGCCAAGCGAAGTGGATACCTGGCCCGTGGGAGTACATCGCAGTTCCTCCGGTGTGGCCATTTCGATCTTCGGCTCTGGATCCGTATCTCGGGCTCCCTTGAGCCATCGGCCAAACCAATCGTATGCGGCTAGGCGACGCGTCTTGTTGTATCCATGGCCATCATCCGCTTCAAACATTCCCACTTTTTCTCTTGCGCCGATCGCCGAATAGACTTTCTCGGCTTCTGCAAAAGTCTCTCGAGCCCCGGCGATTGGGAAGAAGTCGCGGATGGCTGAAAGGAGGAGGTAGGGTTTGGGGGCAAATGCGTAAAGATAATCCGGATAGTCGAACCCCTCCTGCAGCCAGAGGGGGAACGTTTGCTCTGCGTCCTGTGGACCAATCGTGTCGAGCATTAAGTGCCAGGATGTGATATAGCACGAGGGCGCCGCAACCTGGATGCGATCATCCAACGCCGCGATGTAGGCCGTGTGGGTGCCGCCTCCCGAATTACCCGTCAAGCCAATGCGCGCGGGATCTACTTCCTTGCGCGAGAGAAGATAATCGAGAGCACGCATGCCGTCCCAAATGGTATAGCGGGCCAAGTGATCGCCCACCAGCATGCACTGTGTGCCGACGACCGTATGCTCAGTGGTTGAATTACCGACTTTGGACTCCCGCAGGTCCTCGTCAAAAATCTGCAGCCTTTCACCTTGCCCGATCGGGTCCCAGGTCAGTGCGACAAAGCCCTTTGTGGCGAGGGAACCAAGCATCTGTTGCCAGGTCGGGTTGGTCTTGCCTCCACGCTCATGCCCCAAGGGATACAGGATCGCTGGGTAGGGCGGATGCCCGGTTGTCGGCAGATAAAGGTTCGCGGTCACATAGAAGTGGGGTTGACTCTCGAAGATAACTTTCTCGATTCTGTAACCAGTTCGTTCCAAGACCCCGACCACGCGTGCGTTCAGGTGCGCTCTGTCAGGGAAGCCCCCGAGATCCTTCAGCATCTGTTCGCGGACGTAGGATCTTCGTTTATCCACATCTTCGATTGTGGCCAACTGCTCGACTCGATGCTTCCGCTCCCCGAGCATCCGGAGTCCGATGTTGTTCAAGTACGACGGCAACATCCGGCGGATATTGTGGAACTGCTCCAGTCCGGAGGCGAAATTCAGATCATCGGATTGCTGCGCCATTGCGGGTACTGAAAACAGGCAAGCAAGGCAGCCAGCTATGTATACGCGTGGCATTCTTGTGCTCCTTTCGGTCGGAACCGATTCACAAGCCAGCCAAAACTTCCCGCAGTCCAGGCGGAATCTGTACGGCGGTCATAGAATCTTGAAGTGAGCCGCCCGCGATCATGTAAATGTACAGAGATTCGACGAACCGTTGGCTCCAAGCGATTACAGTTTGACCAGATCCTTGATCCTGACCGTCTGACCACCGCGTTCGATGCTCCGATACGCCGCAATCCCAATCAAACTTGAGCGAGCGCCGGCCCGGAGATCTGCTCGCAAACCTAGCGGATCAGAACCTTGTGATCCTCGGAAGATCAGATCGTGCAACGAGGTGTCGGCTCCTCCGTGCCCACCTGCGCGGCGCGCTTCCAGATCCTGTATCACTTCGGATTTGCCGAAGCTGCGTGTCAGGCGCAGTCCTTTGTTCCCGAATCCTCCGCCACCGAATTCGTTGTAGTCGAGCCGTCCGCGGCGGCCGTTGATCGAAATGGCCTGGCCTTCAAAAGGCAAATATGTATTGGCCGTATAGTTCAGGAAGACGCCGTTTTCGTACTTGACCACCACCGACATGGTGTCATAGATGTTGATGTCTTCGCGCCAGACGCAGCCATCGCGCAAGTAGCCGTCTTCAGATTCACAATCGACGTAGAGCTTTACGTAGCTCTGGTTCTGGGTAACGTCCCAATAGAATTTACACTGTTGTTTGAAGGGGCAAACACGGCAGTGCGTGTTACGGAAGGAGTTGTTACGCCCGTAGAATTTCAAGTCTCCGAAGGCCGTCACTTCCACCGGCGTGGAATCCAGCCACCAGTTGGCCAAATCAAAATGGTGAGAGGCTTTGTGGACCAACAACGTGCCCGAGTTTTCCTTCAACCGGTGCCAGCGGCGGAAGTAGTCAGCGCCGTGACTCGTGTCCAGATATTCGTGAAAGTCCACAGAGATGACGTCGCCAACGGCCTTCTCCATTAGAAGTTCCTTTACTTTTTTTGCCTCCGGATCGTGCCGAGCATTGAAAGTTACAGTAACTTTCTTGCCCGACTTCCTCTGGGCATCCAGAATCGATAGGCACTGTTCCTCGTCGGTACACAACGGCTTTTCGGTCATCACATCGCAGCCTAACTCCAGCGCACGAACAATATAATGCGCGTGAGTAGCATCTACGGTAGTTACCACCACCGTGTCGGGGCGAGTCTCTTTGATCATCCGGTCGAAATCCACAAAAGAAGGTGCGTTGGTCCCAATCAGCTTCTTAGCCGCCTCCACTCGCTTGCGGTTGATATCGCAAAGCCCTACGATTTCCACGACGTCGCCATAGCCTTCCACGACCTCCTGCCCCCAAGTAAAGGAGCCGCGAGCACCGGTACCGACGAGGGCCATCCGCAGCCGTCGCTCGGCGGCCCGCGGAGCGCTAACAACAGAACTAGCCGTAAGGGCCAGGGCTGCGCCGCCAGAAATGAAAGAGCGTCTCGTGATTGTTGAATCTGTGATCATCTCTTTCCTCCCAAGAAGAATTGCAGCGTGCGGCAACTGAAGAAATTCATGCATGGCCCGAATCGCTGTTAATTGGCCGAAATTGTTGTGTCCTTCCAGTTCAGCTCAGCAGCACGCTCAGGCAATTGGTGCGCGCGCGCGTATTCGTTCCTTGCCGCAAGCGTCCCGGCTGCCCAGTCACCCAGAGGATAAAGGAGTTCACGATACACCAGGTAGCTCATGTCGACAGTGCGGACTGGCCTGTGGTCCTTCACGTCGTCCACCTGGTTGAGATAGCGCCGCCCGTTGGCTTCTGCGACCCGCGGAAACCATGTCCGATACCAGGTGGTCGTCGCATTCTGAAGAGCCCGGTTGCGTCGCCGCTGAATTCCTGCCGCAGTGTCCAGCGCTTCATCAAGAGAGGCTAGTGCCTCGTCGGCTCTTCCTTGCCTGGCAGCTGTCTGAGCTGCCTTCAGCAGCTCGCTCATTTGACCTAGCTCAAGAATCATCTCAAGGTTTTGCCGACACAGACCAGTGATGGACAGAAACACCTCGAGATTGTACTGATTTTTGCTGACCCTCTTAAGGTTGGCGTACAGCAGGTCGAGCAACTCATCGTTTTCCGTGAGTGCAGTCGCCGCGATCTCAAGACGTCTCGCATTCTCTTGCATCCAATCGCGGGTGATGGTCAGGTTTGTTGCGGACGGAATGGGCAAAGGCGGAAGTGTCTGGTCATTTGCCGGTTTTGGCGGATCGAAGATTCTGTCCGAGTTGCCCCAGATGGGGGTTCGGGCATTCGAAGGCGAGGCTTCCCAACTGTCGTCCCAGATCTGCGCCTGCTCGCTCATGAGCTGACAGAGGCGGCCCATGTTTTGAGTACCAGCTCCATAGAACAAATCGTAGAATGAATTCATGAGCTCCGCGGGGCTGGCCGATGCAGGGTGCCAGGCAGTGGCGGGACCTGTCGCGTATCCCAACCAAAACGTTTCAGGGTGCAGGCCAGCGTCGGCCCATCCGGCCACGAAAGCTCCCATTAAGTCTGCGTTTTGGCGCGCCGGGGTGAACGATATGAGGTTAAACATATCGGTAACACGCCCATTGCTAGCGGACTTCGCGCGCAGACGGCGAGTCGAAGGCAGGATGTAATACTGAGGGAACAGCGGCTCCTCGCCCTGAGTCGAGGTATACACGAGCTGACGGATTCCGTGTTTCTTATAGGCGGAATCAAACTCGGGACCATAGACCTCACCGTTGACGAGATGACTAGGAAGCTCGGTGATCTCCTCGGATTTGAGCGGATATTCCCCCCAGAACGAGACCGTGCGGCCGCGGTCATGCAGATAGTTGGCAGCCTTGGTGATGAATTCCGCCAATAGCCTTCCGACCGACCCGAGGGTGTGCGCACGCGTCACTTCGTCACATTGGGAGTTACTGGCTAAGCCAACGTAATAGGGCTCGTCGGTTGATAGCACGAAATACTTGCTTCCCTTCGTGGCTTCGAGGAGGTCGTCATACATACCAAACAGGAGTTTGTAGGTTTCGGGATTTGTCACACAGAATTCATAGTTGCTGCTAGGGAAGGCACGAAGCGGTGCATATTGCGGGTGCTTCAGAATGAAGGCGACGTGCCCGGGCGCGTCCAGGTAGGGGATAAGCTGCACGTGAAAGCGCAGCGCAAAGTCAGTGAGTTCTTGCAGCTCGGAGGGCGCCAGCGCATAAGGTTCAATGATGGCCGGGGCGCTCTTGTACTGAAAGTGCCCCTCGAGCTTGATGGCGAATCCATTGATCTTGAAAAATGCCGCCTGCTGTACAGCGCCCTTCAGTACTTCGAGATGCTCGAGATGATGGGCGTCGTCCCAGTATATGACGCGCAGTCCAACATCGGGCCAATCTACTATCTCGCCTTCAGGGAACCAGAGACGACCGTCTCGAGGACGAATGAGTTGGATAAGTGTTTGCACACCGTAAAAGAGCCCGGGAGGAGCGTTGGCCGCGATTTTCAAACTCCTCGGGCCCAGGGTCAGGCGGTACGCCTGTTCAACTAGGGCCGGCTTGTTGCTATCAATGGCCTGACCGATTGACACCGATTTCGGCCTTAAATCCATCTGGATTACTCCGGCCCGCAATCGGCTGGAGCCAGTCTCAGCAAGGCTCAGATGGAAGCCCGATGCCAAACTGGTCTTCAGACTCTCGACGGCCACGTCGTTCTCTTTCACCTCACCTTCGAGTTCCAGCTTCCAGCGGCCGTCCAATGCAAAGTCCTTACCGGTCAATGTCACCTTTTGCGGAACAGGCAGAACGGAATAACCTTTAGATATGAGCGGAGATGAGCTTTGACTGAGGACGGGCGCCCCCGTGAACAGGAAGGCGCTTGTGAGAAGGACAAAACCGCGGCAAAGAGATTTCTTGCTGACAACCGGCGTGGACTCAAGCCCCATTGTTTGATGACGAGGCTCGTATCCTATCACGCCAGGCGCCAGCCGGTTTTGGAAAGTATATCCAGCAGCGGAGCCTTGATCCCGGCTCGGACTTGTTATAGAGCTTGTCACACTTGTAACTGCAGCGGTGGCTTGAATCTGCACAAGTGCGTATGAAGGGAGCGAAATGATCAGACCGGTGCACACTCCTATCGGCCGCGCGTCAACGGCATGCATTGTTTTTTCCTTCCTGGTTTTGTTCACGCCGGATGCTACACCGGCGCCGACACCCCTCGGGCAACCAATTCAAACGATCCGCTCTGAGGTGAAAGCCGAAGAGGCAATGAACTTCATGCGGCAAGTGTATTCGACTGACCGCTGGTTCACTTTTCCAAAATTTCATGAGACCGCGGAATACGTGAAACAATCCATGAAAGGAATTGGTCTGGAAGAGGTCGAGCTGTCGGGAGCGCCAGCGGACGGTTCAAGCCAGTCCGGTTTCTGGACCATGCCACTGGCCTGGGACGTGAAAGCTGCGCGTCTAGAGATTGTTGATCCACCGCTGCCTATAATAGGGACATCGCTACACTGGCAGACTATCAGAGAATTCCGGCATCGCTTGGAATGTGGAGTGGGGCAACGCCTCCAGAAGGGGGCACGGCGGAGATCGTGAACCTTAGCGACGCGGACCCGTCGAAGATTGCCCAACTGGATCTCAAGGGCAAGCTGGTTCTCGTGGGTCAAAACCCCGCGGGCTTCAAGTGGGCGCTAGTAAAGGCCGGAGCGATCGGCGCCATTAATGCCTTCACCGAGAATCCCAGCCTCCAGGATGGCCGTCAATGGATCAATGCATGGGGTGATCATGGGTGGGGTTTCACGAAAGGCAGCACACCGCTGCTCTCGTTTTCGATAAGCCCACGGGAGGGCGCGCTGACGCGCAAACTCCTGGCCGAGCGGGGCGTTGTCCGCGTCAAAGCTACTGTCGATAGCCATTATTATTCCGGCACCTATCCCTATGTGACGGGTCTGATCCGGGGATCGGGGCCTGAGGAAGTATTGACTCTGGGGCATTCGTTTGAGCAGGGGGCGCAGGACAATGCCACGGGCGTCGCCGCAATGTTGGAGTCCCTCGCAACGGTCAATCGCCTCATCTTCTCTGGTAAGTTACCCCGGCCCAAGAGGAGCATCCGTCTGTTGACCATGGGTGAGCTCTACGGATCGATGTATTACATAGAGAAGCATCCTGACCGCATTCGTCGCACGGTTGCTGCGCTGTGCATGGATACACCGGCCGCCTCGTACGACCTGGCGGGGACAGAGTACACGTTTTACATGAATCCCCATGTGGCAAAGTCCTACACCGATGCGTTCATCTTGCGCATTGCCGAGGAGTACTTTTCCCAGGTGCATCGGCCTTGGCATGAGCACCAGTCTATGAGCGGCACGGACACTTACCTGAGCGAGCCTATGATTAATGTTCCCACGGTTTGGGCATACAGCGGCAGCGGAGTGGAGACTCACCATAACAGCGAGGATACCCCAGATCGTGTGGACTCTCGCTCGCTGCGGGACGTCGCCACGGTAAATGCTGCTTATCTCTATTATCTGGCCAACGCGAGTGAGCCCGAGGCGATGTGGCTTGCGGAGCTCAGCCAAACACGAGGCTACGAGCAGGTTTTGCAGTCCTCTGCGCCGTTCCTGGAACATGTCGCCACCGCAAGTGACGCTCAAGATCTGGGACGGCTGCTCCAGGATGCAGTCGATCACGTCACTTATTCTGTTGGACGGGAGTCGCAAGCGGTCCTCTCGGTCGTTGGCCTGGTCCCGGAATCGGATCAGAAAGATGCGGCAGCGAGTCTCGCTCCGATGATTGAGGGCCTGCGCCGCTTTGGAGAAGAGGAAACTAGCAGAGTGCGCCGTGCCATTAATCGCCGTGCCCGGGAGCTTGGACTCCAGGCGCCTGTGCAACCAATGGCGCTCCCTGACACTCTACGGGACAAGGCAGCAAGAATCGTTGTGAAGCGAAAACGCTTCGGAACCTTGCCGCTGGACGACCTGCCGACCGACCAGCGCGAAGGGTATCCTTCGGGGGCTTGGGAAAGTATTCCCATAACGGCCCTTTACTGGTGTGATGGGCGCCGGAGCCTCGCAGAGGTCATCCACCTGACGCGCATGGAACTTGGCCCCACGGATTTCGATTTCATCGGCTACTTCCGCTTCCTAAGAAAGCACGGATATGTGGACTTCTTGTCGGAATGAAACGGTTTTGGCAAAATCCGCTCACCGGGAACTAAAAAAAGATAGTTCTTCTCAAATTAAGACGGAGGTGATCGGCGAGGCGACTTAGTCGGTCGTCAGAGTAAAGGAAATCTCCTGTACATTTGGGCGAATGTACTTACCGTCCTTTGCGCCTAGTCGAAGCGGCACCGAAACCACACCAACCGCGTGATCCAGCGCGGTCTCCGGAGCATCCGCGTAAGGGTTATGAGGATAGACTGGCCAAATCAGCCGGGTTCCTGGGTCTAACTTCAACCTCCACTCATGATGATGGATCCAGCCTCCCAGCTCATCTGGTCCCAGTTCAACCCTCTCGGTTCCTAGGACAATCTTTCGCCCTGCGGCGGTCTCCAGCGTTTCTCCCGCTTTCAGGCAGAGTTGCAGATTCAGTTGCGCTTCCGGAGGAGGTTCTCCTCTCCCCGTCATGACGAAGCGCAACTGCAGATCATGTTGAGAAGGAGGCGGAACGTACAGGTCTGTGAAAAACGTATTGTAAGCGAGTGAAAGTCTGTCGCCGCTGTTGTCATCCATCTGAAGACGGCTGCTGATCGGCATGTGAAAGGTCTGCCCCTGCAATTTCTCGAAGAAGGTCGCCAGGTCGGGTTGGCGTTTTGACCCTGCCCCGGTGACAATTAATCCAAGCTTGTCATGAAAAACAGATAGGTTTCCTTGGCGATCCAGATAAAATCGATTGTTGACCGCTTGCGTGCTGATTAGGCCGGACAGGCAGACGACCCAGGGGCCCGTCTTGCGGATCCCTGCCGGGACGCTCATCTGATACGAATAGCGCGGCTGCTCCTGAGGGATGGGTTCTGTAGGTCCTTCGTGGTAGTACAAAGCATCCTGAGCCAGCCGTCCGAGATCGTCCATTGTTAAGTTGTCCCCATGAAAAAATTCGGTCAGGAACTCTGCGTAGCGCCGGCCGTCAGGGAAGTGTGAAAACCCGAAATGACCCCAGGAGTCCACTTTCCAGTAGCGATTGCGGTCATTGATGGTTTCCACCGGAGCACCGTCGGGATAGGTAAAGTGTATGTGGAAATCTGTTGCACGGCGCAGGGCTGCGAGAGCCGCAGGGTCCTTGGAGTATTCCCAGTAGAACGCCACCTGCGTAAAGGTGATGTGGTTATACCCCGTGGTTGGACCGTTGCGGCTGTGTTCACCCCAATATCCGTCCGGTGCCTGCTCTTCGGCAGCGAAACGATGGAGAATCCGGGCCCCAAGATTCTCCCAATCCTTGTTGCCGAACACACGACCCGAAAGCAACATAAGAGCGGCCCACGAGGCAAAGTGGTTCGGCGAGGTTCCAATATAAGGTGTGTTGTACCAGGGAAATTCTTGCCGCTTCAACGCATCGGAAACAAGCGGCGCAACTTCCGCTTCAATGGAACGCCTCCAGCGCGCACGACGCTCCTCCCCGAGATCTGGGGCCAGGAGGCGGTACGCTTCGAGCCACATGTGCGAGTCCCACTCCTCCTCAAAACATTCTTCGGAGTGGCTTTTTTCGCATTCGGTCGCCAGCAGGTCGCCGATGCGAATCGCCAGGCTCAGCATCTTCGGATCCCGGTAGTGGGTGTTCGATGGGTGCTGCTTTGCGTACAAAACGGCGGCTGCCAAGATGGATTGGGGAAAACGCTTCCATCCGGGACGAGCCGCCAGGGTTTGGAGACTCGGAGCGGGCTGGGTGTCCATTTGTTTACCAACCTGCGCGATTCCGGCTTCAACCAGCCGGAAATACTGAGCGGGAAGTTGCTGTGAACATGCTACCGTCGCGAGCGTTAATTCAAGCAGCAAACAACTTACGGGTGCGAGTATGAACCGGGCGCGCCCGAAATGTTTTCTATTAACCCAACGCGGAGATGCCCCAGCATCCAGAATCGCGGAAGGGAAGAACGATTTCTCAATCATGATTTCAGGCTCACTGGGACTAAGGTTTTCCGTCAACCTGGAGGAGGCTCCGGCGCAAATCGGCGCGCTCCGGAGCGAGGCGGACGGCTTCTTCGTACTCCTGGCGCGCCTTGTTCTTTTCACCGAGTTTCAGGTAAATTCCACCCAACAAAGCCCGAACTTCGGAATTCGCCGGCCGGCTCAGCTTCACTTTTTCTGCGTACCGCCGAGCCTGATCATAGTCCATCTTCTTGAACCAGTATCGTGCCATCAAGAAATTCCCGGTGGCGGAATCGGGGTCGATTTGCTCCAACCTCTGCAAGTGAGGGTAGGCCCCTGCCAAGTCACCGGCATCAAGGTCCATCTCAGCTATGTAGGCGTGCGGCTCCCATTGATTGGGATCAATCTCGAGGGCTTTCTCAAACAGGATTCGAGCGGCCTGGGGATTCCCGTGGTCCAACTCCCTTTTGGCCTGGGCGATCGGACGCTCAACCTCCAATTTGCGTGCTTCGCGGTCGCGCTCGGCGGAAGTTGCGCGCTGAAAGTTCTCCATGTAGGCGGCGCTGCGAGCAGCGTCGCCTTTATTGCGGTAAGCTCGCGCCAACGTGTAATAGGCCGTCGGCACGCTGAGGCCTGCCGCTTCCACAGCTTTTAGGCATTCGATCGCCGCATCCGCGTCACCCATCGCCAGGTAGACCGAGGCAAGTTTCGCAAGGTACTCCGGATTATTCGCATCCTCACGAACCGCGCTGAGGAGTGCATCCTTCGCAAGTGGAAGCTGATTCCTTTCGTAGAGAATTTTGCCCATCTCGAAATAGGCTTGGGGATTCTCGCTCGATTTTTCTAGGCTACGCCGAAAACAACTTAGGGCCATGTCCGGCTGGCTCTTCACCAGGTATACCTGGCCCCTATACAGGTCGATGCGCGCGTCCGTTGGGTCACGCTGGGCCCAGAGATCGAGAATCTTGAGCGCTTGATCGGTCATTTGCAGGCGGTAGTAGACATCGGCCAGCAATCGCAGCCAAGCCAGGTCCAGATGCTCAAGTGTTTTGTCTTGAACCGCGGCCAGTGCTTCCTGGGCCGCGGCCGCTTGCCTGAGTTGCTCGAGCACGTGGGCCTGAAAAACTCGATAATGAAGTTGCTCAGGCGCCAAGTGGACCGCTTCCCCGACTTCGGAGGCAGCATCGCGCATTCTCCCGGCCTGAGCCAAGGCCACGCCGCAATAGAAATAGGGCCTTGCGTCTTGTGGGGCACTTTGCTTGGCGCTATTGAGGACTTTTACTGATTCGAGAACACGTCCCTCGCCCAGGAGCTTGATGCCTTCCGCCAACCGCGTTTCAAACAGGTCCGCGCTCGCTTGGCCCGCGCCGCATGCCGATGATGTCGCGAACAGGCAAACGAGCAGGGTCACGAGACGCGCGATTTGGGTGAATTCGCACTGGCTCTCGATCATGTGGGCGCAGTATGAATACAGAGAGAGATAGTCCGGCGAACTCTGAGCTCGATTCGAGGTGAGCCTCTCCCCGGACCGCGTCAAGGTTTGAAAGAAAAACCTCGACATTCCAGCTTAGCCCTCCGCAAGTAAACAACTCGTTCAGGCGTGGATATTAGCGCCGTTGTGCTGGGAAGGGCAAGGCTGCGACGGAAGTCGTACAGGATGCACGACCTCCCGTCGAGGAAGTTTGCCACGCTAGTATTCCATGCGAAGTGAGAACTGTATGATTCGCGGGTCGTTTGATTGTTGCCCCAAGTTTTGCAAGCCACTGATTGTGCTGGGAGCCACATCGTTCGGATGGTTGAAAGCATTGAAGAAATCGGCGGCAAAGCGAGCGTCAAAACGCTCTTTGAACCTGAAGTGCTTGTAGACCGACAGGTCGTCATTCCACGAGCCCGGCCCGATAACGTTTACGCGGGGGTCGGGGTTGTAAAGTCCACTGAAGGGGGCGTTGAAACACGACCCATCGCTCAAAGTAACAGCAAGCTTGCCAAGGAACTGTCCGGAGCAATTCGGACCCGCTGGCCGAACGGCAGGGGCAACGAGAGTGCCGCTAACAGTCGTTACAGTCGCGGGGTTGAAATCGCCGGCGAACCATTGCCGGTATAATTCGGTGGCTCCGACGATGTTCAGCGTAGCGCGCTTATCGCCAGAAATGCGGACATTGCCGGTCTGGACGAAAGCAGGATTCACGCCCATCCAGAGGCCACTATTCCAAGTACCAATAGCCGCCAGTTGCCAGCCTCCTATCAAAAAGTTGAGCGGCGTCGAAACGTTCCTGCCAACGCGTTTGCCTCGCCCGAAGGGAAGTTCGTAGATTCCGTTGAAAGTGATCCGGTGCGGAGGGATGGTGGTGTTGTTGAAGTAGACAAGCCGCCGCCGCTGGTTGTAGCTGAGGTTTGGTTCGCCGAGCAGTTCGATATTCTCGGGCACGGTCGCCCCACCGCTCCCGCCAAAACTCCCGTTTCCGCCGCCGCCATTGATCGAGGTGTTTCCATCGGCGAAGCCAGCTGGATCGGTAGTGGTGAGGGCACGCACGTAAGTGTAAAACCACTGGAAGCTCATCCCATTGGCATACTTCCGGCGGAGTTCCACTTGGGCCGAATGGTCGTGGGAAAAGCCGGTATGGTTTATGCCAATCAACCCCCACCCTGGCACTGCCCGCAATAGATTGGTTTGGCCCGGAGGCTTAAGTCCAGTGCGCGTCGAATAGTTATATACCGGCTCTCGAGGATCGATGGAGAACTGCTGCTCCAGGTTTCCGCCGTACGTTCCTATGTAGCTCAGTCGTAGTCCTATTTGCGCAGGTAGCTCACGCTCGAGGGTTACGTTCCAAGTATGCTGATGCTCGTCGTTCCAGGCACGCGGATCCCAATACGTCGCAGCGTTACCGTAGGGGTTAAGTCCTTGCGGCGTATTAATATCCACCGTGGCGGTTGGGAGGTAGTCGCTGGGTGCTGGGGCCGAAATATAGGGATACGTACCATCATACGGTCCTCCCGCACCACCGGGTACGTTGGGATTATTGAAAGGGTTGTTTACGAAACGAAGATTCAAAGGCGGATTATTGCGGGTTGATTGTAGTAACAGAGACAGTGGCATTCCTACGTAGTAGATGCCGAACGCGCCGCGGATCACGGTGTTGCGGTTAATCTGATAGGCGACGCCCAAGCGAGGACCAAAGTCATGTCGAATAGACCGAAAGAGGTTGGAAGGGTATCCAACGGAGTTGGCCGTGGCCCAAGTCAGCCCCACATTCGCCCACGACGTGAGCACGGCGGGAGGAATTCCTGGGATTTGCTCCACGCTCACATTCCCTGGCGAAAGCACTTGGAACGTGCCTGGGGTTTCGGGGTTGTAGGGCACTACAAGCCGGTTTTGAGCTTCTTTATAAGGTGTCCAATAGTCCCAGCGAAGGCCTAGGTTGAGGGTTAGCTTTGGCGTAACCTTGAAGTGGTCGTTGACATAGAGCCCTAACTGCGTCTGGCGGAAGTAGAAGTATCCACGGTTGTACTGATTGGAAAGGAAATCCGGCAAGCCGAGCAGGAGTTCGGCAAATCCACTGCCCGTATCCGGTAGTGGTCCGAAGGAACTGGCGTCCCAATTGGTGGTATACGCTGGGTCCCATTCGTGACTCCCTTGGGCCTGCTGGTTCTCACGCACGTTGTTCTGTTCTCGTCGCCCCCGGAAACCAAACTGGATGGTATGTTTGCCGTGGGTCCAGGTTGCGTTGTCATCGATCGTTTCGCTGGTCAGATTTTGGTTGTGCACGTTGTCCGAGTCCCAGCCAAAGAACGCGGTGCAATCCGGGGCTTCACACGTGTACATCGTAGGCCACCCGGTTGCGTTGAAGGGGTTGGGCAGCCCCAGCGTGGAAGGCCAGTTGGTGAAGTCCGCGCTCGTCCCGTAGTGAACGGCGGATCGGCTCACGCCGACTAGTAATTCATTGAGCCAAGTCGTCGAGATGGTCCGAGTGTAGTTCACGGCGACGTTGTGAATGTAGTAGTCCTTGGCGCTCGTTCCCATGCCCGAAGACGTATCGATGGGATTGGCGAAGTACCCGCCCTCCAGGGCGGCGTTCAGCCAGCTGTTCGTGTAGCGCACCGAAAGCCGGTCTTTGTCAGTGAAGTTCTGGTCTACTCTGATGGTGTAGGTGTTGGTGCGTGTAATGTCTGGATATGTGGACAAGAAATTCGGGGCGATAAAAGGATTATTGTTATTCGTGGGAAGAGCAGTCAGGGATTTCAATACGCTTGCGGTCTGGTTCAATGGCCCCGGGATTTGATTGTTGGGGAAAGGTTGCCGCTGGAAGGTGTTAGGGTCCGTTGTCTTCGGGTCGTAAATGATGATTGGCGCGTATCCAAACGGAGTGCAATTCGGTCCCGCCGGATCGCATGAGACACTAGGGTCAACGGCGTTGCTCAAATCACCATTCCACATAGCTGGGGTCGGCACGAACGGAAAAAAAGGCTCACCGCGCTTATGCTCCCGCAAGCCTTCATAGTCGAAGAACCAAAACGTCTTGTCACGCCCGCGGTACACGTGCGGGATCACAACGGGACCGCCGACGTATCCTCCGAACTCATTGCGAATGACGTGGGGCACTTGAACATTCACAGGGTCTTCGCGGCGGCGCGTTTGGGCAATCACGGAATTGTCACGGTTATATTCATAAGCGGCAAAGTGTAGTTGGTTTGTGCCGCTGCGCGTAGCCATGATAACTGTAGCCGGCTCAGCGAAGCTCGCGTCAGACCCCACGGTTTCGATTCGAAACTCCTGGACAGTTTCAATTCCCGGCCGCACGCGGACGATCCCTCCGCCGAAACGGTCGAGCTGCGTGACGCCGTCCAGATTGATATCCAGAGACCCGACTTTCATCCCATTGACTCGGGCGCCGCCCGAGCCGCTCTCTACGCCTGCGGTCAGGCCAAAAAGCAAGCCGACATCGCGACCGTTCAGCGGGAGGTCCCGGATTTGGCTGGACTCTCGCACATCGCCTATCACGCCGCTCGTCGTCTCAATGGGTGTCGCAACGTCCTTAACCTCGACAACGTCTTTCACACTTCCGACCCGTAGCGTCGCGTCTACCGTCACGTTCTGACCCACGGACAGCGTCAATGTCCCCGCCCAAGTTTGAAAGCCTTCCTTGTCCACTGACAGTCGGTATGGACCAATCGGCAGAGCGGGGAAGGAGTATAGGCCCTCCGGGGAGGTCACGACCTGCTTTGAAATTCCGGTCTCGGTGTTAGTGATCGTGACTTTTGCTCCAGATACAAAAGCCTCCGCACTGTCCCGCACCGTTCCTGACACGGTTCCGGCGCCAGTCTGTGGGAATGCTGGTAAGGCCGTTAGTCCGAGAACAACTAAAATGATTAAGCCAAAACGAACTACATGATGAATTCTGCGCAGGCCAAGCTCACGAGATTCCATGTCTACCTCCACGGCTGACACGCGAGCGTCCGGCAAATTGCGGCATCGAGGCAATCCCCGGCTGGCAGGCTCGATACCACCATTCAAGGGGCGTGTCAAGCGATCTGTCGCTGCGTCGCTGCGTCGCTGCGTGTCGCTGAGTTCGATGAGTACCCGCGCCGCACATCAAGGGGTAGGTTTTCAACGCATCGAGACATTCGAATTAGGCCCCGAGCGTAAACTCCGTTTGCTCAACTCGGCCGGTTAAGAGGTCGTGAGAATTTATTTTCCAGCGCCCTTTAGGGTCAGTGTAAGCAAGGTGGAAACGCTCCAGATGAGGTGTAGATTCAACCCGCACATTTCGCGCATAGAGCTCATAAGGTTCGCCCTCGGGGGTCACGAATTCCAGCCGAACGATTCGAAAAGTTCCTTCCGGCAATGCCGACTCGTTCCGGAGCGTGACAATCAACGGGCTGCTCGGATCGGCCTCGGCAAGAGGCTCGACGCGGAGTCCTGGAATGGGCTGGGGGGCGCGCGTCAGGACCAGGGGGCTCCAGGGGCTAAGATTCATTTGGATTTTATCAATTGCGCTGAGGTCGCGTCTGGCGCGGATGTCGTAGGTCGCCATCGCAGCAGACCACGCGACGGTGACCTGGACCTCTTTTTCGAGCAGGGAATTATCGATCGCTCCAGCCCATTCGCGTTCCGGTTGGGTCGGCAAATTCCCCCAGCCACCGTCATCGAACTGGGGGTTGCGGAAAATCGCCACGTGTTCGTAGGCGCCGTTCGCAAACCGGACAACCTCCGTCCCAGGGAGGCGCTGCCCGGCCGCGTCCAACACGCGCACTTGTGGTTCCATTCGCGCCAGCGCAAAGACCTGCTCCATGATTTCCGGCAGACTCGTTGTTGAACCAGGCGTCAGCCGGTCGTAGGGATAAGTGGCCAGCTCAACATTCAAAAAGACCGCTTTCCCCTGTCCAAAGTCATTCACGACAATGAGTGGGACCTGGGCGCTCTTTGCGAGCGGTTTCCCGGTCGTAGTACTTATGCTTTCATCTCCGATCGTGAGATCGAGTTTTTTGCCTTGCAGGCGCAGTGACGCGTAGTTCTCAATTCCCTTGACCGCGGATCCTTTGACTTGGCCTTTCACGTGCTTGATGCCGAAGATGCTGTCGAGCTGACCCCGCCCGAGGTCACGTCCGTGCTCGTTCATGGTTGCAGCACGGTAGTCCGCGATCAGGGTCCCGCCGGTTTGAACAAATTGCCGGATCTGCTCGACTTCGCGCGGACTCATAGCGAGCGATTGCGGCAGTATGAGCACCCGATATTCGTTTCGGGTCAACTTGCCTTCCTCGATCTGGCGAGCACCCACAAACTCATATTGCAGGCCAAGATCTTCAATCAGCTTGGTCCAGCCGTTGCGAACGCCTGTGAAATGGCTGCCACGATCCCCGCCGCTGTGCAACATCCATTTCCGCGCATGCTGGACGTTGTCCAGCAGCCAGTGGACCTGCATAGAGGGCTGGGAATAATGGACGGCAATTCCGTCGTGGAGCCGGCGACTGCTAATAATGAGCTTCGCTATGCCTTTATGGAATTCCTGGAACGTATCAGCGTAGGTCAGCGCCGCAGGAGTGAGCTGCCCAGTCTCTTCGTCAACGAAGCGGTAGTCTGGTAAGTTGGCGTCCCAGATGATTGATCCGCGATGGCCGTGAAATAATCCCCACCAAATCGGCTGCGGTGCGCGCTTCTGGTAAAGGCGCTCTTCTTCTGTTAGCGGCGCTCCGGGCTTGTGTTGGAAGCCGTGCGTGGAAATCATAATAACGTCACGATTGAGCGAGCGGATCACTTCCACATTGTTGCCGATGTTGTATGGCTCAATCACATCTACTTGCTTGACGACGTTTTCGTAGTTATACCAACCGAACGCAAAGGGAGCTTGGCCGCCCTCCGTAGCGCAGCGGGCGTGCGGATCTTCGGCTTTGCAAATGGCACGGGCACGTCCAATCGCGTCGGCGAAGGTTTCGTCCATAAAAGTGCGGAAGTCACACCAGGGCGAAACGTTCCACCCTTCCGTTGACTGGACGGACGACAACTCCTGATAAAACCGATTCAGGAAGGCAACAACCTCGGACCAAGACTTGAAACCGGTGGGCCGCTGCTCCGCCGCCCAAGTTGTGTGAGCTCCCCACCGCACGTTAGCTTTCTCGATTGGGCCCAAGCGCTCACTCAGAGCCTTTTCAGAGAACTCCGGGACGGAGCGGGTCTCACTCAGCAATCCTCGCAGTGGCTCCCACTGTTCTCGGCCGTCCGCCTCGTTGCGGGGTGCAGGAAAGTTCACGCCCCAGGCTTTGTTCAAGGCTGCTATGCCTCCGTACTTGGCCTTGAGATTGGCCACCGCAACGGCGTCGAACGCTTGGTCAGTCGTGGTGCGATTCACCATCAGGTTGCTGGTTGCCCATTGGGACCCGTTGCGGAGGCTCTCGTCGTCCCAGCGGGTTTCTTCCGTCACTGACCACTCTCTCGCAACATTTCCGGGAGCGCCGTACATTTTGCGAAGATAGTCCGCGAACTTGCTCGTGCAGTAGGTCGAGTGGCAGAAGTCATTGGGCCGAATCTGATCGCCCTGGCCGAGCTCGTCGGCAATGTTGTAAAAGATCGGTCGGAAATCGCGATGCAGGCTGACGAATCGGGTCAGGTGTTCTTTCACATACTCATCGGTCTTGGGATCATTGACACACGGTCGCCGGATCCAGAGGTCCAGATTATTGCGATCAAGCTCGATCTGATTCAATAGCCCCCGCCAAAGGGGCTGGTCTTTGTGGTAGATTGCAAAAACTTCCCAGGCCATCTGCTCTACATAGAAATTAAAGTTGTTGTCGATCGCGGGTTCGCCGGCTTCTCGATAAGCGATGGTCGCGTCAACGCCGGCTTGACGGAGCAGGTCGTAAAATCCGTCCCCATAGCTTGCCCAACTGATGACGTGAAAATCGTCCCAGGGCCTCGGAGACGGTGAAAGCAGAAACTGTCCTCCTTCGGCCTGCTCAACATCGTTGACCCAGATTCGAATCCAGTTCCGGTAAGTGAAGCCGCGGCCCAGCTCAAATGAGAAGCTTAGTGGCGCTACTTTGGAACCAAGGTTCGAAGGATGAAATTCGTAGACAGTCCGGCCGAAGCTGTCCAACCAACGTATGATCAGCGACCCTTTTACCGGAAGCCGAAAGTGCACGTGTCCATTCAGGACGGCATCACAATTGTAGAGCTGGTGATCTAGGGTCACGCGCGCGACAACAGATCTGGCCTTATCAGAGTCGTCTCGAACGCCCAGCGGCGAATAGCTCCCCACCATACCCGCGATGGGTGCTGCCAGAGCCGCTCGCAGAAACGACCGTCGTGAAGGCAAACGACGGTGGTCCACATGTCCTCCGAGATCTTTCTTCTTGCACTCCGGGCGAATGCCACTTCACAGGGATTCAACTCAGAGCATCTAGAAGGCAGAGCATACTTCTCTGCCTAGGTGCTCTCACTAGTGAATGCTATTTTACATTTTCGTGCACATCCACCTTTATTCGGCTGACGGCCTCGATGAGACCTACGACATCGCCCAAACTGTTATGCACTGGAGCTAGAACAGATATCCAACCGGGCTTGCTTGTAACCGTGACCCGTTGTCCCGTCTTCAATGCCGTCTCCATCTGCGGAACCATATCCCCGTAAAGCTCGCCCCAGTTCCAGAATTGGCTCATTTCGTTCTTATTGCGAATGACCAGCTGAATTTTACCGGGGTGTCCCTCGATCGGCATCCACAGATTAACGTCGGCCGGGAAAGAAGAAAGGTGCGAAAGGCGGGCCAAAGTTTTCTTGACTGTGTTGAATGCCACGTCGTCAACGTCGTAGTTGTCGCCCGCGAGGAATTCGTCGCGAGGGTCCTTGGCGAACAGGAACTCTTTTGCCCGCTGCGTTACGATTTTCTGGCAGACGTCGCCATCTACTACGACGCTGCCAACACGCGCGACGTCGTCTAATTCCCTTTTCATGTCTACCGATGCGTCGGGGCTGAGCTTCGGGATTCCCAACATTGCGAACATCAAACTCTCGGTCAGCACGATCAGATAGACAATTTTCATTTGGCCTCCGCTTGAAGAGTGAGCGCATATTGGTGGACGTTGTACCATGCGGACGCAGCCGGGTGCCGCAGCGCGTGCTGGGTGTGGCTGGCCGCATCCTCAATCGCACTCCCGAGCCATTGATCCGAGGGAAGGTCGGCAAGTGCGGGCCGAGGGTTCCACCAATCATCGAGGGTAGAGTTGTTGTAACTCCGCGCTGCTTCAGCCCTTAGAGAGTCAAGCGGCTTGCGACCCTTGAGACTGTCGAGCAGGGCAAGGTCCTGAAGGCAGTTGCGTTGGATCTTTAGGCGGATGCTGGGAATTGGTTCGGTAAGGCCAAAGCGCTCGCCGGAATATACGAGCGCGGTCTGGCCCCCATTAAAATGGAACCAGGGGTCTTCGCCGGGGCTGATTGTCAGCCAATGGACATAGCCATTCACGCCCCAAAGCCAGGCCCGCAGCGGGAATTCCGTGATTGCTGAAGAACTATCCGTCACGCTGGGAGGACCGCCATAGTACCAGATCACGTCATCTCGGTTGCGCAACATCTTGGGTGCGTCCCTGTAGAAACTCAAGATGTCTCCGCCAGCGCACCACAACTTCACAACTCCTTCTAGGATCCTAAACTGCTGCTCCATGTCCCAGCTGACGTCGGCTCGGAAAACGAAGTGCACGGGAGTGTCGGGTGGCAAGGCCTTCTTCAGCAGCCGCCCATACTCAAGGAAGTATTTGAGGTCCTTGGGAAATCGCACCTCGTCACCATCCCAGGGAAAGCCTTTATAGCGTTTCTTGTGATTGAAAAAAACTTCAAAATTCGTGTGGGTCCACCCTTTCTCACGAAAGTGGCGTTCCATTTCCGAGACTACATTCACGAATTCCGCTTCGTATCCAGCCTCGCCCCAGAACTCGTAAGAACCCGGCCACTCGGGATTGATGGGCAGGTAGACGAAAGGAATTGGGCGCTGGCCGCGGCGGCCTGCTGAAAACGCCGTACCGTCGAACAGGGAACCATAGTGGCGATCGTACAAGCTCCAGCTAATAATGTGCTTCG
>Ga0209803_1000511_pt1 | contig 25722 bp, 20 predicted proteins | sample GraSoiAngelo_138_FD_185895 | JGI IMG/M metagenome (GOLD analysis project Ga0209803, IMG submission 185895) | Grasslands soil microbial communities from the Angelo Coastal Reserve, California, USA - 14_0929_09_40cm (SPAdes) (version 2) | ecosystem: Environmental > Terrestrial > Soil > Grasslands ...
CACCATGAGCATCCTTGGTGCCGGGAGCTCTGCGGCCATCGGGCTGTGGAAACCCAAAGGCCACCGTCGCCTGCCATTTCCCGAAGTCTACCTCTTGCGCGGTTTGCCCTGGCTCTTCTACGGCGGTCTTGAGCTTACCCTCAAACTCCAGTTGAGCAATCTCACGGGTCATGGGGGCGACCAGAGCAAAGTTGCGCGCGTGTGCCTTCCATGGCTCGTCCCCCAGGATGTTCCAGCCTGGCTGGTCCACGCCGAACGGCGAAAAGCCGATCGCCCCATCCCCCAAGGCATAGAAGAAGAACTTCCCAAAGCTGTCGCTTCGGCCGGTTTCCGGAATCCACAGTGGATTGTCAACCCGGTGATAGGCTCGGATCGTCTCCCGATAGAACGGGGAGTCGTCGGCATAGATATCGGGCCCGATCATGTCGATCGAGGGCGCCAGCGCACGCCACAATCCGACCAACTTTTGCACTGCGCCGCCACTGGGATACCCGATCCCGGGCATGCCTAGTTGGCGCTGGGGCAGTTCGGCAGCGGGATACTCGATCCACACGTTGATGTAACAAGGAATTGGGAATTCGGCCTTGCCTGCAGCGGCGATTTCATTGATGTATTTTGCTTGGTGGTAGAACTGAAAAATCTCATCCGCCTCCGCACCGAAGACCTGGCTCCACGTTCCCGGTTGTTTGTGTGCTGCCGCCAACAGATCGGAGGGAGCGACCCCTGCAAATTTATGGTTCGCCTCTGCGGAATTGTCGCGCACGCTCCCAATATTGCCGGATTCATTTTCCACCTGGACCAGGAGAACCGTGTGCTGCTCAGCGTCGATCTGTTTCAGGTGCCGCATCAAGGTCACGAATGCAGCCTTGTCTGCCTCCAGTGTGTTGCGCGAAAGAGGTGAAAGCACGTCAATCGGCTCGCCGTCGGGACGGATGACGCGCGGAAAACGCTTTGTGTCCGTCTTCACCCACGCTGGCGCATAGTGCATGTTGCCGTTCTTCCAGGTGCCGAACCACAGCAGCACCACGCGTAGATTGTGAGAACGAGCGCCTTCCACAATCTGGTCCACATTGTTGAAGTCAAAGCGCCCCTCCTCGGGCTCCACCTGCTCCCAGTAGATCGGCGCCTCCACCGTGTTGGCGTGCAGAGCTGCCATCGATTCCCATACCTGAGGCAGTTCGATAGGCCATGCACTGGAGTTGTGAATCTGACCACCGAGAATCAAGAAGGGACGCCCGTCCACCATGAGGGCGTAACGTCCGTCCTTCTGTATGATTTTCGGGACCTCCGCAGCCAAGGAATACGGAGGCAGCGTAAACGATCCGAAAGCCAGGACAATGACAAAGTGAATATACGCTTTGTGCAACGTGTAGGAACTTTCGCGATTGAGCAACGCATTCTCTGTCAAGAGTTCCTCCTTTTCGTCAGCAGTGCTGCCCAAGGTTGCAAGAGGACCGGCCCCTGCAACTGCGGAATACAAGAGCCAAACTCGAGAGAGCGAGCAGCGAAATCAGTAGAGGCGGACGATAACGCCCGTTGATCTACCATTCGCAGGGATTGAGATTATTCGTCTCCAGGATCGCCCACTTGTCCGATCACCTGTCCGGTCGTCAGAGTCTGCGCGATCGCCCGATGCCCGGTTGCAACGAAGCTGAGAAAAACCATCATCCCGAATAGAACCGTGCTCCCGCTGGCCGCTCATGTCTTGAAAGTTTTCATCGCGTCCTCCTGGCCATCGCTGGGAGTATTTCCTGGGGCGCAGATTTGGGATCGTTCTCACTCGTCAGACGGTCCCGGTTTCCTCCCAAACCACCAAAATTGGGGGGATACAAAATGTCTAGAAGACTAAAAAGGTCGTTTGTACGGTATCCTAGCGCAATTTGCGAAAGACTTTTTCAACACCCACGCCTGGTTTCGCCAATCAGCTTTGGACAAGCCGGTGCAGTTCCTTCCTTAGGCTGTCGCATTCCGGTCTGACCAGGCCAACGTCAGGATGGTACCGGAACCTGGAATGCATCAGGTCAGCAAACTGTAGAACCTTGGTGGCACTCTCTGCCGCGGGCTCGCCCATCCCTTGAGCATCTGCAATCAGGGCGAACGCTGCATGCCGGCGAAAACCATCGACTGGAAACGAATTCGACTGTAGCGGGCTTTCCCGGAGGACTTGCAGGGCGCTGTCATAAAGGTGGTCTAGCCTTTTCTCAGCCACAAGTAGGGCGTAGCGGCTCCACGCCTGAGTCTTGAGGTCCGGAAACTCGCGTTCACGCTGCAACGCATTTTCCAGAGACTGAAGTGCCTGCTCCTGCAGGAAAGTTGCGACTGACCACTGCAGCCAGCCGCACTGCGAGCTCCAACGTTGGAGGGCCGGCTTAGTCTTTCCCGGCAGGTTCCCTTCCGGTCTGCGAAGTCTGGTTTACGACCTCCGGCTTCAGGCGGACCGAAGTGTTGGCGGGCTTCTTGGAGAGTTTCTTGGCCTGTTCGGCCCAGTGCTTCTCTAGTTCTCTCTTGTTCTTATTCTTCATGCATAGAGCATGCCACAAACGGCATGCTGAAAGCGATGGGCTTAACTTTCGAATGGAAGCGCCACCACCGGTCTTCTGCTGCGCTACCTAGCAAGTGCGCGTACGGTCTTGTCCGATTCCCCCAAACTCTCACATCATGGCGGTACGTTCAGTTGGCTGTCTCAGTCTCCAACTCGTCCGCCGTAGGAATCTCGCCCGTTGGATTCATAGAAGCCTGAGTGTGATCGGACGGTTGAGGGCATTCCGCATGGGACGCGAACGGGGGGGTGGCTGACGCAACGGCAAGGTTGGGTTCCGGCGCAAGGACACGCTCAGCCGTCGCGAAGGCGCGGGAGGCGTTGTGGGCAGCTATGTGCTTCAGCATGTCGGTTGCCGATTGGATGGGCTTCTCACAAATCTTGTTCATGCTGATCGCTTGTCCGCAATCCTTGCACGTTATGACCGTGTCGCCCATAGGTTTTCTAGTCGTGGTATACATACTTTCAACCTATACTTTTTGCCAATTCAGCGACGGCACAGGCATCACACAAAACGGTGAGCCAGGTCACAGAAGAATGGATAGGTCGGTACTAAAAAAGGCAACAGAGGTTACCGCACCCCCGGCATCTGAAAACAGCCGTTAGAGCGGGCAGCCGCCCGCTTTCTTCCTTTTTTGAGGTAGGTGCCATGAATTGGAAGGCCGACGCAATTGTGCACGAGGTCAGAGAATTGCTGGATCGAGAATTGGGAATCTTAGGGGCCGGATCGGTCAGCGCCTTAAGCCAAGTACAGTGGCGTGAATATCGGGCGCATGAAGCGAGGATTAATGCTTTACTTAAAGAACTTGACGGAGAGCGATCACACGTCTCCGGCGCACCGCAGGGGCGCGGGGCATCAGTTTGACGGCTCTTCCCCTTGGTTGTCGGAGAAAGTCCCGATGACTGAGACAAAGCCCCCCTGCGACAGGCACAAAAACTTGCAGATGATCCCATTTTCGCTCCAATACCGGACGGGCAAGATGAGCGGGCATGTCTGTCCGGTTCCCGGTTGCGGTCGTCACCACAATGATGAAGGTTATTTCGACATGGTCGAAGGCAAACCTATATGGGAACAAAACACCGCGCAAAGATGGGCAACCTCGGTAAGGGAGGAAATCCTCCACGCAGTCCGTGCAAAGGCAGGAATGTGAATGGGTGAGCGGGCCCTGCGCACAATGCTAATGCTTCTACGCCGTCTACTTTGCCGTTTGGCGGCGCGGCTTATCTTCGATGTTCAAGGTCATGGTCTTGCCATCAGGTGACACTGCCATGTGTGTGACACCGACGCCCTTGCCGTTGCGTTTCGCAAGCGCCAAGTTTCTGAAACGCTCACGCTTCCTGTTGGCGGTCGAGAAACGATTTTGGGGTTAACAATCGGACAACACGGGGATGAAGGCGGCGAGCAGCTCGCTTCGAATGGGCCGCCTTGGGGTCTCGGAAATTCTTTTGAGTACCCGGCACACAGGTCAAAGAGGAAGAGTACTGTCGGCCTGATCTTCGGCATTGGGTTCGGCACAGAGATACAGACCGTCCCGTTGTTTGGCTGCGGGGGCTTTTGCTTTCCGCCTCCCCGAGTCTAGATCGAATGTCGGAGGGCGATACAACCCGGGGAGCGCGCTCGACGTAGGCGCCGATATGCAGACCGTGGTTTGGGCCAGGAATGAGTGAGGGATTCTCATGCCCAAGGGTTGACCACGGACACCAGAACATCCTCAAAGTGCGCGGTGTTGCGGGTTGCCAGGGTTGCATGGTGGGCGAGCACGATACCCGCAATCATTGTGTCGCGCAGATCACCGGGCTGGCCCTTCTTTTGTCGGGATGCCATCAGGTCTGCGGCCTGTTGCGCAGCAGGTGCATCGAATGCGGCAACGCGCGGCTCAATCTTCCCGAGGAGCCCGTCGAATGCCTGGATCAATAGAGATCTTCTCTTCCCCGTGGCCATGATCTGCAATCCGAATCGGACACCTGTGCAAACTTGGCGGAAGGTAGACGAATCGAACGCCCATCGCTCATCACGATGCCATGGTTTTCAGGACCAGTCGCCGGCCATTCAGCAGTACCTTCCGCGATGGCGGAGAGTGCGGGAGCCGAACCCGCTAGCCTCCTGCGAGAACCCTTCCGTGGGAACCCAATAGATATAGATGTAGATGAAGATGAAGGTTATGCTAAGTTGATGCGTCTTCCCGTGTCATTGGCGGGCGTCTTGCTATGTGCCAGCCTGGCAGGCGCTCAGGAAACCAGCCCGGAAGACCTATTCAACCAGGCTCACCAAGCGCAACAAAGCGGGAAAAATGAACTCGCGGTTCAAAAATACAAGGAATTGATCCAGATCCATCCCGAGGTAGTGGCGGCGCACGCCAACTTGGGGGTTGTGCTTGTCTCTCTAGGACGCTATGACGAGGCAATTGCGGAATACCACGTTGCCCTCACGGAAGCGCCCTCAAGCCCTCCGCTGGTTCTGGACTTGGCGTTAGCTTATTACAAGAAGGGCGACTTCGCAGCAGCAGCGTCGCACCTTGCCGCACTTCACAAAGAAAATCCCAGTGACGTTCGGATCGCCACGTTGCTGGGCAAATGCGAAACCCAACTCGGCCTAATCGGCCAAGCCCTCGCGGTTCTCGAGCCGCTGGAGAAGTCCAACGGAGACAACCTGGACCTGGAGTGGGCGCTGGGCACGGCGATGCTCCGCGCGGGGGAAAACTTGGAAGGAGTCAAGCGAATCCAGAAAGTAGCGGATCAGGCGCAGAACGCTGAAGCATACCAACTGGCCGCCAATGTCTACCTGGGTCTCACGTTTTTCGACAACGCGCGGCGCGACGCGGAAACGGTGCTGCGGCTCAATCCGAAATCGCCGAAGGCGCATATTGTGCTTGGGATGATCGATGATTTCGCGGGAGACGCAAACGCTGCGGCGGAAGAATATCAGAAGGCGCTCGAAATCGATCCCAATGACATGCAAGCACGGGTTCAGCTGGCAACGGCCCTCTATGCGCAGCGAAAGCTGGCCGCGGCCCGGCAAGAAGCGACTCGCGTGCTTAATGCGGTTCCCGACGCATCCGGGGCGCTCTTCATCGTGGCACAAGTAGAGCTGGCCGAGGGGAAATTGCAGGAGGCGCAGAAAGATTTCGAAAAAGTGACCCAGGAGAACCCAGACTGGATACAGCCTCACGTGCAGTTGTCGGCCCTTTACTACCGGTTAAAACGCCCAGCTGACGGGGACAAGGAAAGGGCGATCGTAGACCGGTTAAGAGACCAGGAGCAAAAGCGGCGCGAACAGGCTCACGTCGTCAGCCCTCAGGTGGCTCCGCAGACCGTCAGCCCTGAGATTCCTCCACAGTAAGCACGCGGTCTCCGCTGAGGTTGCGCAGTGTTTGCACTATGCCGGAGGGCCAGCGAATCTCGATCAAGTCCACGTGCTTTTCCTCGCCTAGTCCGAAGTGCACCGGGCCGTGGCTTGACGAGGCGTATCCGACACTGGTCGTCATGTGATTGCATTGAGCGCCCGCCTTGGTGACGAGCTTCACCATGGCACCGATCCCGTCCCGGTTACTCCTTTTTCCCTTAAGGGCGACGTCCAGCCAGTGCCCGGAGCCTTCGCTCCGGTTCATCCAGATCTCGGCGGGGGCGAGCAGCGCTGTTGTGACAACGTCAATCCTGCCGTCGCCATCGAGGTCGCCGAAGGCGCAGCCCCGATGCCTCGCGGGCGGAGCGGCGGTCAAGCCTGCTTCCTCGGTCAAGGCCTGCCATTTGCCCGTCGGACCCAGGTTGCGAAACACAGTATTATGCTGCTCGATCGGCATGCCAGGTTTTGACTGCGCCTCGACGTGGCCGCGCGAGACGAACAAATCCTTCCACCCATCGTTGTCGAAGTCGAACAAGCCTGGCCCGAAGCCACCCATCGACTGACTCAGCTCGCGCATGCCGCTTGGGCCGGTGATCTCATCGAAAGCTTTCCCTCCCTGATTGCGCCAAATAGGAAATGTCTGGTGGTTGAGGGCTACCGTGACAATGTCGGGGTAGCCGTCATTATTAATGTCTCGGAAATCAACTCCCATTCCGGAGATGAAGCTGCCGTCTTCGACCAGTGCACCACCCTGCTCCAGCGCGACCTCCTCAAACTTACGGCCGACGTTGCGAAACAGGTAGTTGTAATAGACGTCGTTTGTGACAAACAGATCGGGCCGACCGTCCAGATCATAATCCGCTACCCCTACGCCCATGCCTTTGCCTACATGCCCGCGAATGCCCCAGGCCTCCGAAACATCCTCAAACGTGCCGTCACCCTTATTCAGGTACAACTGGTTGGGAGAACCCTTATAGAAGTTCGGGGTACAGTAATCGTAGTGATGTTCGAATCCACAGAGGTGCTCGGTGGCGTAGTCCCACTGAAGATAATTGACTACGAACAAATCCAGCAGGCCATCATTATTTATGTCCACCCAGGCGGCGGCCACAGACCAAAGAGGGCCGTACTTGGGATCGTTCCACCCGTCTAGCCCTGCCTTCTTGGTAACGTCGGTAAAGGTTCCATCCCCGTTGTTGTGGTAGAGAGTGCGGCCATGCACACCGGCCACAAAGAGGTCGGGATAACCATCGTTGTCATAGTCACCGATGGCCACACCATTGTCGTACCCCGTACCCGCCAGGCTCGCTTGCTGGGTCACATCGATGAACTTCCCGTTTCCTTCATTGCGAAATAAGCGATTGGAGTACTTCGGCGAGTCCTTCTTCAGCGTGGCGAGGTTGGCGCCATTGGTAAAAAAAATGTCTGGACGGCCGTCTTTGTTGTAGTCGAAAACGGCGACCCCGCCAAGCATTGCTGCGGGTACATGCGGAGTCTCCAGGCTCTCGTTGGTTTCGACTTGGAAAGGGATGGATTGCAGTTCGAATTTGATCCGGGGCGATTGTGGCGTGGCAGATCTAGGCATGCCGACGGAAGGCCAAATCAGCGGAAGTAGGGCGCCACCTAGGCTTGCCAAGGCTTCACGCCGAGTCAGCATGTCTGAGAGCAGGAAAAGAGGTCGGGAGAAGCGGGCGGGCATCAGGCTGGTTTCCTGTCGATACCATACAACGAAACAGGGGATGGCGGCCATCCCCCAGGTTTCATCCCCCAGGTTTCATCCCTCAGGTTTCATGCCGTGCTGTTGATGCCAACTCAGAAAGTGTACTTAAGAGCAAATTCCAGGCTACGGTTGCCAACGGTGTACTTGGGTTTTCCCGTTGTGTCCTTGTTGGTATTGCGAAATTGCGACGGATCTGTACAGGTAGCACCCGTCGGACAGCCGAAGGTAAGGTTAACGTCGTTCCCCAGGCCGAATTGTTTGTTCGGGTGGTTCGGGAGGTTGAAGGCCGTCAAGCGGAACTGTATCGCCTGGCGCTCCGTAACTTTGAAGTTCTTGTAGATGCCCAAGTCCGTGTCGAAGAACGCGGGAGCCGTGATGGTGGGCCAAATGAGCGGACCGTTCACGCCCCTGATCGCGGGCTCCGCGAAGCAATTGGGGTTGAAATACTGACCCGAAGCCAAGTGCTTGCTGGGATCGCAGGTAAGGTAAGGCTGAAGGGTTATCCCGTCCGTCCCTAGGATCGACCGATTGTTCTGTCCGGCAAAGCTGGGATTGAGCCCCGTACCGGTCAGAGGCTGAAGGGGCGGCCCGGTTTGATATTGAAGCACGCCCGAAAGTTGCCATCCGTTTACCACCCCACCTACGAAGTGATTCTGATGGATGGGGCTAGGCAAATTGACTACATAGGAGGCGTTGAAGATGTGATAGCGGTTGAAAGCCAGGGTGCCGTAGTTGTTCCGCAGGTTGAAGGCATCGAGTGCGGCACCCGAGCCTTGTCCGTTGTCATTGTTACCATCGCGAATTCCGAGAACGTGGCTCCAAGTGTAATTCAGGGTGAATACAGTTGGCCCGGTCTGTTTGATCCATTCCATGACCATGCCGTTATAGTTGGAGTAGCTGCCATGCCGGAACAGGTACACATCCTTATAGGCGTACGGCCTGTAGTCCTGGAGCGCGTCGTTCGGCGGGGCAGCGGCAACGCAGCTGGCACTTGGCGTTCCCAAGCAATAGTAGGTGATGCCTGTCACCGGATCGGGTTTGAATAGGGCCCCCGGAGGAATGTAGTTGATCTCGTTAATCTTTATGCCACCGCCGCCGTTTGCGCTCAGCAGCAAATCGCGGCTGCGATTGCCCTTATAAGAGATCTGGAAGATCGATTTCCAGGGGGCACGCTCGCTGACCATAACGTTCCAGCTTTGCGTGTAAGGGAGCTTGTTGTCATTGGGTAACATCCCGCCATAGCTCTGGGTGTTCCTGGCGCCCGCCGTCGCGGCTCCGCAGGTGGCCAGACTGGCAAGCCCCGTGAGTGTGCAATTGCTGCTAAAGCTCTTCAAGCCCAGCGGCGCATCGAGCATGCCATTCTCGGTCACATCGTTGTAAGCCACGTTGAAGCGGTATACGCCGAACCCGCCGCGCAACACTGTCCTACCATTCCCAAACAGGTCATACGCAACACCCACGTGCGGATCGGGATAAAAGTTGTGGTTGGCCCAGCCCGAGACCGGGTATTTGCCATCGATGCCATGCCAAACGAAACCCGCCAGGGGCGTGGTGCTGCTGGCGCTGTAAGGTTGAACCGGGTTGTTAGGATCCCACACCATGATTCCCCGGTTTTCATTCGCTGGGAACCACTGGCCCTCACGATTGAAGCGGACTCCGAAACTCAGTGTTAATCTTCGCGTAGCCTGCCAGCGGTCCTGAGCGAAGAATGAGTATTCGTTGTAGCGGACATTATCGGTGAAGTTTTGGCTCGCCATGCTGAAGCCTTGCGCGTGGCCCATCAGCATGTCGGCATAAATGTTATTGCTTGAGTTGGTTGCCCAGGGGTCGAAATCCCACTGTCCAACGGTTCCGCCTCCACAGCAAGCGCCTTCAGTTTGCACGTTGGCATAACGAGCCCAGAAGAAACCGAATTTCAATGTGTGGGCGCCTTTGACGAGTGTGAAATTATCGCTGAAGTCAGGCGTGTAGCTGTCTTTTCCGGCGGCGTTACCATACCACTTCGGACTGGTCCCGAACGAGGAAGCATTGAATCCAGCCGATTGCGTTTTGCTTGCACTGCTGCCACCGCCACCAGGGTTGCAGCACCAACTGACGACATCCGGAATCTGGGGGACCGGTTGCTGGTAAGGCGTGGTGACGTTGTAGCCGTAGGTTGCCGGGTTTGCCGCATTCGGGTTCTTCAACTCAACCGGGTTAATGAAATAGGCGTATCCGAAACTCGCCTCGTTGACCATTGTCGGACTGAAGCTGTTGGTGACCCCAATGCTCCAGGAGCGGCTAACCTGGTTGGCAGGAGTTTGTGAAGGATAGGGCACTGAGGCAGGTTGCCACCACCATAGCCCGATATTATTAATGTCCGCTTCCGTCTGGCGGGTGAAAGTGGCGAAGACTTTCATGTTTTGCGTGAGGTTGACGTCGCCGCGGAGGTTCATCTCATTGCCGTTGACCGGCGTGCGGTCGAGAAATTGGGCATTAAAGCCTTTGGACGCTATCGGATCAATTCGCTGAAGGCCGGGTGCATTCCCCAGCAGCTTCATGAGAGCACTTCCGTTCGGGTCGAACAGGCTGGGGCTAACGGTCGCACCAGATACGGGCGGGGAAGTGCAGCCAGAGTTATGGCCGGAAAGACAATTATCACTGGTCAAGTACGTCGCGCCATTGTAGGCCACACCGTTCGAGTCATACAGAGTAACCGTACCAGCCCGGACAGCGCCCTCACAGAAGTGGCTGTAGTTCCAGAATCCACTGTTGTCAGCGCAGGGTACGGCCCCTGATCCGTAAAACTGCTTGTACGGCGCAAGGGATGCTGCCGTGAAGTCACCCGACATCATTCCTGGCGTGGGGACGAAATATTGATGGAGCGTGCCCGCCGGCAACTGGTTCAGGTGCTCAAAACCGAAGAAGAAGAAAGCCTTGTCGCGTGTCTTGTTGAAATCCGTGCCCGGGATGACAACCGGACCGCCTAAATTCCCGCCCTCGTACCAGTAGTGGTCAATGGGTTTCTTGAGTGGTGGGTTCTGGCCCTTAAAAAAGGAGTTATTTGCATTCAAGCTTCCGTTCCGGCCGTAGCCGTACAAGGCCCCGTGAAAGGCTTGCGATCCACGCTTCCCCACCGCACTGAAGGTGACCGGTCCATGGGCGTACTCCGCGTCAAAGGCGGAGTCCTGGATGGTGACTTCCTGAGTCATGTCCTGATTGATATTGGCGATTTGTGTGCCCTGGTTCCCGGCGTCGGTGATCACTGAGCCATTGCTAATCAGCTGCATGGAACCGTTCGGCTGGGTGCCGTTGGCCGAGAATGCCCCGATCGGGCCGCTGTTGATTTGCGTCAGAGCACTGTTCCACTCGGTATTGTTGAGACCACTGTTGATAGCCATGCCGGGCATCAATCGGATCAACTCTGCCGCATCACGACCCTGGATGGCGGCTTGACTGACCATCGTATTGTTCAATGTCGTACTGCTGGCGCCGGTATCAATCGGTACCGTCTCTGTGGCGGCTTCGACGGTGATCCGCTGCGCCTCCGCACCGGGCTTCAAGGTTATATCCGATATCGCGCGGCTCTCATTTTGATGGAGCACGATACCTCTTGCCTGCCACGTCGAGAATCCCCTGGCAGTTACGGTTAAGTCGTAGGTACTTGGAAAAATCGCCGTATAGCTAAAGTGACCCCCGCCATTTGCTGTGGCCACATGCTTGCTGCCGGTAGCCTCGTCGACAAGACTTACTTGTGCACCGGGAATCACGGCCCCGCTTGAGTCCACGACGGTGCCGCTGAGGGACGCGGTAACGGTTTGTGCAGATGCGGGCGATGGCAAAATCAAAAGCGTCGCCGCCACGATCCTCAATAAGCCGATCAGCCCTCTCTTCCCTCTTGTCCATGGGTATCGGCTGCTGCCTCTCCCCGTCAGCAAATCAAGGACTCCGCCAGCTCTCAAATTCGCTTCACCAGCCATAACGCCTCCAGAGCTAAATCTTGAATTCCTGCCCACAGCTCCGGCTACCCCGCCAGACAACCGGCGAGCTTGAGCAATTCATAACAACCGAGGGGGCACGTACTTGCGCCTCCTCTTTCGTGATGACTGCTTCGCTCAAAACCGACGTGATGAATGCTTGGCTCAACCGACGTGGTGACTGCTTCACTGAAGCGAGATGTTTCGATACGTTTTGCGGAATGTCAGGCCTGACGGACCTCAGCCCGCATCCTTCCCCAACCGAAGGGACACGCCGCAAGGTCCGGATTCACCGATTTCGCGGACCCAGGATGGCAAACTATTAAGGTGCAGAACATAACAATTGTCAAGACAATAATGCCTAGAAAAACGATATTTTTGGTCCTTTTCCCGGATTGACCGATGAGGTCTGCTTTGGACGCCTACAACCCCGCGATCTCCGGGACGTTGGAGAGGGTATCGAAAAGCTTCTTTGCGCTTCCGCAAACACGGTCGAAGCCAAGGTGAACCTGTGTGCCGTTAGCGATTATTTACCAGCCTAATCGCTTTGCGTCGCCCAATCTAATCCAAGCGCAAACGCAGCCCGTAAATACGGCCACGAATCTGACGGCGGAACACCGCAAGCTGGTCGCCCGTGGAGCCCTTGCTGCTCGGATCCGCCCAATTCGCGATCGCGCAGCCTGCGTTTGGGAATTGGGACGGTCTTTGCACCGGGAATATCGGCGCGGCCAACACTCAACAGCTTCGGGGTCTATACTGATGTGCCTTGAATTGCAAACCCTTCAATTCATCGACACAGGCGGACAAAACCTTATGCAGACTATCTGGCGAAGTGTTTTCCTGGAAGTACTCGTTTGCCTCGTGACTCTGTGCGCCGCGGCCAGTCCTCAAAAGAAACCTACCGTTCCCAGGGAAAATAAACCCTCCACTCCTAGATATCGCGATCCGAACCTCGTGATAGAAGATCGTGTTGCCGACCTGCTCTCCCGCATGACGCTGGAGGAAAAAGTCGACCAAATCACCGGGGGCCGCGAGCGGCAGCTACACGTCATTGATCCTACCGGCACATATACGGACGAAAGCGCGCGCCAGACCTTAGAGCGCTGGTGGGACCCCGACTTGGAGTTCATCCCCAGGCATGCCGCCATCTTGCGCAATGCCATCCAGAGATACTTAAAGGAGAAAACCCGGCTGGGAATTCCACAATTGTTCATGGGCGAGGCTCTCCACGGCTTCATGGAATACGGGAGCACGAGTTTCCCTCAGGCGATTGGACTAGCGAGCACCTTTGATCCTGCCCTGGTTAAGCAGGTCTTCACGGCAGCTGGGGAGGAGGCCGGCTCGGCCGGCGCTGGGCAGGTGTTTACGCCTGTGTTGGATCTGGCCCGCGATCCTCGGTGGGGGCGAACGGAGGAGACCTACGGAGAAGATCCATATCTTGTCTCGCGAATGGCAGTGGCCGCTGTTACCGGCCTGCAAGGAGACTCCTTTTTTATCAACCGCCATCACGTGATGGCGACTATGAAGCACTTCGCGGTACACGGTCAGCCGGAAGGTGGCACCAACACCGCGCCGGGAAACTATTCGGAGCGTGTCATCCGTGAAAACTTTCTCTTGCCGTTTCAGGCTGCGGTGCAGGAAGGTCATGTGGGCAGCGTGATGGCGTCCTACAACGAGATTGATGGCATTCCATCCCATATCAATTATTGGTTGCTCGCCAAAGTACTCCGGCAGGAGTGGGGCTTTCGCGGATTTGTCACCTCCGACGGCGACGGTCTGCAGATGCTGGTGGAGACGCATCACGTGGCGGCGACAAAGGCGGATGCTGCGCGGCTGGCGATCGCTGCGGGGGTCGAGTATGACTTGTCCGATGGATCGGTGTACCGAACCTTGCTAGATCAGGTCCAGCGAGGGATCGTGCCGCAGAGCCAACTCGACCGGGCAGTATCGGATGTTCTCGCGGCTAAATTCCGACTCGGGCTCTTCGAGAACCCCTACGTTGATCCCGATTATGCAGAGAGAACCACGAACGGTCCCGAGCATCGCGCTCTCGCCTTACAAGTTGCGCAGAAAAGCATGGTTCTGCTTAAGAACGATAAGAACCTGCTGCCGCTTGATCTGACTAAGCTGAAAACCATCGCAGTGGTTGGGCCGAATGCAGACGGCCTGCACCTTGGCGGGTACAGCCGCAACCCAGTGCGTGGCGTAACCATTCTGCAAGGAATTCAGGAGCGTGTCGGGCCGAAAGCGAAGGTGCTCTATGCCGAGGGCTGTAGGTTTACCAACAAGCACCAGGATTGGCACGGCTGGTTTGACGACAGCGTCGAACTAGTCGATCCCAAGACTCAGGAGGACAAAATCAAGGAAGCGCTAGCTATCGCCAAGAATGCTGATGTGGCGATCCTGGTAATTGGCGAGAACGAGAGCACCAATCGCGAAGCTTGGTCGGAGCGCCACCGAGGTGACCGCGACTCGCTTGACCTGCTGGGCGCGCAAAACGACCTGGTCAAGGCCATTGTCGAAACCGGGACGCCCACGGTGGTTCTCCTTATCAATGGTCGTCCCCTTTCCATCAACTACGTTGCAGAACACGTTCCTGCGATTCTGGAAGGCTGGTACCTCGGAGAAGAGGGCGGCACGGCCGCAGCCAACGTTCTGTTTGGGGACGCGAATCCTGGCGGAAAACTGCCAATTACGTTTCCCCGCTCGGTTGGTGACCTTCCGGACTTCTATAACCGGAAACCTTCTGCAAATCGGAGTTACGCTTTCAGCACGCGGCAGCCATTATTCCCGTTTGGCTATGGCCTAAGTTATACGACCTTTAAGTTTGAGAATCTGCGCGTGCAGCCCTCGACAATCCAGAGCGGGGGCACGGCTAAAGTCAGCGTGGATGTGATCAACACCGGCTTGCGCGAAGGCGATGAAGTTCCCCAGATGTACATTCATCAGAAAATCGCATCGGTGACTCGGCCGGTAAAAGAATTAAAAGGATTTCAGCGAACCACGCTGAAGGCAGGTGAAACGAAAACCGTGGAATTCACCATCACGCCAGAGTCGCTTTCGATGCTCAACACCGACATGCACAGGGTTGTAGAGCCAGGAATTTTCGAAATCATGGTAGGTCCCAATTCCGAGCAGACCAGCACGGTGATCTTAAACCTGCTCGGCCCAACCGGCGAAACCGGTGAGCCCCTCTTCCCGCCTGCACCGGCAGGCTCTGAGTCTAGGGTGGTGAGCACTTTCGATGACCTCAAGATCTCGGCCAATTACGGAGGCTGGATAACCACGTCGGATGCGCAGGTTGGAGGCAAATCCACCGTACCGATGCGGGCAGTCACTCGTCTCCCTTAAAACTCACCACGTGGGCGTAAGTCTGCAGGCGAAAATCCATTGAACCGCAACTACTTGGGCAGAAAACCAATTCCGGTTCCCTCGCTCCTAGTCGAAGGCACGTGCAAACTTCACACGGAGTGCATAAGCATACTTGGCCGGAGCCTGGGCGGGCAATTGCACGTGCAGGCCATCGGCACGCTGCTCGAAAGACAGTTTGGCATCGCTGCCCAGCATGGCAGTGCTTTGCACTTGTTCACTGCCGATCGTCCTTGCCAGCGATCGAATGACTGCTTCGCGATTTGTAGGCCAGCCGAGTCCGATCGCATAGAGCACATCGCCTTTGGTCGTAAAACGAAAATCCGCGGCTGTGTAGTGCTCTACGTCAGTATCATGAAAGGACCCAGTCATCACTTTAGTGGGGCCTTCACCATAGGTTCTCCATGGACGAGTATCGTAGATGGCCTCTCCGTTGACATTCAGCCAAGCACCGACATCAAGAAGCACCTGCTGGACCGGTTCAGGTATCGTGCCGTCTGAACGGGGACCGATGTTCAACAGCAAATTGCCGTTCTTGCTCACGATATCAATGAGCTGATGAACCACGAATTCCGGCAATTTGAAAGTGTCGTCCTTAATGTAGCCCCAAGACTTGTTGCTCACAGAAGTATCGGTCTGCCAATAGAGGCGGCGAATGTCGCCGAGTTGGCCACGCTCCAAATCGAGGACAGCGGCGGACTCCTGCATGGCGTAGTCCTTGTAGTTGATCACTCCGACGTGATCGCCATACTGCAGGGAGCTGTTGTAATAGAACGCGGCAAAGCGAGTCAGATTCGGACGGATCGACGGCTGCCCGATCCACCAATCGAAGTACACGATATCGGGATGGTACTTCTCGACCAGTTCCGCGCCGCGCGCGAGCCAATCGTCCGCCCATTCTGAGGAGACGTAAGTAAAGTCGTTATCGAGTGGAGTCCCAGCCGGGTTCATCATCCAGGTATGAGCGGGCCCATACAAGGCAGCGTATTGCGGATCGTTAACGTCAGAAGCGATAGCGCGGCCGACGCCCAGGAAAAAATTGTGTTCTACTCGGTGCGACGATACGCCAAAATGCAGACCCTGAGCTCGCACCGCTTTGGCCAGTTCACCAATTACATCGCGATGGGGTCCCATCTTGGCTGCCGTCCAGTCGCTCAAGCCACTGTCGTACATGGCAAAGCCATCGTGATGCTCCGCCACAGGGACCACATATTTTGCGCCTGCCTTTTTGAATAACTCGGCCCAGGCAGCCGGATCGAAGTGTTCGGCTTTGAACATCGGTATGAACTCTTTGTAGCCAAACTTGTCCTGTGCCCCATAGGTAGCGATGTGGTGCTTGTATTCCTCGGATCCCTCCCGATACATGTTTCGCGGATACCATTCGTTACCGAAGGCTGGGACGGAATAAACGCCCCAATGAATAAAGATGCCGAACTTCGCGTCCCTGTACCATTCGGGCACCTCGTAGGTCTTAAGGGACTCCCAGTCAGGACGGAACGGGCCCTGGTGATCAAGGCTATCGACCTGTTTCAGAAGGGCGGCGCGCTGACTGTCGTATTTACTGCTGGCCTTCTGCCAAACTTGATCAAGCGTTGCCGAATCCTGCGAGGCCGTGGGAGCCGACAGACTCTGCGCATGCAGCGTGGCGAGCGCAGACAGGGTCAACAAAAGCGCCGCGAGTTTAGGAATTGACCGCAACAAGACTGAACGATCCGCGAGCATGATTTCCTTTCGTCAACCGCGTATCTGCTTTTCGACTGTGGCGGTCACAATGCCACCTTCGCTCCGGTGCGATCAGGTTAGCAGTTATCGAGGATTCGGAACTGCCGAAAATCCAAGATCTGATGTTTCGCTATCGGGATCGTCCGATGGATTTCGCGGATACGACTCTTGTCTACTTGGCAAGGCGAGAAGGACTAATTGCCGTGTTTACGAGCGCACGGAAGATTCACATCGTACCTGCAAGCCTGCAAGTAGTCCCCCTCTTTCGACGCGAATAGAGCGCACGTTTGCTCTAAAAATGTTGCGGCGACCGCATCTGATACTTGGGCTGCGCGCATGCAGCTCTAGCAGCTTGCGCCTTGGCCAACCTGGCAGCGGCTTGCCTCTCAACATTCTCATCTCTTGGGAAGTCCAAGCACCTTCGGCATGGGCGCAATCCTGCCATCGCCAATATGCTCAGCGGGTTCCTCGCGATGCAGCGACCCTCTAGCGTCTTAGGGTAGAGCGGTCCTGCGTATCCCTCAAGCTGGTGCCTGTCAGAAGCCTCTCCCACGGCTCCGGCTTCGGTGCCTAGTTCCGCGAGAATAGAAAATGCAACCCAGTGGGATTTCCTTTTTCGGCGAAGGCGTCCCTGTGTAGGCTGGTCGAAACTCATCTGTGTTCTGGCGTTCACGACTTCCAAGTCTTGCCGCACCGGTGGAAGCCGGGCACCTACGCCGTCTTAAAAGCCAGCACATCAGTGTGTTACAAGTCGGTATGCTATTCGGATGCGAAATGACTATGATTTGCATCTTATTTGGAGTACTATCAAGGCACGGGGAGAAGAAAAATGCCAGCAGCGGGAACGAACAAGGCGCAAAGGAAGAACACCAGGAAGCCGAAGTTTCAGGCTGATCTTGCACCTGTTGAGGACCGTATCGTTCGTTCTCTGAAAGAGGAATTGCAGTTGAGCAGCAATTCGGATTTTATGGCAGATGCTATCGCGCTGTTTCGGTGGGCAGTTGCAGAGCGGAAGCGCGGCCACAAGATTATCAGCGAAAGCACTACGGGAGAGAGAGAGGTGCTTGTGTTGCCTCGCTTGGAAAGGGTGGCCCCTGAAGCTGTACTGCCGTATGTGAATATAACGTGGAATGAAGAGGAATTGGAGAGCCTGATGAACCTAGCGCTGGCTGAACCGGCTCAACCGACTGAGGCTTTGGTTAGGGCAATGAGGGGCTAGTTGGGAGTCATCGTTCGGCGTTTGGAAGAGGATGACGTTGCCCATAACTTCGACTGCAACGATGATGCGCTCAACAATTATCTTAAAAAGCACGCATGGAGCAATCAGCAGAAGATCTCAATCGGGGTGACTTATGTGGTAGTAGACGAGTCAGCTTCCAAGACCATGCTTGGTTATTTTACTTTGGCCACGTCAGCAATTCCACGCAATTCTTTTCCTAAGAAACACGTGCGCGGGCTACCCGCGTACGACCTACCCCTCATTCTGCTGGCGCGTCTAGCCGTCGATCACCGATTTGAAGGAAGAGGGTTGGGTCGGCTGCTCCTTCGAGAAGCGTTGCGGATTAGCTTAAGCGTTTCGGAGCAGGTTGGTTGTCGCTGCATCATCACTGACGCGTATCGCAATAAAGTGTCCTGGTATGCGAAATACGGCTTCATTCCGCTTGAAGGAGGCGGTGAAGATAAGCCGACGCAGCGAATGTTCTTGGACCTCCGGACTCTCAAGGCGGCTCTGAAGGGCTGAGTGCACCGAGCGGATTTACCTGAAGTGCGCCGCGGTCATCGTGAGTGCTGCCGTGAATATGCCCCATGCCGCGATGCTTCCTTTGTCGGGGCATTCTGGGTGATCAAGTGTTTTATTCCTGATTATGCTGCCCTTCCTGTTTCTCCTGAGCAATCCGAGAGCCACGTCAAACGATCGTATAAACGATCACACCCACGACATCAAGCTCGCACCTGCAACTCCAGAACAGAGCCTGGTACACAGCGAAGAAGAAGAGCTGCTGGGTATCCATTAAGGACACTTTCGTGGAAGAGTCCGATGGCTCCGCGCACGGCGGTCTTGCCCTTGCCGTTCGGGTCCCATGCAAGCCCCAACCCGCCGCCCCGCATTGCACGCTCAATCTCTTCTAAGCGTGCGGCCACCATTACCGCCTTTCAGCTGCGGCGATGGTTTTCAGGTCTGAAGAACGGAAGGGATTCTAAAGACTTCCTAAATCGCAGGCGTTTGCTGTGTGCCCATCTGATTTGCGATAACCTTCAAAAGTTCGTTCACGTTGTCGCTCACTGTACGGCCGGCGGTGTCGATCACAATGTGTTCGCGTGGCCACGGTTCGTATTCGCGTGAGACGACTTCGTCCCAAGTCGGCAGTTTCAGCCCGGAGATATCGGGGATTCTGTTTTCTACTCGCTGCCGATGCTGCTGGGAATCGGAACATACAATCTCGATCTCGATGGTTGTTGCTTGTGCTCGATTTGCCACGCTGATCCAAGCATCGCGTGTTACCCGAACGGGATTGACACAATCGGCGACAACAGTTCTCCCCATGCGCAGGTTGTCTTCAGCGAGGACGTATGCGACACGATAGCCCACATCGTCAATCGGTTTGTCCAGTATCCCGACCCGGATCGCCTGCTCAATTGAGTCGATGCGCACGTAAACCGCATTCGCCTGACGGGCAACTTCTTGAGCAATTGCGGTCTTTCCCGTTCCGGGTAAGCCGCCAAAAACAATTAGCCTTGCCATGGAGCGATACTAGCGAGATTCTCTGCCGGGCGGAAGCGGGTTTTCGCCCGCTGGACCGAGATGCTTAGGCTCCAATTTCGGGCAAGTTCGGAGCCCACAGGTCGAGCATCTTGTCTGCACATTCTTCCGAAAACGTGCGCGATTCGTCTTGCGCAGCGGAACGTCGGTGAGCATGGGTTATCTTTAACCGAAGGGAGTTCAATTACAAAATGAAGCTTCGGATTGTCCACACCCTTCAGAAATACCTGTTCAATCCGCCAATTAAGCTCGCGCTTGCGATGGGTTTGCCGCTTCCGGGATATGCACTGCTCGAAACCACTGGGCGCAAGACCGGAAGGCCACGTCGCACTCCGGTGGGCGATGGACGTATCGACAACCAGTTCTGGTTAGTTGCAGAGCATGGCATGAAGGCGGGATACGTCCGCAACATTGAGCGTGATCCGCATGTACGTCTAAAGTTGCGGGACGGGCTGAGGACTCGCTGGCATACGGGTGCTGCGCATCTGCTTCCTGACGACAACCCGCGTGAGCGGCAACGCTGGCTGGCGACGAATTTGCCAAGCAGCGCCGGGAATGCGAGAGCGGTGCGGCTCTTTGGGACGCAACTCCTCACTGTTCGGATTGATCTGGATGACTAATGTGAAAAGAGTTCACGGGTGAAGCCAAACGGAGAAATATTGAGAAGCTGCCATCACGCCAATAATGAGGGGGAACGGGGGCGGGCAGAGTGCCCACACACTCACTTTATTTCTTTGGCTGTGATTCGGGTTTCTCCTGCTTTGGTGCGGGCATTTGCCCCTGCTCGCTGGTAGGAGGAACGATGCCCTTGATCCTCGTGTAGGTGACGAGGTTTCCGTAGTGCTCCATGTTGTGACCGATGTTGCGCAGAGCAGTATCACCGGGCCGGTTTGCCGATGAGATAATGTTAGATGTATAACGTTCTATGGAATGATCGTATCATCACAAGCTGCGGTTTCTCCCTGGCTCCTGCTCACTTTCAGTCTGCCTCGAAGAGGAGCAAGCCTGCGAGTGTCGGTTTGGAGGAAGCTGCAACGCTACGGCTCCTTGCCGCTCGGTAATTCTGGCTACCTACTCCCGAACGGCCCTGGGAATCGGGAAAAGTTTGAATGGCTCGCGACCACGATTCGAGGGTCAGACGGCGAGGCCTCGGTTCTTGAGGTCCAGTCTATCGACAACTACAGCGGAACACAACTTCAGAAACGGTTCACCGACGCGAGAACCGCTGACTATCGACAACTCCTCAAGGATCTTAGGGTGGCCAGGCGGCGAGGTGGGGCCGGGGATAACACAAGACTGCGCCGACGTTTTCAGGAGATTGCATCGATTGATTTCTTCGGAAGCCCTCTCCGTGAGCAGGTTGAGAAGAGTTTGACGGCCCTACAGCAGCCAAAGTCTCCGACTCTGTCCTCCGAGTTCGGCCCCGTGTCTCGGTCCGCATACCAGAACAGGACGTGGATCACGCGCTCGCGACCGGGTGTTGACCGTGTGATGAGCGCCTGGCTGATTCGCACCTTTATCGATCCGAAGGCGAAGTTTGCCTTCGCGACCGAGAATCAGAAACTAGGCGGGGCCGTGCCATTCGACATGTACGAAGGCGGGTTTGGTCATCGTGGGGAGGACTGCACGTTCGAAACCCTGGCCAAAGCCTTCCGAATTAAAGACAAGGGCGTGGCGATCATGGGCGAAGTCGTGCACGATGCCGACATCTTCGACGACAAATTCGGCCGCAGAGAGGGTTTCGGTATCGACGAAATCATGAAGGGGTGGGCGCAAACAATCGCGAACGACGCAGAACTGCTCGACCGCGGCATGCAATTGGCGCAAGGGCTCTATCAGTCGCTGCGCAAAAAGGGGAAGCAACTGTCGTCTAGAGGATGACAGCAAAGGAGGATGGTTCAATGTTTCACTCGGGTAGATTGACGTTGGTTACGCTGGCCATGCTGCTCTCGACTGCCGGCGTAGTACTCGCACAGGAAATGCCTTCCGACTACCGGGATGTCTTGAAGACTCTCGACCGCAAAGGCGATTTCAAGGCAGGGGTGTTAAAGGTCAACATTCCACGGGTTGATCTCAAGATGACCATTCAGGGTGTCCCCACGCCAACCCCGTTTGGGTTTGGCGGCTGGGTCTCGCTGACGAAAGCGTCGGATGGCATGGATGCAATGATGGGCGACCTGGTTCTATTGCAGGACGAGGTGAATCCTGTGATGTCTGCGCTTCTCGAGCATGGAATCGAAGTCACGGCGCTCCACAACCACTTCTTCTGGGATGAACCACGCGTCTTCTACATGCACGTGCATGGTATGGGCAGGGCATCTGAACTTGCCCGCAGTTTGAAGCCTGCCCTGGACCTCATCGGCCACGTAAACGCACCCACCGTCGCATCATTCTCCATGAAGGGCACTTCCCTGGACACGTCTAAGCTCGCAAAGATCATCGGGCACGAGGGTGAACAATCCGGAGATGTCTACAAGATCACCATTGGACGTGACGACCTCGGCATGAAAGAGCACGGAGCCGTAATCAACGCCCGTATGGGTTTGAACACATGGGCTGCATTTACTGGTACCCAGGAGGACGCCGTCGTCGCTGGCGACATTGCGATGCTTGAAGCGGAAGTCACTCCCGTTCTCAAGGCCCTCCGCCAGAACGGACTTGATGTTGTGGCGATTCACCACCACATGATCGGGGAGCAGCCCGTGGTCATCTTCCTCCACTACTGGGGACGCGGACCCGCCGAAAAACTGGCCGCCGGGTTCAAGGCTGGTTTTGATCAATTGGGTAAGAAGTGAGCGGCTGGCCCCTGCGACGCAGCAGAAAACACCCTTGGCTATGACTATCGCAACGCGTGATTCACAAGAGAAGACCTCCAAGTCCCCCACCACCGGGGCCCTGCTGCTGTACTTTCTTCGCCTCGGCGCTTTGGGATTTGGAGGACCGATCGCTCTTGTTGGGTACATGCAGCGAGATCTCGTTGATGAAAGGAGATGGCTCTCGAAGGAAGACTACCTCGAAGGACTTGCGTTCTCCCAGTTGTGTCCAGGTCCCCTCGCCGCGCAATTGGCCAAATACATCGGCTGGCTGCACGGCGGCACCTGGGGAGCAACCATGGCCGGAGTCGCCTTCATTCTTCCTTCGTTCCTGATGGTCCTGGCGTTGGCCGCAGCGTACGTTCACTTCGGCCAACTGGCATGGATTCAAGGACTGTTTTACGGTATCGGCGCTGCCGTCAGCGCGATCATCGTGCGAAGTGCATGGAAATTGATCCTCAAAACTCTAGGACGAGACTACTTACTCTGGACGCTGTTCTTCGTGCTGGCGGTGACTACAGTTTGGACTGAGTCAGAGATCATCTGGCTCTTCATCTTCTCGGGGCTTATCACTGTTTTCGTGAAAGCTCCCCCCAAGCTGCAGCAGAAGACTGCCCCGACATTGGCATTAACGCCAGTTCTTGGCGGAATATTTGGATCTTTTTCCGTTGGAACTGTTGCTTCGGTCTTCTTCTACTTCCTAAAGGCCGGCGCATTTGTCTTCGGCAGCGGCCTTGCGATTGTCCCTTTTCTATACGGTGGAGTCGTAGGCAAGTTCCATTGGCTAACGGAACGTCAGTTCCTCGATGCAGTCGCCGTGGCAATGATCACGCCGGGGCCGATCGTCATCACCTCTGGGTTCATCGGATATCTGGTCGCCGGTCCCCTTGGCTCCTGTGCCGCCGCGCTCGCCGTTTTCTTGCCACCCTACCTGCTGGTTATATTTGCAGCGCCCTACTACCGGCGCTTCGCGCAGAACCGGCAGGTGAAGGCGTTTGTTCAAGGTGTCACGGCAGCTGCCATCGGTGCTATCGCGGGAGCTGCCGGGATTCTGAGCAGGCGAGCCCTGGTCGACTTGCCCACGGTACTGATTGCCGTAATCACGTTTGCCGCGCTAGTTCTGCTCAAGAGAGTACCGGAACCAGTCCTCATCCTCATTGCTGGCGCGGCCGGAGTCGTACTTCGCCACGGAGCCTAGATAGCGGGAGGAAATCGTGCAGATAAGACACATGTCTTCTTCACTTGCCGCATTTCGCTGGTTGATATTAGTCGTCTTGTGCGCATCGAGGCCCCTCGGCCACACACTGAAGGAAGTCGCGAAGTTCGACCTGCCCGGACCGGGCGGGAAACGGTTCGACTATTTGACGATTGACCCCGACGACCAATACCTCATTTCGGCCCACCTTGGAGCCGACCAGACCTACGTCATCGACCTGCGGACGAACAAGGTCTTGGCGACCGTGAAAGACACACCAGGAGCCGAGGGCGTGGAATACGTTCCGGAACTCAAGAAGTTCTATACCTCGAACGCGCACGACAACACCATCGGCGTGGTCGATCTGAAACAGATGAAGGTCATCAAGAAACTGAAGACTGAGGCCAAGCCAGATGGAAGTGCCTATGCCGCCCCCTTCCACAAGCTGTATGTCTCAGATGAGCGCGGCCAGGCTGAAGCCATTGTCGACGTGCAAAAGGATGAGATTGTTCGTACCCTCCACTTTGATAGCGAAACAGGAATGCCGCAATACGATCGTGTCTCCCGCAAGGTGTATGTCAATCTTCAGGATCAGAACATCTTCGCGGTCATCGACCCCGCCACTGACGAAGTGATCGGCCGCTATCCCGTAGGACGCTGCAAGGGAAACCACGGCATGGCGTTGGATGCTGAGCACCACCGCGCATTTCTCTCCTGCGAAGAGAACGAACTGATGACCGTCTTTGACCTGGACAAACACGCCGCGATTGCTTCTTTAACGATGCCCAGCGGTCCCGATGTAATCAAATTCGACCCGGGTTTAGCCCGGATCTACGTGGCCTGCTACAGCGGAGCCATTGCCGTTTTCCACCAAGACGACCCGAATCACTATAGAAAACTCGAGGACTTCCATGTTCAACACGCGGTCCATAGCCTCGCGATCGATCCGACCACACACCGCGTTTACGCTCCCGAACAGGAAGACGACGGAAAAGCAGTCGCGCGTATGGTTGTTTATGACGCAATCCATCGCTAGGCGTCCAGTCGCGCGTGTGAGAATCGTGATTTGAAATGTCTAGTGCAACCCTATTTCCGGCGGCTCTTCGAGCTCTCACAACCGACGCTTGGCTCCTTTTTGTCACTCGCTTCACCCGTCTCTTTGCGTACGGATCGCTTTCAGTCATTCTCGTCTTTTATCTGGTGAGCTTGGGCTTATCCGAATCGGAAACCGGCTTGCTCCTCACCCTGACCCTGGCTGGGGACATCGTCGTGTCGTTGTACCTGACGACACGGGCAGACCGGATCGGTCGGCGCCGGATGCTGATCGCAGGGGCGGTGTTGATGGCGCTGGCTGGCCTGGCCTTCGCGGCCACGAGCAATCTGGTCTACCTCATCCTTGCGGGTACGATCGGTGTTATCAGCCCCAGCGGCCATGAAGTCGGGCCGTTCCTCTCGATCGAACAAGCCTCCTTGTCCCATCTGATCCCGTCGGAATTGCGCACAGAAGTTTTCGCCTGGTACACACTGACTGGATCGCTTGCCACGGCGCTCGGCGCTCTGTTTGGTGGCGTGGTGACTCAGGCTTTGCAGCAGCGCTCAATGACAACAGTTGCGAGCTACCGATCGATCGTCCTTTTATATTCGTTCCTTGGAATCGTTCTTGCTTGTCTGTTCATGCGAATGTCGTCGCTGGTTGAGGTGAGGGACGAGTCGGATCGGAGTCGAGCTTCGCCCATCGGCAACTTTCTCGGGCTCGGCAAGTCTCGAAATATCGTGTTGAAGCTGTCAGGGCTCTTCGCGCTCGACTCATTCGCGGGCGGCTTCGTGATCCAGAGCTTCGCGGCGTATTGGTTCTACTTGAGGTTCGGAACCGAACCAAGGACATTAGGCGGGATCTTTTTCTGGGCGAACGTTTTTGCTGGAATTTCCGCGTTGCTCGCTTCGCGCCTCGCGACCCGGATTGGGCTGGTACGCACCATGGTCGTCACTCACCTGCCTTCCAATCTTCTTTTGATCGCCGTGCCACTGATGCCTACGCTCTGGCTCGCAGTCTTTGTCCTCCTTCTCCGTTTTAGCATCAGCCAGATGGACGTTCCGACGAGGCAGTCCTATACCATGGCCGTTGTGGAAGCCAGAGAGCGATCTGCTGCCGGAGGCTTCACAGGGGTAGCGCGCACCACAGGTGCGGCGATTAGTCCGCTGCTCACGGGATTCCTCTTCGCCCGGCCTGACCTCATCAACCTGCCTTTCTACATCGCAGGTACACTGAAGGTCGTCTACGACCTGCTTCTCTATTTTTCCTTC
>Ga0209803_1000515_pt1 | contig 25688 bp, 21 predicted proteins | sample GraSoiAngelo_138_FD_185895 | JGI IMG/M metagenome (GOLD analysis project Ga0209803, IMG submission 185895) | Grasslands soil microbial communities from the Angelo Coastal Reserve, California, USA - 14_0929_09_40cm (SPAdes) (version 2) | ecosystem: Environmental > Terrestrial > Soil > Grasslands ...
GGAAGTAACTTGGCTAGTTCTCCTGGTGAGAATAGCCCACTCTGAAGGCTACTAGGTGCAAACCGAAGGGGGGTGATGGTGATGTGCGAAGGAAAAGGGGGCATGTTTAAGTTGGTCGCAACAAGTGTCGTCGCCGCTTGTGTTGTGCTCAATACTCCAGGTTCGGCGGCTGCCCTCCAAGGGACCATTTGTAGGGATTATACCTTGCCTCAAGGCGCAGAAGTGTATCAGATGGGCGGTGCGCTTGATGCTAACGGGAACAAAATCATAATAATAGAGTACGAAGCACCTGGTGCAGGGGGAGTACTCAAGATTCCGTTCGACACGATAGCCGTCACCTGTGCGGACCCTCGGGTCCGCGCTGCAGTTTTGAATTACCAAGGATTTGCCCGAGACATAATTCAAGCGTCGTGCAAGTTCGTGGGGGACCTGCTGGCGGGAAGGGTGCAACTGCCTCCCGACAAGGCCAAGTACTACGACTACAAGTTCGCCGAGGAATGGTACCGTAAGACGTGCCTTGGCACCAAGTAGGTCAGAGCTAGTGTAACCTGAGAGAGGCGGCGGGAGAGTTCCCATCACCTCTCTCGCCTGTCCGTTCCCCTCGCCGGTGGACGTTCTTACTGAACGGGTGGATCATCTGGTCAGCGATCCCCATCAAGCAATAACCGCTCGCACGGTGGGCCAATTGTATAATCCGCGTAGCGGGTTGAGGCTACCAAAATTAGCCAAAGCCTCACCGTCCATCTCCAGGAGAGACGGGAGGTGTTGAAGTGAGATCAGCCCTAGCAATGCCTGAATCGACGCTGGGTGTGGGGATCATCGGGGTCAGCCCCGTCCGGGGCTGGGCCGCGACGGCCCACATCCCGGCACTGCGCGCGCTGCCGAACTACGAGATCCGGGCACTCAGCGCGCACAGCGCGGAATCCGCGCGCGCAGCAGGCGAAGTGTTCGGGGTCAGCGCGGTGTTCTCAGACCACAAGCAGCTGGTGACCCAACCAGACATCGATGTGGTCGCTGTTACGGTCAAGGTCCCGCACCATCGAGAGCTCGTCTCCGCCGCACTTGCCGCCGGCAGGGCCGTCTACTGCGAGTGGCCACTTGGCCGCGACCTCGACGATGCGCGAGCGATGGCCGCACTCGCCGCCGAGCAGGGGGTGCGCACGATCGTAGGGTTGCAGGCCCGCCAGGCCCCGGCGATCGAGTTCGTCCAAGAGCTGCTCGGCGACGGATACGTCGGCGAGGTGCTGTCAACGACCATGGTCGGGCTGTCGGTCCCGGGCGCCGTCGTGGGCCAGCCCAACGCCTACATGCTCGACAAGACAAACGGGGCCAACGTGCTCACGATCGCCGTCGGCCACAGCCTGGACATCCTCAACTACGTACTGGGCGAGTTCGCCGACCTGTCGGCCGTGTCGGATCTCCGCAGGCCGTTAATCACCATCGAGGAGACCGGGGAGCAGATCGTGAAAACGGCGGCCGACCAAATCGCGGTGATCGGCACCCTGGCGTCCGGCGCGACCGCCAGCGTCCACGTCCGTGAGGCAGTGGCCGGCGGTACGGGGTTCCTGTGGGAAATCAACGGAACCGACGGAACGCTCCGGATTACCGCTGACGCTGCATATCCCGAAATCTATCCGTTGACCGTCGCAGGAGCACACGGGCGGAGCGAGCCCGCCCTGCTTGCTGCCCCGGCGGCGCTGACACAGAAATGGCCCGCACTCACCAGCCTGGAAGGCACGCCCGCCTACAACGTCGGGCGTGCCTACGCCGCGTTCGCGGCAGACATCAAGAACGGGACTCACACCGTGCCGGACTTCGCCGACGCCGTTCGGCGCCACGAGGTTATTGCCGCGATCGAGAGGTCGGCGGCATCAGGGGAACGCGTAAAGGCGTAGCCCACCGGAGGGTCGTTCGCTGGCTTCTTGGGAGAGCGCGGTCTGCGTGCCTAGCAGGTTGGAAGCGTGCTTCGGGTTCGTTCGCGCGCCGAAATCCTCGAACGGGCCAGACCGCGACCGCCTCGATAATCCCTCCACCCAGTCAAGGAAAAAGCCCGTCAGCGCGGGGGAGCGCCAACGGACCCGAGAAGTACGAGGTGTGCTGCGGGGGGCTAAGAAATTTCAGCCTGCACAGTGGGCCAGTTGTATAATTCGCGTGGCGGGTTGGGGCTACCAAATGCCAGCGCCCGGCCGGCAAGAGCTGCCTACGTTGGCCAAAAGCCTCCAAAACTTAGGACGGTGACCAAATAATGACCCCGGAACAGATCAAAGAATTCATCCAAGGCGGCGAATGGGTCAGCATCACCCCCGAGGTGCGTCCGAGCGCGAATAAAACGGCGACGGGAGAGCCCCAGCCCTTTTACTGTTCGCGAATCTTCAGGTATTCCGCCCCCGATCGGTTCGAGTGCACCATCATGAACTACGCGGACCCCAACGGGAGAGTGCCCCTGGCGAGAATCGCGATCAAAGGGCACAACGTCTGGCAAGGGGAACACCCCATCGCGAAGGACGCCTACAAACTCGACTACGTCGCCGACGAAGCGTACGAAGTGACGCCGTTGCACCAAGGGTTTGCCGATGCTGCGAACAAATTCCCGGCCATCGGATTAAGCAGGTGGGAAGTCAATGTCACGCAAGACGTGAAGGGTAAAGCGTTTCGGTTATTCGGCCTCACGGAAGGACGAACGTATATAGATTACGATCTCATCTATATCCACGATGGCATGCTGTTCAACGGCAGCAAGAACGTGGACGGACGCCCCTTTGACAAACCCGAAAACAGGCCGACGAATCTCCAGATCCCCCTTATACGGAAGAGGTGAATGGGAATCAGCGCCGGAAGCTTTGCCCAAAGGTCGCTCGCCCATCGCCTGCTGCATCCCGACTCCCTAGGGGAGAGGCTGCATGGTGAGGGGCCAGCGCCCTGGCATTAGTGGATAGTCGCTGCCGCCGCGTCGATCAAGCCGACCACTGCTTCTGGGCGTGAAAGCATGGACAGGTGTGATGCCCTGACCTGGACAATCGTGGCCCCCGCGCGCTGGGCCATGAAGAGTTGGGCCCAGGGTGGGATGACCCGGTCAATAGTACCAACTAGGTACCAGGATGGAATTGTCTTCCATGCAGCCACTCCCGATGGCTGCGGGAATGCGCTGAACGCTATTGGGCGCTGGGAAGATGCCAGAACGGTGGCTTGAGTGAGAGGCTGATCGTTCGCGAAGCACGACGGGAAGACGCTCGGCTTGATGTACAGGTCGACGTCTCCGCCTGCCAGTGGTACGAAGTTGAAGACCTGAGTAGGATCTCCTGCGAGGCAGGACGCTGATTGGCCAGGGGGAGGCGGGGTACTGGCGAGATCCCCTATCGACTCTCCCTCGTCAGGCGCAAACGCGTCTACGAAGACGAGCGCTCTGATGTTGGGATTCCCAGCGGCGGCGTTTGTAATGACGGCGCCTCCATAGGAATGTCCGACCAGGATGACGGGTCCGCTGATGGTGGCCAGGAAGCTGGCCACGTAGGCTGGGTCGGAAGCCAGACCCCGCAGCGGGTTGGGCGGCACATAAACCGTATACCCTGTCGCTTGGAGATGGGCTACGACGCGGCTCCAGCTTGAGCCGTCTGCCCAGGCACCGTGGACAAGAACGACGGACGGCTTGACCCCAGTGTCCGCTGCATTAGATTCTGCGATTCCCACAAACGCTGGAGCAATGATCAGAGCAACTACTACCAATGGAATGATCTTTTTCATATCCGCCTATTACCTCCCTGAAGTGAGTCTTGGACTTAAGTGCGGCTCGTCGCGCGGACGAGCGCAGCCGAGTGCGCGGCGAGTTCGAGGCGGTCATCGAGCGATGCCAGTGCTATGGGGCCGTGGCGCGAGCGCAACGCCAGCGTCAGAAGATGGTCGGTCAGGGCAGGATTCTTCGGCAGCAGCGGGCCATGCAGGTAGGTCCCATACACGTTGCGGCTGACCGCTCCTTCCGTCCGATCCTCACCGTTGTTCCCAAAACCTGTGACCACAGTCCCCAGCGGCCTCGCATTCGGCCCGAGTCGCGTGCGGCCACCGTGGTTCTCAAACCCGACCAGAGTCCGTCCCCCCAGCCACGGGCTGCGCACGACAATGTTGCCGACCAGGCGTTTGCTCTGCGGGCCGGGATGCTCCGTCGTCACGTCGAGCAGCCCCAGTCCAATCAACTCTTCGCCCTCAGCGGACCGGTAGTAGTGGCCGAGGAGCTGGTAACCGCCGCAGACGGCCAGCACCACGGCGCCGCGAGCCACCGCGTCTGTCAGGGCCTCACGCTTCCTCTCGCGCAGGTCCGCCGCCGCCAGTACCTGCTGGCGGTCCTCCCCGCCGCCCATGAAGTACAGGTCATGCGCCCCAGGCGCCGGCGAGACACCCAGCCGGGACTCCTCGACGTGCACGTCAATGCCCCGCCACTGGGCCCGGTGCGCCAGCGCCATGAGGTTCCCGCGATCTCCGTACAAGTTGAGAAGATCGGGGTAGAGATGGCAGATGCGCAGGTCCATGGTGGGAACCACTATACCACATGGTGATTAGTGATTCGTGATTCGTGATTCGCAACTGCCCGCCGCTCCGGGGCAACCGCATCTTGTATCTGCCGAATCACCAATCACGAATCACCAATCACGCTGTTTATTCTTCCCAGAATCCCTTCACCAGCCCCCGCTGCTGCAGGATCTTTCGCAACTGCAGCATCGCCGTGTAGGTCGGCAGCACGTAGACCGGTTCGCCGTTGCGTGCTGCCTGCAGTGCGGCGTCCCAGGCGCGGCTGAGGTTGCCATCAATGGTCATGACGGTGCTGGATACTCCCGCATGTTTGAGGCGCAGGGCCATGTCGTCCGCCCGGATGCCGCTGACCACCAGGCTTCTGACGTGACCGGCCAGCATCTCGAAGTCTACGTCCCACAACCAGGAGATGTCCCGGCCATCCGCGGTGAGATCGTTGATCGCAATCAGCACCACGCCGGCCGCCGGCCCTGCGGCCCGCATCACGGTGCGCAACACCTCATTAAAGCCGGCCGGATTCTTGGTCAACAGCAGGACGGCCTCGCGCCCATCGGCGCGGACCCATTCGGCGCGGCCAAACGCGGGTGCAAATGTTTCCACCCCGCGCGCCACCGTCTGCAGGGGCACGCCCAGCTGCAGACAGCACGCCGCGGCCGCCAGGACGTTGTGAATGTTATAGACGCCGGGCAGGACGGTCCGCACCTGCGCCGTGCCCGCAGGCGTTCGCAGCGCAAATCCGCTGCCCTGGAGCCCCGCGAGTTCAACATGCTCGGCGGCAATCAACGGCTGCGGACGGTGTGTGCCGCACTGCGGACACCGGTAGTCGCCCATGTGCCCAAAGTACACCACCGTGTATTCGTACGCGACACCGCAGCGATAACAGTAGCGCGCATCCGCGGCGTGCTCCAGCGTGCCGGCGCCGCAGGACGCGCCGGCAATCCCAAACGGCACCGTCGTCCCGGCAAATTTTGCTCCGACATCCGAGACGAGTGGATCATCAGCGTTGAAGATCACGACCGTCTCGCCGGGCGGTCGGCCATCGAGGACCGCGCGCCAGCGCCCGGCAACGATATCAATCTCGCCATACCGGTCCAGCTGGTCACGGAAAAGGTTGGTCAGCACGACGGCGCGGGGCTGTAACGGATCCCAGACCGCCGGCAGCGTCGCTTCGTCCACTTCAAAGATGCCGATGTCGCCGCGCGCGCGCCCGCGCCAGTCCGTATGCTGCACCAGCGCCGTCACAATGCCGGCCGCGAGGTTGGCGCCGGCGCGATTGTGCACGGGGCGCAGCCCGGCCAGCTGGAGGATGTGATGAATCAACCGCGACGTCGTGGTCTTGCCGTTCGTTCCCGTGACCACGACGCACCCCTGCGGCAGGCGCGCGGCCAGTTGCCGCGCGATGTCCGGGGCGACGGCCCGAGCCACACGGCCGGGCATCGTTGTGCCGCCCCCAAGGCGCAGCGCACGGCTGGCAACCGCAGTCGCCTTACCCAGGATGACGGCGGGCGCGAGACGAAGAGTGGACGGCATTGTACCTGTGCTATTCCGCTGTTTCACAGGCAGCCCCTGTGACACAATTGTTGCATACCCGCAACCGCGTCAGGCTATCGCATACCCGGAGTGGGTATAGGTGTAGTATCGGCCGCGCCTTTTGACGGGCTACCGGATTGTGTCTATAATAGGGCCGCGACAGGGAGGGTGATCCGTGGTTCATATGAAGGTCCGCGGAGTCGCGCTCGATCAGCAAATGAACCCTGTGGTTCTGCTGGTCGACCAGGCCGAGACCATGGCGCTGCCGATCTGGATCGGACAGGCAGAAGCCACGGCCATCGCGATGCAGCTCCAAGGCGTAAAGCCTCCGCGGCCGATGACCCATGATCTGTTGCGCTCGGTGCTGAAGTCGCTGTCGGCAAGCGTGACGCGAATCGTCGTCACAGACGTCAAAGATAGCACGTACTTCGCCGAGATTCATATCGCCACCAATGGTACGCCCCTCGTGATCGACTCCCGACCCAGTGACGCCATCGCGCTGGCCCTGCGTTCCGAGGCTCCCATCTTCGTCACCCCGCAGGTCGCCGAGCAGGCGATCACATTGAAGAAACCGCTGGACGAGGAAATGGAAGAGTTTAAGAAGTTCCTGGAAAAGGTCAAGCCGTCCGACTTCAAGGGCACGGTCCACTAGCACACCCCATTTCCGAAATGGAATTCATAAACAAGGTTGTCCTCATCACCGGTGGCAGCCGGGGGATTGGGAGAGCCATCGCCGGGGCGTTTGCGCAGGAAGGCGCCGCGGTGGCGATTGCCTACGCCTCGCACGTCCAGGACGCCGAAACTGTGGCCGAAGCCCTCCGGCGATCGGGGCGGCGGGCAGTGGCAGTCAAGGCCGACGTGGCCAGGGCCAATGACGTCTCGGCTCTGCTGGAGCAAGTTCTGCAGGCCTGGGGGCGGCTCGACGTGCTTGTGAACAACGCCGGCACGAACGTGCGCACTCCGCCAGACCAGCTGACCCTGCGAGAGTGGGACCAGGTCATGGGCGTCAACTTGACGGGGGCGTTTCTGTGCAGCCAATTCGCCACACCGGCGCTGCGGGCCGCCGGGGGCTCGATCGTGAACATTACGAGCATGCGTGCTCTGGTCGGTGGCAGTTCCCTCCCGTACGCCTCAAGCAAGGGCGGACTCATGGCATTTACGAAGACCCTGGCCGCAAATCTGGCTCCTACAGTCCGAGTCAACGCGGTCGCCCCCGGCTACACGGACACCGCGTTGCTGGCTCATCTCACGCTGGAGGAGCGCACACGCATCGCGGCAAGGATTCCGCTGGGACGGTTCGCTGAGCCGGAGGAGATCGCCAAAGCCGTACTCTTCCTGGCCAGCAAGCGGGCAAGCTACATGACGGGACAGACGATCGTGGCCGACGGAGGATTGACCATGTGGTAGTTAGCTGGTGCTGAGTCCCCGCCGGTCGTAAGTGTACACCTTCCCGTTGGCGCGCAGCCGCACCGGATTTCGCCATAACGAGTGCACGGCCTTCAAGAACAACCCGACCCGCTTGGAGTCGAGCTTGCGATCTTCCTCCAGGTGCCCTAGCAGCAGCTCCTTCGGGCCGCTGCCCGACTCCACTTCGATGTGCGGCTCCCCTTTGTGCAGCTTCTGGGTGATGAGCATCTCCTTCACCTGCTGCAGATCGTAGGACTTCTGCTTCTCTTTGGGATCATAGACGAAGATATCGAGTCGGCGGACCATCTCGTCGGTGAGCATCTCGTCGATCAGGCGGATGTCCTCGTAGTAGGTACGGACCTCCAGCGCCGCGTCGAAGCCGCGCTCCCGCTTGATCCGCTGAAACAGGGCGTAGCCGATGGTGTACGGGGCGGGCCGGTTGGACAGTTGCACGCTGAGACTGGCCCAGGACGGCGTATCCAGGATGTCCCGCAGCAGTTCCGCTTCCACGAACGTGGCCCAGCCCTCGTTGATGATATGCGTGCGCTGGATGAGGTCGAAGTACTCCGATTCCTCACGGAGCATCTGCGTCACGTGGTGTTCCCATGATTCCAGCGGGGCCTTGTCCTCCAGGTAGTACATCAGCCGCTTGCGGCGCTCCGCAGGATTGCGCTCAAATGCATTGACGGTGCCAGCGATCGTGAGCAGCGCGTCGAGGAGTGTTTCGACTTTCTCGTGGCCGTGGACGCCCTCATACTTGCGAATCTCCCGGGCGTGGCGCTCGGCCTCGTTGAGCATGTTCTTGTTCGACTTGGCGAACCAGTGGTTGTTGCGGAAGAAGTCGACGTGCCCGAACACGTGCGCGATGACCAGGACGTTCTGAAGATAGGAATTCGCCCGGCGGAGGAAAGCGTGGGACGGCTTGGTATTCAGCACCAGCTCCAGGATGCTAAACAGCTCCTTATTCTGCTGCACCACGAGCTCTTTGTAGGCGCCGCCCCAGTACCAGTGGATGAACCGGTTGGGCAGTCCCATGCTGGCCACTTCCGCGATCTCGTCACTATCCGTGAGGCGGAAGTAGACCGGGTCGAAGGAGAGGCCGCGCTCGCGCGCTAGGGCTTCGATGCGGTCGATGATTTCACGGTACCTGTCCAACGCTTCCCTCCGGACCGTTCCCGCGCGAAGAATTCGAGAAACTCGCCCATCGTCTTTCGGATCGCGTCGACATCGGTGAGGTTGGCGAACGTGGCGTGCGGGTACCGCCGCGCGCCATCCTGCACGTACTCGGAGAAGCCTCCCACGCCGCGGCCGCCGGGGTTGACGTGGCCGTAGCAGACCATGTCGAACCGGTTCAAGGCCTCCTCGTACCGGCGCTTGGCGAGGTCGAAGTCGCCCGAAGACGTCTCGCCATCGGTAAAGACGAACAGAAACTTGTCGTGCTCGGTCACCCCGTGCAGCAACTCCATCGCCTTCTCGAAGCCGGCAGAGATGTGGGTGCCCCCGGACGACTCCACGCAGAAGAACTCGTCACGCGTCTTCTCCTCGGCCACGTCCTGGAACACAACGTACCGCCGCAGGTTGGTCGGATAGCGCCGCTCCAGGTAGTACCAGAGCACGAAGATGGTCTTGCGCACCAGGGCCAGATACTCTCCACGCATCGATCCGGAGATATCCAGCACGTACACTTCCAGCGAGCGGTGGTTCTCGTAGGCGGCGGGGTCTTCCACGAAGTACCAGCCGTCCTGAGCCAGCTCCACATCGTACTCGGGTGTCCCCCGCTCCCGGATGTTCCGCAGCAAAGACTGGATCATCGTCTCCTCAAGGTTCAGGTCAGGACGCAAACCGATCCGGTCGAGGTCATCCAGATCCGGGAGGGCGTCGGTCTGGACCTCCCCGCTGCGCGACGGCTCGTGGAACACGGGCAGCTGTATCTCCTGCAGCAGCACTTCCTGTGCCAGGCGCACGAACTCGTCAAAGTCCAGCTCGACTTTGACCTCGCGGCCGTGATGGTCCCCGCCGAGCATGCCCGCCAGGACCTGGATCTCATCATCGCCGGCCTGACCGGACCCGCCCCCGCCGCCTTTTCCGCCGCGGCCGGTCCCCCGCGCCAGCACCGGGGTGTCTTCCCCATACTTCAGGGTGGGCAGGTCCAGCGTGGCAATCTGCGTCTTGACCTTGCCGTCGATGATCAGCTCTTTCTGCTGGATCAGCTCATTAAGGTGCTGCTTGAGATACTCCCGCAGCAGCTGATCATGCTTGTGTTGAGCGATATGACCACGGTGAATTCTCATGCCTGGTTTCTGATCCACTACGTCTCCTTAGTCTACTTAGTCTACTTGGTCTTCTTGGTCTCAAAACTGTCGGTCCGCCGCCCGAGATCCGGCAGGTAGACTTAGTAGACCAAGTAGACTAAGAAGACTAAGTAGACGTCCTTAGAAACTCCTCCCAATCACTTTAAAGAGCGACCGCGCGCAGACATCGCAATACCCGTATTGCTCGATGGCGCTGCGGTAGAGCACCTTCAGCAGCTCCTGGCTCTTTGCATCGAGCTCCTCGCTCTTCTCATACAGGCGCAGCAAATTCTTGATTTTGTTGAACACAATCTCGTTAATCACCGGGCGCAGGTGCTCGTTGTCCTTATAACTCATGCGCAGCAGCTCGTCTTTGCGTTCCAGCAGCACGTTCTCGAAGGCCACGCGGCCCTGGCGGCTGATCTGCCGCTTGGCCACCATGATCCCCTCTACTTCATCCACCAGCTCCTTCTCCGTGTTCGAGAGCGTCTCTCCGGCCACGTTGCGGGACGCCGCCTCCAGGTAGTTGAGATACAGGTTCTGGCCGTAGTCGTAGAAGTGGGTGGGCACGATCTCCTCGACGATGAGGTCGATCTTCTTATTGATGAACTCCACCTTGGTCTCCTCAAACTGCTTGAGGAGTTCCTTGAGGTTGAGATCCTTCATCGACTGGTGCTCGAACGTCCGCTCGACGGCCGAGGAGATGATGTCCAGGTCGACGCACTTCCCCGCCAGGGTGTAGGCGTAGGAAAAGGCGTCCTCGAAGAACCGCGGCGACAGCCCGCGCAGGCCCTGCGACTCCTCGCGCGTCTTCAGCGCGTACCGGGCCGCGAGTTCGTACACATCCCCGGGGACGTGCCTCTCCTCGCCGCGAATGCGGTTGGCCCGCTCCACCAGGGTCTTATAGATCTTTTTCTCCCCTTCCAGGTCAACGTTGTAGGGAAAGTCGATCTTGTGGATGCGGCCGCGCAGCGGCTCCATGATGTCTTCGGAGACAAATACCTGATACTCGGGATAGTTGCTGTGGCCGATGACCACTTCATCGACATGCACGGTCGGGAAGCTGGCCAGATCGATGCGCTTGGACTGAATGAGCTCCAGCAGGAGCGAAAGCAGCTGGCGGCGGCTTTTGAAAACCTCGGTCCAGTCCAGGATGCCCCGGTTGGCCCAGATGATCTTCCCCTCGAAGTCGTAGGCCTCGGGATCGAAGGTTGAACCGCGTTCCTTCAACATCGCAAAGTTGATATTGCCGACGAAGTTGGTGATGTCTTCGCGGCGTAAGTCGGTGGGGGTGTGCTTGGCGACCCCGATCTTGTCGCGCGCGGAGATGTAGACTCGTTCCACCGGCAGCCGCTTCCATCCGCCGTGCCGGGCCGTCAACCGATCGCAGACGGGACACGGCACCGCCTCCTCGTGCCAGTACACTCCCCCATCTTCACGTGCATCCAGTGGGACGACGTCGAACGGATGCTGATGGAACGGGCACCCCACAATGGCGTACACGGCTCCGTCGGCAGTGTGCGAGTACTCCTCGAGCTTGCGCTTGAGGTGGTCCACAGTCATCGACTTGCCAGAGCCCTGCGGCCCCACCAGCAGCAGGAGGCGTCGTTCCATAGACATGGAGTGCCCGCGGAAGAAGGAGATGATCGCTTCCATCTGCTTTTCCATGCCGTAGATGCCTTCGAAGACCTTCTCGCGGCCGTAAAACTCAATCATGTCGGAGATGTAATGGTGGGTGGTGCGCCGCAGCCGCCGGTCGTGGCGCGCCTCCTGAAGGAATTCCTGCACAGTATTCATGACCGCCTCGCTCCCCCCGCTGCCATCCTTATCAGGCCGGCACCTGTAAGGACGTCGCGTACCCGGATGCCTGTTCTCATGCCCGTCTCCTGCAACGCTCAGTCACTCCCTCCAGCCAGAAAAACGCAAGGGACCCAGCCGCAGGGCCCTGGCGGCGCGGATCCCTTTCACTACACACACAATTGAATGACTGGGGCGGCGCCGCATAGTCGCGTGGTATCCGCTGCGTTCCCTCCTGCGATGTCGGGTGCGATATCAGGTGCGTCGTCTGCTTCAGATCGCGGCCATTAAGCGCCGCTGCCTGCCATGTGACACGACGGCAGCGACCGGTCCGTTGACTTGCTGGGAAGTATACTGGGCCCTCCGGGGGGCTGTCAAATCATGGAATCAGGGGGCAATATCAAGATCCTTGATGAAGCACCGGATGGTCTCGACTTCTCGAAAGCCCGCCGCCTTGTGCGCCGCGGCGCCGAGCACGTTCTCAACATCCGCATCTGAACCCAGCTGGCGATACCCTCTACCGCGCGCCCAGTCCTCTGCAGCCTTGAGCAGCATCCGCCCCACGCCTCTGCGCCGCCATTCGGCGTCCACGAACCAGCCCTCGACAAACGGGGCCGGCAGGGAGGCCGCGCCGGGGACGTACGGACGCACAGACAGTTCAAGAAACCCGATTGCCTCGTTCTTGTGCCAGGCCAAGAAGACGGCGGCGACCAGCGGGGTCCCGCGGTTGAAGAATGCGTGGACGTCCTTGCTTAGCTCTTCAACGGTGTGAGCAGGCCAGAGCCTGTGACGAAGGTGGATCCATTGCTCCGCGTCGGGAGTTCCGGCCTCACGGACCTCGACCACGTGAGTCCCTGGCCGCCGAATCACAACGCCGGGCGGCTCACGGTGGCCGGTTCGAGGGCCACATATACAGCGCGAGCCTGGTCGAACGAGACCTGCAGACCGGCGCGCGCGGTCCGCAGCCGGATCGACCCATCGGCGGTGACATCGACGACCTCGACCGTGACCCCCGGCAGCAGCCGCGCCTCCGAGAGCTCGCGCAGCACCGAGGGATCGCTGTCACTGACGCGCACCACCACGCCACGCTGCCCGGGCTGCAGGTCGGAGAGCAGCGGGTTATGCATCGCCTCGACGGCGCCCTCGCGCGTGGGAATCGGGTCCCCGTGCGGGTCGTAGGTCGGGTCTCCCAGCGACTGCGCGATGCGCTCCTCGAGTTCTTCCGAGATTACGTGCTCCAGTCGCTCGGCTTCCTCGTCCACACGATCGAGGCCGATGCCCAGGTGCCGGGCCAGGTACAATTCGATCAACCGGTGGTGGCGGATGACCTCCAGCGCAATCTTCTCGCCTCCGGAGGTGAGCTGCACGCCGTGGTAGGGCGTGTGGTCCACCAGCTTCAGCCGCGCCAGTTTCTTGATCATGTTGGACGCGGAGGCGGGGGTCACGTTCAGGCGCGCCGCGACAGCGTTCGTCGTCACCGCCTCGCCGGCCTGGCGGAGTTTGTAGATCACCTTGAGGTAATCTTCTATTGCTTGAGTTAGCATCTCAATCCCAAATGACGGGAACGGGGGAACGCGGGAACGGGGGAACTCGACGGCCCTCCCGCTAACCTTCCATCTGCATTATCGCGTTCCCGTGTTCCCGCGATCCCGCGTTTCCGCTGGTTCAGGCGGCCACAAACAATCCGGTGATGTACATGACCAACAGGCCGGCCGCAAATCCTGCGACTTGATAGCCGAGGGCCGGCCGTTCACCGATCATGAGCTTCAGCAGTTCGTAGACCACCTGGAAGATGGCGCCCGCGCCGACGGCGAGAAAGAGCGTCGCCAGGACCGGTGAGTAGTTGAGACCGCCGATCCAGCTCCCCAGGATTGTTGGGACGCCGGCGAGAATGCCGAGCAGGGCCAGCGTGCGGACGGCCGGCCGGTCGCGCGCAATCGGCGCCACGATCCCCAGTCCCTCCGTGGTGTTGTGGATTGTAAACCCCAGCACCAGGAATGTCCCCAGAGCAATCTTTCCCAGGCTGTACGCGGCGCCGATGGCCAGCCCCTCGCCCAGGTTATGCAGCCCGATGCCGAGCGCAATCAGGAAGGCGATCGCCAGTCTGCGCTGGACCGCGTCTGCGCCCGACGTCACCCTGCGGCTGACGGCAACCAGGATCAGCACCGTGATCACCAGGCCGACGAGTACCAGCCCCACGCCTTGAAAAGCGGGGGGCAGCGTGCCGGCCGTCTCGAGCGCATCATGGACGGCCTCCACTCCCAGGAACAGCAGCAGCCCCGCGGTCAGGCTGAGGAAGAAGGCGATCCATCGTTGATCCAGTTGGCGCAGGAACGGGAACCACAACAGCCCCAACAGCACGGGGATGACTCCCACATAGATGCCAAGCAGGGTAAACGTCGCCAGGTACCGGGCATCCACCGTCGGGGTTGCCGTGGCGACCTCGATGGTGTGCTCAAACGTAAGCCCGGTCGACGAAACCAGCTTGAGGTGGTGCGTCTCCCCCTCCACCCACGGGTAGGGCACCGCGATGATGGCCTGGCCGAGCCGCGGCACCGTGTGACCTGGCGACATCGAGAACTCCCAGTACGCTTCGTCGACCATTACCTGCGCCACTGTCACCGGCTGGGGCCCGCCGTTGGTGACGTGGACGGCCATCATCTGAGGGGCCAGTGAGACCCGATCGATGGTCAGCTCTTCTACCGGCGGGAACGCTTTAATGAAGACTCCCAGCGGCCCGAAACGCACCAGCACGGCCACCAGCACGATCAGCAGCAGGAGCGGCATCAGCGCCCACACCCACCGGCGGGCAAGGGAGGGGTTAGACGTCGACATCATCGGTGACCTCAAACAGCCCCATCCAACCCAACTCGGTGAACTCACTCTGGTGCGCGTGGAACATGAAGCGGCCAGCGTAGGGGAATCGTACTTCCAGGATTGCCCGCTCAGCCTGACACAGCATGATCGTGTCCGTATACTCCGAGGGCACGAGCGACGTGCCCGTGCGATACACATGGAAGAAGTTCCCGTGGATATGTATGGAGTTGATCGGATCGAACTCTGTCATGTTGACTACGTAGATGCGCACAAGCTCGTTTCGCTTTACCCGGATCGGGTGCTTCGCGTAGTGGAAGGCCACAGTATTGACGGCATAGACCTCGTTCTCGCCATCGAAGTTGGTATCAAACGCGTTCATCACCATGACCAACTCGCGAGCCGGGGGCCGGCCCTGCCTGGGGTCGATGATGAACATGCCGTACAGCCCTTTGTGGATGTGGCGCTTCAGCGGCAGCGTATGACAATGGTACTGGTGCAGCCCGAACGGGATCGCGTCGAACTCGTAGGTGAACGTCCCTCCCGGTGCGATTTCGCCCGGGCCGACGCCCGGCACCCCATCCATCTCCGCCCTGTGGATCCCATGGAAGTGCATGGTGTGGGGGTGGGTCCCCGCGTTGACGAACTGAATCCTCACGCGGTCGCCCTCGCGGACACGCAGCGTCGTCCCCGGGACCGTCCCGTTGAAGGTCCAGGCCGGGAAGAAAACGCCCGGGGCGATCTCAATCTCCCGATCGTGGGCCACGACTTTGAACTCGCGAAGCGTCTGGCCGCCAGGCAGTCGGCTGACCTTGCCCCGGTCGAACTGCGTCAAAAAGGGCACCGGGTCATAGGCCATGCGTGTTGTGTCTACCTCGCCGACGGCGATGTTGCCTGAATGCCCCACCCCATGCTGGGCGCTGTGACCGGCGGATGTTATGAGCGGGGCGGCGGCCGCCAGCCTGGGCGCCACGGCGGCCACAGCCAGACCCCCCACAACCCCAACACCCGCGCGGATGAACTCACGCCGGCTCGGATCGGGGACATCTGGAACGGCGGGCGCATCCGTGCGGAGACCCCGCCAGCGACCCATGTGGGCTATCCTCGCGGCCAGTCTTTTCAGAAACGTCTCACTCATGTTGGGTGCCACCGGCGCAGACTTTAGCCAAGACTAATTTAGTCTAGACTAAAATATTACCAGTTCTCAGTGGCACGTCAAGGGGTTGCTAGCGTTTGGTTGAGCAGCGGGGACAGTTCGGGCCGCATGGTTCCACGTGAATTGTGATGTCGGCGCCCGGCAGCTCCGATCGGATGTGTTCTTCGAGATGGTCGCACAATGCGTGCGCCTGGCCCACGGACAACGTCCGGTGGAGCACGAGGTGCAGGTCGAGAAAGCGCGCTACACCGGTCTTACGGGCGCGCAGGGCATGGTACTCCACGATCTCCTCGCGATGAGCGTCGAGGATCTGCCTGATGCGCTGGAGTTCATCCGGCGGCAGGCTGGGATCCATCAGTCCGCCGATGGCCCGGCGGGAGACGTCAACCCCGACCCGCAGGATATGGAGCGACACGACTGCGCCGACCAGCGGATCGAACCGTTGGAATCCCGTGAAACGAACCAGCGCAACACCCAGGAAGACCGCCACCGAGGTAAGCACGTCAGCCTGCAGATGCCGCGCATCCGCTTCCAGCGCGATCGAGTCCGCGTCGCGCGAGACACGCATCAGCAGGCGAGCGGTAAGATAGTTGGCCACGGTTGCTGCCGCAAGAACGATAAGCCCGGCGTCCAGTGACCGCAGCGGAACTGGATTGAGCAGCCGCTGAACAGCCGTCGTTAAGATCCACGCGCCAGCGATGAAGATCAGCGCACCTTCTGTGGCGCTGCTGATGTATTCAGCTTTGCCGTGGCCGTACTGATGGGTGGCGTCGGGCGGTTGTACGGCAACAAGCAGGCTGGTTAAGGCCACGTTCGCGGCAACGACGTTGACCACGGACTCCACGGTATCGGAGAGAATTGCCACCGAGCCGGTGATCAGGTACGCGGCATACTTGCACGCCAGGATGCCGAGGCTGGCCCCGACCGATATCGCCGCGGCACGCACCTTGGGAGTCCGCAGTACAGTGAGCCGGGGGAGTGCCCGCGTCATGGCTGTGAGTCTAGCACACCACTGGGCCATGACCCAGGAGACACTGAACAGTCGCATTGAGCCTCGCCCACAGACCAACGCAGCCCCTCCATCCAAGTGGGAGATGAGTTTGATTTGAGCTGCTCCTAAAAGAGGGCGCGGACGGAGCCGCGAGCGACTGGAGGCGAGCCGTTGCCGTCGTTAGCGAGCGCCGCGTCGCGCAGGGGGGGCCCCATGCGAAGCGTAGTGGGCGGAGCGTTTTAGGGTACCCGGAGCAGCGAGCGCGAGCGTTACGCTCGGCCTCGGGGTCCCCGGAAATTTGCTCTGGCGAATTTCTGGGGTGAGCTGGCGAGCCGACTCGGAGCGTAGCGGCCCGTTCGCGCCCTCTTTCTCCCCTCTGTCATCGCGTTACTTGATGGGTTCCGGGGGCAGACGATACAGTGAGAGCATCTGCCAGGGAAGCAGCGTGAACGCTGAGGTGATGACGTGATTCCCCGCCTCCGGCGTGCGGCGGTCCTCGGCGCCGGTGTCATGGGCAGTGCGATCGCCGCCCACCTCGCCAACGCGGGCATCTCCGTGCTGCTGCTCGACGTGCGGCCATCTGCGCTCTTGGACGACGAACGGAGCCGGGGGCTAACCCTCGACGACCCGCAGGTGCGCAACCGGTTCGCTGCGGCGGGCAAACAGCGGGCCCTGCACGCGCAGCCGGCGGCTTTCTTCATCCCCGCACGGGCCCAGTTGGTTGAAACCGGAAACTTCGACGATCACCTGTCCAGGATCGCGGAGGCGGACTGGGTGCTTGAAGCCGTTGTCGAAGACCTGCCCATCAAACAGCAGGTGCTCGCGCAGGTCGCGCGATACTGGAAGCCAGGCACCGTTGTCAGCACGAACACCTCTGGACTGCCGGTGCGCGAGATCGCGGCCGGGTGCCCCGACGCGCTGCGGCACCATTTTCTTGGGACGCATTTTTTCAACCCACCGCGCTACTTGAGATTGCTCGAACTCATCCCGCTGCCTGGGACCGATCCCGAGATTGTCGCCGCCGTCAGCGACTGGGGCGACCGGCTGTTGGGAAAGGGTATCGTCCAGGCGCACGATACGCCGAACTTTATCGCCAACCGCATTGGATCATACGGGTTTCGCAAAGCCGTGCAGCTGATGCTGGAACTGGGCCTCTCCATTGAGGAAGTCGACGAACTGACCGGACCGGTGCTTGGCCGCCCGCGCAGCGCGACCTTCCGCACCACCGACCTGGTCGGACTGGACACGGTCATCCATGTCTCAGAAAACTCGTACCGCCACCTCACAGGCGACGAGGAGCGCGACGTGTTCGTCGTGCCTCCGCTATTCAAGGAGATGGCCCGCCGGGGCTGGCTCGGCGACAAGACCGGCGCCGGTTTCTACAAGCGCGTCGACGGGGAGATCTACACCCTGGATTACGCGGCCATGGAGTACCGGCCGCGGCGCAAGGTCGCGCTGCCGGTGCTGGAGACGGCGAAACTGATTGAGGATCCCGCCAGGCGTCTGCGGGCGCTGGCCGTCGATGGCAGCCCGGCGGGCGAGTTCGTCTGGCGGCTGCTCAGCAGCGTCCTGGGCTACGCGGCGCGGCGGGTCCCCGAGGTTGCCGACGACGTCGTGAACATCGACCGCGCGATGCGCTGGGGCTATGCCTGGGATCTTGGCCCGTTTGAGACGTGGGATGTGGTGGGCGTCGAAGAAATCGCGAAACGGCTGGACACCGAGCACCGCCCCGTACCGCCGGTCGTGCGGGCCGTGCTGGAACGCGGCGAGCAGACATTCTATCGCTCGACCGAGAGCCGGCGTGAGTATTTCGATCTGGCCGCCGCGCGGTATCGCCCGGTGGAAGAACCGGCTGGGGTTCTGGTGCTGGCCTCTGTCAAATCGGCGAACCGCGTCGCCGCCGCAAACCCTGGGGCCAGCCTGATTGATCTGGGTGATGGGATCGCCTGCCTGGAGTTTCATTCCAAGCTCAACACCATTGGGGAAGATACCATCCGCATGATCACCGGCAGCCTGGAAGAACTGCAGCGCCACTTTGACGGTCTGGTCATCGGCAATCAGTCCCGCGATTTTTCCGCCGGCGCAAACCTCATGCTGATCCTGCTCGAGTCGCAGGACGGAAACTGGGACGAGCTCGACCAGGTCGTACGCCAATTTCAGCGCGCCAACCTGGCCCTCCGCTACAGTGCCAGGCCGGTCGTCGCCGCACCCTTCGGCCGGACGCTGGGTGGGGGGTGCGAAATCTGCCTGGGTTGCGCGCGGATCCGTGCCGCGGCAGAGACCTACATGGGGCTGGTGGAAACCGGGGCGGGTCTGGTCCCTGCCGGCGGCGGCACGGCGGAGATGGTGCGCCGGGTCACGGCCCGGTTGCCCGACGGCGTCGATGCCGACCCGTTCCCGCTGATCCAGTGGGCCTACGAGACCATCGCCACGGCCAGAGTCTCGGCGTCCGCGGAGGAAGCGCGCGTGCTGGGATTCCTGCGCGACGGCGATGGCATCTCGATGAACAGCGCCCGCCTGATCCAGGACGCAAAAGACGCCTGCCTGGCGCTGGTCCGGGCAGGGTACCAGCCTCCGCTCCGTCACCCCATCCGCGTGGTCGGCGATCGGGGGCTGGCCGCAATTGAAGCCTACCTGTACCTGATGCGCACGGCAGGATCGATATCAGAATATGACACGGTCGTGGGAGGAAAACTGGCCCACGTGATGTGCGGTGGCCACGTGCCGTACGGCACCACGGTCACCGAGGAGTACCTGCACGATCTAGAGCGGGAGGCTTTCCTGAGCCTGGCCGGCCAGCCGAAAACACAGGAACGGATGAGGTACATTCTGCAGACGGGGAGGCCACTACGAAACTAAAAGCGGGACTGGGGACTAGGGACTGGGGACTGGAACAAAATGGCAGTAACTAGTCCCTAGTCCCAAGTCCCTAGTCCCGCAGTCTGGAGTAAAGGAGCGACTCCATTGAGAGAGGCTGTGATCGTCAGCGCGGTCCGCACTCCGGTCGGCAGAGCGCCTCGCGGCACGCTCAAGGACACGCGGCCGGATGAGATGGCGGCGGCGGTGATCGCAGACGCGGTGCGGCGCGTCCCGGGGCTGGATTCCCGTGAGGTCGACGATGTGGTGCTCGGCTGCGCGCTGCCGGAGGCCGAGCAAGGGCTCAACGTGGCGCGGATCGCCGCCCTGCGGGCCGGGCTCCCGCACACCGTCAGCGGCCAGACCATCAACCGGTTCTGCTCGTCGGGCTTGCAGGCCATTGCCATCGCGGCCGAGCACATCATGAGCGGGTTCGCGGACGTGATCGTCGCCGGCGGGACGGAGAGCATGAGCCTGATGCCCGGTCAGGCCGGGCACCAGTTCCGGCCCAATCCCGACCTGGTCGCTCACTGGCCGGAGGTGTATATCTCGATGGGGCTCACGGCCGAGAACGTGGCGCGCGCGTACGGTGTCTCCCGCCAGGATCAGGACGCCTTTGCCTATCGCAGTCACCGGCGGGCCGCGGAGGCGATCAGCAGCGGGAAATTTGCCGACGAAATCACGCCGCTGACGGTGAAACGGTGGGAGTCTGACGGTGATGGCCGGCCTAAGGCCACCGAGGTCACGTTCTCGACCGATGAGGGGGTGCGCTATGACACATCGCCGGAAGCGCTGGCGAAGTTGAAGCCGGTCTTTGCCAGAGACGGGGTGGTCACCGCGGGCAACTCGTCCCAGACGAGCGATGGGGCGGCAGCGGTCGTGGTGATGTCGGCGGAAAAAGCCACACGGTTGAACCTGCACCCCCTGGGGGTCTTCCGTTCATTCGCCACGGCCGGGGTTCCACCCGAGATCATGGGCATTGGACCGGTGGACGCGGTTCCGAAGGCCGTGCGTCTGGCGGGGCTGTCCCTTTCCGAGATCAATCTCATCGAGCTCAACGAGGCGTTTGCGGCCCAGACGCTGGCCGTGATGCGGCAGTTGGACCTTGATCCCGAGACCGTCAACGTGAACGGCGGCGCCATCGCGTTGGGCCACCCGCTGGGATGCACCGGCGCAAAACTGACTGCCACGCTGTTGTACGAGATGCGCCGCCGCAACGCCCGCTATGGGCTGGTGACGATGTGCGTCGGGGGCGGCATGGGCGCGGCCGGAGTATTTGAAAGAGCGTAACGCTTGTCATCGCGAGGCCCGCAGGGCCGTGGCGATCTCTCCAAGTGAGGAGATTGCTTCGCGGCTTCGCCGCTCGCAATGACCGGTAAGGAATAAGGAGTCCAGATGGACGCCAAAGGGGTTAGCGCTCCGGTCGCCGGCGGCAGCTTCCTCATCCGGGAGACGAAACCGGGTGACGTGTTCGCGCCCGAGGCGTTCACCGACGAGCATCGGCTGATCGCGCAAACGGCGCGCGACTTCGCCGAACGGGAAATCATCCCCAACCTCGACAGGATCGAACAGAAAGACTGGGCCCTGACCCGGCAATTGTTCCGCCGGCTGGGCGAACTCGGCTTCCTGGGCGCCGGGGTGCCCACCGCCTACGGCGGCTCCGAGCTGGACATGATCACCTCGCTGATTGTGGCCGAAGAGCTGGCGGTGGGCTCGTTCAGCGTCTCCTTCGGCGCGCACGTCGGCATCGGCATGGAGCCGATCGTATTCTTCGGCACCGAGGCCCAGCGGCGGCGCTATCTGCCGCCCATGGTGCGCGGCGAGTTGATCGGCGCGTACGCGCTCACCGAACCCACGGCAGGATCAGACGCGATGGCCATCCGGACGAAGGCGGCGCGGTCGCCGAATGGCCGATTCTTTCTGCTCTCAGGCGCGAAGCAGTTTATCTCGAACGCGTCCTTCGCCGACCTGTTCAACGTGTTCGCCAAAGTCGACGGGGACCAGCATACCTGCTTCCTCGTGGATCGGACCACGCCGGGCGTCTCGGTGGGCGAAGAGGAGCACAAGATGGGCGTCCGTGGGTCCTCGACCGCGTCGGTCTTCCTGGAGAACGCCCCGGTGCCGGCAGAGAACGTCCTGGGAGAGGTCGGGCAGGGCTTTAAAGTGGCCGTGAACATCCTCAACATGGGTCGGTTCCGGCTGGCCGCAGGGTGCGTCGGCGCCTCGAAACAACTGCTGCGCCAGGTCATCGCCTATGCGCATGAGCGGCGGCAGTTCGGCCGGGCGCTGGCCGAGTTCGGTCTCATCAAGCACAAACTGGCGGAGATGGCGGTGCGGGTATACGTCGCGGAGAGCATGGCGTATCGCACCGGCGGGCTGGTCGAAGGCGCGCTGCACGGGATCCACGGCGACCCGAACGAGGCGATGCGCGCGCTTGAGGAGTATGCGATCGAGTGCGCCGTCAACAAAGTGTATGCGTCGGAAGTTCTCGACTATGTCGCCGACGAAACCGTGCAGGTCTACGGGGGATACGGTTTTATTGAGGACTATCCAGCGGCCCGCGCCTACCGCGATAGCCGCATCAACCGGCTGTTCGAGGGCACAAATGAGATCAACCGGCTGCTGGTCACCGGCATGCTGCTCCGCCGCGGCCAGCGGGGCCGGCTGCCGCTGCTCCCCGCCGCGCTGCAGGTCGTCGGGGAGCTCACCGCCCCGCCCTCCGGTGAGGCGCCTTCGACCGGCGTCCTGGACGAAGAGCGGCGCCTGGTGTCCATGACGAAGAAGGTCGTGCTGTTTACCGCCGGCGTGGCCGTGCAGAAGTTCCTGGATGCGCTTGAGGAGCAGCAAGAGATCCTGGCAGGGATCGCCGACCTGGTCATCGAGACGTTTGCCATGGAAAGCGCGTTGCTGCGCGCGCTGCGGGCCGTCGAGCACGACGGCCGCGAGCATGCCGCGATGAAGACGGCGATGGTCGAAAGTTACGTGAACGACGCCGTGCCCCGCATCGACGCCGTGACCAGAACGGTCCTGGCCGCGGTGGCGGAAGGGGACGGATTGCGCACCCAACTGGCAGGGCTGCGCCGCTTCCTGCGCTACACGCCTAAGAACACCATCGCCCTACGAAGGACAATTGCCGATCGCCTGATCCAACAAGGGCGCTACACGAGCTAAGACCTGTCATGTCTGAAGCTACCCCCGACCGGCCATGGCTCCGCTTCTACGAGCCCGGCGTGCCCCACACGCTGCGCTATCCGCGTGCCAGTGTCCAGTCTTTACTGGATGAGAGCGCGGCGCAGTTCGGCGACCGCAGCGCCGCCGTGTTCTTCGGCGCCGCCCTGTCCTACCGGGCCCTGCACACCCTGGTGCACCGCTTCGCCGGTGCGCTGCACCGGCTGGGCGTGCGGCCGGGCGATCGGGTGTCATTGCACCTGCCCAACTCCCCCCAGTTTCTCATCGCGTATTATGGCGCGCTGCGGGCCGGCGCGGTCGTCGTGCCGTTCAATCCGCTGTATGTGGAGCGGGAGATCGAGCACCAGTTGATCGACAGCGGCGCGGAAGTGGCCGTGACGCTCAATCTCTTCTATCCGCGGCTGGCCGACGTGCGGCCGCGGACCCGCGTGCGGGAGATCATCGTCACCTCCATCAACGCATATTTCCCTCCACTGCTGCGGTGGTTGTATCCATTGAAAGCCTGGCGGGAGGGCCATCTCGTACGTGTGCCCCGCGGGCGGGACGTACACCGGTTCAGTGAACTCCTCGACGCAGACCAGCCGGCGCCGCCGGAAGCCATCGACCCCGAGCAGACCGCGCTGTTGCTCTACAGTGGTGGCACGACCGGGACTCCCAAGGGGGTCATACTCTCGCACCGCAATCTGGTCTGCAACGTGGTCCAGGCACGCGCCTGGTTTACCGGTCTACGCGCGGGGGAGGATTCCATCCTGGCCGTGATCCCCTTCTTCCATTCGTACGGGATGACCGCCGCGATGAATCTTGCCGTCTCCGCAGGGGAGCGGCTGATCCTGCTGCCGCGGTTCCAGGCAGAGATGGTCCTGGGCGCGATCGCCGCTTACAAGCCGCGGCTCTTTCCCGGAGTGCCCACCCTCTACACCGCGATCATCTCGCATCCTCACGTGAGCAGGTACAACCTGCGCTCTGGGATGTCATGCATCTCGGGAGCGGCGCCGCTGCCGGTGGAGGTGCAGACCCGCTTTGAACAACTCACCGGCGGCAAGCTGGTGGAAGGCTATGGGCTCACCGAAGCCTCACCCATCACCCACGCCAATCCGATTTCCGGAATCCGGAAGATGGGCAGCATCGGCGTCCCCTTCCCCGACACCGACGCGCGGATCGTGGACGGTTCCGGCGAACACGCGCTCCCACCGGGAGAGGTGGGGGAACTCGCCGTCCGCGGCCCGCAGGTGATGCAGGGCTACTGGAACCAGCCGGCCGAGACCGCCCAGATGCTGCGCGACGGCTGGCTCTTAACAGGGGATCTGGCGAAGATGGACACCGACGGCTTCTTCTACATCGTGGACCGCAAGAAAGAGATGATCATCACCGGCGGCCTCAACGTCTTCCCGCGTGAAGTGGAAGAAGTCCTTTATGCGCACCCCGCCGTGCAGGAAGCGGCCGCCATCGGCGTGCGGGATCCCTACCGGGGCGAATCGGTCAAGGCGTTTGTCGTGTTGCGGCAGGGGGCGCGCGCCACCGCAGACGAGATCATCGAGCACTGCCGCCGGAATCTGGCCCCATACAAAGTACCCCGTGCGGTCGAATTCCGGACGCAGCTGCCCAAGTCGATCGTGGGAAAGATCCTCCGGCGAGTCCTAATGGAAGAAGAGCGAACCAGACAATAGCAGTCTTCCGAGTCTTCCAGGTCTACCAGGTCTTCCAGGTCTCCCAGCCTTGCGTTTGTCCTCCAGTAGTTAGACCTGGTAGACTCGGTAGACCTTGCAGACTTGGTAGACTGTCGTTCAGCGTCCCAGGATAAGGAAGACTCCGGCCAACAGTGCAATCACACCCATGACCACGTCGCGGGAAGAAAAGGAAATGTTGGTCACCGTGGTCAGACCGGTGAGGAGGAGCCAGATCGCCAGCAGCAGATTCCCGAGCTTCATGCGCATCATTGCTTGCGTCACCCCCTAGCGGAACATCTGCAGGAGCGGCCGCACGTCGGCGTCCTGGAGTTCTTCCGGCCACATCGGCAGCCGGCTGTGGGCGGTCCGCTGGCGCGGGTTGCGGTAGATGACCCCCAGCGGCAGGCGGCCCCGGCGATCAAAGTCGTTCAGCAGGTCCCAGGCGGCGTTCGCATCGCTGGGGTCGTGGCCGGCGGGGATCTCTTCGACATGCGCCCGGTACCAGTCGTAAGTGTTGAACTTGTTGTAGGTCACACACGGCGAGAAATCGTTCACCATCGCAAAACCTTTGTGCTGCAGCGCCTCGGCGTAGATCTCGGCCGCGTGCTTGGGATCGCCGCTGAATGACTGCGCCACGAACGTCGCGCCGGCGGTCAGGGCAAGCCGCAGTGGGTTGAACGGGGGCGGCGACTCCTCCGACCACTCCTTGATGTCCATGCCTCGGCCGTGGGTCGGCGAATTTTGCCCCTTCGTGAGCCCGTAGACGCCGTTGTCCATGATGACCAGCAGGACTTCAGGATCGCGCCGGCAGACATGGACGAAGTTCTCTACCCCGATGGCGAATGTGTCGCCGTCGCCCGCCAGCGTGATGACCTTCAACTCGGGGTTGGCCATCTTGGCACCCAGCGCGTACGCCAGCGCGCCGCCGTGCGTGCCGTGGAACGCGTTCCCGTTGAGGTAGTTGCGGATCTGCCCGGAACAGCCGATCCCGCCCACCATCAGGAGTTCGTACGGGGTGATCTCCAACTTGGTCAGCGCCATCTTCAATGCGGCGAGCACGCCGAAGTCCCCGCACCCCGGGCACCACTGGATGCGGTGGCGGGCGACCGCGTTCTCATCCCAAACCTTGGGAGAAACCTTTTGAGGCTTAACCTCTGCCAACCGACTCACCCCTACGCAAAATTTGTGGATTGAAAATTGTGAATTGTGAATTGAACTACCTGTATGGCAAATTTACAATTCACAATTCCGCAATCGTCAATCTCCCTCGCTCACCTTGACCGGGGCCGGCGCCTCCACGCCCACACGTACATGCTGCGTGCCGTTGCGGAGGATCTGTTCCGTCCCGCCAACCACGTCCGAAGCGTAGATTGGCAACCCATTGTACTTTACGATGCGGCGGACTGGAATCAGGCAGTAGGTCTGAACCAGGTCGGCAAACTGCCCGGAGAAATTCTGCTCCACGGAGA
>Ga0209803_1000516_pt1 | contig 25636 bp, 24 predicted proteins | sample GraSoiAngelo_138_FD_185895 | JGI IMG/M metagenome (GOLD analysis project Ga0209803, IMG submission 185895) | Grasslands soil microbial communities from the Angelo Coastal Reserve, California, USA - 14_0929_09_40cm (SPAdes) (version 2) | ecosystem: Environmental > Terrestrial > Soil > Grasslands ...
GTTTAGGGGCTTCCGTATCGGTGCGGGCGAGGAAGAAGCACCAGTTGGCCTTGTGAGCGTTCGAGGACCAGATCTTCGTCCCGTTGATGATGTAGTCGTCGCCGTCCTTGACAGCGCGGGTCTGGAGCGAGGCGAGGTCGGAGCCGGCGTTGGGCTCTGAGTAGCCCTGGCACCAGACAATACCGCCGGAAGTGATCCCCGGGAGGAACTGCTTCTTCTGGTCGTCGTTGCCGTAGACGATGATGGTCGGGCCAGCGTAGGTGACGCCGATGAGGCTGGTGTTCGGGGCGCGGTGGTAAGCGATCTCTTCAGAGAGGACGACCTGCTTCATGTAGGGCATGCCCTGGCCGCCGTACTCCTGCGGCCAGGCGGGGGCCACCCAGCCCTTGGTGGCGAGCTTCGTCGTGAACTGCCGCGCGAAGTCCCACTTGTCCTCCGTCAGCTCAAAAGGATCGAAGTCCCAGTCCTCGGGAAGTTCCGCGCGCAGGAACTCGCGGACTTCCGCGCGAAACGATTCCTCTTCGTCGGTGAAGCGATAGTCCATGGGACCGATCTCCTTGTGGTGCGGAATTCTTCCACAGAGTAGCACAGACGGCGATTATCGTGGCTCCGTTGGCTTCGTTTGGCGAGGGCGTCGCGTCGTCGCTCCGTTCGATCCTTCGAGACGCCGCCACCTCCCCTCCCGTCCCCCCCCCGCCGGCTCCTCAGGACGAACGGGTCGGGGACGGTTTCTTGAGCGCTGGCCCCTCCTGAGGCGGACACGCCATCGAGACGCGGGCCCGCTCGAATTGCCGAGGGCGGGGCGGCGTGATAGCGTAAGCGCCGTCCGCGAGGGCGGACCGCCAAGCTCAAGGAGACGTTCATGGTCAGCGTAAAAGAGGTCTACGAGGTCGGCGAGATTCCGCCAGTCGGCGAAGTGCCGCCGTCGATGTATGCGCAGGTGATCCGGCCGGAGCGGTTCGGGGAGCCGATCAAGGCGTTCCAGGTGGAGAAAGTCGAGACGCCGGCGGAGCTGAAGCCGCGGGAGGCCCTTGTGCTCGTGATGGCGGCGGGAATCAACTACAACAACGTATGGGCGGCCCGCGGCGTGCCCGTGAACGTGATTAAGGCTCGGGAGCGCGAAGGCGATATGACCGGCTTTCACATCGGTGGCAGCGATGCCTCGGGCATCGTGTACAAGGTCGGCTCGAATGTGTCGAACATCAAGGTGGGCGACCAGGTTGTGATCCACTGCGGGATGTGGGACGAAGACTCGCCGTTTGTGAAGGCCGGGAACGACCCGATGTTCGATCCGTCCTTCAAAATCTGGGGCTACGAGAGCAACTGGGGCTCGTTCGCGCAGTTCACGAAGGTGCAGGCGCACCAGTGCCTTCCGAAGGCGCCGCACCTGACGTGGGAGGAGGCAGCGGCGCCGACGCTAGTAGGTGCGACGGCGTACCGCATGCTGCGCGCCTGGCCGCCGCATACGGTCGAGAAGGGCGATGTCGTGCTGGTCTGGGGCGGGTCCGGCGGGCTGGGGTCCATGGCTATCCAGATCGCGAAGGATTTCGGGGCGACACCGGTGGCGGTCGTGTCGAGCGAGGACAAGTTCGACTTCTGCCTGAAGCTGGGTGCGAAGGGGTGCATCAACCGGAAGGAGTTCGAGCACTGGGGGATGCTCCCCCACTGGACGGACAACGAAGCGTTCGCGAAGTGGTCGCAGGGGGCGCGGGCCTTCGGCGCGAAGTTCTGGGAGGTCCTCGGCGAGCGCCGCAGCCCGCGCATCGTCTTTGAGCACCCGGGCGAGGACACGATCCCGACGTCTATTTTCATGTGCGACACGGGCGGCATGGTCGTGATCTGCGCTGGCACCAGCGGCTTTAACGCGACGGTGGACCTGCGCTACCTGTGGATGCGGCAGAAGCGGCTGCAGGGCTCGCACTTCGCGAACGATGAGCAGGCGGGGGCGTTCAACCAGCTCGTGCTCGACGGCAAAATCGACCCGTGCCTGGGCGAGACGTACTCGTTCGAGGACATCGGGAAGTGCCATCAGCTGATGTACGAGGGGAAGCAGCCGTTGGGGGTCATGGCGGCACTTGTGTCGGCGAAGCGGACCGGGATGCGAGAGGTGGAGTAGTCGGCTAACGTGGAAGGATGTCGAGGATAATGTCGTCCATTTGGAGGATATGCTGCGTGGCGCCTGTTCTCACGTCGACAACCGCCGGTTGAGACAAATGGAATTCCTGGCCGCCTACAAGTTGAAGAACCTGTGCGACTGCGTAGGAAGTGTCGGGAAGGGCCACTATTGTCCCACCACAACAACCCGTTCCCTCAGGGAGAGTCGTGACCAGCCTGGATTGCCCAGTGTCCCGGTTGAAGATGTGCAGTTCCCCCTCACGGGGTCGTTCTCTCATGGTCATGAAGGCCACTTCACTCGGGTTCAGCCAGTCACAGGCAATGACTTGGCGGCTGTCCGGATTTATCGTGTAGTCCTCGAACTCCGGGAAGAGATTGCGGGCTTCCCAATCGGGAGACTCGAGCAGGTAGAGGCCGGACAATTCGGCCAGTCCGATGCCCTGCGCGCAAAGCGCGTCGCTGTCGGGTGACCACGAACCGTTGTGCGGGTAAGCGCGGTCGCCCGCTGTAAGTACGGAGACAGGCGACTGGAACGGATCGACCACTTCGGCCCAGCCGCCCTCGTACACGGAATGGACGACTTTGAGCAGGCGGCCGTCCGGGGACCAGTCCGGGCCGATCGCGCGGTAGCATTGCGCCAAAACGTTGGCAACGCAGTCGGTCCCGCTGCCCGATTGGAATAAGGTAGCGTTGCTACCTGTCACAAAGTCGTAAATATCGAGACCGAGTGGCTGCGTGTGAACCACATAACGACCGTCCGGGCTGACGTCGGCGAAATAGTAACTCGGGATGTCCGCGTAGGAGAGCATGAGCAGCCTCTCGCCGGTGTCCAAATCGGTGTTGTAAATCATGGTATTCCCCTCGGCGTCTTGGGTAATGTAGTAGAGAAGGCTGGCTCCTGAGTTTGACTGGCCAAGTCTTAAATATGAGGCCGCGATACCCGTCGGCGTTACCTGTCTGGCATTCGAGCCGTCGCCGTCGCTGACCCATACCTCTCCCGCCATTGGGTAATTAGGGTCGGTGTCGCCGCGGAGGAACACTAAGGTGACATCGCTCAACCCAGGGAGCGTAACAGCCGATGCACTTGGGGCGGCGGTCGGAGTGGCGGTCGAAATGGTTCCAGTGCTGGTTGGAGAACCTGTCGCTTGCTCGTCTTCGTTGGTGCATGCCACCATCGTAGTAGCCAGGAGCAGCGGCCAGAAGAGCCAGTCAAGACGCCGGTGCATGGTTAACCGCCCAGTTTTGCCTAATAATACAACGCGGTTCCATGGTGGGCGGATTCTCGGCAAGATTAATTTCGCCTAATCGATTTACATCCTCTGCTTTCTATGTCTTCTGTGGATAGCCGGCCGGCGCACCCGCGACGCGACTGAGGTAGCCGGCCTTCGGCTTTGGCATCCCTTCGGGCATCCTGTCTTTCGCATCCCTTCGGGAATCACGTATAGAATGAGCGCGTGCAAATAAACGAAGCACCCGTCGCCGCCTGTCGTGAGGGAACCGGAGGTCTGATCTGACCACAGCCCTTGAATGGCTCGGTACCGCCACTTTTCGTCTGACGATTGGCGAGCTGGTTGTGTTTCTCGATGCGTACATGGACCGCGTCCCGTCGGCGCCGCCTGTGGGGTTGCGGACGGCAGAGGTGACGCGGGCGGACTTCGTGCTGGTGGGGCATTCGCACTTCGATCATCTGGCCGGCGCCGAAGTAATTGCGGAGAACACGGGTGCGAGGATCATCGGGTCGAACGAGACCTGTCGGGTGATGCGCGAGCGTGGCGTGCCGGGCGCACAGCTCTTGCCGTCGCAGGGCGGCGAGCGTCACCGTCTCGCAGATAGCTTGACCGTGCGCGTGTTTCCGAGCCTGCACGCTTGCACGTGGGTCCTGACGGACTCGGGCTGCGGCGAAGAGGAGCACGGGCATACGGGGCTCACGCAGGACGAACGCGCGGCGGTCCCGGGTGGCTTAGTGCAGCGGATAACAGAGCTAGCGACAGGGGGGGCAGAAGAAGGGCGGATAATCCTGCAGCACGTGCAGGGGTCCGCGGGCAGCTTGAGCGACGGCGGGCCGCTGGTCTACCTGATCGAGACGCCGGAAGGGTCAGTCTACTATCAGGACACCTCGGGCTGCTGGACGGGCGTGCTCGCGAATATTCCCGCGGATGCTGCGATTCTCGCGGCTTCGGGCCGCGCCAACGTTGACGGCGAGCCGGTGCAAGGCTCGATGGCGCAGTTCTTGACAATGGAGGCGAAGACATTGGGCGCGACGAAGGTGGTGCTCGGGCATCACGACAACTGGATGCCACCGGTTACGCGGGGAGGGTTCGATATCAGGCCGGTGAAGGAGGAGTTCGCGAAGTACGCGCCGCTCGCTTCGCTGATCGAGGCCGGCTATCTGGAGCCGATCGTTCTCTTCGAGTGATCTCGGTCGGGAACTTGCTGTGACACCGGCGCCTGTACCGACGCAGGGATTCATGTCATCCTGAGCGCCGGCGCGCTCGGTCAACGGATAGAGGCCGCCACGCGAAGGATCTTGTGGGGTGTGGTGGGACTGAGATCCGAAAGCATTGAAGAACTACTTCGTCTATCTGACCGCTGATCGTCATCGCGGAGCGATTTACACGGGCATGACCAGCGATCTTGTTTTCCGCCTCGGACAACACAAAGAGAGATCGATTCAGGGATTCACGCGTAAGTATCACGCAAGCCACCTAGTCTACTACGAGGAGACGACCGATGTGCTCGCAGCGATCGCTCGTGAGAAGCAAATAAAGGGATGGACCCGCGCCAAGAAGATAGCGCTCATAGAGTCGGTCAATCCTCACTGGGCGGACCTGAGCGAGTCATGGTACGACCCCACCACACCCCCAGATTCCTTCGCGGAAAGGCAACCCACAGAACGCGGGCGTGGTCGTCGCTCAGAATGACAACCGCGAACCGCCCGGCGCAGAACCCCCTGGCAACCGAGATCCGTGCCGCGATAGAGTCGGCGGCGACTCGCCCGCCGGCGCCGGACCGCAAGTTCAACAAGGATGACGAGTTCATTGCGTACGGGCTCAAGGTGCCAGCGTGGCGAAAAATCATGCGAGGGTTCCGGCCGAGACTGCGCTCGCTGTCACTTGAGGAGCGGGTGTCGCTAGCCGAAGCGCTCTTTCGAGAAGGCGAGGGCTGGCTTGGCCACAGCGCGATCTACGTGCTCGCCCTCAGCGTGGGGGAGCTTGGCCCTCAGCACTTCGACCGGCTCGACAGCATTGCGGACTCCTTCACCGGTTGGTCCCATGTCGACGACGTGTGCATCTCGGTGCTCCAGCCGCTGCTGCGAGCGCATCGCGCCGAGACCCTGGCGCTGCTCGAGCGCTGGAACCGGTCGCCGAACCGCTGGAAGCGGCGGGCGAGCGTGGTGGCGTTCGTTCGAAAGATCGGAGAGTCAGGGCAGTACACTGAAGAGGCGCTGCGGCTGTGCGAGAACCTCGTCTTCGATGGCGAGGACCTCGTGCGGAAGGGCGTGGGCTGGGCGCTGAAGGACGTGATGAGCGGAGACCAGGAGCGGGTGCTGGAGTACGTGAAGGAGCTGCGGCGGCGCGGCGTTTCGTCTACGATCACGCTGTACGCGGTTCGCGACCTCGATGGGCGCGAGCGGCAGGAGGTGCTGACGGTGACGCCGAACAGGACTGCAAGTTAGGGCAGGTTCGCGTTATCCATCTCGACAATCAAGTTGTCTGTGTGCAAATAGCGGTAAGTGCGTGGTAGTCGGATCGGTGGGTCTGACTGACGACCGATTTACGATACAACTCGCGAGGACACCGTGAACGTATTGGCAGACGAAAGTTATGGCTACTGTCGGTCCTCCGGCGACCACTCATCAGCCAATCGTTCTACGAGAAGGCTATAACTTGGGAAGGATTTGATCGAGAGCTTGGCCAAATCTGGAGTCAAATCGCCTATGCGAGTCGATGTGGTGCCATCCCATAGCCACCAGACCCTAGTTTCACCCGTCTTCAGGTCAAACGCACCGGGCGCTCTCATCATCGGAAACGCCTTAGCACGATCGGGAACGGGAGCGCTACCGGCAACTCGAATCAACCCGTCTTTCACCTCGGGGCGTACCGGATAAAACACATAGAATCGCTCCTGGGCTTGCGCCAACGACGACAGGTCGCTCGGTCGATGTTGATGAAGACCAGGCAGGACTCTAATGAGTTCACCATACTCGGGATGTTCGTGCGAATATTGCGCATACGCAAGACCCTTCGGTGTCTCGAACTCCAGTATGTCTCCTATCCGCAGTCTCATACGTTTTAGCTACGGAACGACACCCACCAATTCCGATAAGTCCGGATGAAGATCACGCTGCAGTGGCTCGGCACCGCCACGTTTCCGGCTGGGCTGCGTATCGCATGACGGTCTTACTGGACGCTTGAGACGCCTACTCATGGCGTTCTCTGTCGATGGCTGCGCGCAAGGGTGGCAGGACTTCGGCCGCTGCCCGCCGGCACTCTTCTTCGTGCGGGAAGCCGGACAGGATGAACTCGTCGATGCCCAGACGCCAGTAGGAGAGCAGCTCGCTCGCGACCTGCTCCGGGTCACCGACGATGGCCGTCCCCAGGTTCACCCTTACCTTCGAGATGCCGTTCCACAGCCGGGGCGCGCGATCCCTCAACTGTTGGCGCAGCTGCGCCTGCTGCCCGACCATCGGTGTCCCCTCGAAAGCGGCCCGCCGTTGCGCGATGACGCGCTCATCGGCTCGAGACACGAGGTCCTCCGCCGCGTCCCAAGCCTCCCGCTCGCTGGCGCGCACTATGAGGTGGGTGCGCAACCCGAAGACGGCGGGCCGGCCGGCGGAGTCGAACTGAGCGCGGACACGCGCCAGTAGCTCCTCGGTTTCCTGCAGCGGCTGGATCCAGGCGAGATAGACGTCGGCGCCGCGGGCGGCGAACCCCAGAGCCCTGGGAGAGGCGCCACCTACGTAGAACCGCGGCCCCTCGCCGACCGGCCCGGGTGAAACGATCGCGCCCCGAAGGCGGATGGTGCTCCCTTCGAAGACGACGGGCTCGGGCTTTGCCCAGAGGGCGCGGAGGGCGGCGATGAACTCGTCCGCCCGATCGTACCGGCGGTCGTGATCGATCTGCTCACCCAGACGCTCGAAGTCTCCCTGGATTCCGCCCGGAACGACGTTGAGGTCGATGCGGCCGACGCTTATCTGGTCGAGAGTGGCCGCCATCTGGGCGAAAAGCCCCGTCGAGATGAAACCCGGCCTGACCGCAACAAGAAAGCGGATGCGACTCGTGACCGCCGCCAGCGCCGTGACAGTCGTCCAGGTTTCGGCCAGGGGAGCGCTTTCCTCGAAGAGGCCGTTGCTGAATCGCGTGGGGATAAGCAGCGAGTAGTAGCCGAGCTGCTCGGCTGTTTCCACTACCTTGCGCAGGTACTCGAACGAGGGCGGCCGTTCCGCGCGGAAGGTACCTATGTGGGCGCCGTCGCCGTCGATTGGGATGAACCAGTCGAACCTCGGCTCCGGCCGGGGCGCGTCGGATTTCGTCGCCATCCTGGCAGTGAGCTTAGCAGTCGACGGGATGGATCGCTAACCGGTGTGGCAGAACCTTGACGTGAGCGTTAGAATAGGGCTCGCCTGAAGCACGGATTGGAGCGATACGATGGATTTTCGTGATTCACCTGACGAAGCAAATTTTCGCAAGGAGGTGAAGGCGTTTCTCGCCGCCGAGTTCAAAGGCTCGTCGGACGGTGGGTTGGAGGCGAGCGGGCCAAACGCCGAGCGGGCGAAGGAAGAAGTATCGCGCGGTGGCGTCGACCGCTTCGGCGCGTACAAGGGATGGATGAAGAAGCTGGCTGCGAAGGGGTGGACGGCGCCGGCGTGGCCGAAGGAGTACGGCGGCGCGGGGATGACCGTGATGCAGCAGTTCGTGTTCAACGAGGAGATGGCGAAGGCGCGGGCGCCGCGGCCGGGCGGCATCGGCATCGCGTTCGGCGGCCCGACGATCATCGCCTACGGGACGGACGCGCAGAAGCGGGAGCACCTGCCGAGCATTCTTTCGGGCGACGCCGTATGGTGCCAGGGATTCTCCGAGCCCGGGTCGGGATCGGATCTTGCCTCGCTTCAAACGCGAGCAGAGAAGGACGGCGACGATTACGTTATCAATGGACAGAAGATCTGGACGTCGGGCGCGCAGTTCGCTCAGCGAATGATCCTGCTGGCGCGCACCGATCCGAACGCGCCGAAGCATAAGGGGATCTCTTACTTCCTGCTCGACATGAAGTCGCCCGGGGTCAGCGTCCGTCCGCTGGTGAACATGGCGAACCTCCCTGGTTTCAGCGAGGTGTTCTTCGATAACGTCCGAGTACCGGCCAAGGACCTCCTGGGCGAAGAGAACCGTGGGTGGTACGTAGCGACGACAACGTTGGACATCGAGCGGTCTTCGATCGGGACTTCGATCGCTCAGCAGCAGTCGGTTGACGACCTGATCCGTTTCGCGAAGGAGATGGGCAACGGAAGGGGCGAAAACGGGAACGGCAGGGCGAAGAGCGTGCGCGTGGAACTCGCCGAGCGCTGCATCGAGGCGGAGACGGCCCGGCTGCTTTCATACCGGGTCATCACGCTGCAGAACAGAGGCATGGTTCCGAACCACGAGTCGAGCGCGGTCAAACTATATGCCGCTGAGCTGAGCCAGCGCGTCGCGGAGACGGGCATCAGGATTACCGGACTATACGGCCAGCTCGATCGCGGTCCGTCCGACGAGAAAGATTCGGCGAGCAGCCGCTGGGCGCCGAACCGTGGACGCTTCATGCGATCGTACTTACAGACGGTATCGGCGACGATCGCGGGCGGAACGAGCGAAGTGCAGCGGAACATCATCGCGACGCGGGGGCTGGGGCTGCCGAGGGACTAGCGCTACCCGCGGTTTATTGTCGCGAATTCGATAGCTTCAATGGGCGAGCGTTTACGCCCACTGCCCGTCCGCGTTCTACACTCGTAGAGGTAAGCCTATGTCTGGGAGGTGTCAGCATGGGAAGAATGCAGCAGACGTTGGAGAGAGCCCAGGACGCCGTCCGTAGCTCGCGAGATGCCATCGGAAACGGCGCGACCCGCGAGACGGCGGCCGGGCTCGTCGAGCGCTTTGGAGCTGGCATCAGGAAGCAATCACGACGGGCGGCGCACGCGACCGAGTTGGCGGGCGACCGGATTGGTGGCCAGCTGGAGCGCAAGGCGGCCGAGATTCGACCTCGGCGCTCACCGATTAGGCGCGTCGGGGGGTACGCCACGCGGCACCCGAAGCAGACGCTAGCGGTGTTCGGGCTCATCGCCGTAGTGGTCGCGCTGATGGCCATGCTGTTGAGTGGCCGCCGTTCCGAAGAGGAAGCTGAGTTCGAGGGCTACACCCTGCCGCCGAGGATCTAGGGGCATCCCAAACGGCGGCAATTGAAGCTGCCGGACCACCTTCCGGACCTGTATGGCTCGGGATTGAACGAGCCGATGCGGGTGCTTGCTACTCGCGCGGAAGGCCGAGGCCCCGCTGGGCGACGATGTTCCGCTGGACTTCTGACGTGCCGCCCTCGATGGTGTTGGCCACGTTGCGGATGTACGAGTAAGACATCCTCCCTTTCATGGGAGAAAGCCTACTGCCGCGAGCGAGCGGGCCGTAAAGACCCATGAGTCGGACGCCCGTGTTGGCGATGCGCTGGTTCAGCTCCATGGAGTAGAGCTTGACGGCGGAGGCCTCGTAGTTGGGGATCATGCCCTTCGCCTGCATCGAGACGACGCGCGCGGAGAGGCTCATCGCGACTTCGGTCTCGAGGTAGCGCTCCGCTAGCTCGGTACGCAGTGCCGGGTCGGACTTTATTCGGACTACGCCGTCGCTCTGGTTGTCGCGGGCGAACTTGATGAGGTCTTCGACGTTCTGCTGCTGGCCGACGGCGGAGCCGATGTTGGAGCGCTCGATGTCGAGCGTGGTCACCGCCTGGTACCAGCCGCGGTTCTCTTCGCCCACGAGGTTCTGCGCCGGGATGCGCACGTTGTCGAAGAACACCTCGTTGAACTCGTGGGTGCCGGCCATGTTCATGAGCGGGCGGACTGTGACGCCGGGAGAGTTCATCGGCACGATGAAGTAGGAGAGGCCTTTGTGCTTGGGGACATCGGGGTCGGTGCGCGCAAGGAGGAGCATGTACTGCGACATGTGGGCGAGCGTGGTCCAGATCTTCTGGCCGTTGATGACGTAGTCGTCGCCGTCCTTCACAGCCCGGGTCTGGAGAGAGGCGAGGTCGGAGCCGGAGCCGGGCTCGGAGAAGCCCTGGCACCACATCTCTTCGCCGGCGAGGATCTTCGGGATGTGCTTCTTCTTCTGCTCTTCTGAGCCGTAGATGATGATCGTGGGCCCGATGACGGCCACGGCGAGCGCGCCGATGAAGATCGGGGCCGGAGCGCGCATGCGTGCCGTCTCCATGCTGTAGATAAACTGCTCCATAATCGACATTCCCGCTCCGCCGTACTCTTTCGGCCAGGCCGGCGCGACCCATCCCTTCTGGGCCACCTTCTTGCGCCAGGCGAAGAGGTTACCCGCCTGCTCGAAGAAGGAGACGTCGCCGCCGCGCAGCTCCTTCGGACAGTCCTTCTCGATGAAGTCGTGGACTTCCGTGCGGAAGGCTTCTTCCTCAGATGTGAAGCGAAAGTCCATGATTGGCTCCCTTCGGTCGCAGTTTGTAGGTTATCGTTTTCAGTTATCCATAATCAGCGCGATCGCTGGTCTGGACCCGCCTCTGCGGCCATCGTGATGATACGAGGACTCTAACGTGCGCGTCAAGGTTCTCACAGATTCCGGGACGGTGGACAGCGTTGTAAGCGCGAGGCAGTCCTTGTAGCGAAAAGTCGGCTCGAAAGGGACGCGGCGTCGATGACTACGCCCCCGATTGCGTGGGTGCCTCGCTCCTACGTTCGGCCTCATTCAGTCGCTTGGCTTCTCAAGGGTCCGCGCGTTCTCGTCTTCTCGCTCGGCCGCTGCAAGTAGCGCCTCTTTCACGGTAGAGTCCGCCTCATTGGCCGCCCAGGCGCGGTACAGCCCGGCGCCGGCCCGCTCTAGCGTCGCGAGAAGTGCCTTCTGCTCGTCGACCGGCTTCTCTGCGAAGAGGGCCGCGAGCACCTCTTGGAGCGTCTGCTTCAGCCCGAGGACGATCTGTGACTGGGTAACGAGCGCTACAAGGCGGTCCTCGACTGTCACGCGGGTCTGCCAAACGAGCGTCTGCTTGCCACGATGGAGGGGAACGCATTCGCCGCGGACTGTCTGGCCGGTTCGGGCGGCGGCGAGGAAGTTGGTCTTGGACTCGATGGTGGTGGTCCCGGCGCCCGGCGGGAGATTGAGTGAGGTCGCGACGCCCCCGAGCGTGTCCGCGAACGCCATGATCGCGCCGCCGTGCATAATGCCGGGGACGGTACAGAGCTCTTCGCGGACGTCGAGCTCCGCGCGCACGCGATCCGCGGTCACTTCAACGAAGCGCATGCCGAGGGTATCGGCGAAGAGGCCCTTCAGGCGCTCCTGCATCGCGGTTGCGGCGGCACTCATACCGGGGATCCGCGGGACCGGCGTGAGGTTGTTCCGAAAGCGCGCTCCGGCTTCGGTGAACTCAGCCTGCGCTGGCGTAATCGATGCTTCGACAAGCTCAGCACGAACGGAAGGCCGGGCATCCTATGAACCGGCGATGTCGCGGGCGTGCTGGTCGACGTGGGCGATAGCGATCATGGAGACAACGTCCGCGAGCGGGCCGGTGATGCCACCGGCTGAGCGGATCGGCTGATTGAGGAGCGATTCGTCCGCCTGCTCGAACGCGGCGATGGTGGTGGCGCGGTTCTGTTCGAACTCGTGGATTAGTTCCGCGACGCTCATCGGGGCGCGTTTTTCGACCTGGCGGGCGTTGTAGTCGTCGATGCCACCGCGGGCCGGGCGAGATGCGGGCTCCACGGCGGCTTCTTTCGGAGCTTCGGCTGGCGCTGGTGATTGCGCTTCACGCGCTACGTCGATCAGCCGCGGATAGGTCCACTCAATGGAAGCAATGTGGGCGAGAATCTGGCGGCCATTCCAGCCGCTTTCGTAGCGGCCTTGTTCGAAACTCTCTGGTGGCAGGCCACGCAGTTTGGAAACGACCTGGTCGCCGCTCGTGCGGAGCTTGTCCAGTAGCTCAGCCTTGGACGCTGTCATTCGGAACCTCCTTTTGGTGAGGCCCGGGAACTGCCCTCCACCGCGGAAGGATACCAACCTTCACGTAAAAGTCAAGTTCAGACACCGGTTGGCAACGAAAGAGCGTTCGCCTACAATCCAGTGCTGAGAGAAGGAGGTTGCGATGTCCGACGTCCACGAAATCGCCGATGGGATTTATCGCATCTCAAGCTTCGATGGGAATTACGCGCCGGTAGAGTTCAGCCAGTTCCTGATAAAAGGAGAGAAGCCGCTGCTGTTCCATACCGGATCGAAGGGGCTTTTCCCGCAGACGTTGGAAGCGGTGAAGAAGGTAGTCGACCCGGCCTCGCTGTCGTACATCAGCTGGTCTCACCTCGAGTCGGATGAGTGCGGGGCGCTGAACGAGTTTCTTGGTGTCGCGCCCAAAGCCGAGCCGGTGCATGGCCAGATCGGCGTAATGCTCAGCGTCGGGGACTTCTTCGACCGGCCTGTACGCGGCCTGGGCGACAACGAGGTGCTGGACCTCGGGCAGAAGAAGCTGCGTTTTCTCATCACGCCGCATGTGCCGCACGCCTGGGACGCGATCCTCGTCTTCGAAGAGACGACGCGCACGCTATTCTGCAGCGATCTTTTCACGGTGTTCGGCAAGCCGCAGCCAATCACGGAGGGCGACATTATCGAGCAGTCGATGGCAGCGCTGCAGAACCTGCCGGGGTATTTGCCGGTTGGGCCCCATACCGGCGCGGTATTCGACCGGCTTGTCGCTCTGGAGCCGAAGGTGCTGGCCGGTCACCACAGCTCTGCCTACAACGGCAACGCTGTGCAGGCGCTCCAGGACCTGCGTGGCGAGCTTTTCAGGTTCGCCGGGCTGGCCGTCGAAGAAGTCGTACAGGGGTCGGATGAGGAGCCTTCAAAGGCAGAGCCATACGGTTAGCCGAGATACAGGGGAGGACCTACTATGATCATCGGTGCTCATTCAATTATCTATAGCAGCAGTCCCGACGCCGACCGTGCTTTCCTGCGCGATGTCCTCAAGCTACCGAATGTCGATGTGGGTGAGGGATGGCTGATCTTTGGATTGCCACCGGCGGAAGTCGCAGTGCACCCGTCTGAGCAGAACGATGTTCACGAGCTCTATCTAATGTGCGACGAGATCACGGCGTTCGTCACGGAAATGGACAAGCACGGCATCGTCTGCGACCCGATTACCGACGAAGGCTGGGGCTTGCTCACCCAACTGAGGCTGCCAGGTGGTGGGAAGCTCGGCGTTTACCAGCCGCGGCATGAGCGACCAAAGGTGATCAGCGCAGGCAGCCCGGTCAGGGAACGTGCGTCATGAACGGCGGCATAGACAATCCGCTTCTCAAGCACCAGGTCTAGCACCTACCACTCGCGCTCTAGCACCTAGCGCCCGTCTTCGCCTTCGCGACGGTGCCGTTCGGCCTCCTTCGCCTCTTCTTCCTCGCGGCGCTCGCGTTCTTCGGGTGATTCGGCGAGCTCGATGGCGCCTTCTTCGGTCGTGCGAAGTTCGGCGGTGAGGCGCTCGCCGAGGACGGCGTAGCGGTCGATCCCGAGATAGTGGAGGGGCCGGTAGTCCGGGTCGTCGATGAGCCAGGTACCGTCGAAGGCTTCGGGCTCGGCCTGGACGACGAGAATACGGCCGACGAAAAGCGTGTGATCGCCGACGCGTAGCGCGTCTTCGAGTGAGCACTCCACATAGGCCAGACAGTTCTCGATGAGCGGGGCGCCGATCTTCGAGGCCTTGAAGGTAGCCAGCTTCGCGAGCTCGAGCTTGCCGACATTCGCCCCGGAGACGGCGCCGAAGTAGTGCGTGTGGTTCATGAGGTCCCGACCGGGGAAGTTGAGCGCAAACTCCTCCGCGAAGCGGACCATGTCGTGCGTATGGCGGGCGTGATTGACTGCGACGCCGATGAAGGGCGGGCGGCGGGAGAGCGGAACGGTCCAGATGGCGGGCATTACGTTGGTCTCGTTGCGGAAGCGGGTCGTGAGGAGGACGACAGGGCCGCCGTTCAGGAGACGAAGGGCATCGGTAGGCTCAAATGATCGCATCGAATGATCGTCGCAGTTATCGCTGCAGATTATGCCATGAAGTTACGCGCGGCCAGATGTTGGTGGCGATGGTGGGCGAGCTGAGGTTAGCCGTGCGGGACAGCCCGCCTGGGCAAATCCAGACGAACCCAGTCGGTTACGCGGTCCTGAACGGCGATCATTAGATCGACCATCAGGTCGTCGAAAGCCGTGTCGTCGGCATTCGTGTCCTGCCTGCGCGCACGGCCCAGACGCGAGCGGGCGTGTGCTTCAAGGCGGGACATGAAGTCGTCGCATTCGGCCAGGTAGTCCATTGCCGCCTCGACGGCGGCCTGGGTCGCGAAAGATGGGGAATTTCCGAGCAGTTTGGCGGCATCGTAGAAGAGGTTATCGAGCGCGGGAGCGCGCAGCTCGACATCCTCTGCCGGCGCAAAGGCGTGGCGCCGCTTTCCGGTGAGCGTCTGGCCGGGCCGGCGGGCCTGAGGCTGTAAACTCACGGCTCGAACCTAACGGTTTTGGCGCCCGTTGTGAAGAGGCGGGCGCGGGTTTTTCCGCGGTTATGTACAAAACGGAGCGAGCGCTCGCTTAGTTACCCAGGGGTTCTTCTGCACGTCGAAGCACGCCAAAACTACGGGTCAAGGCGGCCTAAGGCGCGAGATCGGCGAGCGTGAACTCGGCGATGCGCTCGGCAAGCATTATGGTGGGGATGTTTGTATTGGCGCGTGGGATCACAGGCATAAGGGAGGCGTCGGCGAGCCGGAGATTGCGTACACCGAGGACGCGGCCGCGTTCGTCGGCGACCGACATCGGATCGTCGGGCGGCCCATGCGTGAGGTGCAGGCGGGGTGGGCGCCAGTCGCGACGTTGCGGCGCATCCAGCTCTCGAGCATGTGCTCGTCCGCCAGCTCCTCCGGCGTTGGGCGGCGGACGCCTCTCGTGACCGCCTTAACGGCTCGCGTCTCGCAGAGCTGCATAGCGCGGGCCAGGCCGTCTCTTAGCTTGGCGTAGTCGCGTTCGTCGGAGAGGTAGTCGGGGAGGATGCGTGGTTGGGTGTCGATGTCTGCACTGTCGAACTGGAGGCGTCCACGCGAGTAAGACTTAAAGACGCAGGCGGCGATGCCGCAGAGCATCCGCCCGCCCACCTGATGCATGAACGTTAGCGGCTCGAGTTGCATGTTGTTCCGGTCGTCACTGACCGAAGCTGTGTAGCGCAGCGTCGTCTGGATCACCGGCATGTCCCAATCGACGACACCAGCTTGTGGGTAGAGGGTCGGCCCGATCGCGGGGTGGTCCATGAGGTTGCGCCCCACGCCTTCGAGGGCTGCCACCACGCCGACACCGAGCCGGTCGAGGACGTCGCGAGGGCCGATGCCGGAGCGGGTGAGCGCCGCCGGCGTATGGATCGCCCCGCAGGCAAGTACGACGTGCGGGGCGGAAATCGACTGGATCGCGCCTTTCGTCCTTACCTCGACAGCGCAGACGGCGCCGTCCTTGAAGACCACGCGTTGGAGGTCCGTGTCGGGCAGGACCGAGAGGTTGGGCCGATCGCGGGCCATGGCCAAGTAGGCAATTGCGGCGCTAATGCGGAGGTCGCCGCGCTTGTTCATGGGATGGGGACCGAAGCCTGTGGACGCGGGATCGTTGTGGTCGGCGCATTCTGGGTAACCAAGCTCGCCAAGGGCGTCCATGCAGGCGGCCTGGAAGGACACGAGCTCGTCGCGTGTGTGGCGACGGATGGGAAGCGGGCCCTTCGAGCCGTGGTAGGGAGCGTCCGGGAAGTCGAGGTCGTTTTCGAGCCGGAGGAAGGCGGGGAGTACCTGCTGCCAGCTCCAGAGCGGATTGCCGAGCCGGGCCCACTCGTCGAAGTCCTCGGGAACGCCGCGGAGGGCGATGGCCGTGTTTACGGCGGAGGAGCCGCCGACGACGCGGCCGCGGGCGAAGGGCAGCGCGCGGCTCGTGCTACTTGGCGTGTATTCGAGGCGCCAGTCGTGGTCTGCGAAGGAGGCGTGATTGACGTTGCGGAGGTCTTCGGGCAGGGCCTCGAGGTTTGGATAGTCGGGTCCGGACTCGATCAGGAGGACGCGGATGCGCGGGTCTTCGGAGACTCGGGCGGCGACGACGCATCCGCCGGAGCCGGCGCCGGCGACGATCAGGTCGTACTCGTAACTCACGGCGTTAGTTTAGCCGGAGATTCGGGCGGGTTCACGCGCGTGCTTGACGACGTGTGAGCGCAAGGAAACGGGGCTGGGGCGCGTCCTTACCTTCGCGATGCCTGGGACCTTCACGCGCCACACCCTCTCCGAGCAGCGGGCGAGCGCCCGTTCCGCTGTCGTTCCTGCGCGGCTGTTCGGTCACTGCGTTTGCAATTGCGGGCACCCGTTCGTCTGGCACTGTTTCTATTCGACGCATGGCCGCCGAGACGGTGCGCTAGAGGAATGCTTTCCGTACTGCGCGACGCCGTGCCCGGACGCGGTGGAGCGCTGCGAAATGTGCGTGGAGTGCATGGCGTTCGCCGATCCGAAGGACCAAGCGCCGACGTGGTGGTCGGCCAAGCGCTTCAGCGAGACCTTGCCGGCGAGCCATGTGTGGATGGCTGCGCCGCACGCCGAGAGCTGGATTCTCGGGCAGCTCTACCGGGCGTTGAAACGAACGTAGGTCGCGGATAAAAGATTAGGCGAAGCAAGACCGCCCGCGAGTCTGCCGCAAGCTAGACTCGGGATTACAACCCCCACCCTCGCTTCGCCTGTAAGTTGGCACATTACGGGGAAGCGCGAGCGACGTCAAGAGAAATGATGTACCGATTATTAGGTACGTGGGGCGAACCTTTTGCTGTAGACCTGAGAGCCGGACGTTCCGAGATTCGGCGTACAATCGCCCTGTGACGACTCCGGTAAGCCAGATCGAGACCGTACTTATTCCCGCCGGGTCGTTCACGATGGGTAATGACAATGGCCGCCCCGATGAACGGCCGGCGCATCGCGTGTCGCTATCAGCGTTTCGGATGGCGGTGCTTCCAGCGACGAACGAGGACTACGCCGCCTTCCTGGCCGCGACCGGCCACGAGCTTCCACGCTTCTGGAACGTCCCGGCGTTCAACAATCCGTTGCAGCCAGTCGTGGGCGCAAGCTGGTTCGACGCTGTCGCATACTGCGATTGGCTGAGCGGAGTTCATGGCGCTTGGTTTCGGCTGCCCACCGAGGCGGAGTGGGAGAAGGCGGCGCTCGGCGGTGTGGACGGTGCGAGGTACCCCTGGGGTGACGAGCCGTTCGACGGCGAAGGCGGACGCTTTCAGCAGGACGCGACGTGGCAGGTGGGCGCCGCGCCAGCAAACGGGTACGGCCTCATCGACATCGGCTTCAACGTGCACGAGTGGTGCTCGGACTGGTACGACCCTGGCTACTACGCGGTCTCGCCGGAGGTCGACCCGCAGGGACCGCCGAAGGGCGCGGTCCCCGCGCCCCATTTGCCCGAGCGGAAGGCATCGCGCGGAGGCGCGTGGCGGCATGCTGTGAAGGTGAGCCGCTGCGCGGCGCGGAGCAGCATTCCGCCGGATTACAGGTACAACGATTATGGGTTTCGGGTGGTGATGGAGGCCTAGGGACGGGGAGGTCTAACATCAGAGCAGGGGCCGAAGGTCATCGGTGCGCCGGCATACGGGTTCGGCACATCCGGAGGTTGAGTGGACTTCGCAGCGCGTAGACTCGCGCCCAAGCGAGCGGAGCTCACAGCCCTTCTCGACCAGATTGCGCCCGGCGGATGTGTCGTCAAGAGGCGAAGGCTGCCGGGCGGCCTAGGCTGCCGCATGGACGTGCTTGACATCCGGCGCGCGGACGGCAGCCGCGGGAAGGTGACGCTGCGCCGTTTCGTGCGCGAAGGGCATCGATTCTCGACGCCCGGCCACGTCGCTCACGAATTCGAGATCCTTCGCCTTGTCGAGCGAGCCGCGGTTCCGGCGCCGCGGCCGATCCTTCTCGACTCCGAGGGACACTATTTCGGCGTGCCGGCCATCGTAATGTCTTACTTGCCGGGCCGACCGCTCTTCCCGACGACGAACCTCGGAAATTGGACCAGAGGTTTGGCCGATGTTCTGAGGCAGCTGCACAATGTTAGACCGGAGCGATTCGACCTATCCTTGTTGCATGTCCAGCTGCGGGACGGCATGCGTGCTCGCATTGAGCAGTGGCGGACTGAGCCGCTGGTCGATCCGCTCGCCGTTGATATGCTCTCCGTTCTCGACTCGGAGCTCCACCAGATCGACTTCTCGGGGCCGACTATTGTCCATGATGACTTCTGGTCAGGTAATACGGTGGCGTCCCGGGGGCGTATCACCGGCATCATCGATTGGACAACCGCAGAGGTGGGCGACCCGAGGACAGACGTGTCGCAATGTCGGATCGATATGGTACTCAGCCATGGTCCCGAGGTGGCCGATCGGTTTCGCGATGACTACGAGCGCCTCGCCGGCAAGCGGCTCGAACACCTGTGGTACTTCGACCTGTACCGCGGTTACCACGCATGGCCCCAATACGAGCATTGGCTCGAGGGATATCACGACATTGGTCTCGTGCATTTGAGGCCAACCGAAGTGGGGGAACGACTGCGGGCGTTCTTGCACCGGGCGGTGGGTGAGGCGCGCACGTCTCAGAGCACCGGGTCAGGCTGAGTTACTGTGCGGCCGCGGGGGGTTATCGGGCCGAAGTGTGGCGTTAGGTTAAACGGGTGTTTGCCTCGTTAAAGCCTGGCCCCCGGAGCGGATGGCGGGCTCGGCGGTGAGTGTTCGAGCGTGATCTAAGTGGCGAAGTGATATCGTAGAAGTGACTGGAGGTGCCGCCCATGCAGCTGTTCAAGCGTGATGTGAAGATGATTTCGCCGGAGGAGGCGTTGCCGGGGCGCGAGCGGCCGGCGTTCGACGTGCCGGAGCGGCATGAGGTGCTCGGCACGCCGCTCGAGCCGCCGTTCCCAGAGGGGATCGAGACGGCGGTGTTCGCGCTGGGGTGCTTCTGGGGTGCGGAGCGGCTGTTCTGGCTAATGCCGGGCGTGTATACGACGGCGGTCGGGTATGCGGGCGGGTTGACACCGAATCCGACGTACGAGGAGGTATGCTCGGGGCGCACGGGGCACGCGGAGGCGGTGCTCGTGGCGTTCGACCCGAAGAAGGTGTCGTACGAGTCGCTGCTGAAGACGTTTTTCGAGGAGCACGACCCGACGCAGGGGATGCGCCAAGGGAACGACGTGGGCACGCAGTACCGGTCAGCGATCTACTACGCGAACGAGGAGCAGAGGCGCGTGGCGGAGATGGTGCGCGACGAGTACAACCGTGCGCTCGAGGCGGCCGGCAAGAAGCCGATCACGACGGAGATCGTGCCGGCGGGGCCCTTCTACTACGCCGAGGACTACCACCAGCAGTACCTGCACAAGGTGCCGAACGGGTACTGCGGGCTGAAGGGGACAGGTGTGGCGTGCACGATACCCGAAGGAGCCAGGAGTTAGGAGTAAGGAGCCAGGAGGGCGAGATGTCAGAAGTCAGAGGTCAGACGTCGGAGGTCGGAGGTCAGAGTGGGTTGAAGGAGGTGCCGGCGTCGGACGAGGAGTGGCGGCGGAAGCTGTCGCCGGAGGCATATGCCGTGCTGCGGCAGGCGGGGACGGAGCGGGCGTTCACGGGCGCGTACACGGACACCGAGGACCCAGGCCTCTACCGCTGCGGCGCCTGCGGGAACCCGCTGTTCGAGAGCGACACGAAGTACCACTCCGGCTGCGGATGGCCGAGCTTCACGGAGACAGTCTCGCCGGAGGCCGTGGAGCTGCTGGAGGACCGAGCGCACGGGATGGTGCGCACGGAGGTGCGCTGCGCTCGGTGCGGGTCGCACCTGGGGCACGTGTTCCCGGACGGGCCTCAGGACCGAGGCGGGCTGCGGTACTGCATGAACTCGGTGGCGCTGGAGCTGGACGAGGCGGGCCAAGCCGGCTAGCGGGCAGACCAGCCGGACAAGCGGGACAAGGCTGCCAGCCGTCTGACCGGCAACGGCGGGTCAATCGGGCGATTTCTGGGGTCAATCAATGGTGATTTCGTGTTTGGTTTTTGATTGGTTTGGCCGGCCGTTCGTGGTGTCTGATTGAGTCGGCGCGTGATTTTTCTTTTTGTGCTCCATCCGTGTGTGAGCGGGTGCTAATTTGTCTGATTGAGTCCGATTCAAGAATAGGGAGGGTCTGAATCAATCTAAGCGGCCGCGTGGTTGCTTCGGCTGTCCACGGAAGGTCACAGAATTTCACTGAAGAATTTCGCTGCATAGTAGGCCTCTGTGTCCAGAGTAGCGGATTGGGGCGCAAGCTCTAAGGGGGAAAATGGCACTCCCGGCAGATCGTCGGGGGAACTAGCGGTCCGACTTCCCAAGTGTACGCGCGGGGAGTAGAATCTTGGCTGCGAATCGCCGGGAACGGTGGGGCGGGCGCTTCGGTGGATTCGGACCGGAACCCTCCCAAGCCTCTCCACTTGATCGCTATGGCTTCCCCTCGCCGCCGACGACGCTGGGAATGCCCACGCCCACTAAAGTGGGCCCGAGCGTAAGGAGCGAAATATGGCGGCAAACGGATCGAAGCCTGACACGATCGTCCTCATCAACGGACTTTGGATGACGGCCCTGAGCTGGGAGCACTGGGCCGAGCGCTATCAGCAGAAGGGATTCAAGGTGGTTGCGCGGAGCTGGCCGGGGATGGAGGGGGACATCGAGGAGCTGCGCCGCAACCCACCGAAGGAGATCGGCAACCTCGGTGTCACGGAGATCGCCGACCACTACGAGGCAGTCGTCCGAGAGCAGTCGTCCCCACCGATCATCATGGGCCACTCGTTCGGCGGCTTGTTCACGCAGATCCTTGTCGACCGCGGCCTCGGCTCTGCCGGCGTCGCGATCGACTCAGCGCCGGCCAAAGGCGTCTTAGGGCTGCCCTTCTCAACGCTTAAGGTGTCGCTTCCGTTCACGATTAACCCGTTCAACCTGAACAAAGTGGGCGCGCTCAGCGAAGGTCAGTTTCACTACGCATTCGGCAACCTTCTGAGCGAAGAGGAATCGAAGAAGGCGTACGAGCGCTATGCGGTGCCTGGACCGGACCATGTCCTCTTTCAGGCGAGCGTTGCCAACTTCAACCCCCGTTCCGCCACGGCTGTGAACTTCCACAACGACGACCGTCCACCGCTCCTCATGATCGCCGGCGGCAAGGACCACATCGTGCCAGCGTCCACGACCAAGGCCAACTTCAACCTCTACAAGAAGTCAAAGGCCCTCACTGATTACAAGGAGTTCCCGGAGCGCTCGCACTTCACGCTCGGCCAGGCCGGCTGGGAGGAGGTTGCGGACTACGCTCTGAATTGGGCGGTAGAGCACGCGAATCAGCGTGCCACGGCGGCGTAGGCGGGATAGAGGCGGCCGGGCCGGGACCGGGGCGGGCCGCGGTATTGCATGAACTCGGCGGCGCCGGAGCCTGGACCTGCTGCTTGTAAACTTCGCGGCTATCAAGGTGGCTGAGCGACCCTGGTACAACGAGCGTCCTGCCCATCGAGAAGCGTACACGAGTGACACCAGGACAGGAATCTCGATCAGAGGCCGCGCACAGTGTCGGCCACCAGCCCGTCCGTCCCGTTGACCGGCGAAGCAATCTAACGGTACGAAAACTTCGGTGTCGGAGTTAACTTCACGGAGCCCAGTTAGCAGCAGGCTGGAAGAGTTCGATGAAATTGCCGGCAGGGTCTTGGGCGAGGATTTGTCGACCCCCGGGCCCGGTGACGACGTCATTGCGGAAGCGTACACCTTCCGCTTTGAGTCGAGCGACCTCGCCGTCGAGTTCGTCGGTGATGAAATGGATGCGATTCCACCCTCCGGGCTGCGGACGGGCACCGTCAGGCATAGGACGTCCCGCGGAGCTCTGCGGCCCGCTCAGAAGGAGGCGGAGGTTCCCACGCACGACGTCGGCGAACGCGGGGTAACTCGTGTTCACCACGAAGCCGAAATGGCGCGTGTAGAAGTCGACGGCGGCAGCGACGTCGTCAACCATGTAGCGGACACTTACGGTGTCGTTGGGATTCATTGGACGTTTCTCCTCTCTGAGTGCTCAGCGTCAGTTCACCGATTAAGAACGGGATCCGCGATTCGAGCTCCTCAGCTGTCCGTCTGAATGCTGGGTAGCTCGTTTCGTCGGTTGCATCCTCGGAAGCCGGATCGGGCATGCTCCAGTGAGCGGTCACCGCCGCTGCCCCAGGGAACTGCGGGCAGATCTCCCGAACCTTGTCGCAGAGCGTGATGACCCGGTCGAATCGCGTCTGCCTAAACCGATCCATGTGCTTGGTCGTGCGTGTCGAGATATCGATCCCGCTTTCGGCCATCACACGCACCGCATTGGGGTGTAACGGCTTCGGATGGCTGCCCGCGCTGCGAGCTCGGATCGTACCGCCAGAGTGATGCTCGAGAAGCGCTTCGGCCATTTGAGAGCGAGCGCTGTTTCCCGTGCAGAGGAAGAGCACGATTGGTCGCCGCCGAGGCGGGCGCCCATCCAAGGTCGGCGGAGCGACGTCGAGGCGCAGGCCGGGCTGCAGAGCCGAGCCGACGCCACACAGCAAATCGGCGCAGCGACGCATTTCGATTCGGTAATAGGTATCGCGCCGGTCCGCTGAGCTGCGTCGAGCCGAGACGATCCCGGCGTTGCGGAGACTGGCGAGATGGTAAGACACAAGGTTCTGCGGCCTACCGACGAGCTCCGTCAACTCGCTGACCTTCCGGTCGCTTCGCGCTAACTCTTGAAGCAGTCGCCAACGTTGCTCATCAGCCAGCAGTTGAACGAACCGGGACGGCGATACGGTCGCTACATCAGTAACCATCCACCCGAGATTACATCAAGCTGTGCTGGTATGTCAATCCAGTTTGATGCATATATCAACGGAAGTACGCCGTCTTTGGCGGACGGTGCCCGATGACTCCCGGACGGGTCCTCGATGAAGCTAAGGATCGCGCAGCATATCGTGAACGCGTCGGAGGCGAAGGCTTCCAACGCGGCAAAGACCATATCGTGCCGGCGCCAACCAGCGTGCCGCGGCGGCTTAGGCGAAATGGGCCCGGCCGTAACCTAAGTCACGCGAGAATTGCTCCGCGCCAACCGGCAAAGGTGAGCAAAAAGGCCTCGGGCGCCGCCTCTTGCCCACAATTGACTTTCTACGTGGGCAAGCGCATTATGCATGCCGCGTGATGGCAGCCAACGGGCGTGCCCGGCAGCGCGTTCGCTCACGATTGCGCGCAAAGCTTCGTTGGATCGGCCAGAAGGGGGGCCGTTGAGGAAGGAGAGATCATGAGTACCCAGACACGAGAAACGTCCACTAAGACCATGGAAGAGCGGCTGGGGCAGGTGGGTCGGAAGATCGACCAGGCGAAGACCAGGGCGGACTCGGCTTCCCAGGAAGCCAAGGCGCGCGTGGGTCAGCGGATTGACGCCCTGCAGGCGCGCAAGGCGCAGTTGCAGACGCGCCTTCGCGAGGCCCGCGCCGTCGACGAGCTCGCCTGGGAGGCTGCCTACGTTGAGCTCAGCCTCGAGCTCGACGAGGCGGATGCTGAAATGGCCATAATTGACGCGGAGCTCGAGGCCGAGTACGCGGCCGATCAAGCAGCGTACGCGGCAGCGGTCCAGCGCAATATCGACGCGTGGAACGCCTACATGGACGCGCTCCAGGCGAGGGCCGGCGCGGCCAAGGAGGGCGTTCGCAATAAATTCGGAGAAGCGGTCTCCTCTGTGCAACAAAAGAAGGCCGCGGCCGAACAGCGCCTGAAGGAGCTGCGTCAGTCGTCCGGCGAGGCCTGGACTACCCTACGGCTCGGCATGAACGATGCGATGGGCGATCTCGATCGGGCCGGCCGGGAGGCAGCTTCTAAGTTCAACTGATCGCACCCCGCGAGGCGGAGGGCGGCGTGTTTGGCTGCCGCGCCCTCCGTCTTCAGCGTTCCTACTTGTGTTGCGGGAAGCGCCGCTCGCGCGGGAGCGGGGGCGGGAGTGGCACTACAGCCTCGACGCGCACCCGCTGGCAGAGATGTACCGGGAGTGGCTGGAGTCGTTCGCGCCGTACTGGGAGGAGAGCGTGGGGCGGCTGAAGCGGCGGGTGGAGGAGGAGAAGGCGTGAGAAAGGCGAGCGGGAGTTGCTCGTTGTAGCTTGTCAGATGTATCGTTTACGATACACTGGGGGATGCAATGATATCGTTGGTAGCCCATGCCGACCGTCGCAATCGAAGGACAGTTTCGGTTCGTGGTGAATACGAGAGAGAACATGTTCGAGCCTCTCACGTCCACGTCTGGGTGGGCAATGAGGATGTGTGCCGGATCGAGCTTAACGGTGGGCAGTTCATGGACGAGCCGCCGGCCGGCGAGTATCGGCGGATCATGGAGGCGTATGCGCGGCACGCAGAGGCAATCAGGCGGACCTGGCACGAAATTCATAAACGATGAGTGAGTCGCTGATGCAAGAAGCGCTCGTAGCAAACGCCGACAGAATGATGACCGCTGCGGCTGCAGGAAAAGACGGCATTCATCTGACGTTCGCCGATGGATGCAGCGGCGTCATTCCGTTCAAGGACCTGCCTGAAGTCAAAACTGGGTCAAACCTCAGGTCCCTCGAGCTACCCAATCCATACGAACTTGTCGTGACGGACGAAAGCGGCGCGAGTCACGAGATCCCGTGGGACTTCGCGCGCCACTACTGCGACCCGTCGTACCGGCCGCACGTGGAGGCGGTCGCTAAGGGTGGCAGGATGTCGCTGGGCGAACGGATCCGGGAGATGCGAACGGCGGCAGGCATGACGCAGAGGGAGCTTGCCTCGGCGGCGGGGATCGGGCGGGTTACGCTCGTGCGGCTGGAGAGTGGCGAGCAGTCGCCGCGCTACGAGACACTGGTAGCCATTGCGAGGGCGTTGGGGGGGCCGGTAGGGGAGCTGTTAGGAGGCCCGAGCTAGGAGGCATGTTGCGCGGGGGGCGCCTGGCGGACCCCGACGAGGCGGTCGATCCCCGACCTGCTGCGAGACCCTTCGACTCGCTCGACAAGCTCCGCGTCCCGAGCGGCTGCCTCCTGGGCAGGCCGGCAGGGCGAACGGGTGACGCTCACGGTGGACGAGATCCCAGCGCATTTCCCGCGGGTGAGCCGGGCGGCGGTGTCGAAGCACCTGCGGGTGCTGCGAGAGGCGCGGCTCGTGCGGCGGCGGCATAATTGATGGGCCGGTAACCTAAGTCAGCCGCGAATCGCCACTAGCGTCGCCAGCCGGTCGCCAGCGGGT
>Ga0209803_1000521_pt1 | contig 25578 bp, 24 predicted proteins | sample GraSoiAngelo_138_FD_185895 | JGI IMG/M metagenome (GOLD analysis project Ga0209803, IMG submission 185895) | Grasslands soil microbial communities from the Angelo Coastal Reserve, California, USA - 14_0929_09_40cm (SPAdes) (version 2) | ecosystem: Environmental > Terrestrial > Soil > Grasslands ...
CTCTACATCACTTTGCGGCAGCAAGATTACGCGTTGCTGATGGGCGCCATCGCACTTTTCATCGTGCTCGCAGCAGTGATGTACGTGACGCGCAAAGTCGATTGGTACGCGCGTGACTCGGGTTAGCAGCAATTGAAACGAAAATCAGAGCGACTGGACGCTCTTGAGCATTTCGTTGAAGGCGTTGTAAAGCTCGTGGTGCTGGGTCACGCCCCGCCGAAGAACCGGTTTCAAATTAGCCAGGTCGGTGATGTTGATGACTTGATCGACGCTGTGCACGAACGCGCTCATCGCATCGTTGGTGGCGAAACGTTGACTGAGCAGGACAACGAAATGTTGACGCCGCTGCGTGTCCGGGCGTCGCGTCAATTCCGCCAGAATTGGATTCGTTTGCAGAGTTGAGCCCTTGAAATTTTCGGAAACGATGACCACGTCGTAATTGTAAGTCTTCAGTTTGAGCAAGACGTCTTCTTCAAACAATCCGAGATGGACCTTGTAGGTCATGTCGATGAGCTGCGGCACGACGACCTTCTGATATTGCTGATGATCGACGCAGACCAAGGCAGTATTGTCGCCCAGATCGAAAAATGTTGCTTCGTGTTCCTGTTCGCTGAACATAAATTAACGAAATGCGTTTTCGGGAAGGTCGAGACGCAACCCCGAATCGAGATCGGCATCGATTCCGCGCGCTTTTTGGATCAAATCGATGCCGCGAGTAATTTTGCCCTTTCGTGAAGCAAACAGTGTGGCCGTTTCTTCGGTGATCAGATCCTGCTCATAAGCGCGAAGGATCGATTGATCGAATGTCATCCAGCCAAACGGCGAACTGGCTTCGATGATTTCGTAGAAGCTGCGGTGTTCGCCTTCGCCGATGGCGACTGCTTCTTGCGTTCGCAAATTGTGACCCATGATCTCGGTCAGGAGTTGGCGGCCACCGCCAACCTTTGGAGCGAGGCGCTGGCTGACGATGTAACGAAGCGAATCCGCCAAACGAATTCGCAGCTGCTGCTCTTCGCCTAGAGAAAACAAACCCAGGACACGATTGATCGATTGGCCGGCGTCGACCGTGTGAAGGGTGCTCAAAACCAAGTGACCGGTTTCGGACGCCATCATGGCAATTTCGACCGTGGCGCGGTCGCGCATTTCGCCGACGAGAATGACTTTTGGGGCCTGACGCAAAGCGGCGCGCAATCCCGTGGGATAATTATTAAAATCGTGTCCGAGCTCGCGCTGATTGAAAGTGGCTTTGCTCTTTGGGTGAACGTACTCGATCGGGTCTTCGAGGGTGACGACGTGGACCGGTTGGGTCGCATTAATCTCGTTGAGAATCGCCGCCAAAGTCGTGGTCTTGCCGCTGCCAGTCGCGCCCGTGACCAGAACAAGTCCGGTTTTTTCCTTTGCGATCTCGTAAAAAATTTCCGGCAGCCCCAATGACTGAATCGTCGGGACCTCGCTTTGCAGTTTGCGAAGCACGATCGAAAAGTGCCCCTGCTGCCGGAAAATGTTCACGCGAAAACGCGCCTCGTCACCGAGGGAGTAACTGCAATCGCAGGAGCCGCCGGTGAGATAATCGTAAATGAGGCGGCGATTGCCTTGCATAAGGGTGAGCGCAATCTGCTCGGTCTGGTGGGAAGTTAATGCCTCGATCGGTGGATCGACATATACCGGTTTCAGCTCGCCAAAATCTTCGACCTGGAGAGGATGACCGACCGAAAAGTTTAAATCGGAAATGCCGGTGTAGGTTTTCAGCATTGCCGATAAAATTCTGTCGAGATCCGGAGTTCTCATGAGCGCAATTTATTCTTCAGAAGCGTCGATTGGCGGTTCGGCCAAAAATTGGCGGAATTTTTTCTTGTCGATGCACTTGTCGTAAGCTTCTTCCGGCGAGATGCGGGCGTGCCGGAGGTGCTCCATGATGGCGTCGTCCAGCGGTTGATTGCCTTTTTTCTTGCCGACTTGAATCATGCCAGGGATTTGGTGCGTTTTTCCCTCGCGCACGAGATTGGCGATGGCGGTGTCGACGACCAAGATCTCAAGGGCCGCGACGCGTCCAGGTTTGTCGATGCGTTTGAAAAGATTCTGCGCGATGACGCCCTTGAGCGACTCAGCCAGGGTAGTGCGGATTTGGTTTTGCTGGGTGGTCGGGAAGACGTCGATGATACGATCGACCGCTTTGGAGGCATTGGAGGTGTGCAAAGTGCCGAAAACGAGGTGACCGGTAGCGGCCGCGGTCAGCGCGAGCTCGATCGTTTCCAAATCGCGCATTTCGCCGACGAGAATGATGTCCGGATCTTCACGCAGTGCGCCGCGCAACGCGTTGGCAAAGGAGCGGGTATGGACGCCGACTTCGCGATGCTGAACGAGACAATTTTGACTGCGGTGTACGAATTCGATCGGATCTTCCACCGTGATGATGTGGTCGTGGCGATGGAGATTCGAATGGTCGACCATCGCGGCGAGCGTGGTTGATTTACCGGAACCGGTTGGGCCGGTGACCAGGACAAGGCCTTTCTTCAGCATCGGAAATTTTTTTAGCACCGACGGCAGCCCCAGTTCTTCAACAGTCAGCACTTGCGACGGAATCGAGCGGAACGCGGCCGAGATGCCGTATTTTTGCTGGAAAAAATTGACACGGTAACGCATCACATCAGGCACTTCGTAGCCAAAGTCGACATCGAGCGTTTCTTCGAACTGCTTGATCTTTCCCTCGGGCGCGATTTCGTAAACCATCGCCTTGAGGTCGTCGTTCTTCAGGGGCGGAAAATCGACGCGCACCAAGTCGCCGTTGATGCGCAACATCGGCGAATTATTGGTCGAGAGATGAAGGTCGGAAGCCTTTTGTTCCGCCATCAATTTGAAAAAGGCGTCAATGCGAGCCATGGGCGTCGCTCCTCGAGAAGCTAAATTGATGCCATGAGGAGAGGATTCAGGCCCCGCCCCGCTCGAGGCTTGTCAGATTCGCTAGCGGCTCGGCTGACGGTCTGCGTCCAGGGTCGAACGCACCTGTTCGAGCAACTTCTCGCGGCTATAGGGTTTCGGAATGAAACCGCGGAGCCCCTTTGCCAGCATTGACGCGATCTTGGTTTGCTCGGCGAAGCCGCTACTCAGGACAACATTTACTTTCGGATTAATTGAGCGCAGCTCCTCAAACACGGCGTCGCCATCTATCACCGGCAGGAAATAATCGAGAATGACGAGCCCAATTTGCTTGCCCATGGATTCGTAGATTTTGAGAGCCTCAAAGCCATCATGCGCGATCACGACCCGGTAGCCCTCCTCGGCCAACATTTCTGAAGCCAGATCGGCAACGTCCGGTTCGTCTTCAATCAAGAGCAGATATTCGCGTCGTCCGTGCGGATTCTTGAGTCTGACCCCTGGTGGAACGCCGTTATCACCGGGCGCCGTTGCTTGCTTGGTACCGGCAATTGATCCACGTTTTTGTTCGCCTTTACGGGAAGTTCGAATGGAACGGTCCGGTTCGTCATCGATCGCGGCCGGCGGAGGCATAACCTTAAATCCGGCTTCGCTTCTCCGCGCGGCGGCCGTTTTCCGCGCCGCTCCGGCCAGAATCTTTGACGTTACACGATCAAAGAGACATTGTGCCGTCTTGGAAGCGAGCTCGACACGTTCGCCGAGCAGATCGATGTAGCTATGTTCGCCGTGATGTCTGCGGGCGAGGTCCGCATAGCGCGAAACCTGTTGCAAAATCGAGTTCAGCTCAGTGGAAGTTGTCGCGATCCACTTCAAATCTTCTTGGTCCAGCATAAGCCTCGCATTTATCTAATCATTTTCGTTCAAGCATGCCCACCAGACACAAAGTAACACCGCAAAAACGGCGACGCCAAAAGCAGCAAACGTCAGCATGAATCAAACAAGTTCACCAGCACGGTTCATGCCCCATTGGGCAGTAGCCAGTCAATCGCAATTATTTCTTTTTACGGCAACTTGCCCTCGTGATTTACCTGACGCGCGGACAATGCACGACATTGCGACGAACGGCAGATTGACTTATGCGCGTTGATTTTCGGACCGGATGGTTTGCTGGACTCGTCCTGACTCTCACGATCGGTTTGTATTGCGTCTGGCTGTGGCAACCACCGCGTCAGATTGATCGCCACGCGAAAAATCTTTTGCATAACATCGAACAGAGAAATTGGAGTCGCGTCGCGGACTTGATCGGGACCGATTATGCTGATCAATGGGGCAATGATCGTTCACTTGTCCTCGAACGAATGCGTTTGGTGTTGGGCTACGGCCATCATCTTCGCCTCGACGCGATTGATGCGAATTGTAAGATCGACAAAGGAGGCCGCGTCGGTCTCTGGCGCAGCAGAATTGTGATCGAAGATAGCGATCCTGGCTTGGGCGCAGTGGTGAAGGAACGCGTGAATTCACTGACGACGCCTTTCGAACTGCGATGGCGTCAAATTTCGCGCAAACCGTGGGACTGGAAACTTGTTCGAGTCAGCAATCCGGAGTTGGAAATTCCGGCGCAATTCGATTGAAGAGCGACCGCTCGCTATTTTCCCAACGCTTGCCGCAATTCTTTTTTGGCCGATTCAACTTCGCGCTCAGTTTGATTGCAAAGCAGGATCGCGCGCAGTTTCTCGCCTTGATAATAACGCGCCAGGAACTTTTTCTTGGCGTAGGTGCCGCGGAGATCGACCCGAGTCGGCTGCATGCTGAAATCTCCGACAAAGTGAAGCCGCAGATCAAACATCTCGGTCCAGAAATAAGGGACTTGTTCGTAGCGAATTCTTTTTTTGCCGGTCATGTTCGCCCCCGCAACCAAGCCTTGCGCGCGGGCGTTCTCCCAATGCGTCTGGCGGCGCACTCCGCCCATGATGCGATCCGGATAAAACGCCAGATCTCCAACAGCGAAAATTCCTTTCTCCTCCGTTTCGAGATATTCTGTGACCGGCGAGCCGTGAGGGCCGGAAAGCGGCGTATTGCGGACGAGATCGAGGTTTGGTTCGGCGCCGCAAGCGACTATGGCCAGTCCGGCCGGAACGCGGTTCCCACTTTTCGTCTGGATATTTCGCAGCACCGTCTTGCCTTCGAAACCATTCAAGCTCTCGCCGATCAACATCGTGATGCCGTGCTTCGCATAATAATCGGTCAACCACGGTCCGGTTTGGGAATCCAGATAGCGATTCAACAAGTAAGCGTTGCGATGCATCATGCTCACCTTCAATTTCATCATCCGAAGACTCGCCGCCGCCTCGCACGCCAGCAGTCCGCCGCCAATCACCATCACGGTCTTTTCAATGTTGGCCATTTCGCGCAACGCCAGCGCGTCGCGCACGGTGCGGAGGTAAATCACGTTCCCGAGGTTCACGCCTGCGACCGGCGGTCGCACCGGCCGGCTGCCCATCGCCAAACAGGCTTTCGCGAATTCAATGCTTTCGCCATTTCCCAATACCGCCAAACGCCGCTCGATGTTGAATTGCTTTACGATCGTGGCGAATCGTGTTTCGATTTTGTGGGAATCGAACCAGCGCTGGTCGAAGTGGGCGAGTTTTTTGAGCGGCGGCGTTTTTTCGCGCAGAAAATCTTTCGAAAGCAACCAGCGATTGTAGGGTGGCATGATCTCCGCGCCGACGATGGTAATCGTGCCGCGCTTGTCATGCTTGCGCACACCTTCGCACGCGCTCGCCCCGCCAATACCGCTGCCAATGACTAAGTAATCGCGCTGGATCATCTGCAAAAGCCTGGACGATAAAGAATTCGCGCCCTCAATGGTAGGGAAAAATGATCTCGACGGTTTAAATGTCGATCTAAGTGGTTGTAGTTGTTGTAGTTGCCGGTCCGAGCTGGACTGGCATTGTCTCTGGCGGCAAGCTTTACAACACCGCTCGGCAGATAATTACCGACGCAATAACGCCGGTCAGATCGGCCAGCAATCCCGCTGGAATCGCGTGCCGCGTCTGTTTGATCCCGACCGATCCAAAGTAGACCGCAACCACATAGAATGTCGTCTCAGTGCTTCCATAAATGGTCGCCGCCATCAGACTGATGATGTTGTCCGGCCCGAACCGGTGCACGACATCCGTCAGAAGCGCGAGTGTCGCGCTTCCGCTCAATGGCCGCATCAAAGCGAGCGGTACCAGATCGGTTGGAAAATGCAAAGGAGTCAGGATCGGGCTGAGCACTTTCGTCAACAGATCGATTCCGCCCGCGCCTTTGAACATTCCAATCGCTACTAGCATCGTCACCAGAAACGGAATGATTCGCAAAATGACGTTGAACGCTTCTTTCGCCCCTTCCACGAACTCGTCATAAACCTTGATCCCGCGTGCGGCAGCGTAGATCGGGAAAAAACTGAGCAGAAATGGAATGGCCAGGATCGACAAGGCATTGACCATTCGGGCAAAGGGATTTTGCAACGCGGCGTCAGTCGGCATTGGCAGTCGAAAGAGATCCGGCATCACCATTCGTAAAAAGAGCATTGCAAAAAAAACGCCAAGCAACACCAGCGCGACCATTCCCCACGGCGCCGGACGCGAGAGCGGTGGTTGTCCGAGCGATTCATCATCGAACGCGAATTTGTCCGAGGATTGCGCTGTGGTAGAGGCGTCGCGCTGTACTGCCGGTCCGGCCCGGACCGTCCGCTCTCGTCTTTTCTTAGCCTCGCCGCTTGCCACTGGCCGAAAGATCGGTAATCGCTCGAAAAATTTTGCCGAAACCACCGCTACAGTTGCCGCGCAGAGTGTCGCGAAAAATGCCGTGCCGACAATCACCGTCGGGCGGGCCGACCCGGCCGCAGCCAAAATCGCAATCGCTGTTGCCGGAATTAATTGCACCGAGCTGGTGTTGATCGCCAAAAACGTGCACATCGCGTTCGAAGCAACGCCGGGTCGCGGGTTCAATGATTCCAAATCGCGCATCGCGCGCAAACCGAGCGGTGTCGCGGCGTTGCCGAGTCCGAGCATGTTCGCCGCCATGTTCATCAGCATCGAGCCCATCGCGGGATGATCCGGTGGAACTTCGGGAAACAATCGCTGCATTAACGGCTGCAATCCGTAAGCGATCCGTTGGACGAGCCCGGCGCGTTCGGCCAAACGCATTAACCCCAGCCACAGCGCCATGATCCCGATCAAACCCAGCGCGATTGTCACTGCCGTTTTCGCGCCGTCGAGCGCACCACCGGTTACATCCTTGAGCCGATCGTTCCAGCCACCAATCGCGACCGCGAGCAAAACCAGCGCGAGCCAAATGTAATTCAGCACGCCTGTTTTTTAACCGCCGCCGTCGCGCCCGACCAGCCGATTTGTGATTGCCTTGTCGATCTTGTCTTCGCCAGACTGATTGGATGAACGAATCCCGCGACATTACTGGCAATCCCGCGCCGCTGGGTCTCCTCGGTTTCGGCATGACCACGGTGCTGCTCAATCTTCACAACGCCGGCTTTTACGAACTCAACGCTATGATTCTGGCGATGGGCATTTGTTACGGTGGTATCGCGCAAGTCATTGCGGGCATGATGGAGTGGCGAAAAGGCAACACGTTTGCCACCACCGCTTTTGTTTCCTACGGACTGTTCTGGCTTTCGCTCGTCGCGCTGATTGTGTTGACAAAACTTGGTTGGGGCGCGGCCTCCAACGACACCGCGATGGCGGCGTATCTTGCGATGTGGGGATTGTTCACTTTGGTCATGTTTATCGGGACACTGCGGCTCAATCACGCATTACAGATCGTCTTCGGCACGCTCGCGATCTTATTTTTCCTGCTCGCGATCGGCGATTTCACGAACGCGAGTCCCGGCTTCAAACATTTCACCGGCTACGAGGGAATCTTCTGCGGCTTCTCCGCGATCTACACCGGTCTCGCGCAAGTCCTGAACGAATTGTATGGCAGAGTGGTTCTACCGCTCGGTCCGGTGAACAAATGAATCATCCGCTAAGTACGCGAAAGTTTAGAGATAGTTGTCCCCCTCGATTTAGTGTTATTTAGCGCCTTTGGCGGTCGAATCTTTCAACAAACTGGCAGCGAGTTGGAGCGCGGATTCGCTTTTGCCACCGAGCATACGCGCGGTCTCTTCGCGGCGGGCTTTGCCGGTAACTTCGCGAAGATTCGAAAATGTGCGACCGCGGACAACGTCTTTGGTCACGACAAAATGCGACGACGCGGCTGCAGCGACCGGCGCGAGATGGGTGATGCAAATCAACTGATGCTCGTTGCCGAGCGTTCGCATCTTTGCGCCAACCGCATGCGCGATCTCGCCGCCGACGTTCGTGTCGATCTCATCGAAGACGAGAAGCGGAATCGAATCGTGCGCGGCGAGCGCGGACTTTATCGCGAGCATCAGGCGCGAAATTTCGCCGCTGGAAGCAATCGCGCGCAGCGGTTTTAGCGGTTCGCCAGGATTGGGCGAGAAAAGCAATTCAACCGAATCGAAGCCATTCGCGTGCGGTTCCTCAACCGGGCTTAGTCTCGCTTCGAATTCCGATTGGCGAAATCCGAGATCGCGCAGGTTTTTGCGAATCGTCTCGGAAAGTTTCGGCGCCGCTTTCGCGCGCAGTTTGCGCAGCGCATCGCCGGCGCGATTCATCTGCGCCCGAACTTCTGCGATTTCTTTCGTTAGTCGCTCCAGTTCAGCGTCGCGGCCTTCGATTTTTTGCATTCGTTCGGCCGCGCGCCGGCCAAACTCGATCACTTCGGCAATCGAACCGCCGTATTTGCGCTTCAATGTTTCAAAAAGCGAAACACGTTGCTCGAGCGCGGTGAGTTGTTCCGGATCGAGATCGAGCTTCTCGGCGTAATCGGAGAGCGACCGCGCGATTTCCGACAGCTGCACCACGGCCGCGGCATGTTCGGAAGCAATCTCTGCGGTGGAGATATCGATCTTCTCCAATTCGCGCAGCAAACGTTGCGTCTCGGCGAGCCGGGACAGGACCGATTCGTCCGCTTCCGAAAGTTTGTTGGCTGCAGCGCTGGCAAGTTCGATCAGACGTTTGCTGCTGCTGGTAAGTTTATAGCGCTTCTCGATTTCTTCTTCTTCGCCGGCCACAAGATTTGCCGAATTAATCTCGTTGATTTGATGGCGCAGCAGATCAAGCTCCTGCTCGCGCGCGGTTTCGGCGGTATTGAGCGCCGCGTGCTCGGCTGTCAGCGTCTGCAATTGTCGAAAATGTTTTTTGTATTCCTCGAGTTGCTCTTCGGCACGGGCGAACGAATCGAGCAGGTCGAGCTGCTTGTCGGGTGAGAGTAGAGACTGGTGATCGTGCGGACCGTGAAGATCGACCAGCGCGTCGCCCACATTTTTCAGGATCGACAACGTGGTGGGCGAACCGTTGATGAATTGGCGATTGCTGCCCGCGGCAGAGAGACTTCGCTTAATAATAAGATCATCCGTGCACGGTTCGACGCCGGCTTCGACCAGGTCCGGGTTCAACTTCTTCAATTCTTTGCCGGTGAAAACGGCTTCGGCGGTGCAAGTATCGGCCCCGGTGCGAATGAGTGATTTATCCGCGCGTTCGCCGAGTAAGAGTTGGAGCGCGCCGATGATAATCGATTTCCCAGCACCGGTTTCACCGGTGATAGCAGTAAAACCGGGCGCAATCTGCCACTCGAGCTCCTCCACCAACGCGAGATTTTTGATCCGCAGCAGATTCAAAACAGCCGGCATGGAAAGGTTGAGAGTTGAGGGTTGAGAGTTGAGAATGCGGCGCTGTTGAAGATTTCAAACACGGACGACCGAACTTTCAACTCCGAAAGCTAATCGCTTTAAATGAGTCATCATAGATCATTTCTCGCTTTGCTCGTCGTCTTCACGGTTGTGATTCAGGTTCGCGCTGAACAGCCGCTCGCGACCTCGACAATCGTTGTTTACAACAAATCGGCGCCGGACTCGCCGGAGCTGGCGAGATTCTATGCAAAACAACGCGGCATCGTATCTGATCACATCATCGGGGTCACGTGCTCGGTGGACGAGGAAATCACTCGGGAAGAGTACGATGGCAAAATTGCCGAACCGCTTCGCGAAGCTTTCAAATCACGAAAGTGGTGGACCATCCGCGAAACGGCTGAACATCAAGACGCCGTCCTCTCGACATCGATTCGTTTCGTTGCCCTGATTAAAGGGATGCCACTGAAAATTAAGCCGACTGCTGTGCCGTACCCCGGCGACGAATCAGCCGGCGGACTGATCGACGGCCGCAACGAAGCTTCGGTCGATTCCGAGATTGCAACCCTCGGTTATTTCTCGCCGAAGATTTCTGGCGCGAAGCTGAACAGTTATTTCAAGAGTTTTCGCTCGATCGATCAATGGGATGACGTCGCGCTCCTACTCGTTTGCCGGCTGGATGCCCCCAGCGTGGCAACAGTGCGACAAATGATCATCGATTCGGTTGCGGCCGAGAGAACTGGGCTTTGGGGGCGCGCCTACGTCGATAGTTCGCATGGTCCCTCGGCCGGTTACGAAATAGGCGACCAATGGCTAGCGGAAATTCCACAGCAACTCCACAAAGTTGGAATCCCGGTGGTGTATCAGAGTCCGGTCCCCGGGATTTTTCCGGAGGGTTATCCCATCACGGACTGCGCGCTGTATTACGGCTGGTACTATCCGAATGTGGCCGGGCCATTCGCCCACCCAGACTTCCATTTTGTGCCGGGGGCGGTGGCGATGCATATCCATTCGTTCAGTGCGAACACGTTGCGCGACCGAAATGCAAACTGGGTCGGCCCACTCGTCTCGCATGGCGCGGCCGCGAGCGTTGGCAACGTTTACGAGCCTTACCTGCAATTGACGACGCATCCGAACATTCTGAACGACCGTCTGCTTCACGGCTTCACCTTTGCCGAAAGCGCTTATGCCGCGACTGAGGCGCTCTCCTGGATGTCAGTCATGGTAGGCGATCCGCTCTACCGGCCTTATTTAGCCTGGCTGCAGCTGGAGTCGACGGCCGATTCGGGGAAAGCCAACAGCTGGAAAAGTTATCATGATTTTGCCGTGCGAAATTTTACGAACGGGTCGGGTCAGTATCGCTTGCTGGCGCGCCAGGCCGCCTCACGTGCGCACAATTGTCCAATGATCGAAGACCTCGGGCTGATGGAGGCGGGTGATGGAAATCTGGCTGGAGCCACCAGCTACTTTGGCCAGGCGCGCACCTGCTATTCGAGCCGCGACGATATTCTGCGAGTTGTGCTCGAAGAGGCCGATGCCTGGAAGAAGCGCAACAAGCCAAAACGCGGCGTTGATCTGATCCGTAGCACATTGCGAATCGCCGGCGACGCGCCCGCGGCGCCGCTGCTCAGAAGTGTCGAACAGGACTTGCGCGGTGTATCAGCGACGCCGACACCGCGCGCGCGTTAATTTATTGCGTCGCGCTAACGAATGATTCCGCGCTCGGTCTTTTCGATGAATTCGACTATTTCGCGAACCTCTTCGTTCTGCGGCAGTTCCTTTCGGACCGCTTCCAGCGCCTGGCCCGTATTATATTTAGAACGGTAGATCAGGCGGAAGGCCTCCTTGATCCACTTCACCCTTTCCGCTGGAAAACTTTTCCGTTCCAAGCCCACCAGGTTGACGCCGCGAATCTCGGCTGGATTTCCGTCTGCGATCATGAACGGCGGAATGTCCTGAACAATCTTCGAGCAACCACCGGTGATGGCGAAGCGGCCGATGCGGCAAAATTGGTGGACCGCGGTGAGTCCGCCCATGACCGCGTTGTCGCCGACCTGCACATGTCCGGCCAGTGTTCCATTATTGGAAAAGACGACTTCGTTTCCAACGGTGCAATCGTGCCCGATGTGGCTGTAAGCCAGAAAATTTCCCCGACTGCCGATTTGCGTTTTGCCATCGCTGGTCGTGCTCCGATTTACGGTAACGAATTCGCGAAACGTATTTTCATCGCCAATTTCCAGATAGGTCGGCTCGCCCGCGTATTTCAGGTCCTGCGTTTGCTGACCGATCGAGCAGTAGGCGTAAAATTTATTTTTAGCGCCGGTGCGCATCGGCCCCGCCAAAGTCACGTGATGTTGCAGCCAGCAGCTTTGCCCCAGCACGACGTTCGGGCCGATCACGCAGTACGGCCCGATCATTGTTCTCGCACCGATTTGCGCGCCAGGATCGACAATCGCCGTCGGATGAATCTGCACGTCGCTCATCGATCGAGAAACGTGAACATCAATTCGCCTTCGGAAACAATCGCGTCATTCACTACGCAATGGCACTTCGCTTTTGCTAACCGCTCACCGCGCGCTTTCGTCAACTCAGCGTGAATGAACATCGTGTCGCCCGGCATCACCGGCTTGCGAAACTTCACGTCGTCCGCGCTCATGAAATAACCGATCCGGCTGGTGGTTTTCGCAAGCTTGAACAGCAACAAACTCGCGACCTGCGCCATAGCTTCCACCTGCATCACACCCGGCATCACCGGATGGCCCGGAAAGTGTCCCTGGAAAAACGGTTCGTTGATCGTGACCGATTTGACGCCGATGCATTTCGTCCCGCTTTCGTCGAAGCTGATGATGCGGTCGACCATCAAAAAGGGATAACGATGTGGTAAGATCTGCATGATCTCTTCGCTGTCGAGGCCGCCGATGCCTTTCGGCACAACTCGCGGCACCGCCAGGGTGTCGCGACGCGATTGTTCGTTCGCGATCGCGCGAGCTAATTCTGCATTCGCCGCGTGCCCGGGTTTGACCGCGATGAGGTGACCACGAATCCGACAGCCGACCAGCGCGAGGTCGCCGACAATGTCGAGGATTTTGTGTCGGACGAATTCGTCCTGAAAACGCAACGGCTCTTTGCTCAAGACTGCGTCGCCGCGCACCACCACCGCATTTTCCAGACTACCGCCCTTGATCAAATTTTTCTCCATCAACGACTCGACCTCTTCGTAGTAAACAAACGTCCGGGCCGGCGCGATCTCGCGCTCGAAGAGTTCCGGTACGATGTCGGTCGACATGAATTGCGTGAAACGATTGTTCGGCCCGGCTTGGGTGCACGAAATCCGCAAGCCGTTGTTGTCCGGCAGCAGGACGAGCATTGCGCCTGTTTTCGTTTCGATGTGCATCGGTTCGCGAACGTGAAAGAATTTTCGCGACGCTTCCTGTGCCGAAACGCCTGCGCGTTTGATTACATCGACATATGCTTTCGCGCTTCCGTCGCCGATTGGCGGTTCATTCGCGTCCATTTCTACGATCGCGTTGTCCACCCCCATCGCCGATAACGCTGCCAGCACATGCTCGACCGTATGCACGCGCATCGATCCTTCACCGATCGTCGTCGCGCGCTCGACCATTTTGAGATTATCGATCTTGGCGTCGATCGTGGGCTCGTCCGGCAAATCCTTGCGCTTGAATTTAATTCCGTGATTGGCCGGCGCCGGATGCAGCTTCAGCGAAACTTTCTCGCCCGTGTGCAGCGACATGCCGCTGAAACCGGCAGCTTTCGATAGCGTGTGTTGAAATTCAGGCGCCGAAGCCATAACGCCTAACTAAACAAAGATATGCCATGATGGCTAGTAGGTAGGGGCGATTGACCTCAATCGCCCGCGGGCGGTTCGGTGAACCGCCCCTACCTGAGCTCAAAAAAACCACAATCAAATGCCATCATCTTGTCGATGTTCGACACGCGAAGATGTTCGACCGCAGATCCGTCATCCTGCCAAATATCGGCGGCTTTCTCGCCCTCTTTTGCGATCGAAACGCGAGTCAGATTCGGTGTTTCATTCATCGTCGCCAGCGGCAATCCGTCCATCGTTTTCAGGAAACTTCCTTTACTATCGAAGCCGACGCCAAGTTCCATGACCGATCGCGTATCGCTCACGAGCGGGTTCGTCACCAGTTTTACGGAGACATGATCGGCTGCCCCGTTTGGAGGCGCCTCCACTTTGCCAAGGTCGTCCACCTTTAGACGCCCAACCGTATAGCCGCGGGCCCGATATTTCCCCGTCGGCAAATCTTCGCCGGCGTCGTTCTTTCCATCCCAGGTCGTCTTGAGCGAATTCTCATCAATTGTGAAATTGTCGACCTTTGATTCACGGTGGAGAACGCGGACGAGTTTGTCGTTCGAATCAAAAATCCCGAGGCTGATCGTGCCTTCCATCGGCGGTGGAACAAACCGGAGCGCGACGCTTCGCCCTGCGGTTGCTGACGGTGATGGCGACGGCGACGGAGTTTGCTCTGGTGAAGCCGCGGGCGATGGAATCGGCGAAGGCGACTCTTGGGCGAGAGCAATGCCGCCAATCGCAAAGACAATCAAAATTGAAGCGTATTTTTTCTTCATTCTTCTGTAGCGGCACTCTGCGAGCGTCGCACTAATTCAGCGACGGTCATAGACCGCCGCTACAGTAATACCGCCAATTCAGGTTCGGGAAAAGGTTGTCGCGCCATTCGCAATCAGCCAGAAATTTTTCATTCAGTTGCCCGGCCGCGAACTGATCGTGCAGTTTATTGAAGCGGGCGAGGTGATCGATTGTCCGCTTGCTTGCGTACTCACGGGCCGTGCCTGTTCGCATCAAGAACGCCCAGTCGCTCGCTTGCGCGAGTAACAGCTCTCGGGCCAGTTGCTTGAGAACGCGATCATTGAGCTCGCTCGAATCATTCTTGTGCGCGTTTGCCACGTTGGTCATCCGCTGCGCCGCCGCGTGCAAATGCGGATAAATCCATGAACTATTTTTGTCGATCCAGACTTCAAGATGGCCTTTGTCGCCCCAGGTCGACGCTCCGGGCTCGATTGTTTGTTGGGTCGGATGCATCACCAAATATTCGCTCGGAGTCGTTAGGCGAAATTCCCTTTGATCGAACGCGGCCTTGCGGATGAACAATTCGAGAAAGCGCGGTCCCTCAAACCACCAGTGGCCGAATAATTCCGCATCGAACGGCACGACTAGGATTGGATCGACATCAACGGCGGCGAGCTGTCCCAATTGTGCCCGGCGTTGTTCCACGAAATGGGTGGCGTGCGCGTCAGCGGCTTTTTCGGCCGCGGCTCGATCATAGAACTGTTTTTCGCCTTTCCGACCAGTGATGCGGTGATATTTCACACCGGAAAATTTCCGCACACCGCGCGCGATCGGCCCCAAATGTTCAAGCGGAAGATCGAAACCGACGTCGCGATAAAATTCGCGATATGCCGGATCGCCGGGGTAACCTTCCTCCGCGCTCCAAACCTGGCGGCTCGAATCGCGATCGCGCGCGAACGCAGCTGGACCTGCGCGTGTATAACATGGCGCATAAATCGCGCGCTGCGGCTGCGGATTTCCAAACAACAATCCGTGCGCGTCTAGAACGAACCATCGAATATTCGCTTCCTGCAAAATCGTGTCGAGCCCGGGGGCATATGCACATTCAGGCAGCCAAAGGCCCGTGGGATCGGCTTGGAAGAGATCGACATGCGCGTCACGTCCAATGAGAAGTTGCGCACGGGCCGCTGCCGGTGATTGCTGTTGAATCAGCGGAAGCAATCCGTGCGTGGCCGCGCAGCCGATGATCTCGAGCGCTCCCGCGTCGCGCAGTTGTCGAAACGCCGCGAGCAAATCGCCTTTCCATTCATCAACAAAGAAACGGCGGCTGGCCGAAAACAATTCAAAGTAAAATTCGGACAACTCGGCTAGCTCGGGCTGGTTGCGGTTACGTTTTCGCTCGCGCAGCGCGAGATCGATTAGAAGATCTAAATGCCGGACGTAGCGCTCGCGCAAAAGTTCGTCCTGTAACATCGCGCACAGCGTTGGGGTGAGCGACATCGTGAGTTTAAACGGAACGCTGTCGTTCACGAGTCGCTGCATCATTTGCAGCAGCGGAATGTAAGTTTCGGTGATCGCCTCGAAGAGCCAGTCTTCCTCGAGAAAATGCTCGTGTTCGGGATGCCGAACGAATGGCAAGTGCGCGTGAAGAATGAGCGCGAGGTGACCGGACATGAAGGTGGAAGGTGGATCGGCCTCTCCGAGGGCGATGTTAAGATAAGGCGGCTCAGCCGCAAAATATTAGCGACGCGTTCGGAGAGCGCGTTCCACCTTAGAGCGTTCGGCAGAAATCTTGCAACCGATCGAGACCTTTTTTGATGATGTCGATGCTGGTCGCGTAGCTGAGCCGGATGGTGCGATCATCACCAAAGGCCGCGCCCGGCACGACGGCCACGTTTGCTTTGCTGAGCAATCGGTCGGCAAAATTTTGCGAGGTGAGCCCGAGCTGACTGACGTTGAGTAAAACATAAAACGCGCCCTGCGGTTTGACCGCGGTCACGTTTGGAATTTTGGAGAGGCGATCGATCATGTAATTGCGTCGCATGTCGAATTCCTCGCGCATGTCAGAGACCGCCTGCTGATCTCCTTTCAACGCGGCGAGCGCGCCCCGCTGCGAGAACGAGGATGGATTCGCGGTGGTATGACTTTGAATTGAATCGACCGCTTTCGCCACTGCTTCCGGAGCCGCCAGATAACCGAGCCGCCACCCGGTCATCGCGTAGGATTTGCTGAATCCGTTGACGGTGATGGTCAGATCGTAAGCTTCTTTCGAGAGCGACGCGATGCTGACGTGCTTGGCATCGTCGTAAACGAGTTTCTCGTAAATTTCGTCGGACAAAATGTAAATGTCCTCGCCGCTGGCGACCTCGACAATTGCCTCCAGTTCTTCGCGGGTGTAAACCGACCCGGTTGGATTGCACGGAGTGTTCATGATCAACATCTTCGTTCGCGGCGTCATCGCGTTTTCAAAATCTTCCGGACGCATTTTCCAATTATTCCGTTCCATCGTCGGCACGATCACCGGTTCGGCGCCGACCAGGCGCACCATGTCGGGATAACTGACCCAGTAGGGCGCGGGAATGACCACTTCATCGCCGGGCTGACACGTGGCCAGAATCGCGTTGTAACAGGAGTGCTTGGCTCCGTTGCTGACCACCACCTGACCCGGGCGATAAGTCAGTCCGTTGTCCGCTGCTAATTTTTCCGCGATGGCCGCACGCAATTCCGGAATGCCTGCGCTCGGCGTGTATTTGGTGAAACCGGCCTGGAGCGCTTCAATCGCCGCGGCTTTGATGTGTTCCGGCGTATCAAAATCCGGCTCACCCGCTCCGAAGCCGCAAACGTCAATTCCCTCGGCCTTCATCGCTTTTGCTTTGCTGTCGATCGAAAGCGTGAGTGAGGGAGTCAGTTGGGCAGCGCGTTCGGAAATTTCCATGTCGATCTTGTTCGTTTTAATTCAGGGAGCGCACACTATTGGCGGCCATAAAAGTTTTCAATCAAAGGTTTAAAGTTATTCTCCTCCACCCGCACGATTGCCATCTCGCGTTTCGCGTTCTCAATCGAGTCGGACGCGTGCGCAGCGTTGATCATGATCGTCTGGCCAAATTCTTTCCGAATCGAGCCTGGCGGCGCTTTCGCGGGATCGGTTGGGCCGAGCACTTCGCGAATTTTGCGAACGGCGTCTTCGCCCTGATAAACCAGGGCAATGCACTTTTCTGTGCCGGGCGCGTCCCGTTTTTCCGGAAGCGTGTCGCTCGGCCGCGCGCCGGCCATAAATTCGACGATGTCTTCCCACGCATCGCGTCCCTTGTTGCGTCCTAATTTTTCCTGCAACACCGGTAGCACGGGTCCGTAAAAGTCCTCCGCCTGCGCGACACTCATCCGGTGAACTTTGAAACCGACAATGTAGAGACCGGTCCGTGAAAAAACTTCGATCACACCGCCGGGACGAATGTTTGGAAATTTGAAATTGTCCGGCTTAATTAGAACCAAGGTCTTCTCGATCTTCGCCTCCTTCGGAAATTGCACCGCTTGATCGAGCACGCCGCCGTCGCGATCTGAAAATTCCGCCCAAAGTTTTAAATCCCGTTCGATTGCGTTGCGATTGAACTCAGCAACGACTGCTGGTTCGAAGTAAATGACTTTGCCCGAATCATCGGTCACGTAATCGCCGAACGTGTCACGAATTGTTTCCCCGCTGGTTTCCTCGTGCGTAATGTGACCTACGGTCGCGCGCATTCTTGCGGCCGCGTCTGGCCCGCGAAAAAGGAGAAGTAAAACGCGCGATTGCTGACGATCTTTTTTCGCGCCAAAATTTTTCAGGACGTACTCATGAATTAATTCCTGGGTCGCACGATGAGCCGGTTTCGTTTCGCTCACAATCGTCTCGGCGTAGCGGCGAACCAGTTCTTCGCTCGGCGCGAACATGCGCGCGGCCACCAGATCGAGACCCGTGCGCGAAATCAGCCGGGCGATGATCCCGCCGGTGCGCGATTTGCGCATCGAATACGGCGTAATGATGGCGTAGGATAGTTCCTCGGTCTGCATGGACATTTTGCCCGCGGCTTATGATAAACCGCGTTTATGCAGAGAACCGTAGCCGCTAAGGGTCGCCGAACCTACCTGACCGACGCTAGAATCGCAACCCACTTTCCGCGCCGGCGAACTTGAAGGATGTCGATCTTATGTCGCTTAAGTGCGTGAGTTACATCACGTTGCTGGTTTCGTAAGATTCCCGAAAGAATCATCCAGCGCGCGGTTTTGAGTTTCGGCAAGATCTCGATCAATAGCTCGCTAAACAGATTCGCGATGATGATGTCGACTTGGCCGCCGTAGCCGCTTCGTCGGAAGAGGCTCTTTGGCGGAGATTTCCAACGACGCACGTCGCTGACGAGAAATTGCACGCCTTGAATCTTATTTGCCAGTGCATTCGCTTTTGCGGTCGAGATCGCGACCGGATCGTTATCGATTCCGATTACCCGTTGCGCACCTAACAAACGCGCAGCTAGCGCCAGAATTCCCGAACCTGTTCCAAGATCGACAATCGACCAGCGCGATCTCCATTTGCGCGTTAACTTCTCGAGTAATCGCAACGACATCGCGGTCGTCGCGTGTTCGCCGGTTCCGAAAGCGGCGCGAGCCGGAATGATTAACTTTTGATTCCGGAGTTCGATCGGCTCGGTTTTTTGCGGACGCGAAAAGCGTTTTAACCAATCGCGCGGAAGTTTCTCGACTCGTCCACCGAATTGTTTCGCCAGCTTTAGCAACCCAGTGCGGGAACTTGATGCGACTTCGAACTGCAATCGTCGTCGACCGGCTTGTTCGATTATCGCCAATCGATCGCCCGCAACGGCGCGTAATTCCTCTTCTTTATCCCTCCACCACTTCTCGCTTGCCTGTCGTCGCCACAAATACATGCGTTGAATAAGTCGTGGGAAACTTGTTAGCCTACGATTCGATTGTGAAACTTCGCGGAACTCATCATATCACTGCCATCGCGAGCGATCCTCAGCGCAACGTGGATTTTTACACCCAGATCCTCGGCCTGCGCTTGGCCAAGCGCACCGTCAACTTTGACGATCCATCGACCTATCATTTTTATTTTGGCGATCGGACCGGACGGCCGGGAACGGCCATCACCTTTTTTGCGTGGCCGGGTGCGCGTCGCGGGACGCGCGGAACCGGCCAGGTAATCAGTGCGAGTTTCACGATCCCAGCGAGTTCGATCGCGTATTGGAAAGCGCGCTTCGCCGAACATCGGGTTTTCTGTGAAGAAATTCCGTCGCGCTTTAATGCGCCCGGTCTTCGCCTAACCGATACCGATGGACTGTTGCTCGAGTTAATCGAATCGACGCAACTGGACGATGTCGATCTTAAATATGAAAGCAAAGTACCGCAGAAGTTTGCGATCCACGGGTTTCACGCGCCGACGCTTGAAGTGCAACAGACCGGGCCGACGGAGGAATTACTTAAAACGCTCGGCTTCGAATTGATCGGCGAAGAAGGATCGCGCCGCCGATTGTCGATAAATTCCAAATCGACAAGCGCTCAGGTCGACCTTGTCGAACGAGCCGAGGGACAGTTTGGGGTGAATTCGGCCGGGACGGTGCATCACATCGCTTTCCGATGCGCGAACGACAAGGAACAATCACGCTGGCGCAAAGAGCTGGTCGACATTGGTTTGCACGTCACCCCGGTTATCGACCGCTTTTATTTTCATTCGATCTATTTTCGCGAGCCCGGTGGTATTTTGTTTGAGATTGCCACCGAAGGTCCCGGATTTACCGTCGACGAACCGGTCAAACAGCTGGGTGAAAGTTTAAAATTACCACCCCAGTACGAGCAACATCGGGCCGAAATTGAGCGTGCGCTTCAGCCGATTTTGATCGAGGCAAAAGCGAAAACTGCGGGTTAAATTTGACCGAAGGGTATAATTCCCGGTAAGTAAACGCCTTTTCACGCCATGCTCATCGTAATGAACGCCAGCGCCGGCAAGGGCGAGATCGACAACGTGGTTCGCGTGGTCGAATCGCTCGGCTTTCGCGCGCACGTCATGCCCGGCGCAAATCGCACCGCGATCGGAATCACCGGCAATCAGGGCGCGGTCGATCTCTCACATTTTGAAAATCTCCCCGGCGTTTCGGAAGCGATCCGCGTTACCAAACCGTACAAATTGATCACGCTCGATCTCCGGCCGGAACGCACGATTGTCGATCTTGGCGACGGCGCTAGGATCGGGGACGGCTCGCTCGCGATCATCGCCGGACCGTGTGCCATTGAAAACAGCAAGCAGGCGTTTGCGATAGCGGATGTGGTCCAGCGCAGCGGCGCGAAATTTTTCCGCGGTGGCGCATTCAAACCGCGCACTTCGCCTTACGCTTTTTCCGGGCTGGGGGAGCCGGGCCTCAAGATTCTCGCCGAGATTCGGAACGAGTTCGGTCTGAAAATCGTGAGCGAAGCGCTCGATGAAGCGAACGTCGATCTCGTCGAAAAATATGCCGATATGATTCAGATCGGTGCGCGCAACATGCAGAATTTCACACTCCTTCGGCGCGTCGGTCGCTCGAAGTTGCCGGTGCTGTTGAAGCGCGGCATGGCCGCGACGTTAGAAGAGTGGTTACTCGCGGCCGAATACGTGATGGCGGAAGGAAATTATAACATCGTCCTATGCGAGCGCGGCGTGCGCACGTTCGCTCAACACACGCGAAACACGCTCGATTTAGCCGCAGTTCCGGCGGTAAGAAAAATTTCGCATTTGCCGGTGATTGTCGATGCCGCCCACGGAACCGGCCGCAGCTACATGGTGACGCCTCTCGCGCGCGCCGGAATCGCGGTCGGCGCTGACGGTTTGATGATCGAAGTGCACGGGCGACCGGACGAAGCGCTCTCGGACGGCGCGCAATCACTCAGGTTCGACGAATACGAACAAATGGTGCGTGAAGTCCGCCAGATTCACGAGGTGATCTCGCGCAACGGCGCTTAAACACGCAGAAAATTCGCGAGCAACTTGCGCCCTTCGGTCGTCAGGATCGATTCGGGATGAAACTGGACGCCGTGGATCGGAAATTGTCGATGTTGCAGTCCCATGATTTCGCCGTCGTCGGTCTCGGCGGTAATTTCGAGCGAATCGGGCAACGATTCCCGGCGCACGATCAAAGAATGATAGCGCGTCGCTTCGAGTGGCTCGGCCAAATCTTTGAAAACGCCTCGGAGTTGATGATGAATCTGTGAAGTCTTGCCGTGCATTAATCTTTCGGCGCGCACCACTTCGCCGCCGAACGCTTGCGCGATGCATTGATGACCAAGACAAACACCAAGAATCGGGACGCGCGGTCCGAGTTCGCGAATTAGATCGGGGCTGATGCCGGCATCTTCCGGCCGCCCCGGTCCCGGTGAAATGCAAATCCGATCCGGTTTCAGTTTTTTGATCTCGTCGATCGAAATTTCGTCGTTTCGCTTCACCGTAAGATCGACATCCATCTCGCCGAAAAGCTGGACGAGATTATAAGTGAACGAATCGTAGTTATCGATGACCAGAAGTTTCATTTCTTCGTTGCGCGCGCGATAGCGGCCAGCATCGCTTTCGCCTTGTTCACGCATTCGTCAAATTCGCGCGTGGGATCGGAATCGGCCACGATTCCCGCGCCCGTTTGCAGATACGCTTTTCCGTCTTTTAAAATGATCGAGCGGATCGCGATGCAGCTGTCGTGCGATCCATCAAAGCCGAAGTAACCAACAATCCCCGCGTAAAATCCGCGTCGCGCTTTTTCCAAATCGGCAATGATTTGCATCGCGCGAATTTTCGGCGCGCCAGAAACCGTGCCCGCGGGAAACGTTGCGCGAATCGCGTCGAAGGCGTTCTTGCCCTCGCGCAAACGCGCAACGATGTGCGAAACGATATGCATGACGTGGCTGTAGCGCTCGATCACCATTTGTTCCGTCACGCGGACGCTGCCAAAGTCCGCGACCCGTCCAAGATCATTTCGCCCGAGATCGATCAGCATTACGTGCTCAGCGCGCTCTTTTGGATCGACAATCAAATCGGCCGCAAATCTTTCATCTTCCGCCAAATCTTTGCCGCGCGGATAAGTTCCGGCGATCGGACGCAACTCGGCGGTCCGCTCCCGCACTCGCAGATGAACTTCCGGCGAACTGCCAAGGACCGCGAAATCGCGGCCGAAGCGTAAACAAAACATATACGGCGAAGGATTCCCGAAGCGGAGCGCGCGGTAAAGATCGAGCGGCTCACCGAGAAAATCGGTTTCGAACCGCTGCGACAACACAACCTGAAAAATATCGCCGGCCGCGATCAGCTCTTTGGCCTTTGCGACCATCGATTCAAATTCAGTGCGAGCCGTGTTGCTGGCTGGTGACGGAAGACTCCCGGCCGCTTTCGCATCAATCGGCTGAAGCGCCCGCGACTCGCTCAGTTTCGACAACGTTTTCTGCAGATCGGCTTCCGCACGTCCGTAGGCGTCCTCCGCAGAAGTATTGTTTTCGATATGCGCGTTACAAATGAGCCGAAGTTTCCGAAATCGATGATCAAAAACGATCAAGATCCGCGGAATCATGAACATCATTTCCGGATTCTTCAGTTCGTCCTGCGGATGGATTGGCACAGTCGGCTCGAAAAATCGAACGACGTCGTACCCGATGTAACCAACCGCGCCGCCGACGAAATGGGGAACGTCGGGACGCGCGACAAATTGAAAACGCGACAGAATTTCTTGGAGCTTCGTCAGCGGATCGCCTTCGCAATCGGCGCTGTTAAAAAGCACGAGCGGATCGAAGCCAATGAACGAGAAGCGTCCCGACTCTTCGTTCCGTTCCGCCGATTCAAAAAGAAAGCACGGATTCCCGTTGTCGATCTTGGCAAAAGCGGAGACTGGCGTCTCGACGTCCGCGACCAGATCGACAATCAGCGGAATGAGATTGCCGCCCTTGGCGAGTGTGCGGAATTCGTCGCGTGAAGGCGAAATAGAATGATGGACTGATGAAGTAATGGGAGAGAATCTGGCATTAGTCTGGCGCTCCGCCACTCGGCCGAATTTACGGTTGCGGAATGAGCCTGCTGCGCCATTATTTCTACCCCTTCCAGACGCGGGTGTAGCTCAGTGGTAGAGCACCTCCTTGCCAAGGAGGACGTCGCGAGTTCAAGTCTCGTCACCCGCTCCATTTTCTTTCGACGCTGGGGGTGGGCGTGGCTATTTTTTGAATCCAAACCCACGTCGGCTGCATCTCACTACAAAAGGATCAATATGAAAACATTGCCTCTCTGCATTTGCTCAGTTGTGCTGGCCGTTACGGCCATGGCGCAACCTGCACCCCCGCCGCCTCCTCCGCCATCCCCGGCGGCGTCGATGACGGCCAGCGCCTCGCCCGCTCAGGATCTGGCGGATAGAATCCATCAACGGATCGAGAAAAAGCTTAAAGGTCATCACGGGATCGCGATTGATGGAGATGAAGCCGATCTTAAGAGGATCAAATCAGACGATATTCCCGAATTCGTCATCCCGATTGTCGCGATCACAATGCTGACAATTTTTGGCGCGCCGGTCCTGATCGTCGCCGTGATCTTGTATTTCGGATTTTCAAAATCCCGAATGCAGCATCGCACCATTCGAATGCTGGCCGAGAAGGGCCAACCGATTCCACCCGCATTGCTCGCTCCGCCGGCGCCAGCCGTCCGTCAACGCTCGGATGTGCGGCGCGGTGTCGTTTTAACCATGGTCGGCCTCGGCCTGATGGTCTGGCTGGGCGCGGTCAATGATTGGGAGGGCGGCGCATGGTCGCTCGGTCTAATTCCTTTTCTTATCGGCGCCGGTTATCTGATCGTCTGGAAGTTGGAGGGAAAGAAGGACGTTTCGTCGTCGCCACCGGCACCCTAATATCGCGGCGTGGAGCTAACCGATGCCGGCCTTGTTGCCCGAGTTCTTGTCGATGACGACCAGCACGCTTTTGGCGAGCTGGTTCGTCGGCATCAGTCGAGCGTGCGAGGTTTGTTGCGCCAACTTACCCGCGGCGATCTCGCCCTCGCCGACGATCTGGCCCAGGACGCTTTTGTTCGTGCTTACAAAAACATTCGCAGCTTCCGCGGCGAAGCGAAATTTTCCACCTGGCTTTATCGGATTGCCTACAATTGCTTTCGCGAGGACGCGCGACGCCGGAAGGAGCTCGTCGGAATTAATGAGGAACAATGGCAAGCGGAGCAGGATCCACAGACGGTCGATCCAGGTCTAAGACATGATCTTATGCATGCACTTAGTTTACTGCCATTGCACGAGCGCTCGGCCGTTTTGCTTTGCTGCCAGAATGGATTATCACACGACGAAGCCGCGCGGGTGCTCGACATTCCGCTGGGCACGATCAAAACAAATGTGTTGCGAGGGCGGGAGAAATTGAAGAAGACTTTGGCTGTCTGGGCGCAGTAAATGAACGAGCAGATCGAACAAGATTGGTTGGATCGAAAGCTGCAGGAAGCTGCGCTTTACATCCAGGATGACGGCTTTACCGCGCGCGTTTTGCAACAACTGCCCGGCCCGCGACTGGCAGGTCAATTTCTGCGTCCGTTCATTCTGGTGGGAATGAGCGCACTGGCGAGTGCGCTCACCTACGTTTTGTCCGACGGTGGCCGCTTTATTTTGGTCGAGATGTTCAGATTGACGACGATTCCGACGTTGTGGGTGGTCGCGTTTGCATTGGCCAGCGGCATGTTAGTTATGGCCGGCGGCATCTTTGCTGCGATGTCTAAGACAAGTTATATTCAACATTAGATTTGGCTTAGATTTGCATTGTCGATCTTGAGGGTCACAATAAGGGATGCTAACAAACATCCCGAGCTCGACCCTTAAGCAACTTGTCCGCCTCTCCGAGCGCAAAGAAGCGTTGATGGCACAGATCCAGGAAATTGATCGCGAAATGATCCGCGTCCAGGACAAGTTCGGCATTCCGTCGCGTGAAGGAGATCAGCGGGCGCCGGTCACTGTTTCGCGCGCGCCTGGCGGACCAATTCGCCGGCGAAGCAAACGCGGTGCGTTAAAGGAGAAAATCATCCGAGTGTTGCGCACCGCGGGAAAAAAAGGGGCGACTGTCGGCGATCTCTCGAAAAAATTAAAAGTGCCCAGTGCAAATCTTTACGTCTGGTTCAACGGCACCGGTAGAAGCGTACCTGGAATCAAGAAGGTCGGCGTCGCGAAATATCAGCTTAAATAATTGTTAAACTTCGCGCGCTTGTTGGACGTCCCGGCGGATTTGTTGAACCAGCGCGTCCAGGTTCTCAAATTTCTCTTCCGGACGAAGGAATTTCAGGAAGCGAACTTCGACATCGTGGCCATAAATGTCGCGCTTGAAATCAAACAAATGAATTTCGAGCACGCGCTCGGATTTT
>Ga0209803_1000523_pt1 | contig 25530 bp, 29 predicted proteins | sample GraSoiAngelo_138_FD_185895 | JGI IMG/M metagenome (GOLD analysis project Ga0209803, IMG submission 185895) | Grasslands soil microbial communities from the Angelo Coastal Reserve, California, USA - 14_0929_09_40cm (SPAdes) (version 2) | ecosystem: Environmental > Terrestrial > Soil > Grasslands ...
GACAATCTTGATGGTGGAGCAGTCCGGGGAAATGTTATTGATGTTAAGTCCAAGAGCTTCCCCAAACCGCAGCCCCGATGAGGCCAGAAGCGCGAACAGTACACGGTATTTCTGCTCGTCCGTATTCCCGACAATGGCTGTGACTACGTCGCCGGTGAACGATGGTCGCCGCTGCTTCTGTGGATTGACCACGGGCATCTCGATATACTCATGGTCCCATTCCACATTGAAGACTCGCTGGCCTTTCTCGTCGCGCACCGACTTCATCACGATCTTCACAACCTGGGAGTAATTGGAAACCGACTTCGGAGACAGGCCACCTTCGACCATCGTGTCTACGAGCTTTTTCAAGCTCGCGTTGTTGATGGATTCGAGCGGCAGATCGCCGAGGTTTGGGTTAATCCACTTCTCCAGGGCATACGCCCACGTTGCAATGGTGGACGGTGCCAAGGGCTGCTTACGCCTACGGTTGCGCATGCCTTCGAGCCATGTGTCGGCCTGTTCGCGGAAGGTCACGCCATTGCTCGACTGTGTTACCACTTTGTCGAAATACTCCTGGGTGTCCACTCCGCTGGCCGCGATGATCTCCTTGGCCTTGCGTTCCCGTTCGGATGCTGAAAGGTTTGCCGGGGCCGGAGATCGGACAGATTCTCTCGTAGACCCGCTGCCGCTTCTCTTGTCCCGCGACATCCTTCCAGTAACGAACCACGTACCAATTACCTTCCTTCTGAATACTGCCTGACTGCCCAGATCGCCTTGACATGGACTTTCTTCCTATCCGTGCTGGCTTCTCTGGTGTCGCAGGCGACATGGTAACGTGACTCGTGCTATTGGGCAATGGAACGGCCATAGCAGTACTTGGTCCGGCGCAATCCGGAAAACAACACTCCCTCGTCGTCGCGTCGATTGGTGTTGTTGGGGACAGGCCCATACGCGCGCTTGGAATGTTTCTCGGATGAACTGACTTCGATAGCCTTTTCGTCTGCTTTTTTACACGCTCCATGACTTATTCCCTGGCTGGAAGGCAAAACGGTCGATTCGATGTGCGACATATTCCTGGGTTTTTCGTTCGAGGTGGTCGCGCAGCTCGTCATCTAATTCCTGGTCCGCCTGTGCCCAGCGGAATAACAACCGTAACCGTAGCGGAATTGTGAACAGCCAATGCTCCGGTCGCATTCCCCGGTCCTCCTTACTCCTATGAAAATAGCTGCCTATCGCGTTGAAAACAAAGCATAGGTGCCTGGGTCCATTTTCATCCTTCGTTGTGGCACTCCGAGAGCCATGAGTTACTCGTATCTCAAGGCGACCATCGGATCGACGCGCATCGCGCGCCGTGCCGGTAGATAGCCGGCCGCCACGTTGAGCACTACCAACAGAGTCGCCGCGACAACCATTGTCGCGGGGTCGGATGGCTTGATGCTGAACAGCATGCTGGACACCAGCCGGCCAGCAGCCAACGCGATCGGGACGCCCAGGGCAAGCCCGGTGCTTGCGAAGAGCAGACCGTCGCGCAGGATCATCCAAAAAACGCGAGAGCGCGGAGCTCCGAGCGCAACGCGGATACCAATCTCGTTAGTCCTCTGAGTAACTCCATAGGACATCAATCCATAAATTCCAATCGAAGCCAGAAAAACTGCTAGAAAGCCGAAGAAGGCGGAAAGGCGGGCGGTCAAGGATTGGCTCGCAACCGAGCGATGCACTTGTTCGGATAGGGTGCCTTGATAAACGAGCGGTAGGCTAGGATCCACCGAAGCGGCGGCGCTACGGACCTCGGGGATGATGGCATGAGGGTCGCCGGAATAGCGCACCTCGAAATCGTAGTAAAAGTGCTTAAGGACCTGGGAATAGAGATAGTAAGCGCCCGGTTGCGGCCTCTCGTCGAGCCTCTCGTATTTTGCGTCCTTGACCACACCAATGACTTCGAAATCGGCGGCATGTGCGGAATCGCTTTCGATGCCAAACCGGCGGCCAATTGGAGAACCACCCGGAAAATAGATGCGCGCCATCGTTTCGTTGATTACGGCGACCTTCGGCGATGTGGCGGCGTCCTGCGGGCCAAAAGTGCGTCCGATGAGTAAGGGAATTCCCATCGTGGCGAAGTAGCCCGCTCCGACTGCGTTGTGGATGACGTGGGGGTTGTCTCCCGCATTTGGAGTCGCCCCGAGCACGGAGACTGGTGTGCGCCACGTGCCCTGATTGAAAGTCGACAGAGACACGCTGTCAGCCCGAACGCCAGGTTCGGCAGCTATTCTCTGTTCGAGCTGTTGGTAGAGATTTACGAGGCGGGAATCCAGTTCGTAGCCAAGGGCCGGCGGATCGATTGAGAAAAGCACAACTTCCTTTTCATCGAATCCCCGGTTTACGCGCGTGAGATTGACCAGGGTACGCAGAAACAGACCGGCGCCGATGAGAAGCACAAAGGAAAGCGCGACCTGAGAGACGATCAACGCACTGGAAAAACGGCTGCGCACGCCCAACGCAGCGGCACCTCGCCCAGACTTAAAAGCGTCGGTGAGGTTAACGTGCGTGGAGCGCAGCGCGGGCAGCGTGCCAAAAAGAAGTGCAGTGACAAGCGAGATCAGAAAAGTGAAAGCAAGGAGACGCACATCAGGCGCGATGTTGAGCGGGAGCGACTCCGGTCCGGCAGAGATCCATACCAGGATAGCCCGGCTGGCCCATGAGGCGAACAAAAGTCCTAGCACCCCGCCAAGACAAGCCAGCAGCAGGCTTTCAGTAAGCAATTGACGGAACACTCGCGCGCGACCAGCGCCAACGGCGGTACGCACAGCGATTTCTCGCTGACGGTTGGCCGAACGAGCTAACAATAGGTTGGCGATATTCGCGCAGGCAATCAGTAAGACCAAAGCCACAACAACCAATAAGATTTGCAAAGGCAACGAGTACTCACGCAGTTCCGAAAGGCCGCGCGCGGCAGAAGTGAGCGGAATCCATGCTTCGTCGATATTGCGCTGCCGATGGGGCGGGATGACCGGCCCAGCGAAATCGCGCCAGATCGCCTTGGCAAGAACATTGATGCCAGCTTCAGCCTGCGCAACCGAGACGCCGGGCTTAAGCCGCGCCAGAATGTAGAGAGAATCCCACCATCTATCTTCCAAGCCGTTCCAACCAGGCGAAACCTGCTTTTGCATAGAGAGTGGAATCCAAACATCGGGAGATTCACCCACCGTGGTGCCGGAGAAGTTGCCAGCGGTCACGCCGACGATGCTGTAGAGCGTCGGGCCGATGGCTATGGTCTTGCCGATGACCGCAGGGTCGCGGGCGAAGCGCCGCGTCCACCAGGAATAGCTAATCATGGCGATCGCCTGCGCGCCCAGTGGTTCGTCATCCAGCTTCGTGAACTCCCGGCCTAGAATCGGCTCGACGCCGAGCATAGAGAAATAGGTCCCGGAGACGAGCTGCACATTCATCGGCTCCAGGCTCGCACTGCCCTCCACTCTACCGTGCATTCCGTCGAACAGCACACTCATCATGGCGCTGGTCTCTGAGAAGACCTGATTCCTCTTTGCGAGCTCTTCGTAAAAGCGATATGAGTAAAGTACGTCGTCCACACCACCGGTGCTTCCCTGGCCCCGCCCTGTGCCGAGGAGGACAAGTTCTTTCGGGTTCTTTACGGGCAAGTTGCGGAGCAGGACGGCGTTCAGGATGCTAAAAATCGCGGTGTTGGCACCGATGCCGAGCGCGAGGGTCAGGACAGCGACGATTGTGAACCCAGGGGATTTGCGCAGCGTACGCGTCCCAAAGCGCAAATCCTGAACGAAATCCTGGATCCAATTTACACGTCGCGCGTCGCGGCACTTCTCTTTGGTTTGCTCGATACCGCCCAAGTCGAGGCGCGCACGGCGGTGCGCCTCTTCTTGCGTCATCCCTTGCGCGACGTATTCCTCGGTTTTTCGTTCGAGGTGCTCGCGCAGCTCGTCGTCCAGTTCCTGGTCCGCCTGCGCCCAGCGAAACAACGACCGTAACCGTAGCGGAATCGTGTACAGCCAATGCTCCGGTCGCATTTCCGATCTCTCCTATTCGTACCGCAGCGCCACCATAGGATCGACGCGCGTCGCGCGCCGTGCCGGGAGGTAGCTCGCGACTAGGGCCAAAATCAGCAGCAATGAAGGGACAATGACGAATGCCATCGGGTCATGCGCGCTAAGACCGAAAAGCATGCTGGAAAGCACCCAAGACACCGCGGCACATCCGGCTACGCCAACGAGCCCGCCAACCAGGACCGGGCGCATGGCTTGCCGCAAGACAAGGTTCATGATTTCGCCGCCGTCAGCGCCGAGCGCCATGCGGACGCCGATCTCGTGCACGCGTCGGCTCACACTGTAAGACACCACTCCATATACGCCGATCGAAGCGAGCAGAAGCGCTAGGGCGCCAAGTGCTCCCGAGAGCGCGGCCACAATGCGCGAGGGCTGACGCCAAACTTCGAGGTAATCCTCGAGTTTGGTCACGTCGACGGGCAGGTCGGCGTCGAGCGACTGCACTACATTGCGAATGCCTTTCGCGGTCGCGGGGAAGTCTCCCGCATAGCGAACCAGCACGTAAACGCGAAGATTATCTTGCGGCCCAGCAGGAAAATAGAGATACGTCGTGCGGACATCGCCGAGGTGCGCGACTTGTGCGTCCCTCGCCACTCCGATAACCGAATATTCCCGCCCTCTGCTTTCGCGTAGTGTTTTTGCCAGTGCATCTTCGTCGGGCCAAAGTCGCCGCGCTGTGGATTCTGTAACGACTACTCCGGGCGAGTCATGTGTCTCTCCTGGCAGAAATCCGCGGCCCCGCACGATGGGAACGCCGACAACAGAGAAATATTCCGGGGAAACGTGGTTGTATTCCATTCCAATTTTCTCAACACGGCCGGGAACTGTGAACGCGTCGGCGCTGAAGTCGTGGCTCAGCGGCGCGCACTCTGCCTGCGCAACTTCGATTACGCCTGGCAGCTCCGAAATGCGCTGCCGCAAGCGCCCCATAAATGCCGTCCCTCGGGTATCGTCGTAGCCCTGCTGCCCGAGGTTCAGAAACATCGTCGCGACGCCCTTCATTTCAAATCCGGGATCCACTGTCTGCGCATGGTAAAGTCCGCGCAACAGCAGTCCTGCCGCCAACAGTAGGATCATGCACACCGCGACTTGCGTGCCCACCAACGCGTTGCGCAAAAACCGCCCGCTTCTTTTGCCGGGGCCGGAATGAGCGCCATCTTCCTTCAGCGAAGTGTTCAGGTCCTGTCGCGAACTCTGCAAAGCCGGAATCAGCCCAAACCCGATCCCCGTCAAGAACGTAAGCCCCAGCCCGTAGCCGAGCACACGGAAGTCGGGCGCAACATTCACCGCGAGGGTGGAAACCTGATGCGGCAGGTGAGAGATTATGAGCCGCGTGATTGCTTCGAAGGACCAGAATGCAAGCAGCGACCCGAGCGTACCCCCGATCAAGGAAAGCAGAAGGCTCTCCGTCAGCAATTGCCGCACCAAACGCCACCGGCTGGCGCCAATGGATAGCCGCAGTGCGATTTCCTTCTGCCGCACCGACGCCCGCGCCAGCAAGAGATTGGCCACATTCGCGCACGCAACCAGCAGAACGAGTCCGAAAGCCGCGAGAATTACAGAAACGACGGGAGTCAGGATCTCCCGTTCCATTTGCCTGTTGAAAAATGTCGCTGTGCGGATCGCCAACGAGGTAGTCCGTCCAGGATGCAGTAGGTCAATTCGCCCGGCAATGACGCCGAGGTCCGCGCGCACCTGCTCCATCGTCACGCCAGGCTGCACGCGCCCAAGCACCGCCAGCCAGCTCAAATTGTCATCCGCCATGCGATCGCTCCACGGGTCCAGTGCTTTTTGCATGGTTATGGGTGCCCAAAATGAGCTGGGAATCGGCTCTGTGCCCCTGAATCCCGGCGGCGCAATTCCAACCACGGTGTATGCTGTGCGATTTAGGATGATCCTTTTGCCCACGAGCGACGCGTGGCTTGCGAACGTGCCTCGCCATAAATCATCGCTAATCACCACCACAGCGTTTCCACCTGGCGCGGCACAATCAGATTCGAGAAATCCACGGCCCTGTCCGGGATGTTCTCCGAGAACCTCGAAGTAGTTGCAGGTAGCTAAAGTTCCTGTGAGCTCCTTCATCTTGCCACCGCCTAGGGTTGCTTCAACAAAGGGCTCATAGGCTAAAAGTCCCGAGAAGACGTGATTGTGGTCGCGATAGTCCAGATATTCCGAGTAGGAAAGCATGCTGGACCCGTTGTGCGCGTTGCGCTTGAATCTTCCGTGAAGGATCTGATCTATGCTGACCACTTGTTCGGCGCGAGGAATCGGAAGCAGACGCAGCGCGGCGCCGTTCAGCACGGAAAAGATTCCCACATTGATTCCAACGCCCAGAGCAATCGCCAACACGGCGGCCGCTGTAAATCCCGGGTTCTGCCACAGCATCCGCAGACCGTAACGCAAATCCTGGAAAAAGTTCTCAACGAGATTCACGCCGCGAGCGTCGCGGCATTTCTCTTTGGTCTGCTCGATACCGCCTAGGTCCAGTCGCGCACGGCGGTGCGCCTCTTCTTGCGTCATCCCTTGCGCCATGTATTCCTCGGTTTTCCGTTCGAGGTGGTCGCGCAGCTCGTCGTCCAATTCCTGGTCGGCCTGTGCCCGGTGAAACAACGACCGCAGCCGCAGTGAAATCGTGTACAGCCAATGTGCCGGTCGCATCTCCAACCTCCGTTTCGCGCCGCGCGACGCTCACGCCTCTTTCAGTTTGATAACCCGCGAAATGGCGCTCGAAAGCCTGCCCCAGTTGTCTGCTTCTTTTTCGAGCTGTCGCCGCCCAGCCGTGTCAGCGAATAGTATTTCGCGCGCCGCCCATACTCGGAAGTTTTCCACTCGGCTGTAATCCAGCCCTCTTGCTCCAGCTTGTGCAGAGCCGGGTACAAGGACCCGTCGCTCACCTGCAAGACCGTCGCCCGACACCTGCTTTAACCGCTGGCTCACAGCGAAACCGTTCATCGGTTCAAGCGCAAGAATTTTCAGCAGCAACATGTCCAACGTGCCCTGCACCAGATCCGAAGGTTTGCTCGTGTCCATGCCCTCGGTAACCGAGGCTAGCACCTCTGCCCTCGGTAAGCAAGGGGGGATGCTTTTCAAACTGCTTTGCCTCTGCCCGCGCCCGTTCAGCCGGACAGGTGACACGAAAGTTGAAATGAGGCTTGCGACACGGGAAAATCCGGTCAAAGACAAAATCCCGGCAGGGAGAGTATAATGAATTGATGAACTGCCAAGTGAAGGACGAACTGGTGAGTCGGCTCATCGCTTTGAATAACAAACTCAATTTGCTCAGTCCTGATCTGGTACATGGGGACGAAGAACGCGCGGAAGTGCAACAGCAACGTGAGAGCTTATACGCCGAGATCAAGCACCACAGGACGAAAGGACACGAAGGCAAACCGTGCCCTGCGGCAAAACAGGTCTAGGCCAGTCGTCCCTGCCTGGCTTGGCAAGCGAATCAGCGCAGTTCGAGCCAACACTGTTCCATTTTCCATCATTTTCCAATTCCAAGTGCTTTGACTGCTCCAGCCCTGCCAAACAAGCCTAAATTCCCAGCTTGGCAACATTGTCCCAGGCGCTTTGGATTCAGTTATAGCCAAGCAAGTGTGTCAACGCGTAGGGACTGAACTGTCGAGAAAACTTAGTTTTTGTAGCCAGGATTGGTGTCCATTTAGTGTCCACATTGCAGAGGATTGTGCAGAAGCAATGGACAAAAGAGAATTTTTGGAGAAAGCTATCAACCTATTTAGTTACAGTCAGTTAGCTGGAAGCCTCGCGGTAGCAATAGTTTGCCTGCAAACTGAGGATAGAATCCCAGTTCTGGGCCCCGGAAGTAGTAGCACGGTTGATTGCCCGCCCAGTCTTGGGCGGACTCGGCCGTTGGTCCGGAGAAGTCCTCGACGCTGAACTTGAAATAGTTGTTTCCTACGACCAATCCTGGTGGCCCTTTGGGATCATAACGGAACGGAATGCGTTCACGGCGAAGAGAGATTCACAGCGAGCAGTTCATTGGGTCCACATTACGCCCGCCGAGGAAAAACCGCTCTTCCCCCTGTCGACGCCAAGTAGTTCGCGGCCAGCGGAGTGGGAATCGTTTTTATGGATAAACGTGCGATCCTCCTGTCCATAGCCTTTGGTCATCGAGTAGCAGAAGATGAAACAGAAGTTGGTAGCGGCCGACATGGCTGCAGGTCTGGGAAGGTGAAAGTCCTTCCGCCGTCAGTTGCCTCTATAGACGGCTAGCATGCCCGATGCATGCATTGGTGACGATGCGTGATTTGCTCGGGTGTAAAAGTCACAGCTGTCCTGCGAGCTTGTTAGGACGCAGCGGCAGGGGAGACCTGGGTGGCGAACAAACCAGGAGGCCTGAACGTAAGGAATAGCGACGATCTCGAAATTCATCCCGCATGAAGTCTCTTTGCGGAAATATTCGGGGAAGCCGACCCACTTGAACCTCTTGGGGAAGAAGGCCGCTGATGTAGGGGAAGTAACAGGCAGATGCACTCTACAACCCGACGGGATCATGGCTCAAGCATCCTGGGAAAGACTTGCAGAAGTAACGTCGGGAAGAATCAGTTCCCCGCAGGGGCTCGCAGCAACCTGCAAAGACCTCGGGAATAAGTGGGGAATCACGAAGTCCGGAGGAGGGAGCTGGTTTGGCGCATGAGCTCGTAGGAGCGAGGAAGAAGGGGTAATGCCCTTCGAGGTGGTGCTGGACACCACCCTGGCATGTCTGGCATGAGTAACGCTTGTGCCAGGCAAAGGAGCTCTGGGCACTTGGCGGTTCTAGTATGGTCAACGGCGAAAGCCGGAGGAGCCATGCTTTTCAGGGACGAATCGAGAGGTAAACCGGAATGGGTCGGGGTGAATGCGAGCGAGCACTTAAGCTTCGCCCGTCTCGGAAAGGCCTCTCGGGGAAAGCCAAGGCGAAAACCGGAATCGACCTTCCGGGATCGTAGGGGGGCCTCGGTAAACGTGGTCATGGTGGGAAGTGACCTGCCTCGCAATCGAAAGAGCGAGGACAGCGAGGACGGTACCCCCCCACCTACCACTGGCGCGACCGAGCTCTATCCCGACCACGTCCAGTTCTGCGAGAGGCACACGTCCAGTTCTGCGAGAAGCCCAGGGCGAAACTCTCTGGGCCTACTCTCCCGGGTTCAACCTCAACTCGGCGCTTTGTAGGGCGAGCCGAACTCTTCAACGTACAGGCCGAGCTAGCTCGACCGCTAGCACCTGTGTCATCCGCAAAGTCTAGACCAACTCAATTGTCACTTCCTGGGATGAGAGGTGCTGAACGACGAAGAAGCCACGAGCAGCTGCCCTTCGTCACTATTCACAGGTTCTAACTCCAGGGAAGCCACCTGCCCGCCGACCGCGCTGCTTTGCGGAATTATTCTCGCCCTGAAATAATAAACCTTCCCAGCCTCCGCCTTGAAACCCGCAAGGGAAACCAGTTTAGATACTCGCCGCAAGTGCGATTGCCAGTTCGCGCACAGATGGTGCTCACCAGGGTCGACGAAAAGGAAGAAATAGGAGTTGCCCTTGTTCGCCCCCACCCAGGCTCCATCCAATCCCACTTTCGTTGTGGGAGAGCCGATGTTAATGGTGTCCACAAGCTTCTCGTAAACCTCAACAACGTAGACCAATGCCTTCCCACCATCAGGTGTGGCGGCAGGGTGCTTGTTCTTGTCAGTCGAGACATCGAGCTGAACATCTGCGGGGCCGCAAGCAGCTGCGGCCTTAGCGACTGCGGCACTGTCTTGGGCAAAAACCGGCGACGTGAATAAAAGAATGCTTAGTATGGTACTCACACTGCTCCTCCGGCCGGTGGACCGTTATTGCTCGAAGACCTGCACTTCAGCGGCAGCACCGCTGGATTCGTCGATCACATAAAGCACCGTGCCGTTCGTTACCGCAACAGTATTTGGTCCCCCACTGCCGGTGCCATCGTTGTGGATGGAGAGGGCGGCGGAGATCGCCGAGCCGAGCGTGAAACCCGTTGGGGTACCCGCATCCTGCGTGCCTTGCAAACTGCCAGAGGAAATCGTGGCGACGCCCGAAAGCCCGGAAGCCGCGGTATCGTTCATTGCGTTGGTGCCGAAAATAAAGTTGCCAGAGAGCGAATTAACACCATAGGTCGCGACGGGTTGCGTATCGAAGACGCCGGTGCTGGCGTTGGCATCCGTGCTGACGCAGAAGGCGGACACGCCATCGGCGGGAGTGGCCATGTAACAAACCGGCAGGGTCGCGTTTCCCGCGCCAGCCATGGACAGCCTGCCTGTAGACGAATCCAGGTTGTAGCTGCCGTTGAGTGACTGATTGCTGGCCGCGCCCACGGCGTATTGGTCCATGGTGCCGGATACCGTGCCGGCGAGTCCGCCGGAGAAGCTGGCCACGCCAAGTGCCGCCGTGGCACCGGAAGAATTTCCAGTGAAGCGGAAAATATAGTTGGGTGAGAGCGAGGAAGAAGTGAAGGAAGCAGAGCTGGCGATTGCCCGGCCAGCGACAATGGGGCCGCCGGTACCGTCTCCGAGATCAAAGGAAATAAAGAATAGCTCTGAGGAATTGATGATATAGGCTGTCAAGCGGGACATGCCGGGATTCGCTCCCGGGAGTTGCAGCGTGGCGTCTGCCGTGCCGTCTGCGGTGGCAATGGAGGGGATGGTCCCCCAAAATCCGCCGCTATTGAGGACGTGTCCGCCCTCATTCGCATCGCAAAAGCCGTTAGAGATGTTCCCGGCGTTCAACGCAAACGCGCCCGCTAGGGCGTAGTGCTTCAGACTGCCGTTCGAAGTCTCCCACCCGTCCAGCGCCAGAGCATAATTTGTCGCGAGCGCGCTGAGCGAAAACGCGGATGGATCCTGTTTGCGCAGAATTCCCGAAGCGCGGGAAGGTATGGCGGACTGCTGATTGAAATAGATGATGTCACCCTTAGAGGCCACGCCGGAGCTGATGCCGCCCAGCGAAAAGTGTAGGGTGTAGGTGGTCAGTGTCATATCGGTCAAGGTCAGGCAGCCGCGATTATCGGGGCCCACGGAATAGGAACTGCCAGAGGGCTGGATAGACGCGTTGGTATAGGACTCTTTGACGAACGGGTTGAATTGGTCGACACCGCCAGTAATCTTGCCGGTACCGTCTGCTGTGAATGTTGCGCCGAACAGAAGCGGCGTGCTGTTCGGGGCGCTGCCGGTCCAGCCTTGTAGGACAGCGGCGTATTGCCCGTTCAGCAGACTTTCGTTTCCGCCGGTGCCGCAGGCGGCAGTTCCATCAAATATCGTAAACGTGTCGTTGTCGGACTTGGACGGATCGCTGATGGAAGTTGCGGTCAGAGTCGGTGTGTTGGCCGGCGCGGCAGGAACCGTTGCTGGCGGCGCGTACTGTACGTAATAGATAGTGGGAGTTGAGATTGTACCGCAAGCCGGCGAACAAGCTTTTCCGTTTGCGGTAAGCGTCCAGGTAACGCCACCATTTGCGGGATCGTTCTGCACCGATGCGCTAAAGTTCGTGAAGTAATATCTTCCGGAGCCCGCGGCCAGCTCCGTGACCGCATTTTGAATGCTGACGGTGATGGCCTGGACGTTGACGATTGTCGTGGCAAACTTCGACGGATTGGCGACGGAGGTCGCCATGATCGAGACAGCAAAGCTCGAGGGTGGGGAAGCGGGTGCGTTATAAGTGGCCGAAAAACCCGTCTGGTTGGTCACCGAACCGCAAGAGGTGCTTCTACATCCCGCGCCGGAAAGCGACCAGGTCACGTTCTGATTGGTGATCGTTCCCGTGCTGGTGACCGTCGCGCTCACATTGACCGTCCCGCCTTGATCGACCTGCGCGGACGATGGGCTGAGCGTCACCACAATGGATGAGTTCGGGTTGCTGCCGCAGCCTGCGAGGAGCACGACAGCACACAACACCGAGCACGCGAGGAACAACGAGCTGGACTTTCTCATTCTGCCTCCAGCACTGCGTTTTTGCGGAGCGAATGGTGTGGCTTGTACTTCGTAGTATGAGACGAGTTAGCTGCTGCGGCGGTTACAACTTCGTGGGCTGAGGCGGGACCGATAATCTTTGCATTGTAGCTAACCCTCTGCGCCCGTAATGCCCGTCGCCCAAGGCGAAGCAGCGAGGGTGAGAGAAGGGAAGTGTGGGTTCGCGCGGACGCGGAAAGAGTTTAGCTAACGGCGCTTTCGATTGCAGCAGCGACATCATCATCAAGCCCGTCCGCGCGTCTCAGGGCTGTGCTGATCCGAACGATCTCCAGTTCACGCGCTGCGATCTGGCTGGCGGGTTCGTTCCTGGTCCGTGCCGATGCCAGTTCTCGTTCGTCACTTGCGAGCATTCTGCGAAAGATCGGGACCGCGATTGTCCGGCGGTAGCGAGTGTCATACAAGTCTTGGCAAAACGCCGCAAAATCGAGAAGAAAAAGTGAAGAGGGAAGGGGCCGCGGCAAGGACAACTGCGGGCTTCTCTCTGACAGCGCCTTCCTCATCCTGGAGCCGCTGCTTTTGAAATCCATCAGCCCCAGTGCAGGCTCATTTCGATTTGTTTTGCCACACGACAGAGCCGCCCTTATCGATATAACCCCCGCGGCCAGGCTCGAACGCTACCCTTGCTAGTCCATGCCAAAACGGCTCGGCGTGGGCGAGATTCGGTGGGATCGCCCAACGGCCGTCAAGGTCCACGTAGCCCCATTTCTCCCCTGCACGAACGGCAGCGAGTGATTCGCTGAATGGCGTTGCTTCGTCAAACGCGGGTTCGTGAACATACTTACCGCTTTTGTCGATTATCCCGAAAAGCTTCGTGCCGTCATTTGCCACAACGAACGCGTATCCCTCTGAGAAGTCCGTAGCGTCCAGGAATTTCGGTGCCAAAACCTCCGCACCGTGCTGATCAACAAAGCCCCACAGATACACGTCCTCCGTGGTTTGTCCTTCCATACCGATTTCTCCCACCAACGGCCTACGCTCAGAGAAAATCTTTACCATTCCCAGGCCATTCCTAAAAAGCATCGTGATGTCGTACTTTGGCTGGACAGCTATTTTCCCAGACTTGTCGATGTAGCCCCATTTTCCTCCGACTTGGACCGGCCCCATGCCCTCCGAGAACGAAGCCGCGAAATCAAACTGCGCTGGGATCGCCATCTGCATATCTGTTCCTAAGTAGCCCCACTTACTCCCGACCGATATGGGAGCCAGCCCGTCGTGAAACGCCGAAGGAGCTCTTAGGCCTTTAATGAGCAAACGCCCTGTTTTATCGATAAACCCGTAACCCGCGCCCTCTCCCGGCAACAAGACGCAGGCATATCCCTCTGAAAATGGATATGCCCACCAGAATTGCGATTCGACGATGAATTTGCCCGATCCGTCAATGTAGGTCCAGCCCCCGGTCGCGCCAACATTGGCGATGCCCTCTCGGAAAACTGTGGCATCTGCGGCAGTGCTGAATTGCGCCGGGATCACCTCGCGGCCGCTGCGGTCTATGAATCCCAGCTTGTCGTTTTTGATAAATGGATAGAGGTCAGACTGAGCTTGAGGATTTTGACCAAGAACTGTGGTCCCCAAGATCAGCGCAAGAACCGAGATCAATGCGATGTACGTGCGGTTCATCTCAATCAGAAGGCTTTGCTGGCAGCTACCTCCTTTTTTGATACCTGCCGTTCTGGAATGGTTGCCAAATAGCTAGATTAGTCGGAGGAAAGACAGGACCCGAGGTACAAACTCAAGCTGCTCATCATCGTCAAGATCAAAAGCCACGAAGACCTCCAGTACGATTAGTCGTTATAACAATTAGTTTTAAACCAGAGCGAGCGCGAGCGGCCTCCAAAGGAAGTCGGCCCGAATCGTTTTCAATGTTTTGAATGGGATAGACGATTTTGCGAATGGCACGGTCCTGTTATCTCGCGGGCATCAGTCTGTTTTGGCCGCATTTGCCGCCGCTGCCTTGGACAGCGCTTTTGCCAGCCGCGTCTGCTGCCTCAAAAGTTCGAGACGATCCTTTACCGTAAGGTCCGCGTTCGTTCGCAGCACTTTTGCAATCCCTCGATCATTGACCGCAGTGTTCTTTCCGTCACCAATCCTCTGGGTGGTCTCTTCTTACTCATCACGATTCCCCTCGTTTCGAAGCCGCTACCTCTCTTGTACCTGGCACGACTGAATTCACCACATCCAAGCGGGCAAACTGTGATTACCTTCGACCCTACTTGGGGCGTATACTTTTGCTCGGAATCCCTCGCCCGGATTAAGTGGGAGGAATCATGAAAAAGCCACGCTACCTCTTGTCCGCTGCCGTTGCCATCTTGCTGCTCGGTCTGCCATTTTCAGCCACGCCTCAGTTTCAGAACCGGATCGAAGTTCTCCAAGTTCCCGGCGAGCGGCATCACTTCGCAGTCCATTTGCTCCGCATTATTAACACTGTGGAGGCAGAGCACCATATCAAACAGGGTTCCTACGTTTCCTGGGATGTGCTTCGGACCACAGCCGACTTTTCTCCGCTATTCTTGACTCGGGGCTATCAGGTCGGCATGCAGGTTTATAACCAACCTGGGCCTGCGCCGGAAATCTTTCCTGGATGGAGTTTGCGATTGAACGTCAGTGCGGATGGGAAGGGTTACGACCTTATCCTGGAAGACCTGACTGACAAGTCCTGCGGGTATGCGGCGGTCACCGACGAACGCGGCGTCATTCGGCAAAGCAAGACCATCGACTGCGAGATTTAACGGTCGATGCGACTGACGGACCGAGTGACCCCGAGATGTTGGCTCCTTCGGCGCTGCCCTGCGGTTCTTGCAACGGTGTTGCTTATCGCGCCGCCTTCGCTGGCCTTCAAGACTCCGCTTTCCAGCGAAGCGGTTCGAGAAGCTTACTTCCTCGGCCAACGGCACGATGGGTCGTACGAGAGGTTGCTTGGGGAATACGTTAAACAACTTCCGCCGCCAAAGAGCGGTCCGTATTTCTCTTCGGTCGAATTGAGCACTCCATTCCTCCAGATGATCGAGTACTCCAGTCGCCAATCCAACTACAACGCCCAACAAGCCGCTCTCGACTACCACCGCTTCGGTAAGGAAATTGTCCGAGTCGTCGTAGAAATCCGTCTGACCCAGTCGTATGGCCAGTTTGTCGCTACCACGAACTCCCAATCTGATGCGACCTCTGCTCTAGTCCCTCGCCCCCATGACTTTTGGAAACAGTTCAAGGTTCAGGTTTACAACAGCGAGGGACCACTTTCTCCATCAGCTTCACGCGGCCACGCAAACTCTAGTTGCGGTCGAGCTGGGTGCGCCCTGATCGGCGCAACGATTGAATTAGAATTCCCCGCAACCGCGTTCGCATCCGATTCAGCCACAATAGAAGTCGATCCGCCTGAAGGCGACCGCGTGTCCGTCAACTTCGACCTGTCCTCCATCCGCTGAGAGGAAATCGACAAGTGTTTCTAGGTGATCAGTTTTATTTCGTGGCACTGCCGTGGCAAGCGGTCACAGGTATCAGGGAATTATGCACCAATGTTCAAATTTCTAGCGATTAGCCTCGATACCCGTGAGGTAACTATTATCGACCAGTTTCTGCTGCTGGTCGCGGTACAATGGCGTGAGTTGACATGCTGCGAGAATCCACAAGCCGGCTGCTGACGGCGTTGCGGCTTGCGCTGTATCCAGCGCTGGAGTCAGCCGAGGCGAGGCACTTCCAAGCTCTTACAATGGAAGCGCAAAATGCGCGGCTGTCGGGAGACCTGGCAAAAGCGGAGCGACTTTATTTGACGGCGGTGGCCGAAGCGCAGTCTTCCCATGATGCCTCCGGTCTGAACCTCGCGTGCCACGGCCTCGCACAGGTGTACCAGGAGCAGCACAGATTTCGTGAAGCGGAGAGTATCTTCCAAGATCAACTCGAAGCGGCCGCAAAATCTCCGCAACCAAACACATTGGTTCATGCCGGCCATATGAGCCTTGCGCAGCTCTACGAGGACGAAGGCAAATTCACAGAAGCAGAGATTCATTACAAGGCAGCACTGGCGGAGACCGAAAAAACGGAAGTATTTCCCGGGCGCGCGTTTTGGTGTTCTACTTCTACGTGGTTGGCAAGGTTCTACATCGCTCGGCAGCGGTACAGCGAGGCGGAACCGCTATTTCAAAGGGCGTCGGAAATTGTTGAGGAAGATCAGCCTTCGAACTCCTATTTGCCTCAACATCTTCAGCAGTTCGCGAAACTCTATGAGGCTCAGGGAAAAGACGAAGCGGCCGAGGGGCTATACCGGCGGGCTCTGGCACTTTGCGAGGAATCGCAAGGTGCCCACAGTCTGTATACTGCGCTCGCTGCTGAGGCCCTAGCCACGTTCTGCCGCGCCAGACGCCGCTACACGGAGGCGGAGGAGCTTTACCGCAGAAGTCTGACGATTGTAGAGGAAGACGTAAGCTCTCGGGCGGCTATGTGGACGAAAGGCTGGCGACCCTGGCGAAACAAGAAAGAGCTTCAGATTCGGCTTAGCCTAAATCAGATTCCCATTAGCACCTCGCTCGACCAACTCGCAACCGTCTACGAGGATCAACAAAAATATACAGAGTCGGAGCCGCTCCGGAGACGTTCGGTTGAAATCAAGGAACGTGCGTGGGGCGAGCGGCACCGGTCATTTCTGATCGATTCTCTTACCGCACATGCCCATGCGTTGCGCAAAATTGGACAGGAACGCGAAGCCTCTCAGATTGAGATGCGCGTTGAAGCGATACGATTGAGATATCCGCAGGGATCAGTGCAGTGCGTTCTACGCGGTACGGTGAGGCCTATTAAGAGAAATTTGCAGTGGCGGTTCTCTACGTTTGTAAGCGCCCTTATTCATCCTTCGCGATTCCGGCCTAGCAACCTTCAGCGGAATCCTTAGCTTTTCCGAGCTCGGATTTCCTACGGGCCACGATCTCCAGCAGTCCAGCAGCTTGCCAACATTTGTGATAACAACTGCGCCTAAATGCGCCCACTGTTGCTCTCTTCGACATGAGGAAACCGCTTGAAAACCTATGTATTCAGCATGTCGAAATGCTATCGGCAGCTCGCGGGTTCAAGTCCCGCCCTCGGCTCCAGTTTTCTTGGGGTCAGGACCACGGTTGGGCAGCGGGTGGGAGGTGAGGTAGCGGATTTTGTTGTGGATAACTTCCTGACTCTCGTTAACGACAGAGACGAATCCGACGAGCGCAAATGATCCTTAACGTCATCGATTTGGGCGGTTTGATGCGAAACTGACTGACGCACCGATTTGACGCGGTATTCACGAGCCCATCCGCATAGTTCCGGTCCGCTTGCGCACCCCTCTCACAAATTTTTAACAATCGCGGCGGAATAACGCCGTGGGGATGGAAGTCTTATCTGCGTGAGTCTGCTTTTGTCTTGTGCAGCCCGGTCTGAATCGGCTTGAACAAATTCAAATCTGTCCCCGAGGTGGTTACGCCCATGAAGGGCAAGTACATTTCTATTCTCATCCTGCTCCTCGCAGTGGTAGCTATGGACATCGCAGTGATTGCGCGCGAGTACGCAACGGAAGCACCTGCCGGCTTTGATACGCCGACGCTCGCGCAAAATCCCGGATCACAGAGCATCAGCGACGGCATCGCTCAGCCCCCCGGCGATACTTATGCTCTCGACCAAACGAAGTTTGAGCAAGACCACGATGCCAGCACCGGATTTGGGGCCGGTATTCAATGCCAGGGCGTGCGCGGATTGTCACCAAAACCCCGTAAGCGGCGGGTCCAGCCAGTTCACGGAGATCCGCGCCGGACACCTGGATAAGGACGGGAATTTTGTGGCTGCGACGGTACCCATTAACGATGGCGCAAGCACTATCGCCAACCGCTCTATCATCAATGACCGCGCCCTCATTCCACAGGCGCAAGAGCGCATACCTAACACGGAAAACATCCGCGCCTTACGAGCCGCTCTCAACACATTGGGAGACGGCTTTGTCGAAGCAATTGACGACAACACTTTGTGGTCCATCGCTCAGCGTCAGATCGAACTCAGTAACGGCAGAATTCACGGCGAGGCGGTCGAAGTGCCTGTTCTGGAAGCGCCAGGACAATCGCGCATCGGACGCTTTGGCTGGAAAGATCAGCACATCAGTTTGCTTTCCTTCATCGGCGATGCCTATCTGAATGAATGGGCGTGACGAACCGTCTGCGTCCCAAGGACGTCACGACGATTGGCAAGATTACTCTTGATCCCGAATATGTTCCCGACAATCTTGGCCTGGCAGATATCGACCATTTCGCGCAATTTATCCGGGGCACGAGGGTTCCACCGCGCGACGCGGCTCTCGCTGCAACTCCTGTCTCCCAAGCGGGCGAAAAGATCTTTGAAACGATCGGTTGCGCCACCTGCCACGTCAGCGCCATCGTCACCGCTCCTCCGAGAACTTCCATCAATGGCGGAGCGTTCACAGTACCGGAGGCCCTTGGCAACAAGATTATTCACCCTTACAGCGATTTTCTGCTCCATGACATTGGAACCGGCGATGGCATTGTCCAGAATCCTCCGGAAGACACAGCCAATAAACTGCGCACTGTGCCCCTCTGGGGATTGCGCATGCATCCCCGGCATATGCACGATCTCAAGTCGTTGACGTTGGAAGACGCCATCGAGCGCCACGGCGGTGAGGCCGAGCAGGAAAGGGATCGCTTCGGCCGCCTGAGTGCGGCAGAGAAACAAGCCCTTTTCACATTCTTAAACTCGCTCTAGCGCGAACCGACGCGATGTGATTTTGGAATAACAGCGCCCGCGCAGCGTAGAAAGCTGAGGTGACACCAAGGGTGGGTAAGGAATCAGTTCAAGCCTGTGCGCCAAAACGTTAGATCCCAAGGTTAGCTATTCTCGCTTGGAGGGTCGACCTCTTCATCCCAAGCCGCGCCGCCGCTCCTTGGGCACCCGAAATGATCCAATTCGATTGTTTAAGGGCATTGACGATCTGCTGACGTTCTGTATCCTTGAGGACCTTGTCGAGCAGCACAATCGCGACCACTGGGAAGCCATTTACGCCATAACTTGCGAGTGTTTCGTCCGTAGTCATTGCAACGCCGACCCCGGGTGCGGTCTCCGCTCGGGTTCTCTCCACAGATGCTTCGATATTGGAATGCGTCGGCGGATTTAGATTTGTAGGTTGTCAAAGCCGTAACCACAAGCTTGTTCTTCCCGTATCGGTTCCGGAGCGTGTTCAAGTCAGACAGTTCACGCATACAGGGGGCACACCCCAGGAAGAAGAAAGAAAGCACCGCCACGCGGCCTGGTTGGATGAGACTGGATCCAGAGCTTCCATTCCACCCAACAGCCTTAAAACGGTGATGTCAAGTGCTGGGTGCATTTCCATATTTGCCCAGCGGAGGTCCTCGGCACCCCAGGTGTTTGTTTCCTCCGGCTGCGACTTCACGAAGCGATTCATTTCGTCGAGAATCTTCGCAGCACGTTCCGTATTTCCGGCCAGATAATATCTGTGCACCAAGTCCTAACCCGCTCTTAACATGCAACTAGTCAGCGAAGGAGACACTCCTTTCATGTCGGCCTTGGTGCGATCCAACAGAATTGCGTACCGTTCGTCCGACCATCCGAGCGCTTTCTCCGGAGCCGTGCTTGCTTCATCATCGACCGCTACGTCGATCTGTGAATACACCGGCTCAATCGGGTCTTCTTTGAGAATATTTTGGATTGTTGCCCACGAAGCTTCCCAGTTTCCGGTCGTTCGCATCTGTAGTACAGCGAGCAGGACGCGCGCGTCGGGTCCGTGCTCTAACTTTTGGCCTTGAAGGTAACGCTGCACCGCCAGAAGGGCCTTCGGATAGTTCGCTTCACATAGTTTCGCCAGCCAGTACAGTTCTACAGTTCTTCGCCGGACACGGTATCAAGCGAAAAACGAGGACAGAGTGCCTTCCCACGTTCCTCAACGATATTACCGGGCAGCGTCTTAGTGGCTGGTTGCTTGTGTGCACGCAGCGCTGCTTCCCATTCGGTCAACGGTTGTCGAGCAAACTGATACGCCTCAGAGGGCTTTGTGAATGCTGGCGGATCAAGGGAGGATTGCCCAGTCAAAAAGGTCAGTACGCAAAGCGGCCATAAAAGCTTCACGGTCCTTACCCCCGACGAAGAATCACGATGCCGCAGAATCGTCTTCGGTTGCCCAACAGTCCTGGTAAACGAGAAAGGACATAGCAATGGAACCATGCAAGAGAAAGGATGGCTCGTATCGAGCGTTCGTCACTAGTCGTGCAGGTCACGCTCATAATAAACTTTCGGTCCTATATCATTTCGTACAGCGTCCAGCAGCTCATCGAACATTGTCCTGATTTCGTCCTTCCAGCGTTCTTCATGTGTGCTTCTCCACGACGGTAAACGCAAAAGCAGCAGAACGATGATGACAGCCAGTTCTTTCTCCACGGTCGTCATAGTCTCAAATTTACTGCCGTACTCAGACCAAGCTGCAATGCCCACGACTATCAGCACAGCAATGAATATGCCTGCACCGAGATAACGCTTCCACGGTTTAGGTTTAGATTTATTCCTCATCGTGCCCTCCTAGGTTTGAGGGCTGGATTCTGCGGCCCGTTACGAGTTGCCATCATTTTGCCCCTCTACTGTCCCGTATACGGCCTGCTAATTGCCGAAAGCATACCACGGCCCAGGAGCAGCGGGTGTGTTATCCCGGTCCAATGATCGATTAACGAAGCGGCGTCTGGCTGTGAGTGAGATTTGCATCACAAGACCGCCCGCACAACCTTGTTTGCGCAATCCAAATCAGACGCTCTGGACCGCCCCGCGTCTGGGGATGTGGTTGAACAGCCTCCGGCCCCAGTCCCGCAGGTTACGGGGAGAATTTGCCATGACTTACTGCAAGTCCTTGATCTCCGTCCTGGTCATACTTTGTTTACTTCCAATCGCGACACTGGGGCAAACGGCTCCTACGGCTCAGAACTAGCCAGGCCCTCTAGGCAAGCTCATTGATGTTGGCGTGTCCCTACCGAAAACCCCATCCGCTTTGAGAACACAAGCTTTGCAACGATTCATGCGATCATAGCAACCCACGATGAACTCCGTCCTCATTGCCTTTTTTGCTGTACTTGCCTCAAGTTTTCGAACCAGCGCTTCTCTGCGGGCCGAGATACTCGCCCTTCGCCACCAATTGGCGGTTCTTCAGGCCAACGCGCCGCGTCGTTTGTGCCTCAAGCGTTCCGACCGCGTGCTATGGATTCTGTTGTCGCGATGGTTTCCGGGCTGGCGCCAATGTCTGCGAATCGTTCAACCTGCAACAGTAATCGCTTGGCACCGCAGAGCCTTTGCGTTGTATTGGAGCCGGAAATCACGGCGCTGGCCGGGAAGGCCGCAAGTAACGGCAGAGATTCGTGCTTTGATCCGGCACATGAGCCGGACCAATCCAGTGGGGAGCGCCGCGTATTCATGGGGAACTGCTTAAGTTAAGTTAGGAATCGAAATTGCGGAATCCACGGTTGGCAAATACCTGCCGCATCGCCGCAAGCCGCCTTCACAGACCTGGCGGGCATTCCTGAGTAATCACCTCGCCGAGATGGCCTCCATGGACTTCTTCACCGTGCCAACGGCAACGTTTCGAGTTCTGTTTGTGTTGGTTGTCCTATCGCACGCTCGTCGCCGCATCGTGCACTTTGCCGTGACGGAACATCCCACGCAGGAGTGGACGTTACAGCAACTTCGGGAAGCGTTTCCCTGGAACCAGTCACCGCAGTATCTGCTGCGCGACCGCGATGCAATTTATGGCGAACACTTGGTGGCCGTCATCGAGGGCATGGGAATAGAGGAGGTACTAACCGCGCCGCGATCGCCCTGGCAGAATCCATACGTAGAAAGGCTAGTGGGCTCAATTCGGCGGGAATGCCTGGATCATATCGTTGTGTGGAACCAGAGGTCGTTACGCCGGATTCTGCAAAGCTATTTTGCTTACTACGAGCACTCGCGCACGCACCTGGCGTTGGCCAAGGATTCGCCAGAACCGAGAGCCGTGGAAACGCGGGAGCAAGGCCGCATCGTATCCATTCCTCAAGTCGTCGGCTTGCACCATCGCTACCGGCGACAGGCTGCTTAGGCACCGCCGCAAAATAAGAGGGTCCGATCTGAGAGTTTTGTCGGCGCTGCTGACTCTCAATATCGAACTCTGCGCAACTCCTCTCGGTTCGCCCCCTCTTGTTCACGACAAAAGCCCCCGCGGATGTGCCCAGCTGAGCTTCGCTCCAAGGCCATCCGCAGATGAGTATTGCCAACCCCAGCCCCCGTTGCGATTTTTGGTAATCACACCTCCAACAATTGCGAGTATAGCAATTGGGCTTTATTCGCTCAGGTGGACTCGCCCAACTGTGAAACAGCACGACCCTGAGTTCGAACGATCTGCCGCTCACGTCTTTGTTCGGTTTACCAAGCGCTGGACTCGGCGGGAGTATGGGCGGTGGGTCGTATCGGCCCATGCTTCAACGTCCAGCCTTCGCAGATCGAACTCTTATTTCGTCCGCGAGGTTCTGGCAGTTCGGTAGATAAAGAAGTTTGTCCGGCTGTTCTCCATCCGCGACCGTTTTGAGGTATTTGTGGGCATGAATCCATAGCCACGATGACCTCAAACCGTCGGCCCCCGGCTCTCTCTACGTAGAAAACAGCAATTCCGTCCTCGATCTGTGAAATAGCCTCGTCTTGGGTGAGTGACCAATGACACCCGTCCGGCTTGATCCCACAAATCGCTTGGATTAGCTCATGGGTGTCGGATCGGTCGGTCTTGACGACGTGCCGCACGCGGAGGCATGGAGCCATTTTGCCCCTCCTCAGTATTTCCATTGCGAACCTTGAGCCGGACCCTTCAAATCAGCTTCGAACGCTGGAAGCGGAAGTACTTGTAGGGGTATCCGTGGGAACAATGCCGTAAGCGTATACCTACGAATCTTAGATGTCCAGCTACAAACTCTCCCTCCCGGCTCTCCGAGCCTCGCCGATGCAACTTACCCCTCGAATCGATCCGGTTCGCCCGGTGAATACATCATTCAAAATGAGGAAACGGGAGAGCGCGTGGTTATTACTTCAAACGGGGGTGGAGGGCATGTTCGCTAATCAGGACGAATAGCGAAACCTGTTTATCAATGCTCCCAGTCGCGGACGATCTTCCTCAGTTACGGCTGTGAATTTCAATGCCAATCCACTACCCGGCTCCGTACGCTTCACAACTGCGTCGGCCCTGATCTGTCCCTCCTGGACAAGAAATTCAAGCTTGACCGTCGAACCCATACTCCTTGACTTGGCTGTTTCGACAAACAGACCATCCAGGCTCAGATTCCGAACTCGTGAAATGTCTTCAAGTCCAAAACAGCACCAATCGACGAAGACGCCGTCGTGCGTCTCGACTCGGGGGGTGAACCTCCTAGATGTATGCACGACGTAAGGACATTCCGGGAGAAACAGAAGTTGGTCAGGTTGATGTGTATCCGCGACCGTCTTGAGGTACCTGTGGGCGTGAACATCCATTGCGACGATTACGTCATATCGCTTGTCTTTAGGTCCCTCTATGTAAAACGCACAAATCCCATTCTCGACCTGGGAAACTGCGTCCTCGTGCGTTAGCGTCCAATGACTTCCATCTCGCGTCAGCCCACAAATCCATTTGATGCGCTGATGTGAGCCCGTTCGCTCAGTCCTCACGATGGATCGTATATGGAGGTATCGAGCCATGGTTCCTAGCCTCCCGACGATTCCAAACCCGTGGATATCGGGTCGTTTTCCACAGAGGCTCTATCACCTGGGAAGGAAGGCCAATCCAGCAAACACTGTGTGTTCGGCTAGGGTTTGTACCCTAGCCAGAGACCTGAGGGGGCTATAGGTGTTCCTGCTGGACAAGATTTTGCAGGCTCCTGATCCGGCGATACTGGACTGTTCAAATCGAGTCCATTTCTCCGCTCCGATCCGAATCCGGACCCCGATGCCCGAGACAAATGGCAGCGGCAAATTTTCATTCGGAGGGCGGCAGGGAGTCTCGCGGTCTTCAATGCGGGATGGTGGCTGGATGGAATTTTTGCGTACCACACCTCACTTGACAATCAGAAGTATAATTTGAGGCGTCGGAAGGCCAAGCCAGATTCCGGCTCAGTCGTTCCGACCGCGTAGCCCCTCAGGAAAACCTACACGCTGGCTAGCAGTGCACCAGCCCCCAGCCTTCGACTGGCTGCACCGTCATCCAGACAAATAAGACTCGAAAGGAGAATTTCAAATGTCCCCACAGTCCGCCACAGCGCTGCAGCCCGTCAAAGGACCAGCACAGACGAGTATCTTCAACCGGATGGAGGAGCTTCACCATGCAATTGCCCGAAGAGCGTTCGAGATTTTTGAAGGCAAGGGCCGATGGCCCGGTCGTGAATTGGATGATTGGCTGCGTGCTGAATCCGAGCTGCTTCACCCCATGCACCTTGAACTCATGGAGTCGGATAACCATGTTACCGTTCGGGCCGAGGTACCTGGTTTCAGCGCCAAGGAGCTTGAAATTAACGTCGAACCTCGACGCTTGACCATCAGCGGAAAACGCGAAACCAAGGACGAAGCCAAGAAGGGCAACACCGTTTATTCCGAGTTGTGCGCAGGCGAGATTTTGCGGGTAGTTGACCTGCCGACAGAGGTCGATATTTCCAACGCGGCCGCGACGCTGAAGGACGGCATCCTTAACATCAAGATGACAAAGACTCCGACTCCGAAGTCAGTTCGCGTTGAACTGAAAACTGCTGGTTAAGGAACGCCAAAGGGAACGAGGAGACTTTTGTGCCCCAATCTGACTTGGGTCCCTTTCCAAGCTGACGGGATTCCGTAGAATTCTTTCGCGCTGTTGAAGCGCTACCAGCAGCCCAAGTGCTTTGCCGTAGGCTGCTATCGCTCCAGCTAGACTGTGAAATTCTGGAGAGTCCTTCGCAGCCTTCCTGTCCATGGCGAATTACTGAATTGGGCCAAAATTAGGTGTTTTTTCGGGTTTTGATACCATGCCTGGATGCGCGATGTCCTCATCCCTTTGTCAGAGGCGGTGAGCGACTGGGCCATTTTAGCGGTCCATTTAGGGCCACCCCTTTCCCTCTTGTCGAGGATCTCAGAACGGTCCTCGCCGTGAAGGGTTCGCTTCGCCGCGCAACGCCGGCGCGCCCTTGACCGCTGCGGGCCGTTCTGAGAGAACACCCCCTTCCAAGAGGGAAAGGGGCAGAGTGAAAAGTAACCAGACCACCGCTGTTTTGGCCCCTTTTTCCACCGCCATCGACACATGATTCATTTGATTGTCACCGTCGTCCGGCTTGCACGCCCGGGAGGCCTCCGTTCCGTCCTTGCCGAGTCGCAGCAGTTCGCAAAACCGTTTAAGGCTCTCACTGGCAGGGACGGCGCCATCTCGTGCATCCGCATTAGCCAAGAAGCGGGGCGCGTCGTCTAGCAGGTAAGTGTCTTCGGCGCCGCCAGGGGCATAAGCCCAAGCGCCGTAAGAGCGCCAG
>Ga0209803_1000526_pt1 | contig 25481 bp, 23 predicted proteins | sample GraSoiAngelo_138_FD_185895 | JGI IMG/M metagenome (GOLD analysis project Ga0209803, IMG submission 185895) | Grasslands soil microbial communities from the Angelo Coastal Reserve, California, USA - 14_0929_09_40cm (SPAdes) (version 2) | ecosystem: Environmental > Terrestrial > Soil > Grasslands ...
CAACAGCCACCGCAACGCCGACGCCAACGTCTACGCCTACCCCGACTCCCACTGCGACGGCGACAGCCACTGCGACGGCGACAGCCACTGCGACGCCGACGGCAACGGTGACGGCAACGCCAACCACGCCGGGATCAGTTACGACCTCGTTCGATTCAATTGGAGATAGCTACGTGAACTCGACTTCGCCGCTCCAGAACTTTGGGACGGCGACGGTTATGCGCGTGAGCAACGTCGACCGTTCGCTGCTGGAGTTCGACCTTTCGAGCATTCCAGGCGGGTCGAATGTGGCCAGCGCCGACCTCCGACTCTGTTTCACTTCGATTTTGCCGCTGGCGATAGGCCGCACCCATGAGCTAAACAGAGTGACCGGCGCGTGGACGGAATCAGCTGTCACCTGGAACAACCAGCCTGCGGGTAGCGCAGGAGCGCCGGTCACCTATGCTGTGCCTCTTATTGCGCTAGACTGTGTGCACCTCGATGTGACGTCGGGAGTGCAAGCATGGGTAGGTGGAGCCGTAAACGAAGGCTGGCGGATCACCGACCAGAACGAGGCGTCGGCCCCGCAGGTTGAATATGCGACTCGCGAGGAGCCGGCGACCGGGCAGCGGCCGCTGTTGACCGTTACTTATGTCGCAGCCACGGCTACTCCGACTGCGACAGCAACACCTACGCCAACGGCGACCCTCACACCCACAGCGACTGCGACCCCAACGGCAACTCCCACGCCGACGGCAACGGCCACCCCGACTGCAACTGCTACTGCCACAGCAACGGCGACGGCTACTGCAACCGCGACGACCACGCCCACACCAACACCGACGGCAACGCGAACTCCGACGCCAACAGCTACGCCCACGCCTACGCCGACGCCAACCCCGACGCCGACGCCAACAGCTACGCCTACGCCGACACCCACTGCGACTGCAACACCGACGCCGACGGCAACGGGGGGCGGCACCGTCACGTTCAGTGCCAACGCTGATACGTGGGCAGGGTCCTTGCAACCCGCCACGAATCACGGCACGGAGACCACGATGTTGGTCGGACCGCAGGAGTATTCGTATCTGCAGTTCGACGTATCCAGCATTTCCGGGGGCGCGACTGTGAGTTCGGCCTCGCTCCGGCTTTGCCGGACCAACGGCTCCGGGGGCGCGCGCACTCATGAGCTTCGCCCAATTACTTCAGGCTGGACCGAGTCGGGGCTCGACTGGAGCAACGCGCCGACTGCCGCGTCTTCCTACGACGCCAGCATGTCGGTCCCTTCGTCCGTGGGATGCGTAACGGCGGATGTGACAACGGATGTGCAGGCCTGGATCGCGGGCGCTGGGAACTGGGGCTGGCGAATAGCCGACACGAACCCGTCACCGCCGCAGGTGGACTGGGCGACACGCGAAGACCCGTCGTCGAGCCAGCGACCGAGCCTGAGCGTGACCTACACCCCGTAACTTCGACCGCCGCCGCCTCGATCGCAATTCCCGGCTGCCGTGCGGGATATACTGTTCGGCGACGTCCATCGATTCGTTTGGAGGATGCATTGTCAGTAAGTTCCGAGGTCAGTGAACTGTCGGGCGGACTTCGTGTGGTTACTACATCGATCCCGTCCGCGCAATCCGTCAGCATTAACATCTTCGTCGGCGCGGGATCACGCGGTGAAGAGCCACGCACGAAGGGCCTAGCGCATTTCCTGGAGCACATGATGTTCAAGGGCACGCCACGGCGCCCCTCCGCGATCCAGGTAGCGGAAGCGATCGAGGGGGCGGGCGGCGTACTCAACGCCTACACCGCGAAAGAGATGACCTGCTATTGGGACCAGGTCCCCGACGACCGGCTCGAGACAGGTATCGAGGTGCTGGCTGATATGCTGCACAACGCGCTGCTGGCGCCGGAAGAAATCGACAGAGAGCGGTCAGTCGTTCAGCAGGAGATCAAGAGGACGAAAGACCAACCGGGCGCCTGGGCGGGAGAGCTTCTCGGTCGCGCGATGTACGGCGACCATCCGATGGGTTGGTCGACAGCGGGAACGGAGGATACGGTCGCCGCTCTTTCACAGGCCGACTTCCGCGAGTGGATCGGCCAATGGTACGGAGCGCCGAACATCGTGGTGAGCGTCGCCGGGAACGCCTCCACTGACGGCGTCAATGCACTGGTGGTCCGTCACTTCCAAAATCGCCACGCGCCTAAGGCGCCTGTCGTTGTCTCCGTTGATGACGATATCCCGTCGCGACGAGCGATAGGCGAGGCGAGGCCGATCTCGCAGGCGAATGTGGCCCTCGGTATGCCGGCACTGCCTCGGGGGGACCCTGACCGCTACGCTTTGATGGTGCTTAATTCATTACTCGGCCGAGGCATGAGTTCGCGACTCTTCAGGGAGGTGCGCGAGCGTCGGGGTCTCGCCTATTCGGTCGGGTCTGCGGTAAGCCGGCATTCCGATACCGGCTTGCTGGCCGTCTCCGCGGGTGTCTCGCCGGAAAATCTGCGGGAAGCGGTGCAGGTGATCCTGACGGAGCTCGAAAAGTTGACACAAGAACCCGTGGGCGATGAAGAGTTAACCAAGGCCCGCGATTATACGGTGGGAAGCTTTCGCCTAAGCCTGGAGACGCCGATGGCGCTCGGGCAGCGAGCGGGTGAGAACTTGCTGACGCTGGGTGTGATCGAACCCATCGACAGCGTGGTCGAGAAACTCCGCCTAGTAAACACAGAAGATGTCTCGCGAGTGGCTCAGCGGGTGCTACGCCGTGAGCGAGCGGCGCTGTCAGTGGTGGGGCCAGATATCAGAGAAGACGCTCTCGAGGAGATGATAGGCACGTGAAAGAGAAATGGTTCGCTGTGAGATTCCCTCTCTCCGTTCCCACCCTGCCCCGCCCACGTAGCGCAGCCTCTCAACAGCCCGCCGGATGGCCGATAAGCCGTGTGGTCTACTCGGCACGAACGGTGGATCCCGCTTCGCGAAGCGCCGAGATTCCTCGCCACCCCACCGCCCCTTCGCAGCGCTCAGGGCGGTTTGTCGGCCCCTCCCCGCGAGCTCGGAATGACATATGTCCGCCGCCAGAGAATGGGGAAGAGGCCCTTCCTGAAAGAAGGGCCTCTTTCGCCGCACCCGTTCTGGGCTCCCGCCGCAACCCCGTGAGTCGATAGTCGGAATCGCGGAGGAGGCGCTGCACGCACCCCGGTCGCCTAGCGGCGACCATCACCAGCCCCGCAACTGGTGAATGAGAACTGCACCTCCTCCAACCTCAATAACAACACGGCGCTCGACACATTACGGCGTTTACCATTTGTTAACGTTTGTAGTACTAATGCGGGCGCTGACGCGGTTTCAATTCGCCGGATGGCGGGGCAAGTTATACTTGGCTCCACGCTTACAACGAGCGTTCGAGGGAGAGAAGCATGGCAGACTACGCCAACATCACCTACGAAACAAAAGGAAGACTGGCCTACGTGACGATAAACAGGCCGGACCGTCGCAATGCCATCGACCCGAATACGAGCCGCGAGTTACGCGATGCTTTCGAGGCGTTCAAGTCTGACGAAAACGTGTGGGTGGCGATACTGACCGGGAGCGGCGAACAGGCGTTCTCGGCAGGGGCGGACTTAGTGGCTATGGCGGAGGCGTTCGCGGGCGGCGCCGAAGGGCCGCGCTACGACGTGCCGTTCGGCGGAATCACCCGTGGCTTTGAATGCTGGAAGCCGATCATTGCGGCGATTAATGGCTACTGCCTGGCTGGGGGGCTTGAGCTGGCCCTGGCTTGCGATATCCGAGTTGCGGCGGAGCACGCGAGCTTCGGGCTGCCGGAGCCCAAGCGCGCGATTATTCCGGCCGCAGGTGGTACCCAACGCCTGCCGCGTGCAGTCCCGCTCGCCTTCGCGATGGAACTGCTCCTGACAGGCAACCGTTTCGACGCGCAGACAGCGCTGCGTTTCGGGCTTGTATCTCGGGTCGTGCCGGCCGACCGTCTGATGGCTACGGCCGAGGAGATTGCGGCCGGCGTACTCGAATGCGGACCGCTCGCGGTCCGGGCGATCAAGCAAGCGGCGATGCAAGGACGAGAGATGTCCCTGGAAGATGGCTTGAAGCTTGAGTCGCAGATGGCGGGCCGGGTCTTCCAGTCTGAGGACGCGCGTGAGGGGCCGACCGCGTTCGCGCAGAAGCGGAAGCCGGAGTACAAGGGGCAGTAGGCGTGCCTCTACTCGAGAACCTTCACCACGGGGCGCACGTCGAGAGCGTCGAAGGGAAGGACGTCGGACGCCTGCACTCCGTAGTGATCGACCCGCGAGACAATGAGGTGACGCACATCGTCGTGAACACCGGGCCGCATTTTCCGGAGCCGGGGTTCGGCGCACCGGATCTGAAGGACGTCCCGATTGACCTGATGGAAGACGCCGGAGATGAGAAGGTGATCCTCCGTTGCACTCGCGAGCAGTTCGGCAAGCTACCGGTCCACGTCCAGACCGATTTTACGCCTGCCTCGACTCCTTCCATGGAGCCCGAGAAGACAGACGCGGTGCACCGCATATGGAATATCGGCGTCGCGCTCGCTGCCTCCTTCGCCAATACGCTTACAGGCATCGCGGTGCCGGCGGAGACCGTGCGGAAAGCAAGCTTCGGGCGCGAGATCCTCAACGACGCTCCCATCTGGCGGCTGGAGCCGCACTCGCATATCGGCGATGTGGAGCGCGTGCTTGTTGATGAAGACACGGACGAAATCCGGGACCTTGTGATTCGACGCGGCGTCGTCTTCCACCAAGATGTCGTACTGCCTGTGGACTATGTCACCGAGATCCTGGATGGCGTGATCCATGTCCAGATTAGCGATGACGAACTGCGGGGCTTACAACCGTATTAAGGCTTAACTTCGGAGCCCCGCTGCTTGACAAATCGCGCCCACTCGCGCCGCACCAGCGACTGACCCCACGCGTAGCCCAAAGAGTCGCCGAGGCTGTTGGCGAGATTTGCTGAAAGCAGATAGAAGAACACCAGCAATCCGAAGAACGCGATCACACTCCACAACGCGACATCTCCTAGTGCGAGAGGCAGCAGGGCGGCGATAACGCCGACCGACAGCCCTCCCCAGGCCACAGTTCGCACGACCAGTCCCTCGCGATTGCGGCGACGGCGGTGCATCTCGATTACCGCTCGGGGAACGGCGGCAACTGCCGGCCAATCGGCAAGAGGGCGGCCGCAGTGGGTGCACGTCTCCCTGGTGGGAGCCAGCGGGTGATAGCAATAGCCGCAAAAACGCCCGGCATTGGGCGCCTGACCGGCCAGTATATCGTCCAGGAGGCCAAGCAGCCGATCGGAGAAGACTTCCTTGGCCGTAGCCGATGCTTCGCCATTTTCAGAAGTCGCCGGGTTTGTGGCCGTCCCGTGTTCAGTCATAACAAACTCCGTCCGTGCTCATAGGTTAGCCGGGAGGCGCCCGTCGCCGCCAGAGCCCGGCGCTGGGGTGAAAAAAGCGGGGAAGTCTCCGCGGAAACCGGTAGCGGAGAGAACATAACCTGCGTCTTTATTGGTGAACACGCCGAGGTCCACACGCCCGACTTCGATCAAACACGAACGAGGGAGACCGGCGCGTAACGTGACGACTAAAAACGATGTCTTAAAGAGTGTGGGCGGTAGGAACGGGGAGGTAACGGCCAATGTTTAGAGGGAGTCGCTAAATGGTGCGGCTGGGAGCTTTGCTCCGCAGGTCCCGCAATAAAGCTGAGGAACCGGAAGCGCAAGCGCCGATCCTTCCGAGTATTGACACGCCGCCGCTGGTGGTGATGATCCCCGACGTGGCCGGGGTGAGCTCATTTCGGCTTTCCAAATTCCCCGACGCGCAAGCTGCTGCACGGTTCATCCAATCGCTGTCGCGGCCGCAGCGTGAGCGCGCCCACGCCTTTTGGGCGCTGCAGGCAGAGCCCGCCGACCCCCTCGACACTGAAGATAACAGCGGCGAGGCGATGGTATTGATCCGCTCATCCGAGGAGTCAGACCTTGTCTACGTAGTCTCGTTTGTTGACATCGACTCCGCGCAATCGTTCGCGCGATTTGAAGTGAAGCGCGGTATGCACCTCAATCTGATCCTCATCTATTGGGCGAGCATGGTGAACCTGGTCCTTAGCGATGATGGTGTCCAACTGATACCGGAGTTCCCACCCGTCGTGACCAAGGGTCATTGGAAAGAGACCCACGCGGGCGCCCGCTCCGGCGCAGCGCAGAAGCGCGCCGGCTCTGACGTGAGCCGGCTGCAGGCGGAGGCGGAGGAGGAGAAGAAGCGGCTACAGGCTGAACTCGATGAGATGGAGAAGCTGCACGCTGAGGCTGAGGAGTTGAAGAGGCTGCAGAGCGAGGCAGCCCAGAAGAAACGGCTTCAGGCTGAGGCAGAGGAGAGGCGGCGGATCCTCAAGGCCGAACTGGACGAAATTAAGCAACTGCGTGCCGAGGCGGAGGCGAAGCGAAGACGGCTGGAAGCAGAGGCTGAGGAACAGTCTCGCCTGGTTGAGCAAGAGATGCTGCAGTTGCATGCCGACGTCGCGGAGAAACGCAGGCTACAGGCCGAGACAAGAGCGTTGACCCGCCTGCAGACCGAGCTTGAGGAAATCAGGCGGCTGGGCGCTGAAGCGGCGGAACGGCAGAAGCAGAGCGAGAAGGTTGCTGAGGAGCAGCGTCTGGCCTCTGAATCTGACAGGAAGAAAGTTGAAGATGAGTCGGAGACTCAGGAGAAGTTAGCAGCCGCCGCCGAAGAGAAGCGGAAGCTCCAAGCGGAGTTGCAGGAGATCGAGGTGCGCCAAGCAGCGCTCGAGGAACTCCGTCGATCGGATTCCGCTCACGAGATCTCGGCTGAGCAAGTACAAGATATCGAGACGTGGGAAGCAGAGGCCGCAAAACAGCGACGGCAAGTCGAAGAAGAGCTCGAGCGACGGCTCGAAGATGAGGCAGAAAGACAGAGGAGTTTCGCGACAGAAGAAACGCGGCCAGAGAAAGGGGCAGCCGAGCATCCGCGATGGATCGCGGGCGATGCGATCGGACATGGGCGCCCCCACGCCGATTCGGAAGAGCACGCTTCGCTCGAAGTTGCGGGGCAGAGCCGCCCAGTCACAGAAACCGGGGAGCAGGCGCGTCTTGAAGCGGAGGCGGAGCAGCGGCGGCTGGATGCGGAGGCGGAAGAACAGCGGCTAGCGGCAGAAACCGCGGAGCGGGCGCGCCTCGAAGCTGAGGCGGAAGAACGGCGCCTCGAAGCGGAGGCGAAAGAACGGCGCCTCGCGGCAGAGGCCGAAGAGCGGGCGCTTCTCGAAGCGGAGGCGGAGGAGCAGCGAAGGTTATCTGCTGAAGCCGAAGAACGGGCACGTGTCGAAGCCGAGGCGGAAGAAAGGCGACGGCTCGAGGAGGAAGCGGAGACATGGCGGCTCGAGGCTGAGGCTGAGGAGCGCGCACAGTTGGAAGCAGAGGCCGAGGAGCAGCGAAGGTTATCAGCTGAAGCCGAAGAGCGGGCACGTGTCGAAGCCGAGGCGCAAGACAGGCGACGGCTGGAGGAAGAAGCGGAACAGCGGTTTGAAGCTGCCAAGCGGGCGATCCTCGCGCAAGAGGAGAAGGAAGCCCACCTCGATCAGAAAGAGCCTTCGGTCAAGGAGGCAGTGGCGGGCTCGATCGCGGATCCTTCCCTCGAACCGAACCCCATCGAGGAGCTTCTGCGCGCAGAAGCGGAGTCGCGAGTACAGGTGCCGCGCGCTTTCGCGAAGGAGCCGCAAGACGACGGGGAGCCCGACTCGCTGAACGGCATGGAACACGAAATCAATCCGGCGGACATCGCCGACGAGGTGGGCAAGATCCTGCGGCGGCGGCGCTGGGCAAAGCGGGAGAGCCCGTTCGAGGGGTTTAAGTCGCCGCCCGGACGCTTCTAGGTAGCTTCAAGCGCAGCTGCCGCTTCATGTCCCTCGATACGTCCTTCAGAGAAGGACACTCGGGACGAACGGGATCTGGACCTCTCCTATAATTCCGGCGGGGGCTAGTCATGGCCGATGGGTCGGCCGGGCGCGATACGGTCGCGCAGGAGGCGCTTCACCTCGCCGACATCCGGCATCGCCCCGCTGTTCGCGTTCGACGCAATGACCTCGCCGTCCATGCGCACTTCGAATACCCCACCCGAGCCGGGCCGAAGAGCGACTTCCGCCAGCTCGGACTCGAATGTGGTGAGCAGCTCCTGGGCGAGCCAGGCGGCGCGTAAGAGGAACTTGCATCGCGTGCAATAGGTGATTTCGACGCGCGGGCCGGTCAATCGGGTTCGAAGGAGTAGGTGTGGTTGGCGAGCAGGGCGCCCATAAAGATTGCGAGGACGCTGGCGAGGAGCGAGGTCACGCTGATGGCGATCGACACCCGGCGCAAGCGCGCGACCTGCGTCGGGTCGGCGTCCATCTGTTCGTTCAGAGCCAACTGCCGCGGCCCGACGACGAACGTATGGACCGCGGTTAAGGCGACGGTGATCCCGACCAGAACCATCTTCTCGGCGAAAATGCGGCCGTAGCGGAAATCAAAGGCGGTCGACCAGCTTAGTGGGGTGTCGTCCCCGACCTGGAAGAGGTTCGAGATGCCGGTGAGGACGATCACTGCCATCGCCGCCCAGGCCAGCCAGCCGAAGCGCGTGACAATCACGCGCATGACGCGCGCCCGCGCCTGACGGTCCTCGATGGTGCGGATCGCGGGAAGCGCGGCGATGAAGAGGAAGAACTGCGGACCCACCCAGACTGTTACCGCCAAGATGTGCAGCCAGGGAGTTACGGCGTCTGACATTCCGTCAGATTATACGCTCAAGCCTGATCGCCTGTTCGCGTTCGGGGCCCACGGAGACGAGGCAAATTTTCACGCCGAGCATATCCTGTATGAAGCGAACATACGACTGCGCCTCCGGGGGCAGGTCCCCGAACCTTCTTATGCCGGCAGTTTGCTTCTGCCAACCCGGAAGCTCTTTATATACAGGCTGAGCGGCGGCGAGCGCGGCGCCGGCGGCCGGCATCGAATCGGTCTCTTCGCCATGAACACGGTAAGCGGTGCAGACCTTGATGGTTGGCAGAGGATCCAGTACGTCGAGGCGCGTAAGAGCAGCGGAGGAAAGGCCGTTGATGCGGACGCTGTGGCGCGCGGCGACACCGTCGAACCAGCCGCAGCGACGCGGGCGGCCCGTAGTGGAGCCATACTCGGGTTTGGGGCCTCCTTCGCGCAGCAGGCGGCCGGTCTCGTCGAGCAGTTCGGTGGGCATCGGGCCGTTGCCGACGCGCGTGTTATAGGCCTTGAAAACGCCGAGGACCGACTGGATCTGCGTGGGGCCGATGCCCATGCCGATGGCAGCACCGGCAGCCAGCGAGGATGGGACAGAAGACGTGACGTATTCGTAGGTCCCGGAGTCGAGGTCCAGCAGCGAGCCCTGTGCGCCCTCGAGAAGAACAGTATCGCCGGTCTTCAGCGCCTGATGGACGAGCGACGACGTATCGGCAACGTAGGGCGCGAGTCGGGCGCCGAAATCGCGGTACTCGTCTGCAACGCTTTCCATTTCCAGAGGGTCCGCGCTGTAGAGCTTCTGCAGAACGGCGTTCTTATAGGGGACGAGAAAAGAGAGAAGGCTGAGCAAAGCCTCTGGATCGACAAGATCGGCCATGCGGACGCCGGCGCGGGCCACTTTGTCGACGAAGGCGGGGCCAACACCACGACCTGTCGTGCCGATCGCGCCCTCACCGCGCAGCTTCTCGTCCAACTCATCGATGATGCGATGCCACGGCATGATGACGTGCGCCCTATCGCTAAGAAATAGCCGGCCGCGAACGCTTACTCCACGACTCTCGAGGTCCTCGATCTCGCGGAGCAGCTCCGCGCAGTCTACGACGACGCCATTGCCGATAAGGCAGAGCTTATCGGGGTAGAAGATTCCGGCGGGAACGAGATGGAGCTTGAACTCGCCGAGTTCGTTGATGATGGTGTGCCCGGCGTTGTTGCCAGCCGAGTACCTGGCGACGATATTCGCTTTTTGTGCCAGGAGGTCTACGATCCTGCCCTTGCCCTCGTCCCCCCACTGGCCGCCCACAACCACTATCGCTGGCATAGATTAACCCCGGCCTTGCCGGGGCTCCTTTCCCGCCCGCCCCCCGACGAGCGACGACGAAAAATCCTCAGGAAGTATAGCGGAATCGTTCGTAAATCGGCAACTGCGAAGGTGAATGGGTAGTGGGTCAGTTTGACCCTGTGTCCTACTCTTCGTTCCCATCCCAGCGGCCAGAGCGCCAGCGTCTTAGCCATCTCGGCAGATTAGTAACCACAACTGCCGACAGGCCAACCAAGACGCCAATCAACAAAGCTCCAATGGGTCCACCGGCGAAGAAGTAGCCTAGGACAATTGACGTCCCACCGATAGCCAATCCGAATATGGTTCCAAATAGACGGTTGTTGTATAAGTCCACGTGCCGGTTGTAGCGCAGTGGCGGGCAGGCGTCAACGATGAGGGCACGAATCCGGCATAATGAGCTTTAATGGCGCAGTTCGGGGTCGAAGCAGGGGCGCTCTGGCAGCGGTTTACCGCTCGATTCAGCAAACGCGACCTTCTCGAGGGGGCGATCGTGGCTGTGGCGTTTCTCCTTTATTTCGGAGTGCGCGGCGCCGTCATCGACCGGCCGGAGTCTGCTTACTGGCACGCGGTCGACATCATTAAGGCGCAGCGGGCGCTCGGGTTCTTCTGGGAAGACGACCTCAACGCTTGGGTGAAGGACCGCTGGTTCTGGGCGCAAGCGATGAACCTTTCGTATTTCTATCTTCACTTCCCGCTGATAATCGCCTTCGGGATCTGGCTGTACTACTTCCGGCGCGAGAAATATACGCTGACCCGAGACGCGTTTCTCGCTTCCGGCGCGATTGCCCTCGTCGTCTACTGGCTGTACCCGGTGGCGCCCCCGCGCGCGCTGCCCGAGCTGGCTCAGCAGTTCGATCCGAACGCTCCTTCATATGTCTATAGCTTCGTCGACACGCTTCAGGAGAAGCTGGGCTACGCGTATGACACGGAGTCAACACGAGCGTTTGTGAACCCCTACGCAGCGATGCCGAGCCTGCACTTCGGGTGGGACCTGCTGCTCGGTCTCGGAATCATCTGGGCGTTCTGGCCGTCGAAACGTGATTCAAGCACCCAGACGCGCTCTCAGGGAGACTTGTCGCGGTGGTGGTTCTTGTTAGCGGTGGCAATTGGGATAATGTTGCCCACTCTGCAGGTGTTCGCGATTACCATGACGGCGAACCACTTTCTGCTAGACGCCGTGGCGGGAGGAGTCGTAGCGTTGCTTGGCATTGGAGTGGCAGTGGCGCTTCAGCGCTGGGTCTACCCGGTCGCCGGGCGCTGGCTGCGGCGGCTCCCGCTACCCGGAGGCCGGCGGCTTTCTCTGCCCGTTGACGCCGTGCCGGAGAGTGCCCGAGCCAGCCGCTGGCGCTGACTTGAGCGCCACGGGTCCGGCAGATTGCTCAGTTCCAGTGCTCGTAGCCCGGAATCGCGCTGAGCGCTGCGTAGACCTCGACGCTTAGCTCGCTCACGTGCGGGAGCCAGCGCTCCCAGTCTCGGCGGGCGCGCTCCGCCTCGCCGCTGGTGAATGCGACCTGAATGGAGCCTTGATCAGCCAATTCGTAGAGTGCTGTCCAATTCACGCCCCGACGGCGACAATCAGTCCGAAAAGCGCGCTCAATGCCGGGGATCTCCATAACGTGGGGCAGATGAACGCCCTCGTACCACCTCACGAACTCCTCCATGACGGAAGGTTCGATGCTCGCGCGGACGACCAGATAAGGCTTACTCATTCAGCAAAATCCCTCGAGGTTGGTATGGCAGTAGAAGGTATCAATGAAAGTACGGACGCGCTGGGCGTCAAACTCGTCGAAGCCATCCAGGAACTGCCAAGCCGTGAGGGCGATTCTATAGTCCATCGCCGGATAGGGCGTCATGACAACTCTCTTGCCGCGGTTATTCGCCTCTGTGACAACGGCCGCAAGCGACTGTTTCAGCGTGTTGCAAGCGTCTGCGTTCAGAGGCTGAGGCGCATTGCAGTTATACCAGACCACGACTTGTCCGTGCTCCATATTATGCACTGCCATTTGTTTGGCGACGGGCTCATCGTGGACGCCGGGTTCGGCGGTCCCGATGGTATGCGGGCCGGAGGTGGGCGGGTTGCTGTTGTAGTTGTCGTAGGACTCGCCCGCCGCGAGGTGCCTGCGGCCACCGGGGTCCGGCAGGAACATCTGCAAGGACGAATAGGGGTACCCCTGCACGGCCGCGGCCCCTGTGTCTACACCGCGCTTGCCGCCGAGCAGGACCAGGACAGCGGCGGCGGCGACGAGGACGCCGACAATGACGGCAATCACCGCCAGGAACGTTCGCCGACGCGCTCGGCGTTGGGCCGCGGCCGCGCGCGATCGGGCGGCCCGGCGGCTCATGCCCGGGCTCGTTCTAATTCGAGAAGTATTCGCTCCATGGCGCCGCCAACATCACCCGTCGCCGAGTCGACAACAATATGCGGCTCTTCTATTGGCTCGGCCTCACGCCGCATCATCTCGTACACTTCCAGTGTGGCGTCGGAGCGGTCGAGCGGGTTCCCGGCCGCCAGCCTGCTCTCCATACGGCGCCGGACCAAGTCCTCTGCGGCACGCACCTCGATGACCAGCAAGCGGGCGCCGGTGCGCTCAGCGATGTCGTAGAGGGGCCTTCGGTGTATCTCTTTGAGGTTCGTGGCGTCGAACAAGACAGGAATGCGGCGCAGCAGGAGCCGTTCAAGCAATGCGTGGCAGACGGCGAACAGCCTTGCGCTCTCCCGTTGTGAGTACGAGGGCCGCTCAACGAGGGCTTTGCGGAGGGCGTCGCTCTCGAGCACGGCGATCGGATAACGCCGGGCGATCTCCCGCGCGAGGTGCGACTTACCGCTTCCGGGAAGGCCGCTGAGGACGATAAGAGGTGGGTCTTCCGCCGGAGGGGGAAGTTCGCCAAGTGCGGCTTCGAGCGTGACCACGTCGCGGGCGAGAAGCGAAGTCCTGCGCATAGCGACGCCTTCGGGGAAACGAGCCGGTTCCGGGGCTTGCCAGGCAAGTCCGAGAAAGCCGGGGCCTGTGTGTACGGCCATCACGCCCGTGAACTCAGTAATCAGCAGTTCCGCCGGGGCGAGCGTATCGCGCACACGCTCGGCCAGCACCTGGGCTTGGCCACTTGCGTCCGCGTGCATGACGGCCACGCGAAGCGGTCTATCCGACGCGGTGTTCCGCCTGACGAAATCGATCATTCGCTCCATCCCTTTGGTCATGGTCCGGACCCGGCCGACGGCCCTGGTCTTTCCAGCAGAGGCGGCGATGATAGGCTTGATGCGCAAAAGCGAAGTGACGAAATGCACTATCCACGGGACGCGGCCGCTCCGGGCCAGATAGCGGGTGGTTTTCAGGACGCCCACGAGGTTGGCGCCGGCCGCCGCGCGGCAAGCAGTGGCGGCGGTTTCGTCGAGCGATCCGCCGGCCGCGGCCCCTTTCGCAGCGTCAAGTACCGCTAAGCCGTGGGCCATGGCTATGCCCCCGGTGTCGATGACACGCACCTCAAAGCCTGGAAGCTCGCGCACAGCGAGGTCTGCAGCGTTGATTGCCGAACTGTGTGTCCCACTGTATCGCGAAGAAAGCGTCAGACAGAGAACGGCACTCGCGCCGGCGGCCTGCGCCGCGCGGAACGCTTCCAGGAACTCGCCCGGCGCTGGCGCCGCGGTCGTCGCGCGTTGCTCGGGATCGCGCAGGCGGGCGTAAAATTCGTCCTGGGAAAGCTCACCGTCGCGAAATACGGTCCCGTCGAAGAGCAAGGATAGGGGCACGATCCGCACGTTGTAACGCTCGGCAAGCTCTGTTGGAAGACACGCGGAGCTATCGGTAACGATCGCGATCCGGGGCATGGTTAGGGCCAGTATATCGGTTCATTGCCGCGTCGAAGGGGCCGTGCTATACTCGCGAGGGAAGAACGACACAGCGATGCCGCGTACAGGATGCTGACAAAAGAAAAGACGGCGGAGCTAGCATCCGCCAACGAGCTGCATCCCGGAGACACCGGCTCAACAGACGTTCAGGTGGCTATCCTCACTGAGCGAATCAGTCAGTTGACGGACCACCTGCGTCGACATCGCAAGGACATGCACTCCCAGCGCGGTCTCATGATGCTCGTGGGACAGCGGCGGGGACTGCTGCGGTACCTTAGCCAGACGGAGCCGGCCCGGTACAAGGCGCTAATCGCAAGGCTTGGCCTCCGCAAGTAACAGCGAAGGCCTTTCTCGTTCATAGAGGGTAGTCGGCGCAACGCAATTGCGCCCGATACGGCCGGGAACCCCGGCGTTCGCCTTCCGAGGCGGGACATAAGGCGGGAGCCCAATGCAGCCAGCCAGCGGCTACTCCCCAAAATAAATAGAGGCATGGAAACGGAATCTCTTCCGTGACGCTGGCCATGCCCGAAGCAATTGAGCAGTTGGAGGTTTAGTCTTGACATCAGAAGTTTTCGAACGGGAAATCGGCGGGCGCACGCTCAGCCTCGAAGTAGGCAAGGTCGCCGGCCTCGCGAATGGAGCGGTGACGATGCGCTACGGCGACACCGTAATACTGGTCACCGCCGTCATGAGCGCGGAGCCGCGGGAGGGGATCGATTTCTTCCCGCTGACCGTGGACTATGAGGAGCGGTTGTACGCCGCCGGGAAAATCCCGGGCGGCTGGTTCCGGCGTGAAGGCCGGCCGAGCACCGCCGGCATCCTCACGGCGCGCCTCACAGACCGGCCACTGCGGCCGCTCTTCCCAAAGAGGATGCGGAACGACGTTCAGATCACGGTCACGACGCTATCGGCGGACCAGGAGAACGACCCCGACGTACTCTCCGTCATTGGGGCGTCCGCAGCGCTCACGATATCTGATATTCCGTTCGGCGGGCCGGTCTCGGGAACGCGCGTGGCGTACATCAATGGGGAGTACGTGGTCAATCCTACGTTCGCCCAACTGAAGGACAGCGCGCTGGAGATCGTCGTCGCGGGAACGCGAGACGCGGTCGTCATGGTGGAAGCCGGCGCGACTGAGGTGTCCGAGGCCGTGATCCTGGAGGCGATCAGCAAGGCGCAGGAAGTGAACGTACAGCTCATCGAGCTACAAGACGAGATGCAGAAACGCGTGGGCAAGCCGAAGTACGTCTTCGAGCCTAAGGCCGCCCCCGATGACGTGAGTTCAGCCGTCGCGGAGTTCGTTGCCTCGCGGGATTGGGACCTGGTCGCCGCGGCGAAAGACGAGCGCGCGGAGCTGATACGGCAGGTGAGAGCAGAAGTGCTCGAGGCGCTGAGCGAGCAATACCCGCCGGAGTATCTGAAGGCCGCGCTGGACGACCATCTGAAGAGCCTGGTGCGTAAGCGTATCGTCGGAGAGGGAGTGCGGCCGGATGGCCGCAAGCCCGAAGAGATCCGCCCGATCAGCGCTGAAGTGGGCCTGTTGCCACGGACACACGGCTCGGGGCTCTTTACTAGAGGTGAGACGCAGGTTCTAACGATCGCGACGCTCGGTTCCATGGGCGACCAGCAGAAGCTGGACGGACTGGAGCCGGAAGAGACGCGGCGGTTTATCCACCACTACAACTTCCCACCGTTCTCAGTGGGCGAGACGCGGCCGCTGCGCGGGCCCAGCCGGCGGGACATCGGCCACGGCGCGCTCGCCGAGCGCGGGCTATCACCAATGATCCCGGACGAGGACACGTTCCCGTATACGATCCGCCTGGTATCGGAAGTGCTTTCGAGTAACGGCAGCACCTCGATGGCCAGCACATGCGGCAGCACGCTGGCGTTGATGGACGCCGGCGTGCCGATCAAATCGCCCGTAGCAGGTATCGCTATGGGTCTGATCAAGGAGGGCGAGGACTACAAGATACTGACGGACATCGCCGGGATGGAAGACCACTACGGCGACATGGACTTCAAGGTAGCGGGAACAGCGGAGGGGATCACCGCGCTCCAGATGGACATCAAGATAGGCGGTCTGACCTCCGAGATCATGGAGAAGGCGCTGGCGCAAGCCCGTGAAGCGCGGCTGTTCATCCTGAACAAGATGCTGGAAGCGATCCCGACTCCGCGGGCGGAGCTTTCGCCGTATGCGCCTCGGATGTACCGGATCCAGATTCCGCAGGAGAAGATCGGCCTCGTTATTGGCCCGGGGGGACGGGTGATCCGCTCGATCATCGAGGAGACGCGGTGCTCAATAGATATAGAAGACGACGGCACGGTATTCGTCGGCTCGTCAAGCGAGGAGATGGCGCAGAAGGCGATCAGCATCATCGAGAGCCTCACGAAGGATGTCGAAGTCGGCGAGACGTACACCGGAACGGTGACGCGGCTTACGAACTTCGGAGCATTTGTCGAGATCCTACCCGGTAAGGACGGACTCGTACGCCTGGAGGACCTTGCAGACTTCCCGGCGCGGCGTCCCGAGGATGTAGTGAAGGTGGGCGACGAGGTGATGGTGATGGTGATCGAAGTGGACAGCATGGGACGCGTGAACCTATCACGGAGGGCCGTGCTTGAAGGGCTTAACCCGCAAGAGGCGCTCGCGGCATCGCAGCGGGACCAGCAGGCGGGCCGAGAGGCCCGTGGCGGCGGCGGACCGCCCCGGCGTGATTTCGACCGAGGGCGCGGCGGCGGCGGACGCGGCGGCGGCAACGGACGTCCACGCGGCGGCGGTGGTTACGGCGGAGGCCGCGGCGGCGGAGGCGGCGGTTACGGGAGCGGCGGTGGCCGTGGCGGCGGTGGTGGTGGCCGCGGCGGTGGAGGCGGCTTCGGCGGAGGTCGTCAGCAACGCGGCGGCGGTGGCTCCAGCAGCGGCGGCTTTCGGCGCGATCCGGGAAGCCCTCCCCCACCTCCACCTCCCGCGCCGATGAAGCGCTGGTAGCCTCCGCACTCGGCTCTCGATGACCAACGCCGAGGTCGCACGTATCGTCGCTTACCTGGAGAGCGCCGGTATCCGAATCTGGCTCGACGGCGGATGGGGCGTGGACGCGCTCGTCGGCGAAGAGACGCGTCCGCACAGTGATTTGGACGCGGCCGTCGAGCTCGAGAAGACGGATTCGATTATTGCCGCTTTGGCGTCCCTCGGATTTCAAGTCGACGCAGATGACCGGCCCACTCGATTAGTCCTGGCGGCGAACGACGGAAGACATATCGACTTCCATCCGCTGGTCCTCGATGAACAGGGCAACGGCAGGCAGATCGGAGCCGGGCCTAACGGCGGCGATGCCATTTACCCAGCCCAGGGACTGACCGGGAAGGGGACGGTTTACGGCCGGCCGGTCGCGTGCTTGACCGCCGCGCTGCTACTCCGGCATCACATGGGCTATGAGCCAACCGCCAAAGACCGCCACAACGTTCGCCTGCTATGCGAGCGATTCGGCCTCGCGGCGCCGACCGCCTACGTGAACGTCGTTCGCGAGGCGAAGAGCGATACGTTAGACTGAGGCCGCGATGGGTATCCGCGTCCTAATCAGCGGAAGCGGCAAGATGGGCAGCGAGGTCCTCGCGGCTGTCTGCCGCGAAGAGGACCTGGAGCCGGTAGGCGTTGTCGATCTCTTCGCGAAGGGTGACAACGTATCCTTGCCTGACGGCGCGGGCGCTGTCCCGTTTGGTACTGATGCTGTCGCGATGATCAAAGAGACCCGACCGGACGTCGCGGTGGACTTCAGCAATGCTGAATGGACGCCCCGCCTCTCTGATGCTGCGCTGCCGGCCGGCGTCCGCCTCGTGATCGGGACGACCGGGTTGCCGGACGCATTCCTGAACAACCTCGAGGAGGAATGCAGTCGCCGAAACCTTGGTGCTGTGGTTGCGCCAAACTTCGCGATCGGTGCGGTGCTTATGCAGCATTTCTCGGCGCTTGCCGCCAGGTATTACGATTATGCCGAAATCATCGAGCTGCACCACGAAGGGAAGGCCGATGCCCCGTCCGGCACCTCGATCGCCACAGCCAGAGCGATGGCGGCCGGACGTGACAAGGGGTTTGAGCGGACACCCGCGCAGAAAGAGACTGTGCCCGGCACGCGCGGCGCGGATGTCGACGGCATCACTGTTCACAGCGTGCGCCTGCCCGGCCTGGTCGCGCACCAGGAGGTGATCCTCGGCGGGACGGGGGAGACTCTCCGCATCCGTCACGACTCCCTGGGCCGCGACTCGTACATGCCGGGGGTAATAATGGCGATCCGTCACGTTATGAACACCCCGGGGCTGGTCGTGGGCCTGGAAGAACTAATCGGGCTCAAGTAGCGGGCCGTGGCGGCCAAGACGGTCCTCATCCTCGGCGCCGGAACCGGCGGGATCGTCGCCGCGCACCGGCTGCGGCGAATGCTGGACAAAGAGCACCGGGTCATCCTCGTCGACCGCTCGCCGGTGTATTCGTTCGCCCCAGCTTACACGTGGGTCATGTTGGGAATGCGCGACGCCCGCCGAATCTCGCGCGACCTCCGATCCGTGGAGAAGAAAGGCATCGAATTCCTGCTTGGAGAGGTCCAGGAACTCGACCCCGCTAATAAGCACGTGTCGGCCGGCGGCCGGCGCCTAGACTATGACTATCTTATCGTCGCTTTGGGCGTGGATTATTCCTCGGACGAAATTCCCGGCCTCGGACAGTGCTGGACGTTCTATCACCTGGACGGTGCCGAAGGGTTGTCCGAGCGCATTCAGACCTTCGCTTCGGGCCGGGTGGCCATGGTGGTAAGTGCATTGCCGGTGAAGTGCCCAACCGCACCGTACGAAGGCGCCCTGCTGCTTGACGACTATTTCCGGAGGCGGAAGATTCGGCAGGACGTCGACATCCACGTTTACACCCCGGAGGGGGCTCCACTCCCGTCGGCGGGGCCGTCAGCCGGCGAGCGAGTCCTGGAGTTGCTATCGAGCAGGGAAATCGGATTTGCGCCTCACTGCGAGCTAGCCGAAATCGATCAGCGATCGAGACAGATGCGGTTCGGCGACGGCACGACTGCGCCCTTCGACCTCCTAATAGCGACGCCGATCCATGCTTGCCCCACGGTGCTCCAGCGCTCAGGGCTGGCTGGAAGCGGAGGCTGGGTTTCGGTGGACCAGGAGACACTCGCGACTGCGTTTGAGGACGTGTATGCAATCGGCGACGCTACCGATATTCACTTAAGTGGTGACAATGTGCTGCCGAAGACCGGCGTATTCGCGCATGGTCAAGCGGAGGTCGTGTCCCGTAACCTCGCCGCGGAGATCGCTGGGGCTCAGCCCATCTGGGCGTTCGGCGGGCAGGGCAACTGCTTCTTCAGCACCGAAGCTCGGAAAGCTGCGCTCGTCACGGGCAACTTCTTCGCCGAGCCGGCGCCGGACGTCGAGCTACGAGGACCGAACAGGCGCTGGCACTTGGCAAAAGTAGGCTTCGAGCGTCTCTGGCTATGGCGTTGGTTCTGACAAATCGTCTGTGAAGCAGGCGTCCGATTCACTGGCACCGTTGCCCAAACCGGCTTGTCATCGTCGAGATATCGAAGATATCCACGAAACCGTCAGGCGCATTGGGCGCGATATCGTAACGCGCAGGCGAGTTGGGCGGAGGTCCCACGGCCTGCGAGTAATGGTTGGTCAACGAAACGATGTCAAACATATCTGAGAAAGTGTCGTTGTTAGTGTCTGCAGGCCAGGCTTCGACCCCGCAAGCCAGAAAGGGATCCGTGCCCGCGAATGATTCGACGCCATTTGTGAAACCATCGCCATCCGAGTCTTGATTGCTAACTATCGAAAAGGAGTCGGTGAGGTCACCCGTCGTTTTCACGAACTGTGCCGTGATGTGACCCGGACCTACCGTGTATTTTGTGAAGCCCTTCGACGTGGCCCCCACCCGAGCGAAGTACCCCGCCTCCACATCGGTGGGATCGACGCTGTAGCAGCAAAGACCAAAGCTGCCCGAGATCAGGAACACAGTGCCCGCGCCTTTTGCGTAGCTGTTGTCCGACCCATCATCGACGACGCAGTCGGCATCAAATGTCCCAGCCGGAACTGACGGGCAAGTCGCCCCATTGAGCGCGAGCTGCTTCCCACGCTGATAGTTATGGTCGTGGCCTTGAAGCACCAGGTCTACGTGCTTGCTAACCAGAAGATTCATGAGATCCGTCCCGATCTCACAGGGTTTGACTCCGGTGGAGATACACACCTTGTGCATTCCCACCGCGATCCACGGCGTGCCCGCGTTTCTCGCGCCACCGATCGCGGAGATAAGCCACTTGTATTCGGGGCTGCCCACGCTGTAGGTGTAGTTATAGTTCTCAATAAGAAGGTCAGGCGAGATCATAATTACTCGCATAAGCGGCGAAGAGGCCGGATAGTCGAAGTAGTACTGCGCGCCGTAGAGCCCCGTCGAGCCAAGACGGTCCGGTAGGCATGCGGCGTGGTTCATGATGTATCCATTGGGGCCGCCCTGGTACTCATGGCTACCCGACACCAGTTCGAACGGAAACGACGGGCCAAGGGTGGGGAGCCGTTGTTTCACGTAATCACACCACGCCTCATCGGTGGGCGTCTGGTCATAGTCCAGGTCGCCTAGAGCCAGATAGAAGGCGACGCCCGAACGGTCCAACGCCGTGAGGCTCGTGTTCGCGCTCGACGCGCCCAGATCGCCCGCCGCTGCGAAGGTAAAGGTCCCGGGAGCCACCCCCGTGGCGTTCGAGACGGCCGCGGCATTCGGTCCGCTCAACTCGCCGACCGCAGACCGCAGCAACAGCGGTGCAAGAACGAGGATAAAAAGCAAGCCAAACGGAGTCTTGCGTCCGCGGCGGGCACGCAGGGACTGTCTGGCAAAGATTTTCTTGACCATAATCGGCGATGCTTTCCCGCAGTATAGGCTTAGTTATCCACATAGATACCAGTATGTGGATAACAGTTTTGCGTAAGAATTTTCTTGCCGACCAGCATCACCAAAGGCCCAAAGGCAGATCGGCGACTCGAAACCGCCGTTGAAGGTGGCCTGGGCAATCGGCTACCATAGCGCCTACACGACTCAACCCCAGGGGCAGGAGAGGGTGTCCACGTACAACGTAGCAGTGGTCGGCGCCACAGGGCTCGTCGGCCAAGAGTTCCTTAAGATCGCGGCGCAGCGACGCTTCCCCATCAAGGGGCTACGTCTGCTCGCCTCGCACCGCTCGGTGGGCCGGAAGATGACCGTGGGGGAGTGGGCAATCGAGGTCGAAGAAGCGACGCCGAGATCATTTCAGGGCATCGATCTTGCGATCTTTTCCGCCACCACCGAGGTCTCCCGAGAGCTGATCCCGGCAGCCGTGAAGGCCGGCGCCGTCTGTATCGACGACAGCGCCGCGTGGCGGATGGAGCCGGACGTGCCGCTGGTTGTGCCGGAAGTAAATGCGGAGGACTTGAAGGAGCATCGCGGCATCATCTCCATCCCAAACTGCCCAACCACACCTCTTTGTCAGACGCTTTGGCCGGTGCACAAGGTGAACCCGCTTAAGCGCATTGTCGTGGATACTTACCAATCTGTGTCAGGAACAGGCGCCGCGGCGGTGGAGGAGCTGACTGAGCAGACACGGCAGGTGATGGAGGGCAATTCCGCGCAGTCTCATGTTTATCCGCATCAGATTGCGTTCAACCTCCTTCCCCAGGTTGACGTGTTTCTAGGCAGCGGCTACACGAAGGAAGAGTGGAAGATCATCAACGAGACACGCAAGATAATGCACGAGCCGGAGCTGGCGGTCTCGGCGACGTGTGTGCGCGTGCCGGTCTATGTAGGGCACTCGGAAGCGGTGCACGCTGAATTCTCGAAGGCAATAAGCCCGGAGGACTTCACGGAAATGGTGCACGAGGCCCCAGGCATAACCGTCCAGGACGAGCCGTCGGTAAACCTCTATCCCACGCCCTGGTCAGTCGCCGGCCGCGATGACACTTACGTGGGCCGTATTCGCCAGGACGCCTCTGTGGGCCAGACAGGTATCGCCTTCTGGCTCGTGAGCGACAACCTGCGTAAGGGCGCGGCCCTCAACGCGATACAGATCGCCGAAGAGCTTATCGTGCGCAATCTTATGTAGGCGCCGGTCGGGGCGCACCCTGTCTGATTACCCTCTGCACGGCAGGTCTAGCTCGTAGTCGTATTGCTTTGCCCGCTCGATCATGCTCGCGCAAACTTCGACGGTCCGGTCAACAGCAGACGTGAACGTGGGGTCCGGTGCGAAGATCATGTCCAGGTCAGCGGTTGAAGACGCAATCTCGAGCTTGGCTAACCGGTCATGGTTGATCGCGCTTACAGCCTGGTCGGCGTCGAGGACCTGCTTCACCAGGTCTGAGATCTCGGCGGGCGGATCGAGAGCGCGCACTCGGCCGTCGAATTCGTCGAAGAGCGTTGCGTAGTCTCTGTATGAGTCCTTGGTCTGCTGGAGATCGGCCGCGGATTTGTCGGTCAGGTCCAGATAGCCTTTCGGATATTTGATCTTGAGGGCAACGATGCGCCCGTTTACGTCCTTGTGGACCGCGAGGTACTTGTCGAAGTAGGCGCTGAGGGCGGCCTTTACTTCCTGTTTCGGCCGACCATTGTCGCCTCCGCATGTGACGGCGCCGACGGCCAGGAGGGTGACTGAGAGAAACAGAAGGAGGCGCAGCAAGGAGCTAGGACTCGACACCGAGCGCAAAGATGCGACGAGTATAGCACGGTGGTCAGTCGTCGCTGTGCTATCATCTCCCCACACATTCACACGGGAGGTCCCGCCATGGAGATAGGCCGCCTGCTAACCGCAATGGTGACCCCGTTCGACGCGAACGGGGCGGTGGACTATGCCCAGGCCAAGCGCCTCGCCCTCGCGCTCCTCGACTCGGGGAGCGATGGAGTTGTGCTCGCGGGCACGACCGGCGAGTCGCCCACCCTCTCGCACGACGAGAAGATGCGGCTGTTCTCGGAGGTAAAGGAGGCCCTCGGCTCGCGTGGCGCCGTAATTGCCGGGACCGGGACGTACGACACGGCCGAAAGCGTCGAGCTATCCCGCGAGGCGGAGCGACTGGGCGTGGACGCTGTACTGCTTACCTGCCCCTACTACAGCAGGCCTTCGCAAGAGGGGCTCTACCGCCATTTTGAGACTATCGCACGAGCGGTCTCCTTGCCGTGCATTATGTACAACATTCCCGGCCGCACCGGCGTGAATATGACCGCCGAGACCCAGGTCCGGCTCTCGCAGATCGACAACATATTCGGCGTCAAGGAGGCCTCGGGCGACCTCGCACAGATCGCCCAGATCGTCGAGGAAGCGCGGGAAGGTTTTCGCGTCTGGAGCGGCGACGACCAGATGACGCTCCCGATCCTGGCGATAGGCGGCTACGGCGTGATCAGCGTCGTGTCGCACCTGGCCGGCGCTCAGATGCGACAGATAGTACAGTCGTACCTCAGTGGGAATGTGGACGAGGCGGCACGCACGCACCGGCGGCTATTGCCGCTGATGACGGTCCTCATGACCGCCGCCGGCAATCCTCCGGGCGTAAAGCACGCCCTCAATGCTATCGGTTTCCAGGTGGGGGCTCCGCGCCTTCCGCTCGTTGAGCCTGACGCTGAGGCCGCAGAACGGATAGTGGCGGAGGTTCAGCGCCAGCACATCGACCTGGCGGTAGCGGTCTAGGCCAAGCGCAGGGCGATGGAATACCGAAACGTCGGGCGTTCCGGTCTCCAGGTTTCCGTTGCGGGCCTCGGCTGCAACAACTTCGGCATGCGGATCGACAAGGACCAGACCGCGGCCGTCGTTTACCGCGCGCTCGAGCTTGGCGTAACGCTCTTCGATACAGCGGACATCTACGGCGGTACGCGCAGCGAGGAGTTCCTGGGCGCAGCGCTGGGAGACCGACGCAAGAATGTCGTTGTCGCGACGAAATTCGTCGGTCCGGTGGGTGAAGGGCCGCTGAACCGGGGCGCCTCTCGCCGGCACGTCCTCGATGCGGTTGAGGGCAGCCTTCGCCGCCTCGGGACCGACTGGATAGACCTCTACCAGATCCACTTCCCGGACGTCACTACTCCGATCGAAGAGACGCTGCGCACGCTAGACGACGTCGTTCGTCAAGGCAAAGTCCGCTATATCGGCTGCTCGAACTTCGCAGGGTGGCAGGTGGTCGACGCGCAGTGGACGGCACGGACGCAGCATTTCCTGCCCCTCGTCTCAGCGCAGAGCGAGTACAACCTGCTGAACCGGCGCATCGAGCGGGAGCTCGTGCCGGCGTGCCGTGAGTACGGGCTCGGTATCCTGCCCTATTTTCCGCTGGCCAGCGGCTTTCTCAGCGGCAAGTACCGCCCCGGCGAGAAGCCGCCTGAAGGCACGCGGCTGGCCGCCTGGGGCCCGCGCGGCGAAGAGGTGCTGTCAGAGCGGAACTTCGCCATTCTGGGCGGCCTCGAGCAGTTCGCGCAGGCTCGCGGGAAGACTGTCCTAGATGCGGCGATCGGCTGGCTGGCGAGTCAGCCGTATGTGCCGAGCGTGATCGCCGGGGCGACAAAGCCGGAGCAGGTTGAGGAGAACGTGAAGGCCGCGGAGTGGCGCCTGACGCCGGAAGAGGTGTCGGAGATCGACGGCATTACGAGCCGGCGCGATTAGCCACCGATTCGTTGACAGGCTGGCCTATCCGGCCCATCATTTTTATAGGGAAGTCAACCGATGGCAACACAAACAAGACGCAAACGGGCCGAGCGACCGGCAATCGTAAGGAAGCCCGGCGTAATGGGCGGCTCACCTACCATAGCCGGCCACCGGATTAGAGTGGCCGACATAGTTGGCCAGTTCCGTCTGTATGGGAACGTTGAAGGTGTCCACGAGGCCTACCCGCACCTCACGATGGCCCAAATTAACGTTGCTCTAGACTTTTACGAAAAGAACAAGGACGAGGTCGATCAGTATATGCGGGAGGAGGAAGCGCTGGCATCGGAATTCCGAGGGCGCCAGAGCTTTACTTAGACGAGAACGTTAGTCTTGAAATAGCCGCTCGACTTCGGTCCGACGGTTACGACGTGTTCACGGCCCGGGATGCTGGGCGCCTCCAGCTAGGAGACGAGGATCATCTCGACTACGCGGCGCAGCAGGGCTGGGTCCTTATCACCCACGACATCAAGACTACCGGCGTATTGCCAGCGAATGGGCAACCGAGGGCCGCACGCATACCGGTATACTGTACTACTCTCAAGGTTCGCCAGCTCAGGTCAGCGATTGGGTTCGCCGCTTATTCGAATTGTACTCGGTAGATGATCTGCGTAACGTCACCCTTGGACTTCCTGTCGATTGAGCTCTCGGCGCTTTGACCGCTCGCGGGCGCGCTCGCTATCATCTTTTGTGCCTCAGGAGGCGTCAAGTAGAAGGAGAATTGCGGTGGAGATCAAGGTCGAATCAGGTGACATCACCCAGCACTCAGCGAAGGCGATCATCGTCAACCTCTTCCAGGGTGTGAAGAAGCCGGGCGGGGCCACCGGGGCGGTCGATAAG
>Ga0209803_1000529_pt1 | contig 25444 bp, 21 predicted proteins | sample GraSoiAngelo_138_FD_185895 | JGI IMG/M metagenome (GOLD analysis project Ga0209803, IMG submission 185895) | Grasslands soil microbial communities from the Angelo Coastal Reserve, California, USA - 14_0929_09_40cm (SPAdes) (version 2) | ecosystem: Environmental > Terrestrial > Soil > Grasslands ...
CCGAGATGTCGATCTTTCAAGACGGGGCAAGCGAAGAATCGCTGCTGGCCAGCGACGTGCTCGCTCATTTGGGGGCCGCATTCAACGAACTGCGCGATCCTTCTGTCTAGTTATCCCATTTGTCATTCCGAGGGAAGCCGAGAGATCTCTAGATGTTTCCGATTCTCAGAAATAGTGAGAGATTCCTCGACTTCGCTCGGAATGACAAAACGCAGTCACCGAGAGAAGTTGCACTGCTATAATGAACGAATCGGATACGACATCCTTCGATGCCACCCATCCGTCGCGCGACAATTGGTGGAGCCGCCTGAAGAAAACGCTCGGCCCGGTCGCGGTCGTAGGCGTCGTAATCGCGAAGTTTTTTGCGAAACTGAAATTCTTCATCCTACCGGCGCTCAAGTTCCTGCCGCTCTTGCTCAAGTCCGGCGGCACGATGCTGTTGATGATCTGGGTTTACACGATGATGTGGGGTTGGAAGTTCGCGGTCGGCTTTGTGATGCTCTTGCTCATCCACGAATGCGGGCATCTCATTGTCGCCAAAAAATTTGGACTCAAAGTCGGCGCGCCGGTTTTCATTCCGTTCATGGGCGCGTTCATCGCTTTGAAAGAAGCGCCACGCAACGCGTGGATGGAGGCGTGCGTCGGAATCGGCGGGCCGATGCTCGGCTCGATCGGCGCGCTCGCCTGCAATTCCATCGGTGAGTTTACCGACATTCCGATTTTCTTCGCGCTTGCCTGGTTCGGTTATTTTTTGAACCTGTTTAATCTGACGCCGGTGGGCATGCTCGATGGCGGGCGAATTGTTACGGCGTTATCGCGCTGGCTTTGGCTGCCGGGTTTCGCGGTGCTGCTTTGGTTCGGCTGGAAGTACCCGAACTTTATTGTCTGGCTAATGGTGATCGCGTCGCTGCCACGCGTTTATTCGCTCTTCCGGAAACGAACCGAAGAAGAGCGACGTTATTATGAAGTAACACCCGTCCAGCGCTGGACGATGTCGATCTTGTATTTCGGTTTGATCGCGGTGTTGATTTTCGGAATGCACCTGGCCACGCGCGATCTGCATAACTACGGCGTCCGCTCGCACGGTCACGGTCAGGATGTGATTTTCCAGTAATCAGGGCGCTGCGCCGGCGGCGAAGACTTTCGCCGGTTCAAGACCGATCTTATTCAGGATCGACAAGAAACGTTTGTCAGATCGAAGCGGCGCGAATTCGGGCGCAATGCCGATGAAATGAAGCGATGAGGACCGTTCATCGCAGGCGCGTTCGAGTTCGCGAATGGCGTCATCGCGCGCACCGAGCGCCACGTTGACATGAGCAACCGCATCGCCGGGCGTATACTCCCCACGACTCGCAATGGTCCTGGCAAGAACTTCGCGCGCTTGATCCGATCGATTCATCCGCGCGTAAGTGATCGCCAGACCAAAAGCTGGACGACCGCTGATACTTTGCGCCTTCTGGTAGAGCGCAATCGCTTCGTCGAAGCGTCCCATCTCGCGATAAAGCGCGGCCAGCAATGGCTCGCCATAAACAAATGCGGGGTCCAGTTGTAATGCGCGTTCGCCGGCTTTCATCGCTTCATCGTATAAACCGAAGTAACGGTAGAGCTCGCACGCGGAGTTGTTCACCCAAAGCGACGCCGGATCGATCGTGGATGTCCGTTGTAAATAGACCAGCGCTTCATCACGTTCGCCGCGCGCGGCCCAAAACGCGGCCGAGAAATAGTTCGAGGGGGTCGACTTCGGATCAAGCTCGACCGCACGGCCAAATTCACGTGCTGCTCCGTCCATGTCCCAGTCGAGAATGCGTTTTGTTTCTGCCAGGTAGACGTGTGCCTCTGCATCGTCATTGTCGATCTCAAGCGCGTTGGTGGCGGCTTCGCGGACTTTTGAATAGGCTTCGAGAGGCGCGACGTAAGCATCCGCTAACCACAACCACGCTTTCGCAATCCCGGTCCAGGCGCGGCCGAGTTGCGGATCTTTCTCAAGCGCCCGTTCGAAATATTCCAAGCTCTTCCGCAGATCTTCTTCGCTGGTTCGGTCTGAATAAAACAAGCCGTGCAGGTAAACGTCGTAGGCAGCAGTGCTCCGGACGAGCCGCGACGCCAGCGGCGCGGAGATATCGAGCTTCAATTTTAACGCATCGACAATCGCACGCGTAATTTCATCCTGAAGCGCAAAGATGCCCTGCATCTCGCGCTCGAATGTTTCCGACCAAAGAGTGAAGCCATTACAGCAATCCGTCAGCTCGGCGCTGATGCGGACGCGATTCCCGTCGCGACGCACACTGCCTTCGAGCACGTGCTCTACGTTGAGCTTGTCCGCGATTTCCTTCAGGTCCGCTTTCTTGTCCTTGAACCAAAACGAGGATCGCCGCGCCGCCACGCGCAGTCCCTCAGTTTTCGCGAGCGCCGTCTGAATTTCTTCCGCAATGCCTTCGCCGAAATAATCGCGCGCTTCGCCGGGACTCAAATCGGTGAAAGGCAGGACCGCAATCGACCGTTCGTTTGAAGTGGCAGCCGGTAAGATGTCGATCTTATCTTTCAGATCCGGCGTTCGAACGATTCCGTAGCGGGTGAAATCAAAAAACCATGAGAGCACAAGCGCGACCGGAAATCCGAGCACGATCAAGAGAACAACAAGCCGAACGACCCAGATCGGAATATCGAAGACCGGCAACAATTGCGAGATGCCCTGGGCCAGCGCCCAGCCGCCAACGAGATAGGCGATTGCGACGGTGTAAACTTTCCTCCGCTTTAGCTCGGCGAAAAATCGGTTCACGGCGACGAATGCGCGATCAATTGCTGAAACCGCGGGTCGTTGCGAATCGGGTCCCATTCCCAGCGATGTTTCAGATCGTTCACGGTGATACTGTAAACGACGCTGTCGACTGCGCCGGGTGTTTTCAGCAAACGCTCGATCAAAGGAATGGCCAGGTCATTTTCGCCGCAGCGCGCATAAATGAGCGCGAGATAGCAATTCATGATCGCGCCATCGAAGGCGTCAGCAGATTCGGGTTTTAGCTCAACGGCGCGCCGGCCTTCCCGAATCGCATCTTCCTTCTGGCCCATGAACGCGTAACACCAACCGAGATTAGCGTGCCGATCGGCGCTATCCGGAGCTTCTTTCACTTGCGCTTCAAACGCCGGACGCGCCAATTCAAAAGCTTTCCGGGCCTCGGCGTTGTTCCCTGTGGCCAGGAGAATACAACCGACAAAAAAACTTTTAGGCGTCGCCCCCGCGTTCGTATACGAAATATCGGTCAATGGCGATTTCTCGAGAACCTCTTTCGCATGGGAAAAATCGCGGTCCATCATGGCCACGTCCCATCGCACACTTGTGATCACGCCATCCGGATCCGTCCCGGCGGGGACCTGGTCGACCAGCGATTTCAATAACTTCGTGTCCCCTTTCCACCAAAAATCGACGTAACCGGTTTGAATTTTAGCGTCGAGCGAGGCCGGCGCCATTGATCGCAACCGCGCAGCAACTCGCGCGGCCTCCGGCCAGCGTCGCAACGCGGTATAGGTAAACACCAAATTGCGGACAACGTTTGGATCCTGCGGATCAAGCTTGGCAATCCTTTCATAAGTATCGACGGATTCCTGCCATTTCCCCTGCCGTCGCTTGATCGCCGCAATCAATCTTCCCGCCTCGCTGTTGTTAGGCGATAAACGCGAAACGATATCGAATTCAGAAAGCGCGCGAACGTAATCCCGGTCGATCCAGTAAATGCATTGACCGAGAGCGAGATGCGCCTCGGCCAGATTCTGTTGCAACTGAAGGGCAACATCGGCTTCGACGCGGGCTTTCGTCTTCCAGGCATCAAGCGGCTCATAATAATGAAAAATCGCCGCGCGCGTGGAAGCGAGTCGGGCATGGGCCAGAGCAAACTTTGGGTCGAGCCCGATGGCGGTTAGGTAAAGCTGCTCTGCCTTTTTGTAATCTTCGAGCAACGTGTCCGGATTGCGTTCAATTTGGTTCGCCTGGAGATAAACCAGGTAAGCATCGGTATTTTCCGTCGGTTTGGTCCCGATGCGCGCTTTTTCGTTAGGGCTCAATGTCACTCGCAACGCCTCTGCGATCTCTGACGCGAGTTCGCCTTGCAGGCCTAACGAGTCTGCCAGCGTCCGTTCATAGCGATTGGCCCAGAGATGCCGATCTTTCAGAGCGTCGATCAACTGCACATTCACCACCACTCGATCGCCTTCCCGCCGCACGCTTCCTTCCAATACGTTGGCCACTCCGAGCAGCCGGCCAATTTCGCGGAGATTGTGCGCCGCCGGATCGCGGAATTGCATCACCGACGAACGGCTGATCACGCGCAGGTCGGCGATCTTGGCCAGACTCGTCAGAATGTCGTCCTGGATGCCGTCGGCGAAAAATGCGTTCTGCTTGTCGTCACTGAAATTGGCGAACGGTAACACCGCGATGCTCTTGTCAGGGATCAGTTCACCGCTTGAGCTGTGAGATGGAAGCCGCTCGTAAATCAGCACCGCGATTAGAAGTAGAAGAATACCGATGATCGTAAAATTGAAGACTCGGCCCGAGCTTTGCCGCGCTACTGGATCGACATCTTCCTCTCGAACAAATCCTTTGGAGGTAAACTCGTAAAGCCACGCCAGCAGCATTGCGATTGGGAACCCAATGACCAGCACGACGATGACAAAGCGCACTGCCGAGTTCGGAACGTCGAAGAACGGAAAGACTTGAGTCGCGATCTGGGTTAAGAGCCATGCCACCATCGCGTAGACGACGGCCGCGCGATAGACATGCCGGCGCTTCAGCTCGGTAAAGAATTTTGGCAGATTCACCCTGTTTCGCTGAATTAACTTTCGGAAGCGCCTTTCACAAGCGCAACGTCTCTCGCGTGCTAAATTGCCGGATGCCGTTTCAGCTCGAATCCGACTATAAACCTCGTGGCGACCAGGGGCAGGCGATCGCCAAGCTGATCAAGTCGGTCGAAGCGGGCAATCGGCACCAGACGCTGCTCGGCGTTACTGGCTCGGGAAAAACATTCACGATCGCCAACGTCATTCGCGAGTTAAACCGGCCGACACTGGTAATTTCGCACAACAAAACCCTGGCGGCCCAGCTTTACTCGGAGTTCAAGCAATTCTTCCCCAAAAACGCGGTCGAATATTTCGTCAGCTACTTCGATTACTACCAACCGGAAGCTTACATTCCGCGGACCGATACTTACATCGAGAAGGACTCATCGATTAACGAAGAGATCGAGCGATTGCGCCTGTCCGCAACCAGTGCACTGCTCACCCGGCGCGACACGATCGTGGTCGCGAGCGTTTCCTGCATCTACGGCGTCACGTCGCCGGAAGATTACGAGCGAATGCTGCTGACGGTAAAACGCGGCCAGCATACTTCGCGCGAAGCGGTGCTCGGTCGCCTGGTCGATATGCTCTACGAACGCAACGATATCAGTTTCTCGCGCGGCAAATTTCGGGTCCGCGGCGACGTGGTCGAAGTCTATCCCGCGACCGCCGACGAGGAGGCGGTGCGTTTGGAATTTTTCGGCGACGAAATCGATGCCATCACCCGCTTCGATCCGTTGACCGGTCACGCCCGCGAATCGCTCAGTGTGATCACATTTTTTCCAGCGAAACAATTCGTGACACCGGCCGACAAATTGAATCGCGCGTTGCAAACAATTCGGGCCGAGCTGGAAGACCGAATCAAAGTCCTGGAATCGCAAAACAAATTGCTCGAAGCGCAACGACTCCGCATCCGCACCGAATACGATCTGGAGATGTTGCAGGAGATGGGTTTCTGCAACGGGATCGAAAATTATTCGCGACATCTCTCCGGCCGGCCTCCGGGATCAAAGCCCTATACGATCGTCGACTTTTTCCCGAAAGATTTTCTCGTCGTGATCGATGAATCGCACGCGACCATTCCGCAAATTGGCGGGATGTATGAAGGTGATCGTTCGCGCAAAACCGTGCTGGTGAATTATGGTTTCCGTTTGCCGAGCGCACTCGATAACCGGCCGCTGAATTTCGATGAGTTCATGAAACTTACGAACCAGCTCGTTTACGTGAGCGCGACACCGGCTGAGTTCGAAATCCAAAACAGCGTTGTTGGAAATAAAGGCTACGTCCCGCATCGGCGTCAGCGCATCGGCGAAGACGAGCCGGTTCCGTTCGTATTACCGGGTGAAACTGTGGCGGCGGTCTCAGATCGTCGATCCAGGGCAAACGGCGCTCGGAGAGCGCCGCTCCAGCAATCTCAGGTGCATATTTCGCGGACAGACGAGCCGGCCGAGAAATTCGAGGTTCGCGAGCCCGGAGCGCCGCTGGTTGTCGAACAAATCATTCGTCCGACCGGACTTCTCGATCCAAAAATCACGATCAAACCGCTCAAGAACCAGATCGACGATACGATCGAGCTTTGCCGGCAACGCGTTGAGAAAGGTGAGCGGGTGCTGATCACAACGTTGACCAAGCGCACCGCCGAAGATCTGGCCGACTATCTCCGCGACGTCGGATTAAAGGTACGCTATCTCCACAGCGACATCGACACGATTGAGCGTGTGGAAATCTTGCGCGGCCTGCGCGCGGCCGATTTCGATATTCTCGTCGGCATCAATTTGCTCCGAGAAGGACTCGATCTTCCCGAAGTTTCGCTCGTCTGCATTCTCGACGCCGACAAGGAAGGCTTTTTGCGCAGCCAGACTTCGTTGATCCAAACTGCCGGCCGCGCCGCGCGGCATATTAATGGCGAGGTCGTGCTCTTCGCCGATCAGATCACGCAAAGCATGGAAGCGTTGATCTCGATCTCGGAATATCGCCGCACGAAACAGATGGAATACAACGAGAAGCATGGGATTACGCCGCAAACAGTCCGGCGCGCGGTCCAGGAAAGTTTGCACACGATCTTGCGCGGCCGCGAAATCGCCGCATCGGTCATTCAGGAAGCCGGCGGCAATTTCGATCTCACTGAATTGTTGCGCGAGCTGGAGGAAGAGATGCAACAAGCGTCGGCGAATCTCGAATTCGAACGGGCCGCGCTCTTGCGCGATCAAATCATGGAAGTGAAAAGCGGCACCGGCCTCACCAAGATCGAGCCGAAACGCCGTCCAGTGAAATACACCCGGAATTCGGGACGCAGGCGTTCGCGCGTTTAAGTGCAGCTCGCACGGAATTCGCTCCATCAGCAGCTATGCGCTGGCTATCGATCTTTGCTTCCCGCGCCGTCGCCTTCGGCATAGGCGGGTCGATCTTGGGCGCGATCTCAACCCTCGCACAGATCAATGAATCGAGCTCGTTGCCGGAAATTGAATTTTCGCAGTTGAGTCAGCGCGATCCGAATCCGCTGGGCGAGAAAGCGCTCGCAATTCATCCCGAGCAATGGAAACACGCCGAAACCGAGCATTTCATTTATCATTTCGTTCACAGCTACGTTGCCACGCCGGTTTCGGTCGAAGCGGAGTTTCATTATCGCGTCATCGCGAAAGAGCTGGAGCGCGAACAACCTGCGGGCGGCATCAAATCGCACATTTATATTTTTGAGGGCCCGGAAGAATGGCAGGAGTTTCAAGCCTTCGGCAAACTAGAGCCGTGGAGTGGTGGAATTCATTCGGCTGGCAGTCTCTTTGTTCAGCGAAATCCGGCGTATAAGTTCAGCAACAATCTTTTGGGACACGAGATCGTTCATCTCGTCCTGCATCGCTTTTACACCGATGGCATTCCTTGTTGGTTGGATGAAGGCTTTGCCCAGTTCATTTCGAAAGACGCGCACGCCAGTTATGAGCGCGCTCGCGGTTTCGCGGCCAAGCCGCACTCGGAAGCAATTCCATCGCAAGACTTGATTTCCCTCAATATCCTCACCGCCACAACTCATCCGCCTTTCGATCGCGTCCGCATTTTTTATGATGAATCGGAACGGCTGGTGCGATTTCTCGCCGCCGCCGACAAGCCGAGCTTTTTAAGCTTGCTCGATGCGCTCGCCCGGCACCAACCGCTCGAAACAGTCCTCCCGCGACTCTATTCCGGGAGATTCGCGAACATTGCGGCGCTGGAGGAGAAATTTCGCGAGTACGCCTCCAAAGATTTCGGAACTTCTTTGCAACAAGCCAGCAATGAATAGGATTGGCATCGGAGTTGATGCCAAAAACGAAAGCAAAACCTGTCGCTGCGAAAATCTACGCCGTCGTCGGTTCGGATGACGCCGAGGTAAAACACACGGCGGCGGAACTGGCCGAGAAATTAAAACCTGCAGACGCGGGCGACTTTGGCTTCGAAATAGTCGACGGCGCGGCGGACAACGCCGACCAAGCTGCCACCCAGATAAGATCGACCATCGACGCGCTGCGAACTTTGCCATTTTTCGGCGGCGAAAAATTGATCTGGCTGAAAAACGCCAATTTTCTCGGCGACGATCAGAAAGCGCGGTCGGCGGCAGTGCAAGCGGCGCTGGAAGAATTGACTGCAACGATGACTGCCGGGCTCGGACCCGAAATCACATTTTTGTTGAGTGCCACCGAAGTCGATAAACGACGCTCGTTTTACAAGGCGCTCGCCAAACGCGCCGAGCTCCAGGTTTTCGAGAAACTCGATTCGAGCCGCAGTGGTTGGGAAGAAGAAGCGACCGAAATGGTCAAGACGCGCGCGAAAAAGCGAAAGCTACAGTTTGATGACAATGCGCTCGAGCTCTTCGTCCTTCTCACCGGCGGCGACACCCGTGAGATCGAAAACGAATTGGAAAAGATCGACATTTTCCTCGGCAAAGAGCGCCAGGTAAATGTCGATCTTGTTCGCGAGCTCGTGCCGCTCACGCGCGCGGGGGTCATCTTCGATTTGAGCAACGCCCTGGCCGAGCGCGATCTCGAGCGCGCGCTCGAATTGCTCCGACAATTACTCGATCAGGGCGAAAGTGCGATCGGGATTTTGCTCGCCGCGATTCTTCCAACGGTCCGGAATTTATTACTCGCAAAAGATTTGATGGAGCGCCATCGCCTGTCGCGGCCGCACGCGCCCTTTCCGTTTATTTCGGCAATCAATCGCCTCCCGGCCGATGCGATCGCGCATTTGCCGCGCAAGAAAGACGGGACGGTCAACGCCTACGCGCTCGGAATTGCCGCGCAAAATGCGCACCGCTTTTCGACCGAGAAGTTAATCGCCGGAATGCAGGCATGTCTCGCTGCAAATCTCCACTTGGTCACCACCCAGCTCGATCACGAACTGATTTTGACCGAAGTCGTAGTGAAGATCTTAGGTAGGGGCGATTGACCTCAATCGCCCGCGGGCGGTTCGGTGAACCGCCCCTCCTTAACGTTCGCCGACCTGCTTGCTCGCCATCGGACCGATGTACGGGATTTCCCAACGCACGCCAGTGAATGCACGCCAGGTGGCGATGATCCAAAGAACAACAAAAGCGACGTGGATGACCGCGGCGATGATCGCCCAGAAAAACACCAGGATCCCTCCGATTGCCGGAATGGCACTAAAGATCACGTGGATGATCGCAGAAACGACGTTGAACAAGAACCAGGCCAGACCAAAGACGATCGATTGCATCGAATAGAAACGCACAAACGGGTCCCGCTTCTCCAAAATGAAAAACACGATGCCGCCGACGAGCGGGATGCAGGCGAGTGCGGCGGCAATGTTGGAAGGGAGCCCGGTCGATTTTGGCGAGTCAGAGGGGGGCGGCGGAGGCGGCTCGTCAGGCATAATCTACTTACACAGGATGGAAGGCTGCTTTGTCAACGGTTTTCCTTTTTCGCACCGGCAAAAACCAATACCGTCTCGCTGTGATTTCGACAGAAGTTCGCAGCAGTGGGAATTCTTATCGTGTTCTGATTGGCCCCGGTTTGTTGGAAGCCATTGGCGACGCGATAAAGGAAAAATTAGCGCCATCGCGGTACGCGATCGTATCCGACACGAATGTCGCGCCGCTTTTTGCTGGGAAAATTCAAAAGAGTTTAGCGTCGGCCGGTTTTGAGTCGGCGCTGATCACGGTTCCGGCCGGCGAGCATTCGAAGACGCTCGAGCAAGCCGGCGCTGTGGTTGAAGAAATGCTGGGCGCGGGCTTGGATCGACAATCGTTTGTTATTGGACTTGGCGGCGGGGTGGTCGGCGATCTGTCCGGATTTGTAGCCGCAATTTTTCAGCGCGGCGTTCCACACGTGCAAATTCCAACCACCCTCCTGGCGATGGTAGACAGCTCTATTGGCGGCAAGACCGGGGTAAACACCGCCACCGGAAAGAATCTAATCGGCGCATTTCATCAACCCATTCTCGTGATCGATGACGTTGAAGTCTTAAGAACGTTGCCCAGGCGCGAACTGAGCCAGGGTTCTGTCGAAATCATCAAGCACGCCGTCATCGCCGATGCTGAAATGTTTGAGCAACTGACGCGATTCGACGGTTCAAAATTTGACTGCTTAAAGCAGTCAAGTTTGGCGGAGCTCGCGGCGCTGATTCGGCGCAACATTGAGATCAAGGCGAAGATTGTGGCGAAGGACGAGCGCGATCGCACCGGCGAACGTGCAGTGTTAAATTTCGGACACACAATCGGTCATGCCATTGAGCGCGCCGGAGATTACAAAACCTTTTTACACGGCGAGGCGGTCGGTCTTGGAATGGTTGCCGCGTGCGATGTCTCGATGAAAAAAGCCGGTCTTCCCGAGAAACAGCACAATGCGATTGTCGATCTCTTGCAGAAGTTCGAGGTGCCGACAAAGCTCCCGCCAAATTTTCCACGGCAGAAAATCCTCGACGCGCTCAAGTTCGACAAGAAGTTTGAATGCGATGAGATTCGATTCGTAGTCACGTCGAAGATCGGTTCGGCAAAGTTATCCCGCGATGTCGCGATGGACGATATTCGCACCGCGGTAGAAGCATTATAGACCGCGCGCGTGGCGATAATATTCCGATAGGCCTTCAGCCACGCTGTCGGCGTATTCGCGAAAAATACTTTTGCGCGCGACGCCGTTGATTTCTTTTGTGCCCTGATAATCACCGGCTTGGATGCGCGCGAATCCGTCTTTGCTGTTCATGACGTAGGGCTCGCAGTAAACGACCGGGCAGCGATAAAGCCGCGTGGCCAACAAATTGCGCGCGTAAACGTATCCACTCGAATCAACCTTGGTCGTAGTGAGCGTGGTCGGATATTGATAAGGCGGAAGGCCGGTCGCTTTCGCCATTGAAGTCGCCACGGTATCGGCAATTGGAAGCTCTTCGTCGTAAGCGCGGCTCAGCAAGCGGCGGATCATCTCAAAACGTTCGTCATCGAGGTCGAGCTCGTCTTGCAAATACGATCCGTTCACGAGCAGATGGAGATGATTATTGTCGATTAAGGTCGGCTTGCTCGGATCACCCCAGCCTTCGGCATTGAGATGCAGGCAAAGCACAAGATCGGGATGCAGCTTCGTGTTCACGAGGACAGCGCGGCGACGGATCTCGCTGTAGCGGTAAAACAACATTTCGCTTTGCCATCGGATTGTTTGCTCTTTTTCGGGATCGTTTGGATCGAGAACGTCCCCGCCTATGCGGGGCTGAGGCAGGCCGTTTTTGATAAGGATTTTTCGAGCAAGCTCTTTGAAATCGCCCGGCCGCTTTGGAGTGATCGGGTCGGTGCTGTTGCGAACGTACAAAACTGTGGCGCCCAGTTTTCGCAATCGCGAGGCGAGCATCCGCGATACCCGCAGCGTCAAATCGCCTTCCGTCACCGGTTTTGTGTCGCCCACTTGAAACCAACGCTCCTCCATCTTCGCCCATTTCCCGCCGAGATGACCGGGATCGAGCGCGACGCGCAATCCTGAGAGCGGTTTTTCGGGTTTGGCCGGCAGCAACGACCTAGCAGGGCGCCAAAGTCGCGGAACATGAGCCTTCGAATTCGCATCGGGCGCAAAACGCAGAGTAAAAACGTTGTGCGATTCGCGGTTAATAAGAATTTGCGCGGCGTTATGGTCGATCTTGATCAAGTCGGCCGCGAATCCGTGTGTGCAATAGACGTCGTTGATCAGATGCGCGAATTCGTCGTGAGTAATGGTTTCCTGATAATGCTCGAGCACGCTCCATTTCGGTGCGCTCCCAAGCACGCCAAGATTGTCGGCAGATCGAAGAGTAGTTGCGAATATCGAAACGGAGATCGCAACAAATGACGAACCCCGAATGACCCGCCTTCGCGAGGCTACGGCGCGACGCGCGAATGCCAAAGGAATGACCAAGCCCAAACGACGAAAAGTCATCCCTTGTGATTCGTGATTTGTTTTTAATTCGGCATTCGGCATTTGAATCTCATCATTTCCCCGCGCTTTTTTGCAATGAAACATCGACGTTTTGAACCTCTTCAATACGATCTTGTTCAATGCTAACGGTTCTTTTCCTCGGTGACGTCGTGGGCGAGCCCGGACGCAATGCCGTCATCGCCCGGCTGCCGGAACTCAAGGAACAACACGGCGTCGACTTTATCGTGGTCAATGGCGAAAACGCCGCCGGCGGCCGTGGCATCACCGGCAAAATCACGATCGATCTTTTGCGAGCCGGCGTTTCGGTCGTGACCACGGGCGACCACGTCTGGGACCAGAAAGATATCTTGTCATTTATCGAGACCGAGCCGCGTTTGCTGCGCCCGGTGAATTATCCGCCCGGCGCGCCCGGCAGCGGATCGATCGTACTCGAGACCGCAAAGGGAAAGGTGGGTGTGATCGACGTGCAATGTCGCACATTCATGCAACCGATTCTGGAGAATCCATTTCGCGCGATGGATGAAACGGTCGCCAAGATGCGGGAGGAAACCGTAAACATCATTGTTGATGTTCACGGTGAAACGACGAGCGAGAAAATCGCGATGGGACGCTTTCTTGACGGGAAAGTCTCGGCCGTGATTGGCACGCATACCCATGTCCAAACCGCGGACGAACAAATCCTCCCCGGTGGGACTGCGTTTTTGTGTGATGCCGGGATGTGCGGTCCGGTGAATTCGATTCTTGGCCGCGCGATTGAACCAATCATGAATCGTTTTGTTTCGAACATGCCGGCCTCGTTTCCGGTGGCCGCTGGTGAAGTTCGCTTGCATGGCGCGCTGATTGAGATCGACGAAAAAAGCGGCTGCGCTGCGCGGATTATGCGGATAGACGAACCCGGGCCGACGCAACCAGCCACCGAGCCCGAGCCTAAGATCGACAACGAACAGTCGCCGACGCCGGAACAGACGTGACTGAGGGCTTTCAGCCTAGATTTGTGGCTCGCCAACTTTGAATTGTTTGATCAAGCTGAGCGTCAATAATCGCTAACCATGAAAATACTTTTTGTTGTCTGCCTCATAACAACGCTGGGACTTTCAATGGCAAAATCCGCCCCGCAAGAGGGAAATCCTCAGGCTGCGAAGATTGCGCGGGACGCTGCCCAAGCAGCCAAGGATCAGGATTGGAACAAAGCCATCGACGGTTTCCGCAAAGCAGCGGAAATGGACCGCAAGTATGTCGCCAATCTCGCGATCGCTTATCAACAGCGCGCATTTTCCTACGCCGGCGATCAAAGGTTCCAGGACGCGCTAAATGACTTGAATGAATCGATAAAAATCAATCCGCGAGATGCGCGGGCTTACGAACAACGTGCGGCGATCGAAATGAAGATCAACGATTACGATAAAGCGCTGACCGATTACGGGGAGGCGATCAAGACGAATCCGGGCGAGATCAAATACCATCTTTATCGGAGCTACATTTACGAACTGCGGGGCGACTTACAAAACGCGATGACCGATACCGATGCTGCGTTGAAGATCAATCCGAAGAACAAAGAAGCCGTGGAACGGAAACAGCGTTTGCAAAAGATCCAATCGCAAACCGCCCCGCCTCCGGCAAATGCGACTCCGGTAGCGGCCCCGCCAAAGAAAAAACCGTAAAGTCGACGACTTCGAGGTCGAGGCCGTTCAGGATTTGCTGCCGTTCTGAGAATCGGCGACCGCTTCCTCTTTCGGAGGAGGCAGGAAACGTCGCTTCCGTCGGTTCGCCGGCAGCGGCGTCAAAGTCATGGTGATATTGCGTCCGGTAATTTTTGGTTCCATCTCCACCTGAGACATTCCGGAAAGATCGTCACGCACTTTTTCAACTAACTGCATGCCGAATTCCTGGTGCGCCATTTCGCGACCGCGAAATTGAAGCTGGACCCGGACTTTATTGCCGCGCTCCAGAAATTCCTCGCCGTGCCGAACCTTGGTCAGATAATCGTGCTCGTCGATATTGACGCGAAACTTGATCTCCTTCAGCTTCGCACCGCCGGCTCTTTTATCTTTGTCGTGCTTGGAAAGATCGTAACGGAATTTCCCGAGCGAAACGATTTTGCAGACGGGCGGATTGGCAGTGGGCGCCACTTCGACCAGGTCGAGGCCGCGGCTCTGTGCTTCACGCAAGGCCTCCGACAATTTCAGAACGCCGAGCTGTTGGCCGCTCGCTCCCAAAATGACCCGGACTTCGCGAGCGCGAATGCGGCCGTTTACACGAAATTGCGGTTGCAGATTAGTCTGATCTCCTGGACGGCGAAGCGGGAGTGCGCCATTTCGCCGGTGTTTCTTTCATCGCATAATCAGCGCTCACTTTCGCACAACGCCGATGCACCCTGCTTCGCCGCGGCTGCGATGACCGCCACGAAGTGCCCGCTTCATTAGTCGCGAGCCGAGGGGAAGTTGTAGGCAACATTTCGATGCTGGCAAGATGAATCTCGTTCCCTTTTGCGATTTAAAAGGAGCAAGGTGCGGGCCTACAATCAAAGTCACTTTGGCGGCGGATCGCCGAAATGCGCCTTATGCGCCGCATAAGCGGTCGCGTCGTCCAACATGCTGTCGAGGGTCGCCGCCAGCGGTTCGAATTTCACCACCCCGGAAAAAATCGCGCGATCTCCGATTTCGGTGTCGATAACGAAAGAAGGTCGCTGCGTGATTTGCAGCGCGTGGAATTCCGCGGTGCTTGCACGAATCCGCTTTTCCACCGCGGAGGATCGCGCCGTCTCGAGCAATTTCTTTTTTTCCAGGTTGCCTGCAGCCGCGCCGATTTCGGCCGCGACGTCCCAATCGCTCACTTTTTTTCCTTCTCGCAAGGCTGCGCCGGCAAGCGTATGCCGAACGCGGTCATCCGTAATGCCGAACTCCTTCGCGGCCTCAGCCACCGCGTTTGGAGCCAGCCACTCCTTTAAAGTCGGGTCGTACCAATCGGTCCGCAGCATAAACGGGGAACGCATCATCATTCCGCTGCGGCGATAAAACCACTGCTCCTGCTCACGCGAAGTCGGCAAGCCGGTCGGATCCATTAGCGCGATTTTCCACTGAAACTCAACACGACCCTGGTAACGTTTTTTCAACTCCGACCAGGTTGGTTCCGACCAGAAACACCAGGAAGAGACAACGTCTAGATAATCGGTAAGGGTGATTCGCATATTCTGAATTGAGCGTTGGACGTTGAGCGTTGGACGTTGGACGTTTGCTGCCAATCAAGTTCAACGCTCAACGCTCAACGCTCAACATTCAACTTTCAACGGCTACGGCGGCTAAATCGGCACATTGGATTTAAATCACATCTTTTTGTTTATCGCGGTGATTTCGCCTCTGCTGGTCCTGGCGCGAGCCTGGCGTCCGGAAGGAATTTTTCGCGGCTGGCGAATCGCGGCGGCAATTGTTCTGGCCATCACCGGCGTCGCCTGGCTGTTCTTTCGTGAATACGCCGGGTATGTGGGCGGTGGAGCCTGGTTCGCGCTTCTGTTACTCCCAGCCGTCGGCTTGCGAAAAGCATCGCAACTGGCCGCGCATGGCCGCTACGAGTCGGCCAGACGATTAACTGCCCTGCTGCAATTCCTGCATCCGACTGCCCAGGTTCGGGATCAGCTTCAATTTTTTCAAAACTTGGAATCACGCGGACGCGCCGGCGACCCGATTCAAGGGCAGAGCACGCCGCAGGATCGAGAACGTCGATTACGAAATGCTCCGGCCGTAATTGCTTTCATTCTGCTTAATGTCGGAGCTTTTTGTATCGAACTGTGGCGAGGCGCACTGATCAATCCGGTTATCTTGCATCGACTCGGCGCGCTGGACTTTTATGCCGTTATCAGTAAAGGCGAATTTTGGCGACTCTTTACCGCGCTTTTTCTCCACTACAACCTGCTTCATCTCGTTTTTAATCTTTTCGCTCTCTATGTGCTCGGTCCGCCTCTGGAACGGACCATCGGCACGATCCGATTCGCAATGTGCTACCTGATCGCCGGAGTCGGATCAACGGCTGGCGTTGTATTGTTGACGGTCATAAAAATTGTCCGGCCAGCTGAGCTTGTTGGCGCGTCTGGTTGCGTGATGGGAATTGTCGGGGCCTGGGCCGGATTTCTTGTTCGCCATCGCCACGTTTGGCAGGCGAGGCAACGACTTCTCAACATTCTGCTCATCATCGCCATCCAAATCGTGTTCGATATTTCGACACCGCAAGTCAGCACGTCAGCGCATTTATGCGGTTTGGTAACCGGTTTTGCGATTGGCCTGGTGGTCGCGCCGAAGAGAACCTCGTTTTGACGACCGCTCTAAAAGGAAATTTGGCGCGAGTTATGCAGCTTGGACATTGAGAAACTTGCCGCTCGAGGATTTTTCGACAATTTGCCATTTCGCCGCCGCTCATGCCGACTTTTCAGATTTATAACGTAATTCCCACCCTTCCCGCGGTGCTGGAGCCGCTTCGGGAAATGACTTTCAATCTGTGGTGGACTTGGGAACCATCGGCCCGCCGGCTTTTCCGCCATCTCGATCCCGATCTATGGAACCGGACCAATCATAATCCGGTGCGCATGCTTCAGCTCTCGCGACAGGCGCGACTGGAAGAACTCGCTCAGGACAAAAGTTTTCTTCGCGAACTGAAGGAGGTCCACGATGCTTTCCGAAATTATCTCGCCCGCCAGGACACTTACGGGAAAACCGGAGCCGGCGCTGCGATCAAAAGACCGGTCGCATATTTCTCGGCCGAGTTCGGATTTCACGAAGCGATCCCCAATTATTCCGGCGGCCTTGGCATTCTCGCCGGCGACCATTGCAAATCAGCGAGCGATCTCGATCTAAACTTCGTCGCCGTCGGCCTGCTTTATCGGCACGGCTATTTTCGGCAGGAAATCGACAAGGACGGAGCGCAACACGCGGTCAGTCTCAATCAAAATTTTCACCATTTGCCGATCCGCGAGGTCCAGCGCGATGGCGCAGGGCTTCTTATTTCAGTCCGAATTTTGGACCGCGAAGTGTTTGCCAAAGTCTGGCAACTGCCAGTCGGCCGAATCGATTTGTTTCTGCTCGACACCGACATTCCAGAAAACAATGCCGAAGATCGGCTCATCACCGCCGAGCTTTATGGCGGTGACCAGGAAATGCGGATGCGGCAGGAAATCGTGCTCGGCATTGGCGGTGTAAAAGCGCTCAAAGCGCTCGGGATCGATCCGGAAGTTTTCCATATGAACGAAGGCCATTCGGCCTTTCTCGCAATGGAGCGCATTCGCCGCAAAGTCGTGGAGAAAAAACTCGAATTTTATTCGGCGCTGCAAATCGTGGCGTCGGCGAATATTTTCACCACCCACACTCCCGTCCCCGCGGGCAATGATTCGTTCCCGCGCGAGATGATGCGCAAATATTTTGGGGATTTTGCCAAAGAGCTGGGTATTCCATTCGACGAGCTTTTCTCATTCGGCCAGACCCGGGTCGACCGCTCTGATCCGTTCAGCATGACCATTCTCGCGCTTCGGATGAGCCGTCATTCCAATGGCGTCAGTAAATTACACGGCGAAGTCAGTCGTTCGCTTTGGAAAGATGTTTGGAACGGCGTGCCCGTGCACGAAGTGCCGATCACCAGTGTAACTAACGGTATCCATACAAAAACGTGGACGGCGCCGGAGTTTTCCGCGCTCTATCGAAAATATCTCGGCGAGTGGGAAGAGCGCATCACCGAGCCCGATTTCTGGCGCAGGGTGATCGACATTCCCGATTCCGAGCTATGGGAAACCCATCAACAGTTGAAACATCGTCTGGTCGAGTTCGTGCGCGAGCGTGTCCGGATTCGCCGGGAACGCATTGGCGATTCACCGGAAGCCATTCGCAATGTGAATCGGATTCTCGACCCCGAAGTTTTGACGATCGGCTTTGCACGGCGATTCGCGACCTACAAACGCGGCGCGCTTTTGTTTAGCGACAAAGAGAGATTGAAGCGGTTACTCAACGACACCACCCGGCCGGTCCAATTTATTTTCGCCGGCAAAGCGCATCCCCGCGATGAAGGCGGTCGCGCGCTTATCCAGGAAGTTTATCGATTCAGCCGCGAAGCCGGATTCGAAAATCGCGTGGTGTTCCTGGAAGATTACGACAGCTACATCGCACGCCGTCTGGTGCAGGGTGTCGACCTCTGGTTAAACAATCCTCTGCGACCGATGGAAGCGAGCGGCACTAGTGGAATGAAAAGCGCGCCGAACGGCGGAATTAATCTCAGCGTGCTCGACGGCTGGTGGCACGAAGGCTTTAACGGAAATAACGGTTGGGCAATTGCGGCCGAGATTAGCGATGGCACGGTCGAGTTCCAAAGCGCAGTGGACGCGAACAGTCTCTATCAACTGCTCGAGAACCAAATCATCCCGCTCTATTACGCGAAGCCTGACGGCAAGCTTCCGCTCGCGTGGCTACAGTTGATGCGGGAATCGATTCGGAGCGTGACGCCGGTGTTCAACACACATCGGATGGTCAAAGAATATACCGAGCGGCTTTACATTCCGGCGGCGCGATCACACGAAAACTTTGCCCAGAACGGTTGCGAACCGGCAACGCAGTTGAGCCAATGGAAAGCGCGGATGCGCAAAGATTGGCCGCAAGTTCGGATCCACGATGTGCAGGTCGGCAACAAAGATCGACAAAACATTCTCGTCGGCGAATCGCTCCAGGTCAGCGCGCATGTCTACCTGGGAGATGTCGATCCGAACCACGTTCGCGTCGAAGCGTACCATGGCGAAGCCGACAACGGCGGAATCAAAAACCCGTCCGTCAGCGTTCTAAACGCAAGCGGGCGCAACGGCGACGGCAGTTATCTTTATCAAGGATCGGTGCCCGCTTCCGAGACTGGTGCCTACGGATTCAGCGTCCGTGTTGTTCCAACTCATCCGCACCTCATGCAATCACACGAGCTGCGCTTGATCGCGTGGTCGTGACTAATCGATCGCGCTAACAACGCGCATGAATTCGGAGAAATCTTTGCCGTTGCGGGCGGCGTGATTGAGGGCATCGAGCCGTGCATCGCCGAACGCTTCAGGCAATGCAACGCGACGCGAGAGAGGGCCGTTGGCAAAGACCAGCTCGTCCCATTGAATCGACGCGATCTGATCGTTGAAACGCGCGACCGAACGTCCGCGGAAAAATGCGCGGGTTGTTTCCGGCGGCGTAAAGATGGCGGTCTTGATCTCTTCTTCTTTTGCGAGGCGCCGGACCGATCCCTGACGCGCCAGCTCATAATACAAACCGGATTCAAGATCGACATTGTGATATTCGAGATCAATCGATTGCAGCCACGGATCGCTCCAGGAAAGTTTTTCTTCTTCCTGCAACGCATTGAGCAAAAATTTCTTCGCCGCCCAATCGACCCGATCGCGCGTGATCATGACATCGCGCTCCAGATCGTTGAGAACATTTTCCCATTCCTGCAAAATCCATTGTCGATCTTCATCGGCGAAGTTGCCGGCCGCGCCGGAGTCTGGCGAAGGCGGGTCGACCTTCGCAGCTGCGCGCAGATAAATTCGTTGCACCTCGATGGCGGAAATTTTGCGACCGTCCTTCAGCTCAATGATCCAATCATAATTCTGATCGCGACTGATTGACTTGTTCGCATCAACCGGTTGGGCGATCTCGAGTTGCGGCGCCTGTCCGCGTTCAATCAAATCGAGCACGAGCGCGGTGGTCCCGATTTTGAGCGCGGTCGCCCATTCGCTCATGTTCGAATCGCCCAAGATGACATGAAACCGGCGGTAACGGCTTGCGTCAACGTGCGGCTCGTCGCGCGTGTTGATGAGCGGTCGCCGGTTCATCGTGTCGATGCTGACGACCACGCTGAAAAAATCCGCGCGCTGCGAAATTTGATAAACGCCCGGCTGACTCGAAGTGCTTTCTCCTTCCACGCCCATTTTGCCGGCGCCGGCGAAAATCTGGCGCGTGATCAAAAATGGCAGGATCGCGCCGACGATCCGGTCCCACGGCACATCGCGCTGCATCAAATAGTTATCGTGGCAACCGTAACTGTGTCCGAAGAAGTCGGTGTTGTTTTTGTAGAGGCGAACTTCCTGGCCCTTCGGCAATTTCAAATTTCTACGCCGCGCACATTCGGCCAGGATGCGCTCGCCGGCTTTGTCTTGAGTCACGATCTGGCGAAGGGTCGTGCATTCCGGCGTCGAATATTCCGGATGCGCGTGATCGTTGTAAAAACGCGCGCCGTTCGAAAGCACGAGGTCGCTTTTGATTTCCTCGAAACTGAGCGGACGATTCTTGTCGATCTCGTAGTAAGCCGACTCGTCCGTGTCCTGCATCAGGGCCTTGGCGCGAAAACCGCGGGCGTCGAGATGCGGGTCCTCCAGCTCGTAGTCCCATTTCATATGCGCACCGTGATCGGTATAGCGCCGGACGAGCTCAATCGATTCGGCCACAACATCGACAGTCTCCGCGCCGTTGACGGTGATGCCGTATTCCGTCTCGAGACCAAAGACGCGGTTCATGTGTCGCGCCAAAGATTAGATGACACCGGAACTCGGGCGATCCGCCGAATCGGCAACTGGCCTGACCGGCGCAATCTTGACCACGTTTTCCGGATCATAATCGATCAGTTTAAGCCAATCTTCGGTAATGTCGGTCGTCGGAAAGATATCGTTCTCGGTGTATTCCGCGTCGAAGGCGAGGTGCAAATCCATTTCCCGAATCCCCTCTTCCTGTTGGGTGGCGATCGCACGCTTGATTGCGATCGCTTTCGCGCGCTCAACAATCGAGGCGATAATCGCGCCGCTGATGAGATCGCTCCGGTAAAGAATCTCTTTGCGTCCGCTCCGGAGGGTAACTTCGAGAAATTTATTTTCGTCACGTCGGGTAAACTGCCAATCGACGAAGCGCTCGATCAGTTTGTCCACCGCGGCTCCAATGTTTTCGGCTTCTTTGCCAAGCGCGCCGTCATATGGAAGATCAGGCGTAAGATAAATCCGATAAACCTCCCGGGCGCCTTCGCGATTCGGCCGATTCACTTTAATTTTACGGTCGATCCGGCCTGGCCGCAGAATTGCTGGATCGATCAAGTCAGCGCGATTGGACGCGAGAATGATCACGACGTCGTTCAAGGAATCGATCCCGTCCATCTCTGAGCAGAACATCGGCACGAGAGTGGAAAGAATATTCGAGTAGCGGGAGGCGCGGCGTGTCCCGAGAATTGATTCCGCTTCGTCGATGAACAGAAACGGCATGAATCCATCGCGCCGTTTCTCGCGCGCGGTCGCGAAAATTTCGCGAACCATTCGTTCGGATTCGCCGACCCACATGTTCAAAATTTCCGGGCCCTTGACGTGCATGAAGTATTCCTTCATCGGCGCGCCGGTTTTCTGGCCGAGCTGTTTGGTCAGATTGTAGGCGGTCGCCCTGCCGATGAGCGTCTTGCCGCAACCAGGCGGGCCGTAGAGCAAGAATCCCTTGGGCGTGGCATGCTGAAACTTCTTGAAAAGATCGACATGCAACAGTGGAAGCTCGATCGCGTCCTTGATCGCTTGGAGCGCTTCTTCCTGGCCGCCGACTTTTTCCCAGGGCAGCTCGGGCACTACATCGAGATAATGTTCGTGCGATTTCGTGCTCGAAAGCATCTCGAGCGCCATCCGGTAATTCGAATCGACCCGCACTTCATCGCCCGATTTCAGAGTCGATCCTGTAAGCTCGGCTGAGCGTTGCAGCACCATCGATTGTGTTCCGTGCTCGGAACCGACCCGCAATCGATCTTTGCCGATGACCTCTGTGATTTTTGTGACCGGGCCGGCTGTTTCAAAACCGAGATCGCCAACAATGACGAACGCTTCATTGACCAGAACGCGTGTTCCTTTTTTCAATTTCGCCAGCGGAATGCGCGGATCGACATTGCAATAGTAATCGGCCCCGCCAACGACGATGTGGGCGGTGTCTTTAGAGGTCGCGCCAAGAAAAGTGCCGATCCGGTTCGCCGGTGAAGTGACCTTTTTGATCACCTCTTCGAGTTTCTCGATCATCTGCCGCGCTTCGCCAATCATCTGCGATTGATCTGACACGTGCGGCCGCAGGTCGAGCAGATCGCGGCGGACCGGATCGCCTGGCGGAAGCGAAGCGATCACGCGGTCGAGCTTGTCGAGCAAAGGGAGATTCGACGCGGGCTCGTCGAAGCTTTCGAACTCTCTGCTGCGCTCTTCGCTCATCGTAAAACCCAGTCCATGCCCGAATCGAGTGGGATTATAACTTTTTCGTCCAATCTTCGCAATGCCTGCTCAGCCTGCCCGTCGTGGCGGGCGAATCCTTTCGGAGTTCGACGCCGCCCGACCCCAAAATGTTCAACCGGCGTGGCACGGCTGCGGTTGCGAGAAAAATTGGTTGAACGGGTCACGTTGCTTGCGGCTTGGGGCAGCCGGGCTAAAGTCAGCGTCTCGCGAGGAGCCTTAGCTCAATTGGTTAGAGCGCCGCCCTGTCACGGCGGAGGTTGCGGGTTCGAGCCCCGTAGGCTCCGGAACCCACGTTCACCAGATGCGACGTCGCTTCAATTGTGTAGACGGCGTCGGGTGGCGGGTCGAACAACTGGATCTCACGCGATCTGGTTGGGGCGATCGCCATGGCGGGCTTCTTCGTAATTGATCGGCTCTGGCTCGATGCGCGCGCGTCCCAATGTGGGCGCACGCGCTCAATCTACTACCGCACGCCACCTGGCTCAGGCGACATTGACTTCAATGTGCTTGGATTTGGCGCGTTCGTTCTTGGGGAGATGCACCGTGAGCAACCCATTCTTGAACTCCGCTTTTACTTTGTTGCCATCGGCATCATCGGGCAGGGCGAAGCTCCGCATAAAGGTGCCGTAGCCGCGTTCGACGCGGTGATATTTCTTTTTCTTTTCTTCCTTCTCGAACTTGCGTTCGCCGGAAATAGTCAGCACCCCGTTTTCGACTGTGACTTTTACGTCCTCTTTTTTGAGCTCGGGCAACTCGGCCTTGATCAGATATTCTTTCTCATCTTCGGTGACGTCAGCCAATGGCATCCAATCGGCGAGCGTGATTTCTTCCCGACCGTGGCCGTTGGTGCGGCGTTGTGGGCGGCCGAAAAGAGTTGAGAGACGGTTCTGAAAGTCTTCCATTTCTCGGAGAGGCTCCCAGCGAGTTAATGTATTAATCATGATTTGCTTCCTTTCGTTTTGGTTTGAACGTGTCCTTCAAACCTAGGAAGCGGTTCGATCATGTCGCGGTAACTTAAGTTACCTTTTTTCCAGGTTGTCGTTTGTCGGGCGCAGGCTGATGCAAAACGCGTCGCGATTAAGTCGATTAGAGATTAATGGATCTGTTCCAGAGATAAGCGCGGCTGCGAAGGACGCCCCAACGGAACTGCGCGATTTGTCGCTCGGTGATTGGTTCCTTAGCAGCCGTTGTCGTTGGCTACCACGATATTAAGTAGCCAGCATGTTCCCAATTAAAGACTCCGTTCCGAGCCATTCCGTGCCGGTAGTGACGCGCGCGTTGATTCTGATTAACTTCCTCGTCTTTTTCTTTGAGCTGATGCTTCCACAGCAATCGGTCGAGCAAATTTTCTATTTGTTCGGCATCGTTCCCGCGCGCTTCACCCACCCGGATTGGGCCGCCAGTGTCGGATTTCCGATCGACAATTACTGGCCGCTTCTGACCCACCAATTTCTGCACGGCGGCTGGTTCCACGTCATCGCAAACATGTGGACACTCTGGATTTTCGGCGACAACGTCGAGGACCGGATGGGCCCGGGCCGGTTCGCGATTTTCTATCTGCTTTGCGGCACGATCGCCGGCTCGACGCATTTGCTGACCAATCCGGATTCAACGGTCCCGTCGGTAGGCGCCTCCGGTGCAATCGCGGGCGTGCTCGGCGCTTATCTGTTGTTTTTCCCGACAGCCCGGCTGGTTGTTCTGTTTCCAATCTTCTTTTTGCCGTTGTTCTTCGAGGTTCCGGCGGTTTTTTACCTGGCAATCTGGTTTTTCAGCCAGCTGTTTAGTGGCACTGCTGCGCTGGCCGGTCCTCAACAAGTCGGGGGCATCGCGTGGTGGGCGCACATTGGTGGATTTATCGGCGGAATGCTTCTCTCTGGGATATTTACGCGACGGCAACGCCCGTCCCAACCGGATGAACACGCCCTGGAGTGGGCTTGGGAGCCGCGTCCGCGTTGAAAAGAAAGGAGAATGAAAATGGATATTTTCTGGTTGTTTTTCATGCTCTCGGCTCTCCAGCCGATCATCAAACAGAAATTACTCGAAGCGTCGCGTAAACGGCTGATCTCTTTGATCGAGCGCGAACGAAAATCGCGCGTCGTTCTGCTGGTGCACCGGCAAGAAACGATGAGCTTGCTCGGATTCCCGCTGTTCCGTTACATCGACATCAACGACAGCGAAGACGTCATCCGCGCCATTCATCTGACCGATCCGGAAATTCCTTTGGACCTGGTGCTGCACACGCCCGGCGGGCTGGTTTTGGCAGCGACCCAAATCGCGCGCGCAATTTTCAAGCATAAAGGCAAGGTCACCGTATTCGTGCCGCACTATGCCATGTCGGGCGGCACGTTATTGGCGCTCGCGGCGGATGAAATCGTCATGTGCGAGCACGCGGTGCTGGGGCCGGTCGATCCGCAGCTGGGCGAATACCCGGCGGCTTCGATTTTGAAAGCGGCCCACCAGAAACCAATCGCCGAGGTGGATGACAAGACATTGATTCTGGCCGACCAGGCGGAAAAGGCGATCGCGCAAATGCGCCAAGAGGTGACGGAATTGTTAGCCGACAAGTATCCCGCCCCGAAGGCGGGAGAGATCGCCAAGCTCATGACCAGCGGCACTTGGACGCACGATTATCCCATCACCTGCGAGCGGGCACGCGATCTTGATCTGCGGGTAAACAGCGATATGCCCGAAAATATGATGCGATTGATGCAACTTTATCCGCAACCGGTGCGCCGGCAGCCTTCGGTTGAGTATGTGCCAATACCGTACCGGTCGAGCCGACGCGCTGCGCCGGAACAATGACTTGCATCGTCGTGGAGCGGAATGGTTAGCTCTTCCCAAGACGTTCCAGGTCCTGCATTGTCGAATCATCGAGCTCAATCAGAGCCGCGGCCGTGTTTTCCTCCAAGTGCTTGACCTTCGACGTTCCGGGAATCGGAAGCATTACCGGAGATTTCCGAAGCAGCCACGCAAGCGCGAGCTGCGCTGGTTGGGCGTTGAG